>Ga0209009_1000011_pt1 | contig 112969 bp, 99 predicted proteins | sample BlaSpr_A8_OM3_M2_FD_187979 | JGI IMG/M metagenome (GOLD analysis project Ga0209009, IMG submission 187979) | Forest soil microbial communities from Thunder Bay, Ontario, Canada - Black Spruce, Ontario site 2_A8_OM3_M2 (SPAdes) (version 2) | ecosystem: Environmental > Terrestrial > Soil > Boreal... | reverse complement strand
TGTTGGAGAAGAAGGACTTTGTCGATGCCAATCGGCTGTCGCGACAGGTTCTTGAACTACATCACGATTCGCTTCCGGCCTTCTACATTTTGGCCGATGCGACAGAAAAACAGAACTCGGAGGAAACGGTTTCCTGGCGTGCGCAGATTGCGCGATTGCAGCCCGAAAACATCGACGCTCAACTGAATCTCGCTTCGGCCGCGCTCCGTTTTGGACAAATCGATCTCGCTCGCAAGACGTTGGAGCAAATTGGGCCGCGCGCTCAGGACCTGGCGGCATTTCACGTTGTGGCCGGCTGGCTCGCACGCGCGGAAGGAAATGTGGCCGAACAGGAACAGCATTTCGACATCGCGGTCCAAAAAGATCCCAAGAACGATCTCTACCAATTTAACCTTGCTGCCATTCGGATTCGCTCATCGGATCCGACAAAAAACACCCAGGCGCGTCAAACTCTCGACCGGCTGACCCAGGTTCCGGAATTTCGCAGCGGCGCGTTACGGGCGTTGCTCAATGATGCAGTCGACCGAAAAGATCTCGAAACTGCGGATCGCTTCGCTCAGCAGCTGCAGATGTCTTCGGATGTGACTTTCAGTGATTACCTCCTGTGTCTGAATTTCTATCGAAAGCTCGACGCGAAAAAATTCGATGCCTTGCTGGAAAAAGTGAAGCCGGTCGCCGCTCGTAACTCCACCGACCTCGGGCTTCTCATGGATTGGATGAACGAAAACGGAATGGCGTCCGAGGTTATCAAATGGATGGAAAAGTTGCCCGCCGACACGACCGATCACCCGCCGCCGGCGATCGCCGTTGCCGCTTCCTTTGCCCAGCTCAAGAATTGGTCGCGGTTACGGCGCTGGACGCGAAGCGAGTCGTGGGGGAACGACGATTATTTGCGTCTTGCCTACCAGGGTTTTGCCGCGCATCAGGCGCGCCAATCGAGCGCGGACGCCGAGTTCGACACTCTTTGGCGCGAAGCTTTGCACGCTGCCTCCGATCGTCCCGACCACGAACTCAGACTCGCGCGTCTCGCGAGCAAATGGAATCTGGCGATCGAAAGCGAAGAACTCTGGTCGCGGCTGTCGAGAAATCCGCCCGCTCGCCGCGAAGCGCTTGATGCGCTTTATAAACTTTATCGCGCCAGCAACAACCTCAGGAAACTTTACGATGTGCTCCAGCGGCTCCATGACAGTTCGCCTAGCGACATCTGGATTAGCACGAACCTGGCGCGCCTTGGCTTGAACATCGACGAAAACACCAAACAAGCGCAGGACCTGGCCAAGCAGGCTTACGACCACTCGCCGGAAGACGTGGATTGCGCGGTTACCTACGCGTTTTCACTTTATGTTCAGGGCCGGACGATGGAGGGACTCGACGTCATTCGAAAATTGCCGCCGGAAGCAATGCGCGAATCTCACAATGCGGTTTACGCCGCCATCCTGTTGCTCGATGTCAATCAGGCGGATGCCGCCAAGGAATACATTCAGATTGCAAAACGCGGTCCACTTTACGTCGAAGAAAAACGAATGCTCGAGGACGAGCACGCGAAAGCCAGTGGCGCGACCCCGAGCCCAACCCCAAGCGCTTCAGCCAGCCCGGCGCCAACTGCCAAGCCGAGCGCAGCGCCGGCCGGCTCAATGGTGCCTTCGCCGAGCGCTTCCCCGACCGCAACACGTTTGTAGACCTGCTCCCTGGGGTCGTATCTAAACATTCAACGTTTGACGTACCTAAATTTGCAGGCGGTAGGTCGTTAGCCATACGCTTCAAACGAATTGCCACAATCAGTCTTTGGAAAGGATCGGCCCGCCTTTGCTGAAGCTGCGGCGTGGTGAGGAAGCCTGCTTGAGTCGCGGGAGCAACGAATCGACTCGAACGTCCCGTTTTCGGGTCAGTCTTTATATGGGTCCACAATATCGCGGCCGGCCATGGCCACACCCAGCGGTCGCAACGTGTGAAGGACCCTAATCGTTCCGGTGTGCGCTTTTAGAACGTCTGGCAGACGGCGATAAGCTTGCGGGGCTTCGTCCAAATCGCCGCCGCGCAAAATGATTCCGCGATCGTGAATCCATTTCATCATCTCGTCATGCCTAACGAGTCCATCCTGACGAATGCGTTTGTTGCCAACTTTTACGAATCGGCCTTTCGCCGCGGTGCGTGACATGATCCGTCCCGCGCCGTGGATCGTCGAGAACAGCGCTTCACGTGACGTTGGCGAGTCGACTCCTTCGATAATCACCGCGTCGTCGCCCATGCTCCCGCCCACGAAGCCTTTCTGTCCGGGAAACGCCGGCGTTGCGCCTTTGCGCACCACCCAAAACTCCCGGCCGTCATGTTTCTCCCGCCAGGCAAAGTTGTGATGGTTATGCACCTCCTCAATGATGCGCGCGCCCAGGATATTTTGCACAACATGGCGCGCGACCGCTTCGCGACCGGCATACGCGTAACGTCCGGCCAAATGCATTCCCGCCAGATAATCGTGACCGATCTCCGATTTTTCGTCGACGACTGTCGGGGGCACGTCCATTCCGTCTTTCCCGCCGGCTGCTTTCAAAAAATGGGTGGCGGTTTTGTGCCCGAGTCCGCGCGAACCAAAATGCGCGCCCACCCAGATCCGATCGCCTTCGTCTGCAAAAACATCGACGTAATGATTTCCGCCGCCGACCGTGCCCAGTTGCTCCGCCGCCATCGATTTCAAATCACCGATCGGCTTTATTTGCCAGGCAGCGTCGTCGAACAGTTCGTGCTCGACGCGCGTTTTGCTTTTGCGTCCGATCCCGAACGAAATGTCGCGAACAACATTGTCCATGATTTTTTCGATCTGCGGCGCGATCTGTTCGCGTTTGGCGTCGGTCAGAATTGCCAGATTCCCGCACGCAATGTCGAAGCCGACGCCGCTTAGCGAAATTTTGTCTTTGTAGGCAACAATGCCGCCGATGGGCTGGGCGTAACCTTTGTGACCGTCGGCGCAAAGTACGCCGCGTTCGCCTCCGGCTGCGACGCAGGTTTCGATCTGTTTGATCGTTGCCGGGTCGTGCTCGCCGAAAATTTTCGTTTTGGCGTCCATCGGTTAGACAAAGCTCGAACCGACGGCGAAGAATTCAATGCGTTATCGATGCAACGACTTCTTCGCAACGATTTTCCATTTCTGGACGTCGTCGTCCGTTCGCACGGGCAGAGTTAGCTGAACGGCTGCGATGGAATCGAAGACTGCAGTGCGAAAGGGAAGCTTGATGACCGCAGCCAGCTCCTTTTTCACTCGCCGTGGAACTGTCTTGTAAATCAGGCTCACATGCGGGTCTGTTGGTGCGCGGGCCAAACACTTTGCGGCCTGGCCCAGATGGGTTACGAGTCTTCGTAACGCCGGGTTTGATTTGAATCGGACAAAAAGTGTCTTGGTGAACTTTGCCGAAAATGCCACGCGGCCAACCTGCAATCGAATCGGCCGCGAACGAACGTGCTGCAGCACTTTTTTTGGTGATTGCCGATCTTTGGCGCAGACAAATAGCGTTAAATGCGGCTCGAAGTCAGGCGCGTGCAATTCTTTGCGCAGGATCCGGACGATCTCGCAAAAGAGGTCGCGCTCCGGTTTCGAGGGCAGCAACCAGTACACGATGGAGGTTTTCTTCACTTTTGCGGGGCCTAGAGCGCTAATCGTAGATCATCACCCCATTGAATGTCGATCTTCCTGCTGAAATGAATCAATTGGCGCGAAACCGTGGTTCGCGCAGATTATCTCATGCACAAAGCGGTGAAGAGTCAGGTGGATTGGCCCGCACTGCGCGAGGATTTTCCGATCCTGCGCGAGCGCGTCAACGGCCATCCCCTGATCTATTTCGATAGCGCGGCCAGTTCGCAGAAGCCACGCGCAGTGCTCGACGTCGTCCGGAACTATTACGAGCACGAAAACGCGAACGTACATCGCGGTCTGCACACGTTAAGCGCGCGGGCGACCGAGCATTACGAAAAATCACGGCAACGCGTCGCTGATTTTATCGGCGCAAAAAGCGCAGATGAAATCGTGTTCACCCGCGGCACCACCGAGAGCATCAACCTCGTCGCGCAGGCTTGGGGTGGAAAATTTTTGCGCGCGGGCGATGTGATTCTGCTCACGGAGATGGAGCACCACAGCAATCTCGTTCCGTGGCAACTGCTGGCTGAACGAATCGGTGTGCAGTTGCGGTTCGTGCCGGTTCGCGATGACGGCACGCTCGCATTGGAAAAACTTTCGTCCCTGCTGACGCTCGAAGTGAAGTTGTTCGCGTTCACCCACGTCTCCAATTCGCTCGGCACGATCAATCCCGTTGTTGAGCTCTGCCAGAAGGCGAAAAGCGTCGGCGCCGTTACGTTGATCGATGCGGCGCAAAGCATCGGGCACATGCCGCTCAATGTTCAGGAGATCGGCTGCGATTTTCTCGCGTTTTCAGGTCATAAAATGTGCGCACCAACCGGAATCGGCGCGCTTTACGGCCGGTTCGAGATCTTGGATGCCACTCAGCCGTATCATGGCGGCGGTGAAATGATCGTCAGCGTAACGCTCGAGAAGAGCACATTTAAAAAACCGCCGCAGCGTTTCGAAGCAGGCACTCCGAACATTGCCGGCGCAATCGGCCTCGCCGCGGCCGTCGATTACCTCGAAGGAATCGGGCGTGCCGAAATTTTTAAACACGATATCGACCTAGCGAACTATGGATTGGAGCGGATGAAGGAGGTGCCCGGATTGCGTGTGATCGGGACCGCAAGAGAACACGCTGGAGTCATCAGCTTCGTCATGGAAGCCGCTCATCCGCACGATCTCACAACGTTCGCCGATCGATACGGCCTCGCGATGCGCGGTGGTCATCATTGCAATCAACCGCTTATGCGGCGGTTCGGCGTAACCGGTTCGACCCGGGCGAGCTTTTATCTCTATAACACGCGCGATGAAATCGATCGGATGATCGAAATTCTTCAGAAGGCGGTAACTTTCTTCAAATGAACGCGGAACTCGGCGAACTTGAAGAACTTTACCAGGAAGTAATCCTGGATCATTCGCGCCGGCCCCGGAATTTTGGCGAGTTGCCGAATGCGTCGGTCAAAGTGCACGGCGATAATCCCTCCTGCGGTGACGAGATTCATCTTGCAATCAAGTTCGACGGCAACGGCGGCTTGGAGGAAATCAAGTTCACTGGTCACGGCTGCGCCATCAGTCAGGCGTCGGCATCGTTGATGACGATGAAGTTGAAGGGAAAGAAGCGAGCCGAAGTGGAGGAGATGCTCCGCGCGTTTCATGATTTGGTCACGACTGGAAAGAATAACGCCGCAAAAAACCTCGGTGATCTTCAGGTAATGCGCGGTGTTCGAAAATTTCCACAACGAGTGAAGTGCGCGATGCTTCCATGGCGTGCGGTGGAGCAGGCATTGCGGCAAAGCGAAGGCGAATCGACTGTTTCCACGGAAGAGCCCGAATTCGGTTGAGAATTTTTCTTCCGATTCAACGATTCACGATTTAACGAGTTACGGTTTCATTTCATGCCTACCAATGTTCTCGGAACGGAATTGAAGTGTTGTTGCCGCGATCCGATCACCGGATTTTACCGTGATGGTTATTGCCGGACCGGACCGGAAGACGTCGGACTGCACACCGTTTGCGTAAAGGTGACGCGGGAGTTTCTCGATTTTTCGGTCCTCGATGGAAACGATCTGGTGACGCCGGTTCCCGAGTGGGGATTTCCGGGACTCAAACCCGGCGATAAATGGTGTGTTTGCGTGACCCGCTGGAAATCCGCGCTCGAGGCGAACCGCGCCGCTCCGGTCGATCTCGAAGCCACCCACGCTTCCGCCTTGGAATTCGTCACCCTCGAAGACCTGAAAGCACACGCTTTGAAATAATTGGCGTCGACTTTTGGCGCGAAAACAGCTTTTTAGGCAGGCGTGCCACGCCTACCTGTGTACATTTTAGGTGCCGTCGCCGCCTTTTTGATTCTCTCCGGATGGAACGTCAACGCCCAATCCGGGCCGGCGCGCGAACCGGTTTACCCATCACGAGTTTCCGATGGCGGCCCGCTCCAGCCTTTCACCTTTAGTCGACAACCGGCCTCGGCATCGGCGATTCGAGTCGCCTATTACGCGCCGCGTCAGCAGCGAGCCGAGCCGATTGAAAGCACCGATGAAGAGCCGGAAGCGAGAACGCCGGGGTTCGATCTCACCGATTCGCACCCGATGATTCGCGGAAATCGCGCCGTCCTGCGAAATGGAATCGCCTACGCGCCCTCAAACGCGCCGGACAGCGTCAAACACGCGATCTGGGCGGTGAACACGATTTGTCGTCGCCCATATGTTTGGGGCGGGGGACACGGATCATTTCACGATGACGGCTACGATTGTTCGGGAACGGTGTCGTTCGCGCTTCACTACGCCGGCTTGCTCAATCAACCAATACCCTCGGGCGATTTCTTGCGTTACGGGCAACGCGGCCGCGGCCGGTGGTTTACCATTTACTCGCGGCACGGTCACGTGTTCGCGATGATCGCCGGACTGCGACTCGATACGACCGATCTGCGTTACGGCGGCGATGTCGGTCCCCGCTGGCATCTTGACGGACGCGACGCGTGGGGATTTGAGGCGCGTCATCCCGTTGGGTTGTAAAGCGGCGCGTTCGCGGCCAACATAACGGCGATTTGAAACTGCCGTTCAGCTTTTTCCTCGCGCTGCGTTATCTCAAACCGAAACGCACCTTCCTTTCCATCATCACCCTGATTTCCATTCTCGGTGTCACCCTGGGCGTCACAGCGCTCATTGTTGTGATCTCAGTGATGACGGGATTCGATCGCGAGCTGCGCCAAAAGATAATGGATTTCGATGCCCACGTTGTGGTCACGAGCGAAGACGTTATCCGGGATTGGCGCTCGCTGAAGGCGCAAATCGACAATGTCCCCGGCGTGGTCGCGACCGCGCCCTACGTACAAGGACCCGTGATCGTCGAATTCCAAAGTCAACGATTCGCACCGATTGTCCGCGGTATCGATCCGGCCCAGGAGGAAAAAGTAATCCCGATCCGGAAGTTCATTAAGGAAGGTGAGCTCAACTTCGACGGCGACTCAGCCGTGCTCGGAATCGATCTTGCCCGAATCCTCAAAATCCGTGTTGGCGACAAAGTCACTGTCTACTCCCCGGGTAATCTGGGACAGATTCTGGATGGGATTAAGAAACTCGAAAACGCCAAAGGCGCTGACGAGAAAGCAGCGATCGGCGAATTGCGCGATGTCGTATTGCCAAAGGAACTGACCGTCGTCGGAATTTTTGAGACCGGCCGTTATGAATATGACTCCAAATATTTTCTGGTGCCGCTTTATATCGGTCAGGAACTTTACAACCTGGGCGACGCGTTACACGGCATCACCGTTCGGGTAACTGATCCATACGGGGCCGAGCAGGTGAAAGAGGCAATCGAGCGCTTTATCGAGCCTCCCGCTTATGCTCAAACCTGGATCGACCTGAACCATCAATTCTTCGATGCGGTCAGGCTCGAACGGAATGTCATGTTCTTCTTGCTCTTGATAATCGTCGTCGTCGCGGCGTTCGGAATCATGAGCACGCTGATCACGGTTACCGTTCAGAAACGGCGGGAGATCGGGATCGTGAAAGCGCTCGGCGCAAACATCACGCAAATCATTTGGGTTTTTCTGGGGCAGGGGACCGTGGTGGGATTTTTTGGAACACTGTCTGGCCTCGGTCTTGGCATGACCCTGATTCGTTATCGAAACGAGTTCAGTCACTGGCTCGCAAACACCCTGCACATTGAAATTTTTCCCCGCGAAGTCTACCAGTTTTCCGAAATCCCGGCACAAGTTGTTCCTCACGACGTTACCGTGATTTGCATCAGCGCGTTTTTGATTTGTTCGGTCGCCGCCTTGATCCCCGCCTACTTCGCCGCCCGCCTCGACCCGGTGAAAGCGTTGCGTTACGAGTGATTATTTGCGGCGGCTAGCGCTGAATTTTATTCTGCTCAACAAAACGTCGACTGCGCGAAAAGTGTAATCATAACCTCCGGTCCACTCGCTTTGGCGCGGACCGGCGATGTTCAGAATGCCGATGTTGTGATCACGCATAAAAGCGGCCATTAACGGCACCGCGTCTTCGGGCGAATATTTCGCTGCGTCGATCAATCTATGTGGCTGTCGTTGTTCAATGCAGCAGCCCACGGTGTAGGCAGTCCCGCCACTCAACTCGTGAAAGTAAATCACGATCGTTCCGTCCGAATCGCGAACGTTTCGTGCGGTCCGCTCGTTCGGCCCGCCCTTTTTTAAAGCCGTCATCGGATAGCGATCGGGAATAGTTCCGTCTTCATCCTGTCGGCCGTCCGGGCACCAGCCGCCGCAGGGAATCCGGTGTTTGAGCGCAACATCCAACGCCGCGCGATCCACTCCAGTTTGACCTCCGGAAACAATTTTCATCCTTTTACCGCAGAGGTCCCGGAGTCCACAAAGACAGGATTAAAGACAGAATGTTCAGAATAAATTCGGTTCATTTTGTCAATTCTGTCGAAACTCTGTGTTCTCTGCGTCCTGCGGCGAAATCCGGTTTATCCGTCGAAATAATTTCAATCGCCTGTCGGGACGATATCCGCGCGCTCGATCATTAGAATGACGCAACGCTTGGGCGCGCGCGTTCGATGTCGAACACCTTTTGGGACGACAAAGCCGTGACGCGGCTTGAGCTCGACAGTCTTGGCTTCGAGGTCGATCAGAAAATTTCCATCGAGTACAAAAAAGAATTCGTCGATGTCCGAATGTTCGTGCCAGTGATATTCGCCTTCCAAAACGCCGACCCGCACGACTGAGTCGTTCACTTTGCAAACCGTTTGATTGTACCACTTGTCCTGGCACGCATCGGCCAGCTTCTCAACATCGATCAGCTCCAGTGGCCCGTGCAGAATATTGAGGTAAGTCTTGTACGGAAAATCTTCGGCTTTATTTGCGGCCATGATGTCGATCTTAGCTGTGGTGGCAGGCGTGTCGCCTGCACTTTTTGGTTCGCGGCCGACACGGCCGCCCCTACAAAAGAGGTTTCACTCTTCGCCGTCGAAGTAATCAGTCTCCGGCCCTTTGATCACAACGCGATCGGCGGATGACGTCTTATTCGCTTTCCACTTCTTGCTATCCGGATAGTAAGCGGATTCGCCAATCGGATTATCGGCGATCACATAGTAAATAAGATCAACATCTCCTGAGTTTGTTATTTGGTGCGGCTCGTTAGGCCCGAAAATGAACGCATCGCCTTCGCCGACTTCGGTTGTGCCGTCTTTGTGGCGCACGGATGCTTTGCCGCTCACGATCAAATACATTTCCCACTGAGCCGAGTGCGCGTGAAAAGGGAAATTCGGTTTGCCCGGCGGCATACGGTTCAATTCCAGATCGAATGGATGCCGTTCCTCAGCATCGCCCGAGACGCGGTGGCCCGATTCCCGCGCACGATCGCGACTCAGCGCTTCCGAAATTCCCCGGAACGAAACCGCGTACTTGCCCTTTGGCGATTGCCACGGCTCTTCCTTGATCTCTTTGATATTGATTTTTTTCACGCTGTTAAATCACCACAGAGAACACGAAGACCACGAAGGCAGTCAGAAATAAATTCGTTATAGATCTGCTTCTTCGTGAACTTCGTGTCCTTCGTGGTGTAAAATTATTCTTCACCGTCGAAGTAATCGGCCTCCGTTGCTTTCACGATCACTTCCTCGCCGTTTTCCTTCGAAACCGCGAACTTGCCGCTGTCCGGATAAAAACAGGAATCGCCGCGCGGATTATCGGCGATCACGTAATAAACAAAATCGTCCTCGCCAGCGTTGCCGAGCTGGTGCGCTTGACCCGGACCGAAGAAAAACGCGTCGCCGGGACCGACTTCAGTCCAACCATCCTTGTCGCGAATTTTTCCGCGACCCGACACCACGAGATAAAGCTCTGACTCGCTCGAGTGCGAATGATACGGGCAAAGCGCTTTGCCTGTCGGAATGCTGACCAGCGCGAGATCGAACGGCCACCGCTTCGCCAGATCGAGCGATTCCGGATCGCGCCCAAGCGCGACCGAAATATTTTTCGTCCGTCGCCCAAACGTTCCTTTCGGCGACCGCCGCTCCATCCATTCAATATTTTTCAAATTTACTTTGCGCATAGAAAGTCAGATGCCGTACTCAGTCTTAAGAAGACGAAATAACCATTCTCGTTCGACTTCCGTTAGACCCACTCCGACGTCAATCCTGTCATTGCCATAGTCAAGCGTAAGGCGATTGCTTTCGTTGGTATCACGTAGGGACAATGTTCTAATCTCTTGCGGATCGAATTCAATTCTCTTCCGCTTTTCGAATATTTTCTTCCAGTAATTAGTTTGCCCTCGCCAGTATCCAAAATATATCGGCAACGGTTGGACACCTGAGTCATAAAATAAATTGGGCTTTGCCAGCGTCATTGTTTCAGGAACTGTCGGACGCAAGAGTCGCCAGAGGTACCAAATGGCAAATCCGCCGCCGACAGTCCAGGCGGTGAGCCAAAAAATCAGGAAAATTTCGGGCGCTTTCGTACCATGGACTATTTGTCGAAAGGCAGTTATCCATCCGACCGACCAACCCCCCAGCCAGCAAAGAAGAAAGAGTGAAATGCCATATCGCGCCAAAGTCGATTTCGCTGCGGGAAGAGTGACGACCGGAAATCCGTTGCGATTGGTCGTTATCGTAATCTTTGATTCTGAAGGAAGCGTTATAGCTACCATTTCTTGGGAAGCTTTTGTTTTAGTTTTTCGACTCGCTCGAAGAGGTCGCCTTTCTTTGCGACGCGGGCGAGGACTTTGACGGAATAACGTTTCATTTTGGCGCGGGAAAGATAACGAGGGTCATGTCGCCGAGTCGGCGGCTGCAAAGAATCTTGGTTCCATCGGGTGACCAGCGCGGATTTACAAATTCGCCTGAAGCGTCCGTCAATTGCCGGACGTCGCTACCGTCGCGATTCATCACGAAGAGTTGAAATCGTTCATTAACCCGGCGCGAAAACACAACCCGTTTGCCATCGTACGACCACGCTGGCCAGCCATCGATGTTTCCTTCGCCGGAAATATTGTGATCGTTTAATGCGTCGGCGTTCATGATAAAAGTCTGCGAGAGCGGACCTTGAATGCGTCGATGCAAGATCGACATACCATCGGGCGAGAACGACGCGTAGGTATATCCACCGCCGGTCGTAATTCGTTTTAGATCCGTGCCATCCGGTCGAATCGTCGCCAGGTCCATTTTCTTGTCGATTTGTTCGCCAATGACCTTGTTGTCGCTCGGCACATTTGTGCCGTCGGCGGCGGTCGCTCCGGCAAAATAGCTCGTGTTAAACAAGATGCGCGCACTATCGGGCAACCACATAGGGTGAATGTTCTCCGCTTTACCTTTCGTAAGCTGGCGCTGATTGGTGCCGTCAGAGTTCATTACAAAAATCTGCGAAACGCCTTCTCGAATCGATACGAATGTAATTTTCTTTCCATCAGGCGACCATGCCGGCGAATCGTCTTCGGCGTCACCGGTTGTCAGTTGGCGCATATCGCTGCCGTGATTGGGACTATTCGCGTCCATTATGTGCACCTTCATTCCGCCATGACGGCTGGAGATAAGAACAATCTTTTTCCCGTCCGGAGACCACGATGCTTCGTAATCAACAACATATGTGTGTGGCTTAACCTGTTTGAGCGGAAAATCCTCAGCAGAGATCACCCGTAGCACGACCAACAAGAACAGCGCTCCTGCGACCGCGCTGATCCGACAAATCACAGCTTCCATTTCTTCGGCAGCTTTTGTTTTAGTTTTTCGACCGGCGCGAAGACGTCGCCCATTTTTTTTACACGCTCGAGAGTTTTGTCGGAACGAAACTTCAACAGCTCAGCCTTTTTCTTTTTCAAGCAGTTTTCGACTTCATCCCAGGTAGCCGGTGTTGAGACGGTCGGCTCTTCCTTGGCCCGCAGCGAATAAACACAGATCGTCGTTTTGTGTTCGTCGTTCTGGCTCCAATCAACCAACACTTTCCCTTTTCGGACCGACTTCGACATGTTCGACGTGACGAGGTTGCCGTGCTCGCCTTCGAGAAGTTGGGCGAGCGCGCGCGATAAATCCTTGGTTTGATCGAACGTGACCGGCGTGTTGAGCGGCACATAAACCTGCAAACCTTTCGCGCCGCTCGTTTTGGCGAACGATTTGAGTTTCATTGCGCCGAGTAAATCGCGCAGCCAAAGCCCGACCTGGCAGCATTGAACGATGTCGGCCGGCGCGCCGGGGTCGAGATCGAACACCATCATGGTTGGCCGCGCGACGTCCTTCTTTTTCGCGAGCGAGGTGTGCAGCTCGAGATCGGCCAGGTTCGCGGCCCAGACCAGCGTTGGCAAATCCTGCCCGAGGCAATAATTCATGAATCGGTTGTTGCCTTCGCTCCAAACCTTGGCCGTCTGGACCCACTTTGGCCGGTGCGTTGGACAATTTTTTTCGTAAAAGAATTCTTTGTCCACGCCGTTCGGGTAACGCTTCATCGTCAGCGGCCGATCTTTGAGATGCGGCAAAAGCACCGGCGCAATCCGGATGAAGTAATCGATCACCTGGCCTTTGGTGAATCCGACTTTCGGATAAAGAACCTTGTCCAGGTTGGACACCGACAGCTTCTTTCCTTTAACAACGAGCTCCGCTTTTTCAGGCATGATTCAAAAGTTCCAGCCACAGACTTACACAGATTCTCACAGATTAAATCAGAGGATTATCCGATCGGTGTTGATCTGTGGCTATCAGGCGAAAAACCGTTCCGGCGAGAGCATCGGCTGCGGTTTGCAGATGCGGGCAACGCAATGTTCCCAGCTTTCGTGACCGCTCAGGATCTCGATTTCAACCCGCATGAAATAAATCGGGACCTTTACGTTTCCTTCCGGGAAACGCGGCATCCGCACCGCGTCTTTCTCGGTCGTGATTATCATCGACAAATCGCGTCGGATGCAGCGGTTCATGAAAGTCCGAATCTCATGCTCAGTAAAATAATGGTGATCGATGTAACGCAGCGCGAGGTTAACATTCGCGCCGAGTTTCTTGAGCGCGCCTTCAAAACTTTCCGGCACCGCGATCGCGCAGATCGAACCAATGAACGCGCCTCGCAGGCGATCGAGCATAAGCCGTTCGCCAGTGTAAATATTTTGCAGATAGAGCGGGCGATGCGCGCACTCGATGATCTCGGCCGTGCGATTGTAACGGCGAATCCGCTCGATCAACTTGTCGTTCGGTTCGCCGGTGTTCTTGGTGATGAAAATGTAACTCGCGCGTCGCAAATTATGCGGCGGTTCGCGCAACGTCCCGCGCGGAAGCAAGAATTCGTTCCCGAACGGCGCTTGTCGATCAACCAGGACGATGTCGAGCCGGTGTTTAAGATGCAGGTATTGCAAACCGTCATCGAGCAGAAGCGTGTCCACTTTCCAGTTGTCGATTGCGTAACGCCCGCTCTTGACGCGGTCCTTGTCGACCAAAACGATCACGTCCTTCAAATTGTGCGCGAGCATGTAAGGCTCGTCGCCGGCGGTGAGCGAATCGAGCAACAACGTTTTTCCATCGGAAACAACGCGCGGCGGATCAATTGCGGTGTTCAAAAGTCGTTCGAGCCAGGTTCGCTTGGTCGGCTTCGGCTGACTTTTGTAACCGCGGGTCAGGATCGCCACACGACGTCCGCCGACTTTCAACGCGCGCGCGAATTTTTCAACGACCGGAGTCTTGCCGGTGCCGCCAACCGTTAAATTGCCAATGCTGATCACGAGACAACCCAGCGTGCGCTCGCGAAGAATCCGTTTTCGATACAAATAGAGCCGAAACTGGACGATACGTTCGTAGATAAACGAGAGCGCGTAAAGAACTCCGCGCAGAATCGCCGCCCTAAATCCGCGGTGTCGACCGAGAACGACGTCGATGCCGAACTGCTCCAGATTTTCAAGTCTGCGGCCCACGAAATCAGTTGATGGTTGAGAGTTGAGAGCGTAAAGCTCCGTTGGAGCCACGCTCCTTTACGGAGTTGAGAGAGACGCCGCGGTTGTCCGCGGTTGTGATGACGATCCGCGAGGACGTTTTTGCAGCACGCTGCATGGCGGCGGCAACTTTTCGCGTGTTGTTAAGCGTCACTGCGCAAATTGTCGATCCACTTCCGCTTAAAAACGCTCCGAGAGCGCCGGTTTTTTCCGCGGCCGCGATCACGCGCGGCAGAAACGGTATTAGTTTCGTGCGAAACGGTTGATGAAGTTGATCGGCAAAAACACCTCGCAGCTTCTCGTAGTTGCGCGAAGCGAATGCAGCGGCGATTGCGCCGGCGTTTCCCGCGCTTTCAACGGCGCCGAGGCGTGAAATTTTTGTCGGCAGAATTTTTCGCGCTGCGGCTGTTCGAATCTCGAAGTCGGGGATCAAGAGAACAAACTTTACGCGACGAGCGACTTCGAAGCGCTGAACATTTTCGCCGCGCGCGACAGTGAATCCGCCGAATGACGACGGCGCGGCGTTGTCTGGGTGGGCTTCGAGCTCTGTGCACAATCCAAAAATTGACCATCGATCCAGAGGGTGGCCAGCGAGCTCGTTCAATCCGTGTAAGACACCAAGCCGAATCGTAGCGCTGCTGCCGAGCCCGCGACTACGCGGGACCCGCTCTCTGGCCGAACAAGAGAAATGAAATCGAGAGCGCCTCGCTCGCCGAAAAAACAGGTCAGCAGCTTGTGTGACGATCTTCTCCTGGCGGGTTCGATCTTTCGCGCGAGTGGTCGTGATGGTGTTAAAAAGACGAAGCGCCAGACCGAGGCAATCGAATCCGGGACCGAGATTCGAAGTACTCGCTGGAACGCGGACGGTAACCTGTTGCCTCATTGCGATTTTAAAGGTAGGGGCGATTGCCCTCAATCGCCCGCTGGCGGTTCGGTGAACCGCCGCTACCTATTCGACAAAACGACCGAATGAACAAGAACCAATGGATCGACCCTGATTTGCTGCGGGCCTTCGAAGCCGAGGGAACCAACGCGCACCGGCTTTGCACGATCGGCGATGGTTGGGCGGAACGATTTGGCGCCGATGTTCTGATTTCTTTCAGATCGAACGCGGCACGTGATCGTCTCGTATCCGAGCTCCATGGGTGGTCTGCGTCGGCGAGCTTTCACCCTGCTCGCGTGTTTGGCCGTTTTTTGCCGCGGAAAAACGAAGAGCGCGAGATGCCAAAGTTACTTTTCGGAAACGAAGATGAAAGTTTGCAAACAGTCGCCGCGGAGCATCATCTCAAATTCGGAGTTGATTTCAGCGCGGGTTATTCGGTTGGCCTTTTTGTCGATCAGCGTGAAAATCGACAATTTGTTCGCCAGGCAAACCCAAAGCGCGTCTTAAATTGCTTCGCCTACACCTGTTCGTTCTCGGTAGCCGCTGCTTCGGTTGGAGCGCTGACCGTAAACGTCGATCTTTCCAAGAAATCGCTGGCGCGCGGCCGTCAGAATTTTGTGCTCAATGAATTGTCGACGGACGGGCATCAATTTATTGCCGACGACGTCCGGCCGGTCTTGCGACGTCTGTCGCGGCACAACCAAAAGTTCGACATGATCATTCTCGATCCGCCGACCTTTTCGCGGACCAAGGGTGGTGCAGCCTTTCACCTGGAGAAAGATTTCGAAGAACTCATCGCGGCCGCACTGGAAGTGGCTGATCGTGGCGCAAGGATTCTGCTTTCGACGAATTGCGAAACGCTGACCGAGCAGGGGCTGGAAAGAATGGCGCGCTATTCCTTAAAACTGTCGCGAATCTCGGGCGCTTTCCATCGGCAACCCTCATCGGCCGACTTTCCACCCGGCGCCGCCGCGCGGTCGATTTGGTTGACTTTGCATTGACCGGGACCACGACGCGGACAATCGTTATTCATCATGAATGGACAACATGAGGACCTGGCCGAACGCGGCCTCCGCTACACACGCGAGCATTTCGACGAGCTCTTGACCGAAACGGAAGCCTACGTTCGCGAAAATCCGGTGCAATCGATTGCCTACGCCTTGCTGGCGGGCTTTGTTTTGAATCGCCTGGGCATCGGCAGAATTGTGAGCGGTATTGTGCGGCTGCTGCTTTTCGCGTTGAAGCCGGCGATCCTGATTTACGGCGCAGCGAAATTATACGAAGCGACTCAGGAAAAGGAGTCCAGGTAGAGGCGATTGACCTCAATCGGTCCGAGCCGGACTGGCAGTATGGCGGTTCGGTGAATGGAGCTGGCGGGAGCCGGCGACATGGACGCAGCCCAAAAGGGTGAGCGAGCGGGCGCGAGCGAATCAACCGGCGCTACCCTTCCAGAGTGAAGCCGACTTTAAGCGTCACCTGCCAGTGCGCGATTTTTCCTTCTTCCAGGTAACCGCGTGTCTCGGTAATTTCGAACCAGCGCATGTTGCGCACGGTTTTCTTCGCGCGGGAGAGCGCATTCTTTACGGCGTCCTCGATTCCCTTCGGCGAGGAACCGACCAACTCAATCTTTTTGTAAATGTGATCTGACATATCTTCAGTTTTGAGTCGCCCGGGCAGCAAAACAAATAAAAACCACCACGAAGGACACGAAGCTCACGAAGGAATTCAATTCGGTTCTAGCTTCGTGTTCTTCGCGATCTTCGTAGTGACAACTTTGAGTTGAGCAGTCACCAATGGATGGTTAGCGTCCTTTTCCCGAACCTGGAATGAAGATCGAAAACAGAAACATCGAATCGCACTTGAAGGAGAAGCGGCTTTTCAAGCCGCCCAGGCAATTCGCCCAGAAAGCGCGGATCAAGAATTTCGCGCAATATCAGCGGATGTATCGCGAGTCGATCAAGCGCCCTGACAAGTTCTGGACGCGCGAGGCTAACGAACTGGTCTGGCGAAAGCGCTGGCGCAAGGTGGTCGAATGGAAAGCCCCGTTCGCAAAATGGTTCATCGGCGGGAAACTGAACCTCTCCGAAAATTGCCTGGATCGACATCTGACCACTCATCGCCGGAACAAGGCAGCGATTTTATGGGAAGGCGAGCCCGGCGAACGCCGGACGCTCACGTATCAGCAGCTCCATCGCGAGGTCTGCCGGTTCGCAAACGTACTGAAGCGAAACAAAATCGGCAAAGGCGATCGCGTAATTATTTATATGCCGACGACGCCCGAAGTCGCGATCGCCATGCTGGCGTGTGCGCGCATCGGCGCCGTGCACTCGGTGGTCTTCGGCGGTTTCAGCGCCGACAGCATTCGCGATCGAATTGCGGATAGCGGCGCAATTGCGCTGATCACAACGGATGGCAGTTATCGCCGTGGCGGGATTGTTCCGTTGAAGAAAAATGTCGATGACGCGCTGCGCGGTCCCGCGGCCGCGGGATCACTGAGGCGCGTGATTGTTTTCCAGCGCGCGCACAACGAAATCCACATGGAAGAAGGCCGGGACGTCTGGTGGCATCGCGAACTGGAATACGTGGATGACAATTGTCCGCCCACGCCGGTCGACAGCGAACATCCGCTTTACATTCTTTACACCAGCGGCTCGACCGGGAAACCGAAGGGAATCTTGCACACGACTGGCGGTTATTTGGTCGGCATCTATTCGACGACGAAATACGTCTTTGATCTGCGCGACGAAGACATTTACTGGTGCACGGCCGACGTCGGCTGGGTGACCGGGCACAGTTATGTGATTTACGGACCGCTAGCCAACGGCGCGACCACATTCATGTACGAAGGCGCGCCGAATTGGCCGGAGCCGGATCGCTTCTGGCGGATCATAGAACAAAACAAAATCAACATTCTTTACACCGCGCCGACGGCGATCCGCGCGTTCATTCGCTGGGGCGATCAATGGGTAAAGAAACACGACCTGTCGTCGCTACGATTGCTGGGCACTGTCGGTGAACCGATCAATCCCGAAACGTGGATGTGGTACCACAAAACGATCGGTGGCGGACGTTGTCCGGTCGTGGACACATGGTGGCAAACGGAAACCGGCGCGATCATGATCACGCCGTTGCCCGGCGCAATTGCCACCAAACCAGGTAGTGCGACGCTTCCATTTTTCGGCGTCGATGCGGCGGTCGTCGACTCAAACGGTGAAGAAGTCGGCGCGAATGTTGGCGGAAAATTAATTATTCGCAGACCGTGGCCGTCGATGTTGCGCACAATCTACGGCGATAAAGAACGCTACAAGAAACAGTATTGGAGCGAATATCCGGGCAACTATTTGACCGGTGACGGTGCGCGACGCGACGAGGACGATTATTTTTGGATCGTTGGTCGCATCGATGACGTGCTCAACGTTGCAGGACACCGGCTCGGCACCTCCGAGATCGAGAGCGCGCTGGTCAGTCATGCGCGGGTGGCAGAAGCTGCCGTGGTTGGGCGACCGGATGAACTGAAGGGGCAAGGCGTAGTCGCGTTCGTGACCTTGAAGGCTGGAGTGACAGCTTCCAATGATCTGAAAAGCGAATTACGTGAGCATGTCCGAATCCACATCGGCGCAATCGCCAAGCCGGACGAAGTTCGTTTTGCCGAAGCGCTGCCAAAAACTCGCAGCGGAAAAATCATGCGGCGGCTCCTGAAAGAAATCGCGAGCGGCGCCAAGGTCACCGGCGACACCACTACGTTGGAAGATTTCAGCGTGTTGGCGAAACTGGCCGAGTCTGAAGAATAAATTGTGAGCTTCATTCGCACAGGTCTCCGCGAGATCGGATTGAAAGTCCGCCGGCAACGGACGCGGATGGTGCTCCGGCACGAGAAACGATTGCTGCAAAAAAGCCAAATCGCGCTTGGGCGCGAGGGCACATCGCAAGCCGCCAATTTTCCGGAGCTGCGCAACGAAATCGTTGCCCTCAAGAAACTCGAACAGGAACAAAAGGAGGTCGCGCTGCGAATTGCGCAGATAGAGGAGGGGATCAAGAGCATCGAAGCACAGCGGCAGGGCAACGCCAAAGAGCAGGGCGAAGCGATGTCGAAGCTGGAAGCGGAGAAAAAGCCGATCGTGCAGCGACGCAACGACGCAAAGAACGCCGCTGAACTTTGCGAGCGCGAAGTGAACGCGGTCGAGCGCCGCATTCAGGAAAACGAAGCTGCGGATCAGGAGCTGTTGAAAAAATTGTCGGAACTTCAGGCGGCCACCCCGCCCTCGGCCGATTTGGAAGCGCAAACGGCCGGCATTGGCGTGCGGCGGGCACGTTTGCCGGACGAGCGCGCTGAGCTTGTTCGGGCGCGGCTCGGCAGCGCTGATGCTTCGCGGCTGGCAAAGGAGAAACTCGCGTCCGCGGAAGAAGAACTGTCTGCGATCGACAAAAATATTGCGAAGGTCCGCGGCGAATATGAAGCGCGCGACAAAGGATTTGCCGACAACATCAAGACGCAACAGGACGCAGTTCGCGAAGCGAAGCAACATCATCAGGTTGTCGAGGAGAAAAAAAATCCGGCCTACCTGAACATTGGCCGTCATCTCGCGGTGCAGGGGATCGCGCCACCGAATGCGCCGCATCTACTCGACCAGGTTCGCAAACATCACGCTGCGGTGGATCAATATCAGAAACACACCGCCGACCTCGCGCTTCTGTCGAGTCAGATCGATAAACAGGAGCTGCGGCAGTTTTATTTCAGCCTTGTCTCCGTCATTGCGCTTCTGGCGATCATTTTGCCATTGGTCGCGAAATCACCGCGCAAACGAGAATGGTTGCCGCAACAAACCGAAAGCATTCTCTCGATCAATGTCGATCAGTTCGACCACGCCGACGCTCTCAAACGCTGGCAAAAAGAACAAGTCGACGCTTATCAGGCGGTTTGGAACGGATTGATTGGTCCCGCTGCTCGCACGCCGGTCTTGAATTTATCGCGCGACGCTCTTCGGATCACGCGGGCCACCACCATTTCGGACAACTCGAGCGTCCGCGAATTCATCTTGATCGAAACCCGCGCCGACCTTTCGAAAGTGATTCGTGCAGTGCAAAGCGGCAAGGAATTTCAAAGGCGAACGATCACCGGACTGCCGGTCTGGGAGAAGCCGGACTTGGCTCTGGCCCGCGTCGGCCCGGAAACGCTTGCGATCGGTACTTCCACCGAAGTTGATCAGCTCGTTCGGGTCCGGCTCGGGATCGACGTGGACCTGAAAATTACCGGGCAGTTATTCGATCGATTCGAAGCGTTGGACCGCGAAAGCGCGCTTCGGTTGATCTCGCGAAATCCGCCGGATCTGCCACGAATGTATCATCCGATCTTCGCACCCGAGCTGCTCGAAAGCACACAGCTGCTTGGTCTGGCTTTGAACCTGCAAAACCCGGTCAAAGCACGCCTGCTCTTGAAAATGAAATCGCCCGAGAACGCATCGGAGTTCGCTCGCACATTGCACAACGAGCCACAGAAGTGGCTGCGTTTGCAGGATTCAAATCTGATGCTCTTTACCCAGCCGCCGGATGTCTCGCGGCAAGCCGCCAATTTGGAAGTTCACTTCAACGTGCCTGAAGACGCTGTGCAACTTGTGTTGCAACGGATCGCAAAAACAGACGTCGGCGGCAATTGAGCCGAACATTCCCCGGGTCGATTGCGCGTCCTACCGGTTTGCGGTTATAATCCCCGCCCAATGTTGAAACACGCGCTCCTTGTAATCGTTATCACCGGTATGATCTCGATCCTGCCGAGCGGATCAGCCGCCAGTCCCGAGCTTGTCGACATTGCGACCGTTGACCCGACGATCATTATCGATCTGCGCTATGCTACCGAGCAAAATGTTACCGGTCACGCGCTCTATCCGCGCGGAACGAAGGCTCTGATCTTGCCAAGCGTCGCGCAACAGCTTGCCGACGCGCAAAAGTATCTTCGTCAATTCCGTTATCGTCTGAAAATTTGGGACGCCTATCGGCCGAAGGAAGCGCAGGAGTTGCTCTGGAAGTACTCGGCGAAGGACCAATACGTTGCCAATCCGGAAAAAGGTTTCGGCTCGATGCATTCTTTTGGAGTTTCGGTCGATGCCACGCTGGTCGACGACTGGAGTCAGGACGTGACCATGCCGACCAGGTTCGATGAGTTTACGCCGCAGGCGATGATGGGATACACCGGACGCGATCCGCAGGTGAAGCAACATTTGACGTTGCTGCAACTTGCCATGGCCCATCACAATTTTTACGGCTTGCGGGTGGAGTGGTGGCATTTTACGACCGCGGATTGGAAAAAATTTGTGCCGTACTGGGAAGACCCGGCGATGTCACAGGCAGTCAAGCCTGCTCCGTCGCCGAAAGGCTGAGTCGTCTGTCGCCAAATGATTGAGGCCATCCTGCGCGACCTTCGTCAGCCGGAATATATCCACGTTTTGATAAATCCCGTGCCGGTCTATGGCCTGGCGATGGGGCTGCTCGGGTTGATCGTGGCCTTCTTTCTGCGCAGCCGCCCGGCGCAGGTCGCCACCCTGATCATCGTCTTGATCAGCGCTGCATCGGCCTGGCCGGTTTACGAATTTGGCGAACAAGCCAAGGACCGTGTGCTCTCGATGGAGAACGAAGTTGGCGACGCCTGGCTGGAAGAACATCAGGATCGGGCTGAGGATCTTATTTGGCTTTTTTACGCGCTGGCAGTTCTAAGCGCAGCCGCCTTGATTGCGCCTCGCAAGTGGCCGCGGTCCGCCGGACCACTTGTGATCGGGGTGATTTTGGTTGGCGTTGTAACCTTGGGCGCCGGAGGATATATCGCCTATGCGGGCGGTAAAGTTCGTCACCGCGAGTTCCGCAACGTACCGCCACCGGCGCGGAAATCGGAAGCCGAACGCTAGATCGGTGCTTGCCAGTCTTACCTCGTCGTGAGCACCGATCTCGAGCACGCCGAGCAAAGAATCGAAACTCGCAGCGAGTCGCTTAAGAAACCGCTCGGCCTTTTCGATCTTGTCCTGACCCAAATTCTTTTTGTCGTCGGCTCCAGCTGGGTCGGCGCGGCCGCGAAGCTCGGACAAGCGCATCTTTTCTTTTGGTTGCTCGCCATTTTGCTTTTCTACATTCCGCAGGCCGCGATCGTGACTTACTTGAGCAATCGGATTCCGCTCGAAGGCGGCATTTACCAATGGGCCAAGCTCGGCTTTAACGAATTCGCTGGATTCATTACCGCTTGGAATTTGTGGCTGCTGTCCATCACCGTGATCGCACTCGGTGGAATGTTCGTGACCACAAACATTTCATACGCTCTCGGAGTCGCCTGGATGCCGAACAACAAGTGGTGCGTTTCATTAATCAGCTCAGCGCTGGTCGTCGGTCTGGGCTGGGCTTGTGTGCGCGGTCTGTCGTTAGGCAAGTGGCTTCACAATGTCGGCGCCTTTGCGATGTTCCTGGTTTATGCGGCGTTGATTTGCCTGCCGTTGCTCGGACTTGCCCGTGGCGAAATAAAAAATTATCAACCGCTGCCGCTCGCCCTGCCAACGATGTCGATCTTTTATTGCCTCAACATCTTTACCAAGCTCGGCATCGGCGCGTTGAGCGGGTTCGAGTACGTCGCTATTCTCGCGGGCGAAACTCGTTCGCCCGCGCGCGATATCGGCCGGTCGGTCCTGCTCGCGTCCCCGGTTATCGCCCTGATGTTTATCTTGGGAACGAGCTCGGTGCTCGCGTTCGTTGGCAACGATCCGATCGATCTCATTGGTCCGGTGCCGCAAACGTTGCGACTGGGGCTCCATTCGTTTCCAATTGCCGGTGCGATTGCGTCCATGGGAATTCTCCTAATGACCGTGCGCACGATCGCTTCGACGAGCGTTCATGTTACGGGCAGCTCACGGTTGCCGATGGTTGCAGGCTGGGACCATTTGCTGCCCACCTGGTTCTCGAGGTTGCATTCGCGATACAAGACGCCGATCAACTCGATCATTTTTGTCGGAACACTCACTCTCGTGATTGCGATCGCGAGCCAGATCGGCGCAGGAATCCAGGAAGCGTTTCAACTCGTCGATAACGCCGCTAACGTCTTTTACGGCATCGTTTACTTTGTGATGTTTGCGATACCCCTCGTTGGCGCCTTCGGGGTCCGATCGAGTTCAATCTGGCTGCGCCTCGCTGCAATCTGTGGCGTGGCTGTTTCCCTCTGCGCGATTTTCTTCACCGTTTATCCGATCATCGATGTGCCAAGTCCGCTGATCTTTGGAGCGAAGATTGCGGCCGTGACGATTATCGCCAATGCAATCGGGGTCGCGATTTACGTCATCGGTAATCGGCGCCGCAGCGCAGCCCTTTAAGTTGAATGCTTTAAGCATTCAACTTTCCAATGTAAGTTAGAACAACCTGAATGCTTAAAGCATTCAAGATCCCAGGAGCATGACGCAACTTGAATGCTTGGAGCACTCAAGTTTAACGAGCGCAATTTTCGGTCACCCAGCGCAGGTATTCGGGCAGACCGCTTGAGATCGGGATGAAAATGATTTCCGGCACTTCGTAGGGATGAAGCGAACGGAGTTTTTCCTGAAACGCGGATTGCCGATCTTCATTCAGTTTGAAAAAGACCAGCGTTTCGTCTCCGGTCTCGATCTTTTCTTTCCAGCGATAAACCGACTCGACTCCTGGTAGAATATTCGCGCACGCGGCAAATTGTTCGGCCACGAGTTGATTTGAAATGCGCTGCGCGGTCTCGCGATCGGGAAAAGTGCTGAGCGCCAGCAGAATTCTGTCTGCCATGCCTCAGGCAGGAACCAAAGCTTCAAATCGCCTCGCCGGCTCGGTGCGACAGATCCAGCCACCGCCAACAACGACATCGCGATCGTAAATCACCGCGGCCTGGCCGGGCGTCACCGCTCGCTGCGGTTCGTGCAGACGGATACGCGCGCGATGGTTGTCCAGCGGCGTAACGGTCGCTCTCGTCCCCGGATGGCTATAACGAATCTTCACCGTCAGGTTGACTTCTTCGGTGGCTAATTCGCGCGTGATCCAGTTTGTGCGATCGATTTCAAATTCGTCGCAAATCAAATCTTCCGTGTCGCCGATGATCACTCGATTTGTTTCAGGATCGAGATCCACAACGTAGCGCGGTCGCAGCGATCCGCCCGGAAGTCCCTTCCGCTGGCCGATCGTGAAAAGTTCGATGCCATCGTGTTCGCCGACGAAGTTGCCCGCCACATCGTAGATTTCGCCCCGATGAAAATCCTTTTCGCCAAGATGCGAGCGGAGGAACGCTTTGTAATCGTTGCCGGGCACGAAACAGATCTCCTGGCTGTCGACTTTGTCCGCCACTTTCAGGCCTAACGAATGGGCGATTTTCCGGATCTCTGACTTTTGCATCGGCCCGAGCGGCGTCACTGCTCGCTGAAGCTGTGGCTGTCGCAAGCTAAACAGGAAATATGATTGGTCCTTGCGCGGATCGACTCCTTTACGCAAAACCGCGCGATCTTCGTGATGTTCGATGATTGCATAATGACCGGTCGCGATGTAATCGCAGCCCAGCGCCTCGGCTTTACCCCAAAGGTTGCCGAACTTGAGTTTTTCGTTGCACATCACGCAAGGGTTGGGTGTTCGACCGGCCTGATATTCGCTCGTGAAATAATCGATCACTGTCCGCTCGAACAAGTCCTCTTCGTCGACCACGTAGTGCGGAATGCCTAACGAATGTGCGACCGCGCGTGCATCAGCGACGGCTTGCGGCCCGCAACACTTGTCTTCCGCGCGCGAAATACAGTCCTGCGGCCAGACTTTCATGGTCACACCGACGACGTCGTAGCCTTGTTCGCGCAGCAAATAGCCGGTCACGCTGGAGTCGACTCCACCGCTCATGCCAAGCAACACGCGTTTTCCGTTCAGGTTCATCGAAGCGAAGAACTTCGATCAATTGGTCGCGCAGTCAACGTAAGGTGGATCGGCTTCTCCGAAGACGATCAACGCGTTCGGAGAACGCGTTCCACCGTTTTCACGCGGCGGCTAACGAATTTGCTGTCGCGCAAAGTGAATCGCCAGGCGTGGTGAGCCGAGCGCGTGATCCCGATTCGCGCATCGGCGACGACGTCGGCACGAACGGCTCTGACTTTGACGAAGCAATTTCGCGGATCGACGCACAGATCCATTTCATGATGGCGATGCGTAATGGCGAACGCCTCGGTCAACTTGCCCGGTCCGGAGCAAAGTTGGCGTTCGTCATCGGTCCCGCGGCGCTTTTTCATTGCTCCGACGCCGTGGGTGGGCTGGACGGCGCGGAACAAGACGAAACCGTTGGTCTCGCCTTTCACCAGCACATTCAACATCCAATGCGCCCCGTAGCTAAAATAAATGTAGGCGGCGCCGGGCTTGTTTCGTTCGACAAACGCCCGGGCGGTCGGTCGCGAGAAAGTGTGACAGGCCTCGTCGTTCTCGGCCAAGTATGCTTCGGTTTCCACAATTTTACCGGCGCAGTTTCCCCAAACTAGTCCGGCGCCGATAAGCTCGCGGGCGCACGTAATCGGGTCACGGCGAAAAAAAGCCCTGGGGATAATTCGGCTTTTCACAACAGCGCCGCCCTGAGCATCGATCGAAAAACGGGCCTAGAGACCTGGTCTGTTAAAATAAACCGGCAACTTCACGTCACACGCGACCGGTTTACCGTTGCGGAACGCCGGAATGAACTTCGCCTTGCTCAAGTCAGTGAAGGCAGTTTCACCAAACCCGAGAAAAGGAGGCTGTTCGCTCAACAAAGTGAGATCTTGCAGGTTTCCGTTCGGATCGACTTTTAGTTCGAGTTCGGCTGAACCATCCACCGGAACCGGAGCCGAATCTACGTCTGGGTAGTGAAAACCGCTGAACCCGGATTCGCCTCCCCAAAAAGGCTGAGGGCCGATGAAGTCACTTTCTTTTGCCAGCTCTGAGCGTTCCTGATTAGAAAAAACCCGCAGCCGCGGCGTACCATCGACCAGCATGAACGTCACCGTACCATAATAAATGGCGTCGACCGGCAAATGATTATAAACCGCGGGAATGAATTTTGGATTCGCCGCCGCCGACAACCTTTTCAGCACCTCTTGCTCGAGAGCTTTTGAATCCGACGTACCGCGGTAAGTCGAAACCTGTATCACCGAGCCGTCCCTCTTCACCGAGCAAGCAAACATGATCGCGGCATCTTTTTGCCCTTTCCTCATCAGATCTGCGGTGTCGATGCGATTAACCAAAGAATCCGCTCCGCTGCCCAGGAGAACGGGTCGATACATTGGCAACTTCGCTGTCTGCGACGACCCAACGTCGACCTGCGACCATCCAAGATCGACAATCGATAAAAGAATGACCGCTGAAACTCCAAAAACACGCATGGGACTCATATGCAACCGAGATCGGGGACATTTTCAACCGTAATGTGATGAAAACTACGTTGCCGCTTGCCGGCGCTCCCGGGCGATTTTGTGCACGGCCCCGTGCCGCCGGAAGTAACCGATCACCGCATCGCGCGTAAGCGTTGGATGAAACGTGCAATCCGCGGCTGGTGTCTCGAGGAGCGTTCGCAGTTTCATGAAACGATGACCTGCGCTGCGTGAATCGAAGCTGTTGAATGCAATCCAATAATGCTTGTCTCGTTCGAGCGGGCGACCATCAGCCAATCGCATGGCCGTAATTCGTCGTTCGTAGCCGGTTCCTTTCGTTTGAATATCGAATCCGAGCAGGTTCCGCGGTTCGCGACTGGCGTAAACTTCTTCCATCATTCCTTTGATCTCTTCCGGAGTCAGAGCGGCGGTGACGATGTAATTCTCGAATGGAATCAGCTCCCAAACGTCGTTTATCGTCTTTGGGCCGGCCTCGAAGTCTTTTTCTTCGAAGACGCCATGCATTGCGCCGTCGATCGCCACGTGGTGCTCTCGCAGCTCCTCCAGGATCGCTGCGCCAATTAATTCCTCGACCTCGCTCGGCTCGCCAGGACGCCCGCGGGAATGAAGCGTGTCAATTAACATTCCGATCGGCTCCGCGAGCGCGATCGCAGATTCATCGAGATGTGGTTTTGCGCGGGAAAGAATTGTGTGGTCGAGCCGAATTCGACTGTTCATGAGTTCGCATCGCGCTTCCCGATGCAGCAACTTCTTTGAAAACCGGTCGAACGTCAGATCGACGCGACCAACATAAATTCCAAAGTGATCTGCCTGAGTGAGCAAGACGCCGTTCGTCTGCCGACTGGGAATTATCTGGTGCGTATGCCCTGCGACGAACATCGCGACGTCGGGAAATTCGGATGTTAAAGCAACCACGTTGTTCGCGAAATCATCGCCGCCGCTACGCGGTTTTAATCCCATATGACCGGCCAGCACGATAGCGTCAGCGCCTTCGCTTTTTGCACCCACGATTGCGCGACGCACAGGTTCGACTGAATGCTCAAAACCGAAGCCTCGAATAAATTCAGGTCGAAACCAAAACGGCATGCCCGGAGTGGTCACTCCGATGATCGCGATTTTGATCTCTTCGAATTTCTTCAGGATGTACGGGCGCAGTTTTGAAAACGGATTCGTGGCACCTTCAACATCGTCACTAGCTTTTCCTTCGATCGACATGTTCGCCGCCAGAACGGGCATCGCTGATTTTGTCAGTGCGTTCGTAAAAGTTTCGATGCCCCAATCGAATTCGTGATTACCGACGATCCAGGCGTCGAACTTCAAATGATTGAAGAGATCGATCATCAACGCGCCGTTGGTCCGGAGACTGATGTCGGTGCCCTGATAAACGTCGCCGACGTCGATCAGGATTGAATTTCGATTTTGCCGGCGCCATCGCCGGATTTGGGTCACACAGCGCGCGAAACCGCCGAGGTCCGCGTTCCCGGCGTAATCGCTCGTCGGCAAAATGTGTCCGTGCACATCGGTTGTGTGGAAGATGGAGATCTGGATGGTGTCTTCGCCAAGCGCGGCGGCCGCGCGGGCAAAGGGCGGCGTTGCGCAATACAAACCGGTGCCGCCGATGGTCCGCAGAAAGGCACGGCGAGTGGGGGGACTCACTTACTTCGATATATCAAGGTCGCCCTCGCGAAACAATTCCGATCTTCAGACAGAATTAACAGAATTCACGAAATGATCAGTTCATTCGATCTTCTTTTAATCCGTTTCAATTCCGTTGATTCTGTACATCTGTCTAACTCTGATGAACCTCGAAGGAATCGATCATGTCGCCTTGTCTGTGCGCGATGTCGACAAAGCCGCGCAATGGTACATCGACGTGCTGGGATTCAAGCGATTGTACGACGGAATGTGGGACGGCGTTCCCATTTTCATCGGCAAAGGCACCACCGCGCTCGCGCTGTTCCCGGCGAAGTCAAACCAGCCCGCGAACGGCGACATTCGAATGCTGCATCTCGCGATGCGCGCGAACGGAAGAAATTTCATCGCCGCTCAGGAAGAATTAAAACAGCGCGGGATTAAATTTGAATTCCAGGACCACGAAATCTCTCATTCGATCTATTTCCGCGACCCCGACGGCCACAATCTCGAGATCACGACTTATGAATTGCCGTGATAGGTCCAATAAATACGCCTTTAAAGGCGCAATAATTTGGCGTTGCGAGGCGACTCCAGTACGTTTGCGGCAACGCCCTGCCGTGGTTTATCTCTTTCTCGTTACATGTGAAACTCGCTCCCTGTTATTTTGCATAGCCCAAAGAAGACCGAATCACGCGACGGGAGGCGTTCCGTCACCAAGGCCGTCGTCTTCGATGTTGGCGGCGTGCTGATTGAATTGCACTCCGAGGCCGCAGGCCGCGAACTGGTTGAAAAATACGGCTTTCAGCCAGAGACGTTCGCTGCGCTTACCCGCTCGTCCTTTGAATCACATCCAAGAAGCATCACCGAATTAGCAATGATCGGACGCGTCGGGACTGCTGAGTATCTGGATGCGTTTTTGCACGAATGCAGCGTCAAGGATCTGGACGGGCTCAGACTCAATCGCCTTTCCGTTGTGGGGCACGAGCGAGCGAGCGTATTCGCCATAGTCGAGGAGCTCAAACGGGCAGGTCTTACCTGTTGCATACTATCCAACACGATCCCTCTTCACTGGGACAAGTTAAGCTCGGCCAGTGAATATCCGTCCCTTGCACTTTTCGACCATGTTTTTGCTTCTCACCTCATCAGGTGTGCAAAGCCTGAGAAAGCGTCTTTTTTGTTCGTAGCAGATGCTCTAAACATATCGATGTCGGAGTGCCTGCTTGTCGATGACACGCCGTTAAACGTGGATCGCGGTAAGGCTGTTGGTTGGCAAGCCTTGTTATTTCGTGGCGCTGCACAATTGAAGCGCGACCTAAACAACCTCTTGCACTACCGAAACATCCAACCAGACGATAAAGTGAAAGCAACGTCCGCTGCCGCAAGCCGTGGCCCAGCTCCGTCTCGTTAGATCGCAGCACGTGGCGTATCCGACATCAATCAAGGGAGTGTTGCTCGTTGATCGACAAGTTCTACTTGTCAAGAACTCGCGCGATGAATGGGAGTTACCCGGCGGACGCATCGATGAGGGCGAAGACCACGCTCAGACGCTGTCGCGCGAATTTGCAGAGGAGCTCTCGCTTAATGTTTCGATGAAGGCGCCGATCGATTCGTATCTTTTCGAGGTCATTCCTGGACAGCACGTTCTGATCGTTACGTATGGTTGCAGTCTTGGGGGTGAGTTCCGACCCGCCGTTAGCCACGAGCACACCGAGCACTGTCTCTGGCCGGTTGAGCGCCTGTCCGAGCTCAACGTTCCAACCGGTTACAGACGCTCGATCGAGAAGTGGGCGAACGCGATCTAACAGCCAATGAAGCCAACCGCCCCATTGCGAAATGAGATTGGCGGGTTTGCTACGAGGCCCTGGATTTCATCCAGGTTCCCGGCTTCCCTAGTGCGATTCGCGTCTTCGCGCTCACGCACTCCCGTCGTATTGTTTTCAACGATGCGCTTTGGCTTATCTCTGTCTCGTTAGGCCTTCGCTTCGTCTGCTCGCGACGGCGCCAAAATCGCGTCGCGCATCCCGTGAACAAATTTTTTGTCGGCGGGAACAATCGTGGCCAGGGCTCCGCGCAGTTTCACTTTGTCCTGCTCAACAAAGTAATACGGACACAGCCGGACCCGGCCTTTCATCGTTTTCAATTCGTTGGAATCCGGATCTGAATACCTTTGTTCGACCAGGCGGCCTTTGTGGAAACGTTGCATGATGGTTGGCGACGAATCGAAAGTGGCCAGCGCATTGTCGATCCGCTTTTCCCATTCGGCGTGAGCGAGATCGGATCCGAGCGAAATTCCGCGGCTGCCCCAGCCGAGCGGCGAAAATCCGCTCACTTTCAAAAGCAGGTCGCGATCTTTTTGGCTGAATTTGGCGGCTTCGTGCCAATCGTGAATCTCCAGACGCGGAATCACCGCGTGTTGCGGCAGCGGCGTTGGATCGAGCAGCCAGGAGTAAGGGATCACTTTCTGGAGTTGGAGAAAATATCTTTCGCCAAGCTCGCGTCGCCAGAATTCGTGAAGCGGCTTCAGCCAGAAAAGCGCGAACCACATTTTCTCTTCGAGATACGGTTTGATCGGCGGCGTGATCGTGACCCGGCCTTCGGCATTCGCGCGCAGCAAATTGTCAATGTTCGGAATGTTCGGTAGATCGAACAGCTCGAAGAAACGATAAACGGCGACGCTCTCTTGTGGCTCGTAGTTCTCGGCGGCGACTACTCGCCACTCAGACGTTTGATGTTTGATGTTTGATGTTTGATTTAAGCGCGCCGCGATCCATTCCATTTCCGGCCGATAGGTCGCGGCTTCCTGAGAGATCACGATGTCGCCGCCGTTCGGGAGCACGTTTTGAAATCCGTCGAGCATCCCGTCCGCGTCACCAATGATTTCGTTGTCGAACTTCGAGTAGGTTTGATTCAGCCAGCCGGTCAAACCGATTCCGCCCGGAACCGAGTCGATTTCCGCGATGATGTAACCATCGTCGGTGAGAATGAGATCCGGGCGAATGACTTTCGGCAGATCGTCGCGGATTTTTTTGCGCCGGGAAAATTCGATCAGCTCCTTCGGTTTACCGGCATCCAGATAACGGGCGACCCACGCGGGCTGTTTTCCTTTAACGCTGAGTTGGTAAAGCTGATTACAGGCGCGGTGAAAAACGAACAACCGATGTCCGAGTTGCTCGAGATCCGCCAAAAAGTTCTTCTCGATCGGGAACGCATCGGGCGAAAGCAGCCAATCCTTTTCCGCAAAGAGACCCTCTTTGGGCAAAGAAGCGCGCAGCGTCAGAAGGCGCTCATTCTCATGGGCGACAGCTATGTTTGAGGTTTGTGGTTTGAGGTTTGATTTCAACGTAAGCCCGCTTGCGGCCTAAACATCAAACATCAAACATCGAACATCAAACCTGCGCGTCAGCGTCCCGCGGCTATCTTCTTCAGGGCCAGTTTCACCAGTTCTTCCGCCGATTTCGCCTGGCCTTGCAAATCACGAACGGCCTTGTGCGCGTCGACTTGTTTGTAGCCGAGGGCAATCAACGCCAGCACCGCTTCATTGGCTTGTTCCTGTTCGGGAGTTGCCGCGTGCGCCGCTGTCGCCGCTTCCCACGCCGCCGCGACGCCCAGTTTGTCCTTTAGTTCGAGAACGATGCGCTCGGCTGTTTTCTTTCCGAGGCCGCTGATTTTCGAAATGGCCCCGATGTCGGAATTCACGACCGCCGTTTTGAAATTGGTCACGCTCATTCCGCTCAACACCGCGAGCGCGAGCTTGGGACCGACCCCGCTTACGTTGTTCACCAACAGTCGAAACAAATCGCGCTCCGGCGCTGTCATGAACCCGTAAAGCACGTGGGCGTCTTCGCGGACAGCAAGATGCGTCAGGATGCGGATCGGTGAACCAACCGGCGGCAACTTGTCGTAACTCGACAGCGGTATGGAGACTTCATAACCGACGCCGTTCACATCCACCGTCGCCTGTGTCGGCAACGCCGCGACGAGTTTGCCGTCGAGAAACGTAATCATGTGAATGGTTAAATCGCTAAATCGTTAAATCGTCAAATGAGTTAGCCCGGTTTCAACACAAGCGTAAGCTCGACCCGTTTGCCTTTGGCGATATTAAAGCCCGAGGTCGAAAACGTCTTCCAGGTTGATGGCGGGTTCGGAAATAATTGGGTCACCAGCGCGGTAGGTAAAATCATAAAACGCGCGCCTGCTTTCTCCATGAACGGGGCCGCGCTCTTTTGATTCAATGGTGTCATCCAGCCGTGCACCCGCGATCGAAAATACCAAACCAGACTCGGCTCCTGATAATCCACCGCGCCGAATTCCATCTCCGGCCGCAAAGTGTCGCGTGATTTTTGAAAAAGCGCGTAAGCGGGAAACGATTGAGCGACCAGCGGCGGAACAATCAGCGCGATGGCCAGCCACAGGCAGGCGATCGCAATCGCGATTCGTTTGAAAACCATCGCCCGGTTTTCCGGCCAATGCCGCGCCAGCAGAAGCGCGAGCAGGCCAAACGCCGGCAGGGTGTAATGGGGAAGCTTGGTCTTAACCTGCGAGAAAATGATGAAAACGATCGCCACACCGGAGATGAGGTAATTGTCGATGTTATCCCGCCCGGTCCGTAGCCGTTTGTAAAGCGACGGGAACTTTACCGACCACGGAAAGAAACTGATAAAAATCGTTACTAAATAAAAGGGCAGCAGCAGCAGATAAATGCCTAACGAGTTCGAGCCGTGGCCTTCCATTGCACCGAAGGAGCGGCCGATCACGTGTCTGCCGATTCCGATTCGCAAAAATTCGCCGTGCGTCTGGATCAAGGCGGGAATTCCCCACAGCGCGACAGCTGCCAGCATGAGCAGAATGCCGCGGACAAATTTGAATCGCCGGCCCAGTTGCATGTTCGGCGCATAGAAGACTGTTGATCCAACTGTCAACAAAGGCGTCCACGCGATCGGTCCTTTGGAGAGAAACCCGAGCGCGAGCGAAAGGTAGAAGATTAACCACCACCGCGACCAGGTTTGAGGTTTGATGTTTGACGTTTGATTTGTCGTTGTCAGGCCATTCTGCAGAAGTTCGTAACCTGCGCGATGCGCTAACGTTATAAATAAGACCAGCCACATGTCCGCGACCGCGGCTTTCGCGTGAACGAACGTTTGCAGCGAAAGCGTGAAAATAATTGCCGCCCACCAACCGACGCGTTCTCCGCCAATGCGTATTCCCCATGCCAGAATAGACAACGCAACGAGCGCGGCCGCGGTCGCCGATGGAAAGCGCGCGGCGAAATCGTTCTCGCCAAAGATCTTGTAGCTCGCGATCTGCGCCCAATAAGCAAGGGGAGGTTTGTCGAGACGAAGCTGATTGTTGAAATGTGGAACAACGTAATCGCCGCCCTCGATCATTTCGCACGAGGCTTCGGCAAACCGCGGCTCATCGCGATCGACCAGCGGAAGGCTCCATGTTCCAATGATGTGAAAAGCGATGCAGCCCAAAAATAAGATCGCGTATTTTGCGGTCGTCGAGTTTATCGTGCCCATGCCTGTGCTCGCTCTTGTCGATTAGGAGCAAGAGCAGGAGCAAGAGCAAGAGCAAGAATTGTTATCTGTGAAGCAACGCTTCGTTCTCTATTGGACGCTCGGCATCCTGATCGCCGTCATCGCAATCGCGGCAGCCTTCTACTTTGACGCAGCGGTTGTTGCATTCATGGCCGGTCATCAAACGCCTGGGATGCGGAATTTCATGCTCAACGTGAGCCGGTTTGGCGATTGGCCAGAACATTTCCTCGTGGGGCTCGCACTTCTCGGGTTCGCTCGATGGCGCGGAAATAAGAAATGGGCGCGGATTTTTCTGGCGATGCTGATGGCGCTTTCGATCGCGGGTCTGACCGGTCGCGCGATCAAAGTTACGACTGGCCGGGCGCGGCCGTTGGTGAAAGCTGAGCACGGGTGGAACGGTCCGCGAGTGAGCGGTTCTAAGTATCATTCTTTCCCGTCGGGGCACGTCGACGCGTCTGTTGGATTTTTCGGAGTGCTGTTCTTGGCCAGGCGACGGATTGGCTTGGCTTGCCTGCCAATTCCAATACTCATTGGTTTTTCGCGGCTATATCTCGGAGCCCACTATCTCTCCGACGTCGCATGCGGAGCTGCCCTGGGAATTCTTGCTGCATTTATTGTTTGGCACTTCGCCCGACGTCGGGTCGAAAATCGGGAGTAGCGTGGCGGAGGGGGTGAGATTATTGATCTCGCGATTGCCAAATCGCTCGCCCGTTTCCTAAACGGCTTTGCGGTCTACCCGACGCGCTGCCCCGCGTGTCGTGTTCAGAGCTGCGCTTTGCTTTTGGACCAATCGACAATCTAAAATCTAAAATCGAAAATTAAGATGGCGGAGGGGGTGAGATTCGAACTCACGAGACCTTTCGGTCTTCCGGTTTTCAAGACCGGCGCATTCAACCGCTCTGCCACCCCTCCGGAAAAATTAGTGACGAGTGACCAGTAATTAGCTCGCCGGACTATAGCAGCTTTAGCGCGTCGCTCCACGTCGGGAGTCCGCGCATGCGATCTGAAATCGAATTTGCTCGACATTCGACATGTTCAGATGAACATTCTGACATGGCGAGACCGAAATTCGTCCCGGTCGTTAAGGAGGCGCCGCAAAGTCGTGAGGCGATTCGTGGCCGCGGCGCCTCGTGGAGTCCGGCCAATCGCTTCGAAAAACTCCACGTCGATTTCACTAATGCTGATGTTGTCGACGACGATCCTGAAGCGCAAACCAAGCCGCGGCGCGAAACGCAATTTTTTCAGGATCGGACTAAAACCATCATCGCGCGCAATCAAAGTCCCGACGTTGGATTCGAAGTCAGTATTAATCCCTATCGCGGTTGCGAGCACGGCTGCATTTATTGTTTCGCGCGGCCAACGCACGAGTATCTCGGATTTTCCGCGGGGCTCGATTTCGAATCGCGGATAATGGTGAAGCCGGACGCGCCGCGATTGCTGGAAACGGAGCTGTCGTCACCCAAATGGAAACCGCAATTCCTGATGATGAGCGGAGTGACTGATTGCTACCAGCCGATCGAGCGAAAACTCAGGATCACGCGCGGCTGTTTGGAAGTGCTGGCGAAGTTCCGCAACCCGGTCGGAATTCTCACGAAGAACCGTTTAGTGACGCGCGACATCGATATTTTGTCGGAAATGGCGCGCGATCGCTGCGCAGTTGTGAACATTTCCATCACCACGTTCGATCCGAAGCTGCAACAGATTCTCGAGCCGCGGACTTCGGCGCCGGGGGCGCGCTTAGATGCTGTGGCACAATTGCGCGCAGCCGGAATTCCAGTTGGCGTGATGGTCGCGCCGGTGATTCCGGGAATTAACGATCACGAAATTCCCAAGATCGTCGCGGCCTGCGCGAATGCGGGCGCGCAGTTCGCCGGCCATGTGTTGCTCAGATTGCCGTGGGCGGTGCGACCGCTGTTCGAACATTGGTTGGACGAACATTTTCCGGATCGAAAAGCCAAAGTGCTTGAACGATTGCGCGCGAGTCGAGGAGGCAAGTTGTATGATTCGCGCTGGCGCAAACGGCAGACCGGTGAAGGAATTTTCGCCGAGCAGATCGCAAACATGTTCGAAGTAGCTTGTCGCCGGGCTGGATTTGGCGAACGACCCAAACTATCAACCGCTGCGTTTCGACGGCCGACAGAGCTGCTGAATCTTTGGTAGGGGCGGTTCGCCGAACCGCCCGCGGGCGATTGAGGTCAATCGCCCCTACCGCTTAGCCGGCGTAACGCGGCCCAGGATAGACGGCATTGCGCGCCAAACCTCGCCAGATGCTTAACGAGAATGGAATCGTCGGCCATCGGCTTCAGATTGCGCAAAGGTTGCGCGTGTCGCACGCTCAAAAAACTGCGCGATGCTGGTATCGAACCAGCGACCCCTTGCGTGTGAAGCAAGTGCTCTACCACTGAGCTAATCGCGCCTTGAGAAGTGGAAAGTGACCAGTGATCAGTGACCAGTCAAGCGGCTTGCGATTTGAGCGACGTGTTTTATCTAGAACATATGTCCGAACACAAAATGACCCTCACTTGGAAGCGCGGTGACGTGCCGTTCGAGTACCAAAAGTATCCGCGCAATCACACTTGGAAATTTGATGGCGGCCACGAAATGACCGCTTCCGCCGCGCCCGTGTACCTGGGTGATCCGAAACAGGTTGATCCCGAAGAAGCGTTCGTCGCGTCTCTCTCCGCCTGCCACATGCTCACGTTTCTCGCGATCGCCTGTAAGCAGAAGTTCGTCCTGGACGAATATGTCGACGACGCGGTCGGTCACATGGAAAAAAATGCCGAGGGCAGGCTGGCGATCACGAAAGTGACATTGAAACCGAAGCTGAAATGGTTCGGCGAAAAAACGCCAAGCGCCGAAGAGCTCGATAAAATGCATCACCTGGCGCACGACCAATGTTTCATCGCCAACTCGGTGAAGACCGAAGTGACGGTCGAGAAATAATCGTAGCCACAGATGACGCACGTGCCGTAGAGGCAGGCGTGTCGCCTGCAACATCTGGGAAACGCGGCCGACACGGCCGCCGCTACAGAAGAATTCTCGCATTGAATCTGTGTAATCTGCGTTAATCTGTGGCCAAATTAATGAGCGCAACTGATTCGCAGCGCATGGAAAAGATCGTCAGCTTGTGCAAACGGCGCGGGTTCATCTTTCAATCGAGCGAGATTTACGGCGGGTTGAATGGTTTGTGGGACTACGGTCCACTCGGCGTTGAACTAAAACGCAATCTCAAAGATTACTGGTGGCGCGTCATGGTCCACGAGCGCGACGACGTCGTCGGCTTGGACGGTTCGATCTTGATGAACCGCGCGGTTTGGAAAGCGAGTGGTCACGAAGACACCTTTACTGATCCGATGGTCGATTGTCGGCTGACTGGAAAGCGGTTTCGAGTAGACCAGATCGAGCCACAATCGGGAATCGTTCTCCGTTGGAGCGGAGCGCGAGGGGAAGAGCGAACGGAAGATGAATTGCGCCAAATCTTCATTCAAGAAATCGAACCGACTCTTCAAGCCCAAAGCGTTCATTCTGAGAGGTTCTGGAACGAATTCAATCAGCTCCGCAGAGACGGCTTGTCGCTGCATGATGCTCTCGATGAAATGTGGGTGCGCGAGCCCGGAGTTCCAGAAGCGCATCACGAAATTATCGAAACCGCGCTCGGTAACACACTACTCGTCCCTTTCAGCGTTTTGATCTTGCCTGGCAAACCTCCGGAGAGTGCACGAAAGACAGCAATCGAATTCTATAAGGGGCGAGATCTAAAAAACCCAGTATTACTCGGTGAGCGTGCCGAGAAGGTTGAGAACGTGCGCTTCAACCCGGAAAACGGAGCAGAGCTTACAATGCCGCGTGCCTTTAACCTCATGTTCAAGACTCACGTAGGCGCGATAGAAGACGAATCGAGCGCGACCTATCTCCGTCCCGAAACCGCGCAGGCGATTTTCGTCCAGTTCAAGAACGTTCTCGATGTTTCGCGCAAGAAACTGCCGTTCGGCATCGCCCAAATCGGGAAAGCTTTTCGTAACGAGATCAATCCGCGCAATTTCACGTTCCGATCACGCGAGTTTGAGCAAATGGAATTAGAATACTTTTGCCGGCCAGAGGAGGGGATGAAGCTCCTGGAGTATTGGAAGGAAGAACGTCTCAAGTTTTACGAGAACATCGGAATTCCGACAAAACATTTGCATGTCCTAACTGTGCCGGACGAAGAGCGCGCGTTTTATTCCAAAGGCACCTACGACATCGAATACGATTTTCCGTTCGGCCGGCAGGAGCTCGAGGGCGTGGCGTATCGGACAGATTACGATCTGTCGCAGCATCAGAAAGCCAGTGGCAAATCGCTCGAATATTTCGACGAAGAAACGAAGCAGAAGTTTATCCCGCATGTGATCGAGCCGAGCGCGGGAGTCGATCGAACCGTGCTCGCTTTGATTTGTGAAGCGTATTCGGAAGACGAGGCACCGGATGAAAAAGGAAAAATGGAGACACGTACGGTGTTGCGGTTTCATCCGCGCGTCGCGCCAATCAAATGTGCAGTGTTCCCACTTTTGAAAAACAAGGAACAGCTCGTCGCGAAGGCGAAGGAAATTGTTCATCTACTTCGGCCGCATATGTTCGTGTTTTACGATGAATCCGGCGCAATCGGACGGCGCTATCGCCGTCAGGATGAAGTCGGCACACCGTTTGGCGTCACGGTCGATTTCGAAACGCTGGGCGAGAAAGATGCGGCGCTGAAAGACACGGTAACACTGCGCGAGCGCGATTCCATGAAACAGAAACGCGTCGCAATCAAAGATTTGGCTGGAATTATCAGCGAGGAAATTCGCTGATACGTTCTTCTGTAGCGGCGGTCTATGACCGCCGATTACTTTGGATTTCGGCGCTCACAGAGCGCCGCTACAGGTAAAGTGAATCTCGAACAATTCCGCGAATACTGCCTGAGCAAACCAAACGCGACCGAAAGCACACCGTTCGGTCCCGACGTTCTTGTCTTCAAAGTGAGCGGCAAAATATTTGCCCTGGCATCGCTGGATGAAATTCCCGCTCGAGCGAACCTGAAATGCGATCCCGATCTCGCGCTCGAATTACGCGATCGCTACGAATGGGTTCGGCCCGGTTACCACATGAACAAGAAACATTGGAATACGATCGACATAGAATCGGGCATTCCTAACAGCGAGATTCGAAAAATGATCGCTCATTCCTACGATCTGGTGGCGAATGCTCTCCCGAGGACGGAACGAACGCGCAGTAAAGGTGGATCGACTTCTCCGAAGGCGATGCTAAGCAAAACCGCGAAGCGGCATAAACGGTAAACAACGCGTTACGGGGAACGCGTTCCACCAGTTTTTGCCGGCCACTGATTGCCTTTCATCGCACGCCACCAACCGAGCGCGTGCAACTGGCGATAACGTAAAGCCAGGTCGCTTCCATCGACGTTCGACGCTGCCTGGCCGTGCAAATCCTCAACGTGATCCGGGTTGTTGATCTTGAGAATGAAGTCCGGACCCATCACTGCATTGCAGCCGTATCCGGCCTGCGGTTGTGAATCGTCGAACAAATCCCGACCGAACGCGTGATACTCAAAACCTCGCGGAGCTGCGAGATCGATAAACGTCGGCACAATATCGAGGTGGCTTCCGGCGATCGCAGCCGGTCGGTGGACATTTTCGAGCTCTTTCGTTCCGTGGATCACCAGCGGCACGGCGAGACTTTCATATAAGGTATGGGTCGGTCGGGCGGAAACGTATTGCTTCCGCGAATAATGATCGCCCGTGATCGCGAAGATTGGGCGCTCGAATTTATTTTCGGCTTCGGAAACAAATTCACCCACGCATTTGTCGGAATACCAAAGGTGACCGAGCACGCGCACTTGCTCCGCGGATAAGTGCGCGCCTAACGAATCCGATTTGAGGCGACTTGAATCGAATCCTTCCTTATCAAGATCGACACTATAAGGCGGATGATAGGATGTGCTCATAATCAGGTTGAACGTCGGTTCCGCGCCGGTGTGCTCGAGGACGAATTGAAAAAGATGTTCGTCGTCGACGCCCCACTCTTTTTGCCGAGCAGGCGGCACCATTTGGTCGCCGCCGTAGATTTCCTCAAAACCTCGTTCGCGGCAGAATTCGCCGATGCGCTGCCAGCTGAGATATCCGCCGTAGAAAAATCGCGGCTTATATCCGAGCTGTCTGAAGATCGGCGCGGATGCAGTAGGCAACCCGTGACGCACGACCGGTTGAAAATTTACAAACGCTCGCGCGAATGGCAGGCCAGTGATAATCACACCGAGACTCTCGATCGTGCTAATGCCTGATGAGATGAACCCTTGCGCGCGAATGCCTTCGGCGCCGAGTTGTTTCATGCGATCGGTAAGATGCAGCCCGGAGTATTCAGGCTGCATCGCCCAGCCGTCGTAGCTTTCCATCACAACGATAAAAATGTGAGTTGGTCGTTGCCCTGAATTTCCGGGGGCGATTCGTTTCAGGCAATCATCAAGGTTCGCAGCGTTCTCAGCCGTTTTGGGATAAAGCGCGCCCGCCGCGCCGCGGATGTCGCCGTTGGGCAGGATCGTTTTCAAGCCCGCGGACTTTTGCATCGTGTGCTCCTGCCAAACGGCGTAGCGCAATGCGAAAAATGGGTTGAGCACGATCTTGTTGAGAAAAACGTCGCCGGTTGACTCCGCGTTTTTCAAACCAGCCAGGTTTCTGCCCAGCCAGACTCGCGCTCCGACGAACGCCCAAATCGCGACAATGACGATAGTGATCGCGCGCGCTGATTTGGTTCCGAGAAAGTCCGGAACTTCCGCCGATTCAGCCTTCCGACAAAGTTTATCGAGTAGCCACGTGCCGATAACGACGGCGCCGATGATCGAAATGATCAGCACCACGACGTGGTGACTTTTCCAGATTGTCTCGGCGATTGCGCTCCGATCATCGTAAACCAGGCCGAAAATCCAATGATCGAATTGATTGTCGTACTCAGCGAAGTACCCAACGTCGGCGACGAAGATGGTCCCGCAAAGAGTTAGAACGGCGACAATCGTCAACTGACGGATGCGGCGGTGCCAGATTCCCAGCGGGTAAAAGAAACCGACGAGGGTCAGGGTTAGCGAAGGGAGCAACGCCCAGATCGCCGCAGTCGCATCGGAGCGCAGACCCGTGTTGAGGCAGCGAATCAACGCTTGTCCATTCGGAAGTTGAGACAATTCGCCGTGGAAAATCCAAAACAGCATGACTCGGAACACCACAAACAAGAGCACGAGCACCAGCCAGAGAACCATGTCGGCCAGCAATCGTTGAAACGCTTCGTTTGAGCGTGGCTGCGAATCGTTCGCGCGCATCTAGGTCAAATTCGGCGAATCTATTCACCGAAACTCCGCTCGGCGCTAATTCTTCGGAACGCCCATGTCCATGATGATCTTCCACGAGCTATCACTCTGCCGGCGCCAGATCGTGACGTAACGACCTTCGTCCGTTACAGGCTGACCTTTCTCCACAGAAGTGTAGCTATACTTTCCGGTTTCATAGGCGATGTCGCCATCCAGCCAAAGATCGACGGTTGTAACCGTGGCCTTCACGCCTTTTCCAGCGGCTTCCATTACCATCTCCATCCTTTCGAAGATCTCTTTTGGCCCTTTGAAAAATTTCCCATTTCGGCCCAGCATGACTCCGTCATCTGCGAATAGGCTGGCAATGAGCGTTGCATCGGCTCTATCCCACGCTTCAATCCATTGCGCGTATCCCTTGTCGATGCCTTTCCGTGCTTCGGTTAGTGCGGCAGACGGCGCCCGGCTTTCACTTTTCTTTTCCTGTTCTGCTAGGACGGAAAAACTTGTCGCAATCAAAAGGAAAATAACTCGTTTCATATTTTGATTTCAGAGCGGGTCGGTCTACTGCAAAGCGCGAATCTCGATCTCGCCGAACTGCAATTGCAGCGCGTCACGAGCGACGTTGAGAAAATTATCGGCCGCATCGGTAAGCGCGACGCGCAATTGACCGTTGTTCAACGGCGCGGCCCGCAGCGAGTGTTGCTCCAGCATGTCCTCGACTGCGCGGGCGCAATTCTGCGCGGAATCCACTACCATGATTTGTCTTTTCAACAACCGCGCGATCGCTCCGGTTAGCAACGGGTAATGAGTGCAGCCCAGCACCAGCGTGTCGATGTCGTCTTCAAGAAGTGGATTGAGGTATCGTAGAATCATCCGGTCGGTGACTTCGTCGTTGAGCAATCCTTCCTCGATCAACGGAACAAGTAGCGGACAAGCTTGATTGCTAACGCGCACGTTTGGGTCCGCTGCGCGCAGCGCTTTTTCGTAGGCGCCGCTGCGAATTGTGCCGCGGGTCCCGATTACACCCACGTGTTGATTTCGTGTTGCCGAAACTGCGGCACGGGCGCCGGGCTCGATCACGCCAACCACCGGCACAGGAAACTTTTTCATTAACACGGGCAAGGCTACCGACGAGACGGTGTTACAGGCCACGACCAGCGCCTTCGCGTCTTGCTTCATCAACATCTCGCCAAGTTCGATTGCATAACGCTGGACAGTGTCAGGGCTCTTCGGTCCGTAGGGCACACGGGCGGTGTCGCCGAGGTAGGAAATACTTTCGTTCGGCAGCAAGTCACGCAGCGCCTTAACCACCGTCAGGCCGCCGATGCCCGAATCGAAAACGCCTATGGGACGCGTGTCGCTCATGCAGCGCCAAGAATCATCGCGCTAAGTGCGCACTGCAAGCGCAGGTAGGGCGATTGACCCAATCGCCAGCGGGCGGTTCGGTGAACCGCCCCTACCTTCTTGCAATCCACGTTGCCTCTCGGATGATTGTGCGCGATGGCTGAGCTCTCTAAAACTTACGGTCCACGAACGGTTGAGCCGAAATGGTATCAACGCTGGATCGACAATCGCGATTTCGAGGCGGACGCGAATTCGAAGAAGAAGCCGTTCTCGATCGTAATGCCGCCGCCGAACATCACCGGCGTGCTCACCCTCGGTCACGTTTTGAACGACTCGATTCAGGACATTCTCGCCCGGCGTGCGCGAATGCAGGGTTTCGAAGTGCTTTGGTTGCCCGGAATGGACCACGCCGGCATCGGAACCCAGACCGCGGTCGAAAAATGGCTCCGGAAAAACGAAGGCGTTACGCGACACGACCTCGGCCGCGAAAAATTTCTCGAGCGCGTGCTGGAATGGCAGGACAAACACGGTGGCATCATCATTCAACAACTCAAACGCTTGGGCTGTTCGTGTGATTGGTCGCGTCAGCGTTACACGATGGACGAAAGTTACGCGCGCGCCGTCGCGGAAGTGTTTGTCGGTCTTTACAAAAAAGGCCTCATTTATCGCGGCCGCCGAATGATCAACTGGGACCCGGCTGCGCAAACGGCTTTGTCTGACGAAGAAGTCGTCAACAAACCGCAGCGCGGAAACCTTTATTACGTCCGCTACGAGATTGTCGATCAGCCTGGAAAATTCTTGGAAGTCGCGACCACGCGGCCTGAGACAATCATGGCCGACACCGGCGTGGCGGTTCATCCCAAGGACAAGCGTTATGCCAAGCTGGTCGGCAAATACGTTTGGCGACCCATGTCGCGCGAGAAAATTCCAGTCGTTGCGGATGATGCGATCGACCCCGAGTTTGGCACCGGCATTCTTAAAGTTACGCCCGCGCACGACAAACTCGATTTCGAGATTGGTCAGCGTCACAAGATGGCTGTCATTGATGTTCTGACGCCGGACGGAAAAATAAATTGTCCAGCCGTTCCGGAATTGGACGGGCTTGATCGTTTCGAAGCGCGTAAGAAAGCGGCCGAATTATTGGAGGCGAGGGGACTTCTCGCCAAAGCCGAGCCCTACGAGAACAATGTCTGTTTCAGCGATCGTAGCGACGTGCCAATTGAGCCGCGACTGAGTGAGCAGTGGTTTTTGAAATATCCGAAGACCAAAGAAGCGCTCGCGGTGGTGAAGAAACATCTCATCCGTTTCTTCCCACGGCACTGGGAAAAAGTTTACGAGCAGTGGATCAAAAACATCCAGGACTGGTGCATCAGCCGGCAGGTTTGGTGGGGGCACCGGATTCCGGCGTGGTACCGCCGGAATCAGAAGTCAGACGTCAGACGTCAGAAGTCAGAAATTTATGTGGGTATTAAACCGCCGAAGGATCCGGGGAATTGGATTCAGGACAACGATACCCTTGATACCTGGTTTTCGTCGTGGCTCTGGGCCTACGAAACAATGGACCTAAAGACCCGGAAGAAATTTTATCCGACGTCAGTCCTCGTGACCGGTCCCGACATCATCTTCTTCTGGGTCGCGCGCATGATTTTCGCCGGGCTCGAATTCAAACCGGGAAAAACGACGAAAACGGAAGACAACATTCCGTTCCACGACGTTTTCTTTACCGGCATCATCCGCGACAAGCAGGGCCGCAAAATGTCCAAGTCGTTGGGCAATTCGCCCGATCCGCTCGATTTAATCGACAAGTACGGTGCAGACGGGTTGCGGTTCGGTTTGATGCGGATCGCACCCAACGGTCAGGACATTCGCTTCGAAGAAAAACAAATAGAGGAAGGCCGCAATTTCGCCACCAAGCTCTGGAACGTCGCGCGCTTCCGACAAATGCACGGCCCGACGCAACTCACGCCCGAAGAGCTTGAATGCTTTAAGCATTCAAGTTCGAAAGAACAACCCAGCAACAGACGCCAGCGCGCTAAACTTGAATGCAATAAGCATTCAAGTTTCGGAGAGCTGTCGATCTATGCAAACGAAGTTTTGGCGCGATTGAATGAAACGATCGATGCGATCGAAAAAGGATATCGTGAGTACGAGTTCAATACGATCGCGCAGCGGCTCTACGATTTTATCTGGAGCGATTACTGCGACTGGTTTGTTGAAGCGGCGAAAACTGAGATCTTCAGCGCGGACGAATCGAAAAAGAAATCCACGCTCGCAGTCATGGATTATGTCTTGTCCGCGATCGTGCGGTTGCTGCATCCGTTCATGCCCCACATTACCGAGGAACTTTGGTCGCTGCTCGGATTAGGTAGCGGTTCGGTTCAGTTCTCGTCGCTTCCAGTCCGGGCTGGACTGGCCCTTAACAAAGACATCGCGAACAAACGGCAATTGGTCGGTGCGATCTACGAAACCGTCCAGGCGGGGCGCAACTTGCGGGCGCAGGCGCGGGTTCCTTCGAATCAGAAGGCGAAATTCGCGCTCAGATCCAAGGAGAGAGAACTTGCCAGGGAGCAGGAAACGATCGCTCGATTGCTGAATGCTTCGGAGCTGACCATTGATCCTAATTTCCAGGCTGGAGCCGGCATTCCGATCGCAACAACCGCGCTCGGCGAAATTTTACTCATCGTCGATGTCGATCTTTCGGCAGAAGGCGAGCGCCTGGATAAGGAGATCGCGAAAGTTGAAGCGGACCTTCGCGTCGTTGAATCGAAACTGAACAACAAGTCGTTTGTCGATCGTGCGCCGGGAGAGGTGGTCGAACTGAATCGGCAGCGGCAGAAAAGTTTTAGCGAACAGCTGAAGAAGTTGAAAGAGGCCAGGGAGAAATTGTGATTTGGGGAGCGCACGCGCCTCGCGTGCAACATTCGGCGCCCCGCCGAATGGATCTGCTTTTTGAGACCAAGACAAAAGTTCGCGATCGCGAGGGCGCGATCGCCAGCACGCGAGGCGCGTGCGCTCCCCAGAACGAGACGATCACGCGACGCGCTGCGCTTGGCGCGGTTAAACAGTTTGGGTAAATTCAACACCGGATGTCTCTCCGGAAAAAGCTGCTCTGGGTTGCGGTAACGCTGCTTGGTTTGGCCTCGCTCGCAGTGCTGGCGCTTTCGCGAGGCGAGCAGATCAGCGCGCTCTGGATTGTGACCGCCGGATTTTGCGCAGCAGCGATTAGCTATCGGTTCTACAGTAAATGGATCGCGACCAAGATTCTCGTGCTCAATGACGAGCGCGCGACGCCGGCGGTCGTCCAAAACGACGGCAAAGATTTCGTACCGACGAATCGGTGGATGGTTTTCGGTCATCATTTCGCAGCGATCGCGGGACCGGGACCGCTGGTTGGCCCCGTCCTGGCGGCCCAGTTTGGATTTTTGCCGGGAACGCTTTGGATCTTGATCGGCGCTACGCTCGGCGGCGCGGTGCACGACATGATCGTGCTCTTCGCGTCGGTGCGGCGTGGTGGGAAAACGCTCGGTCAAATGGTGAAGGAAGAAATCGGCCGCGGCGTTGGCGTGCTCGCGCTGATCAGTGTGCTCGCGATCATGATCATTTTGCTCGCCGTGCTTGCGCTCGTGGTCGTGCAGGCGCTGGCGAAAAGTCCGTGGGGCGTATTTACGATCGCGATGACGATCCCGACCGCGCTGATCATGGGTTTTGGTTTGCGCAGCGGAAAAGTGAATGTGACCGCGATCACAATTTTCGGTTTGCTTGGCTTGGCGTTCGGCGTTTGGGGCGGACAATTTCTTGCAAATTTCCCGGCCATCGAAGCCTGGTTTCGTCACGACGCGACCTGGATCGCGTGGGCAATCATGATTTACGGGCTCGCTGCATCGATTCTGCCGGTCTGGATGCTTTTAACGCCGCGCGATTACTTGAGCACGTTCTTGAAACTCGGAACCGTCGCCGCGCTCGCCATCGCGGTGATTCTGATTCACCCAACGCTCCAGATGCCATCGCTGACAAAATTCATCGACGGCAGCGGATTGGTTTTCGCGGGTCCAGTGTTTCCGTTCGTTTTTATTACGATCGCTTGCGGCGCGGTGTCTGGATTTCATTCGCTGATCGCAAGCGGCACAACGCCGAAGATGCTCGGACGTGAATCCCGCGTGCGGGACATCGGTTACGGCGCGATGATCACCGAGATGATGGTCGCGCTGATGGCATTGATCGCCGCTTGCGTGCTGCAGCCCGGCGAATATTTCGCGATCAACACGAAAGGCACGCCGACTGAGGTCGTCCAGAAAGTTTCAAGCGCTGGATTTCCGGTGACGGAAGATGAGATGTCGACCCTGGCCAGGGATCTCGGTGAGCAAACGATGTTCAATCGTGCCGGTGGCGCGCCGACGTTCGCGGTGGGCATGGCCCACATGTTCGCGCGCGTCACCTCAAGTCCGACCGCGCTCGCACTCTGGTATCACTTTGCGATCATGTTCGAGGCGCTGTTTATTTTGACCACGATCGATGCAGGGACGCGAGTCGGACGGTTCCTGTTACAGGATTTGTTAGGCAACGTGTGGCGACCGCTGGGCAACACGCGCTCATGGACCGCGAATTTCGTTTCCAGTGTGGTCCTCGTCGCAGCGTGGGGCTGGTTTTTGTATCAGGGAGTGGTCGATCCGCTCGGCGGTATTAACACGCTTTGGCCGTTGTTCGGTTTGGCGAACCAGCTTCTTTCCGTGATCGCGCTTTGTTTGTGCACGACGCTCCTGATCAAAATGCAGAAGACGCGTTATCTGTTCATCACGCTCGCGCCGCTCTGCTTTATGTGCGCGGTCACGTTTTCGGCCGGTTATCTCAAGATTTTTTCAAGTGATTCGAAGCTTGGATTCTTGAGCGGCGCGCAATCGCTCGCGCGCGAAGCAGCAGGGATTGTCGATCAAACGAAATCCGTTGAGCTGTTGAAGCAAGCCTGGGTCTGGCAATTCGATGCGATCGTCGCCGGATTCTTCATGTTGTTCGTTCTTCTGATTGTCGTCGGCTCAGCGAGTCAGTGGTTACAATTGATCCGTGGAACGAAACCCGTTGTGTTGAGGGAAAGTGAATTTGTTCCAGTCGCTCAATTCGAGACGGTCGTTTCTTGAGGAACGGTGGCAACTCACCCGCCTTCGCTAAAGCTACGGCGTGGCAGGTCCGCAGGACAAAACCGGTGGTGCTGCGTGAGAGCGAGTTTGTGCCGATTTCGAACGCCGGGCTCGCGCACTGAATTATTGTAGGGTAGGCGCTCCGCCTGCCATAATCGGATATGGCGCATCCCCCGCGCATTCCCGTCTGGCTGCGAGATGAACAAGCGGTCATTTACTTTGTCACGATTTGCGTTGCTGATCGAAAGCGGGTTCTCGCGAATCAAGAGGCGTTCAATGCGTTTAAGATCGCGCTCTCCAAACTCAAGCAATGGGAAGTGCTCGCGGCAGTATTGATGCCAGATCATCGTCACGTTATCGCCGCACCAACCGAAGATCGCGATGCGGCAGTTGGAAATTTTTCTGCGGCAATCAAACGATGGATGAGCGAGGAAATGTCAAAAGATGGCGAGCTCGATTGGCAGTGGCAGGCCGGATGTTTTGATCGGCTGCTCCGATCCGATGAATCGCTCGAGGAGAAATGGTTGTACGTTGAAGAAAATCCGGTTCGCGCAAAACTCGTGAAGCGGTTCGAAGATTGGCCATATCGATTGGCCTTCAACGAAGATTAAGCATTTGTAGGGCAGGCGCATCGCCCTGCCTTTGTTTTAGATGGCAAGCGAAGCGCTTGCCCTACAATTCAGAACAGAGGCGCGAGAGTGAGTTTATGTCGGTGGGTCAAGTTGAAGCCAGTCCGTTCAATAATCCCGCGCACGTCAGTCTCGATCGCGAAACGCGAACACCACGCAGAAGGCAGTCAAAATGAAAAAGCCCAAGGCGACACAATAAGCCTGGGTTGGATTGAGCCATGAGCTCTTGACCAAGATAATTGTGTTCTCGGCCTGGGCATGATACCCGCCGACCGCAAAAGTTGCCGCGAGATATCCCCACATTCCTGCGAGGACGAGGCCGCCGAGCCGACGCTTCTTATTGGCTTCCATTTGTACGTGGAGCTAGATCTAACCAGCCGACGTAATCAACTCTCCGCCGTGGCGGTGTTTCGTTACGAAAGAAGACGGGAATAATCAGAGGTCCTTCGACTCCGCTCAGGATGACAGGTTTTTAGTGCTTCCTGACGGGGAGGAAGGCGTGGTCGAAGACGTAGTTGGCGACGTTGTTGCCCTGGGCGATGGCTTGGGTCTTGTCGAAGTGCCAGTGGATGCCGAGATAAATCCGGCTCTGGCCGTTTTCGTCTTCCGCCTGGGAGAGGGTCGTGAAACTGCGCGGCATGAGCGGACGCACGTTGCCGGCGTTATCTTTCGTCACGCCGTTGAATTCGTCGGAAACAAAGGTGAACGCGATATTATCGGTGCCGAAAAATCTCCGCATCGTCTGGAAGATCGCGCCGCCAAAACCGCCGTGCCCTGATGGATATGCCGGAAACGGGGGAGTGAAGTTCGGGCCGGTGAGATTGCTGGCGGGCGCGCCCAACGGGACGAAGGAAGGATCGCCAGTCGTGTTCGGATTGCCATCGCCGAGGCCGGTCGGGCCGAAGCCGGGATCAGATTCGCGGATGCCGGTGATCGGTCGCCAGAAATCGTAGAAATATTTCGATTCCCAAACAGCGATGCCGGTATCGGCCATCGCCGTGTTAACTAACGCTAGTAGTCGTGCGAGGTTGATCGTGTCGAGATGCATTTGATCCGCGATGTGAACGGTAATCTGATTGTAGAGTCGCGGCGGCGCGCAAAGACTTGGAGTTCCGTCGTAAGCCCAGAAAACACCGATGAAACTTTGTTCTGGCGTGCGCGTGCTTGGAGTGTGAACGCCGTCGCCGCCAACTGATATCACTTCGTTGTAAGCGTCCGCGTATTGTTGGCTGGTCATCGCGGGCGGCGGTGGAACGCGAAACTGGTTGCCGGATTGCAACACAAACGGTCGGCATTGACCCCAATGCGCGCCGAGCGCGATCGGTTGCAGGCCGATTGGATCCTGGCGCCAATGTCCGGGTTGATCGCTCGTGAAATACGTCACACCGACCCGCGGTTCCGGAATTTGCGAGCCGTCACCGTTGCGAAGTTCGAGAATCGCCATCGCTGAGCGGTGTCCCAAGGAAACCCCGTTGGCTCTTTGATTTTTGTTGTGGATACTGGCCAGATCGTCCGAAAGGAAGGAATCGAATTTGGCCCCTTGCGATGGATAGAGGAATGAAAGCGTGTCATGCGCGGCTTGCGCGACTGCGGCATCGAGTGAGATCGGGCCCTTTGCTTTTGGAATTCCGGAATAGCTTTGATAGTCGCCAAGCACGGCGTTCACCGAATCGAAGATGGCAATGTGAACGATTGCCATCGCGCGACTGGCGCGGCCGGGCCCAAGTTGTTCGCCAAAGGTACGAAGTTCGCCGGGAGCGACCGGAGTATGATCGAGTCCGCTGGCATCAATCGCGATTTGGTTCCAACGATGGATGGAATCGAGGGCATTTTTCGGCGGCTGACTTGTTGCGATGGACGGCCCGGCGTTGATGCGTGGGCCGAAGACATCGTGGAACGATTGGGCCTCAGTTCGGCCAAGGCCAGCCAGGCAAAAGGCGAGAAACAACGCGGATATTGATTTCATTTTCTTTAAGGGATTGGAAACTTTGTCAGGTAAGGCACTGCGGTGACACTGCCGATTTGTGCGGAAAAACTCAATTGGAATCGCCGGGACAGAGCGATTTATGCAGCAGAATGCAGGCTAAATGGCGTGCAGTTTACCGATTTGGCGAAGGGGATCGGGAAGCGCCGTCGGGAGGTCGCTCTGGCGCTTCCTTGCGGCGCAATGGAACGACGATCTCTTCCTCGCCGCGGCCAAGGATTACCCTGCCGTCTTCGATTCGCTTGACGATTACCTGATAGATTTGGGTGCCGACCTGCAAGCCGAATAGCTGACCTTCGCCCATCGTTTTGCCATTGATAATGGCGAAGCGAGTGGCGCCGTCGAGCGTGATACTCGTCACGAGAAATGCTCCGGGCGGAACGTCACCCATAGCGGTGCCCCCAGCGCCGGCGACACGGGCAATTGGTTTAAAACCGATTGGCCAAAAGGGGCTGCGAGTCCCGGCGTCCATTTGGAAGGATGACTTGTTCTTGACGGTGATTGCGACCGGCTCGTTCGACAGCTTGTTTTTGACGTCGTCAGGCGCCGGGCTTTCAGATGGTTTGGTTTTCGGAGCTGCTGACGCAGCTTTCTCTTGAGCGGCAAACAACGCCGATGCCAGTCCGATCGTCAGACAAATTGATATGAGAAACCTTTTCATCGTTTTTCGATCACCGTCGTCGCGGCAATGCCCACCTGTTCAAATTGTGGTTCGTTAGGAAGGACGTGAATGCTTAGTTTGGTAATGGAGAGCAGGGGCTCAGCGTTCTCGAGATCGGCGATGGATTTACCGAGCGCGGCAAAATCGGCCTGTGGCAGGTCGATCAACCAGTTGTACTTTGTCCAGCCGGACAATTCCGCTTGTTTGAAACTGACGTTGCTCTCCAGACGCGCGACCGCTTTGTCAATTTGCTGGTTCGCAAAAAATGTTTTCATCCGCGGCGGAAACCATGCGATCGGTGCGCCATCGGGTACGAGCGCCTTGAGGGTTGCAAAGCGAGTTGTCGCGTCCTTGGCCTGACGCTCGAGACCGGCGGCTTTGGGCATCTCGCCTTTGGAACCGTCGATTTTTTTCTGGAGCTCGTTGATCTGCGCGAGCGTGCTATCACGGGACTTTTGCAAGGGCCCGAGAAAGAAAGTGAAATAGACGTAGAGCAAAAAGACGAAGCCCATTGCGCTAAGCGCCAGCTTCTTGATCTGATCTGAAGAGAATTTAGGAAGATTCATCATTGTCTCTGCGCTTGGTGCGCGTCGGTACCGGCGTCGGTGTCGGTTTCGCGCTGGCGTTTGGATTGAAAGTTACAAGCAGGATGTAATGCGACATGGGCACGTTAGTTCCACCGATGTTCGCAACCGTTTCCATGTCTTCCAGCGTTTTAAATTCTGCTTTTACGTCGTGATAACTTTTCCCCAGTTGCTCGAGCAGCATTTGGCGCAGGTCTTCGGCCGCTGAGCGGGGCTCGCGAGCCGCTGCCACGCCATCGATCGTGACGGAAATTCCACCGCCTTTCTCCTCGTCCGTTACTTGTCCCTCCATGCTGGTCAGTTGCGCGTTTGGCGGAACGCAGCGCGAAAGTTTATCAAGCAGCGGTCCCCAGAAGAAACGGCTGTCGATGTAATCATCGAGAACACGGGTCGTGTTTATGATGTTGGTCAGCTCGGCCGAACGTTTCTGCGCTTTGGTAACTTCCGGTTCGATTTTCTTCCAGTCAGCTGTGACGTGGCTTAGCCGGGCCTTGATCTCGATCGTCCGATAGGCGTTCCAAGCGTAATAGAGGAAGAGCACCGCGCCGCAACTTGCGAGCACCAGCATCCCGATCTTGAGCGGATCGCGCTGGCGCTGGCGTTGCTCGAGGATTTCCTCGTGCAGGAGATTGAGGTGTAGGGCCATTGCTGCTCGTTACTGTTTGAGGTATTGGAAGGCGGCTCCGCAGGCGACGTTGAGTGACACAAATTCGTTAGGCAAACTTTGGCGTTTCGCTGCCGGCAATGCGACTTCGCAAGTTTCAAGCGGGTCCCAAATCTCACAAGGCAGACCGAGTTCGTCGCTCAAGGTCTGCAAAACCGCTTCCGCGCGGGCCAGGCCGCCGGAAACGAAAATCCGATTTATGCCTTCCTCGCGTTGACCTTCGAAGAATCCAATAGAATTGCGCACTTCCATGGCCAATCGCGCCAGCGAGTTCCGGCAGATTTCGGTCATTCCTTCGTCGCCTTGTTGAATCATCAGCCAGGCGGCGTCCGCATCGAGCGCGTCTTCGGCGGTAAGCGCCTGCATCAACGCTTTTCCGCCGTAATCGATAGTGCGAACGAGAACGAGTTCGCTTCGACTGCCGATGAGCACTGTGCTTGCCAGGTGGCCCATGTCGAGAAGCAGAAACGCATCGTTTGCGAAAACTTCGGGATAGGCGAACTCGAAAGCGTTGAACGAGCAGACTGGCGCGAGTTGAAGCAGGTCGGCCGAAACCCGGACCTTTGCCGCCGCGGCGACAATTTGTTTGATCTGGCTCCGCAACATTCCGCCAACCAGATATTTGGTTTGCGTAACGACGCCGCTTTGCACTGCGACGTTGGAGCCCCCGCCTGCCGGCTTGTCGCTTGTCGATGTCCCGTTCTGATCGGCGACGACCGGAGCGACGTCGAGGACGAATTCCTTGCAGTCCTGATTTAGGACCGCCAGGCCGTTAAAGCGTAGAGCGTTGCGGAGCAAATGGACGGGCGTGTCCGGCTGTTCGATGATCCGCAAAATCTTGGAGGGATCGGAGACGGCGAAGGCGCAGTTTTTGCCGCCGCCGAGATCGCGGAGCAATTGTTTCAATTCCCGGGCGAGATCGTCGGCTGAAGCAAATTCCTCAGGCACCGGTCGCGAGGCGAAGCTGGTTAAAACAAACCGGGTGCCGTTTTTTCGCCGAAGGGCAACGCCTTTGAGCACGTGCTTGCCCAAATCGATGCCAACAACAGAATCTGCGCGTCTGGCCATGATGCTGCTGTACCCCCTGTAGCGGGAAACGTGCCCCGCGGCGGCGGTTTTTGGTGAGCTAGTTACGGATGGCGTTCGAGGGTGAATGCGCCGATTATTTGAGTCAGGCGGCGACCGCGGCGCGATGACCGAAAAATTCGCGCTCCTTGATGATCTGTGCGACCTCAGGCGGCACCATTTCCTCCCAACTCTTGTCCCCGGTTTTCAGTTTCGCCAGGACCGTGGCCGGATAAATCCGCAGAAATTCCTTCTGATAATCAGTGATTTCCTCGATGTAACAGTTGTCGATCAAGTACTGGAACAACGATCGCAGATTCGGGGCGACCTCGGTCCGGATGGCCGTCACGACTTTACCGGTTTTCTCATCGATCATCGGATAGACGTAAAGCTTCAGGCCGTGTTTAAACATGCGGCCAAGCGCTTCCAGGATTCCGCCTTCGAGATTCAGGTAATACTTTTCGTCAAAAATCTCGTGCAAACTCGGCACGCCCATGACCAGGCCGATCATTTTGTTGGTGTAGCGCGAAAGGTAGCCGGCCAGCCGGTAATATTCACCGAACTTTGAAATCAGAACGGTTCGGCCGAGCGTGCCTAAAATATCTACCCGCTGCAGAAAATCCGCGTGGTTGAGTTGGCCTTCGGCGAGGAGATTTTCCAACGTCATTTCCATCAAGACGGTCATATCTTTCTCGGCACAACCGGTTTCTTTCTGAAATTGCCGGCGGGCGCCTTCGAGCATGTCATGTGTTGCCAAAGTCACCGGACGAAAGCTGCCGCGCTCGATTAAGATCGCTTTCTTGTGCAAGATTTCGGAGGCCTGCACCATTTCGCCATCGGCTTTGAACATCACTGCGTCGGTCAAACCCTGACTAACGAGTTGCAAGCTCATCAGGCGATTATCGATGTTGGCGAAGGAGGGTCCGGAAAACTTGATGAGATCGACCTGGATTCGGCCGGGAGCCAGATTTTCCTGCAATGACGAGATCAATCGCTCGGGTTGCGATTGATAGAACGCGCCGTAAAGCAGATTCACGCCGATCACGCCGAGAGCCTCCTGCTGTTCCGCGTTCGATTCATCGAGCAGGCGGACGTGAATGATAATCTCGCTCGGTTTCCCGCGCGACTGGGTTTGAAAGCGAACGCCGAGCCATCCGTGCGATTCGTTATGCTGCTTGAAGCTTCGCGCGGCCACGGTATCGGCGAAAACGAAGAAGGTCCGTTCGCTTCCCAACTTCTTGTCGAGCCGTTCCACGAGCAGGTCGTATTCGTGGTCGAGCATCGTGTTTAAGCGAACGCGACTGACGTAACGATCCGCCGGACCGTAAATAGCATCGCTGAATGTCATGTCGTAGGCCGACATCGTCTTCGCAATCGTCCCCGAGGCGCCGCCGACGAGAAAGAAACGGCGCGCTACTTCCTGACCAGCGCCAATCTCGGCAAATGTTCCGTACTTTGGCGCATCGAGATTGATTTGGAGCGCCTTTCGGTTCGTCTCGACATCCATCTCCGCCTCCATACAAATGCTGTAGCGGCGATCTCTGATCGTCGCAAATAACGCTGAGCGCTTATTGGCTCAGCGCGCACTAAAGCCGGACCGCTTCGATCGTTTTGGCCGGCATCCAGCCTTGCAGATTGTTTGGCAACGCGGCGTATATCCAGTCACCTCGCTCGCTCAAAATCCGAATTTCACTGCCCGCCGGCAACGTCAAGACTCGATTGGCAGTGTCCGCGGTCGCCAGACGCGCGTCCGCGTTTTCAGCGGTGACAATCGCCAAACGAGCGCCATTTTGTCCCGGCTCGAGTTGCCACGCGGCAAGCGCGGTGATAGCGAAAATCGAGAGCGACAAAATCGATAACGCGAGCAGGCTCTGACGTCGGCGCGAAACAAAAAAGAACCCGACGGCGCCGAATGCGAAAAACCAAAATGTGATCGCAGCCGCGATGGTATATTGATTTGGAGTAGCGACCGCCAGAATGCGCTCCAACTTAGTCGGAACCAATTCCAGCGCTCGCGCCTCGTCGCGTGCAATCCGCAGATTGGCTTGCCCTTCCGGATGATGCGGATCGAGCGCCAGCGCCCGTTCGTAATTCAAGATCGCGTGAGCGAAATCTTTTTTCCGAAAATAGGCGTTTCCCAAGTTGTAAAAGAGATTTGGCGTGTCCTGCCGGGAACGCACTAACTCTTCGTAATCCCTGGCCGCGGCGTCGAAATCTCCGGCCGCGTATTCCTGATTGGCCTTCGCGAATTGTCCAGTCGGCTGAGCTGGCGTGACCGACGCCGCTGCCAGGAACAACAACAGACTAACCATCTGAATTCCGCTTCTCATGTGTGCAGGCTTTCGAGCAATTCCAGGACTTCGTCTCGATCCTGGTGGGCAAGGTTGTTGTCACCGTTTCCGGTTCCGCTGTAGCGCAACTCATCGGTTCGATCGAATAGTGTCCGCAATCGCGCGCGTTGGTTTTCGTCCAAATCGAACGCTCTCGCGATTGTTTCGGCATCGACCGTGTTTGGATCGATATTCTTGGCGAGCGCCGTTTTTACGCGGGCCACTCGCGATGCGTTCGAGAAATATTCCTGCGGCGATAGTTCGCCTCGCCGCAACTTGCGCAAAAGCTCAACCGATTCGTGCTGCAATGCCGCCACGCGCAACGCTTCGCGATTGCCAATCTTTGCGCGGCGAATTTTCCAGCCGGCAAATCCCAAAAGCACGATCAAGGGCGCAAGCTGTGCAATCCAAAATGCCGGTCGCAGGTAAAGCGGTGCAAACGATCGGGTCTGACCGATGTCAGTGAGCTGATACAGAATGTCCGCCGGTTTTGAGGCGGGCACCGGCGTCACCGCGGTCGGGGGCGCTGATTGAGTCGGAGCAGCCGCGGCAGCGGCCACACTGGGCGCTGGAGCAGCAGCCCCTTCAACTTCAATCGAGATTGGGTCGCTGCGCAGCGTCACGTAATTTTCCTTGATCGGATCGAAGTATGCGAAGCTCAGCGGCGGCACTGCCGTTTTCTTTTCGTTAGGGGCGATGACTGTCTCGAAAGTTTTCTCGCCGCTAATTCCGACATCGTCGTCCTGTTTGAATTTTGAGGAGGGTGGATACTTGTGCCAGCCGCGCTCGTCCTCCAGCGTTGGTCCGTTCATCCGATCGAAGTTACCGCGCCCCGAAATCGTCGCGGTGATCGTGATCGGGTCGCCGGCCTGAACGTTTTTAGGTTTGGCGTCTACCGTCATCGCAAAGTTGCCGATCGCGCCGGAGAAACTTGGTGGCGCGTTTGGTGGCAACGGCTTGACGTTTAGCGTCACTGCTTCGCTTCTTATCGGCAGCTCTGTTTGCTCGCCCATGCTGCCGAAAGGATCGCTGAAAAACGGATCGGAGAACGGATCGTCTAGATTGAACAGGTCTAACGGTGAGCGTGGCCGAGTTCGGGGGGCGGTAGGGCGCCGTGGAAGCAGAACAATCGCTTTCGCCTGGACCGGTCCGATTTCAAATTTTCCGGCGCGCGCGGGCGAGATCGCGGTCTTGAACGTGTAAACCTGATAAGTCCGGCCGCCGATTGTTTCCACCGTTTCACCCGGTGGCTGCAGTTTTTGGGTGGTGAAACCCTGTCCCGAAAGTTCGGGGCCTTCTTGGAGTCGAGGGTGCGCGCGCGGATCGAAGCCCAGTCGGATTTCGGCAGGCACCATTTCACCGACAAACGCATCCTTTTTGGCAACAACTAACTCAGCGAATGCAAGCCTGCTCAGTCCTGTCGATGGCTGACTTTCCTGCGCCGAGCCCGGGGAGTTGTTCGACCCGCTCGTCACATTGAGCGCGAGCTCAGGTGTGCTTAGTGAATTGTTTCCAACACGAACTGTCTGCGACGGAATCTTAAACTTCCCGGCGTGCAGCGGCAGGATCGTGTAACTGTAAATGACACTGCTGGTGACATCGAAGTTACGCATCTGGAACTGCTTGGATGTGCCGATCTGATGAATTTCGAGGCCATCGATCGAAATCTCCTGCGGGACATTCGCGCTTTGTGCGCCGCTGATTTTGATTTCCAGCTGCACCGCTTCGCCAACGGCCGGTTCTGAGTTACTTAGCACGGCCGTGACGCTGGGCGACACGGCTCGAGCACTCGCGAGCGCTGCAATCAAAGCGAGCAGCGTTAGAGAAACTCTGAAATAACGCGAGTAGATCGACATCTCCATCAGCTCTCAACCCTCAACTATCAACGTCCTCTGGTTACCAATCATTATAGACACGACGTCTTACCTTGCGTTCATCAAGTTGAACCCGCGCTTCTTCGTCCTTCATCGATTGCAAAAGCAATTCGGCCTGCTTTTCGCTCATCTGTCCTTCTTTGTCCGGCTCCGTTTCGGCGAAGCCGTCGGCACTTTGTCTTGACGGCGGCTGCTTGTTGCCATTCGAGTTCTTGATTGCGCCGGCAAATTTCTTTTCCGGCGAAACTGTTGGCGTGGCAGATGGCGTCGAGTTTTCTCCTTGTCCCTCGGCTTCCCGCGGCGAAGGCGTCGGCGCTTGATCCTGGCCGCTGGTCGGACTCGGAGATTCGTCTGGCTGTCCTTGTTTGCCTGATTGTTGTCGATCTTTCTCGTCGTTTTTCCCGGCCGATTGGTTATTTTGTTGTTGCTGATCGTTGCTCTGCGATGGCGACGGGCTTTCGCCTGGCTTGGACTGTTGATTTTTTTGCGGCTCGTTCTTCGCCATTTGCTGGCTCGTTTGGTCCTGCGAATTTTGATTTTGATTCGCCCTGGATTGGTTTTGCGATTGAGCCTGCTGATTCTGTTGTTGTTGCTGCTGTTGCTGATTTTGACCTTTACCGCCCGAGCTGCTTTGCGACTGTGATTGCTGCTGTTGGTCTTGATTCTGATCCTGGCCGCCGCCGTTTTGCTGTTGGTTCTTCTTCTGTTGTTGTTGCGGTTGAGGCGGCGGTGTCGGTTTCTTTTTCGGATGTTGTTTTAGTCGCTCGATCTTCTTTTTGACTTCTTCCAGATTGGCCTTGGCCGCTTCATTGTTCGGATCGATCTGCAAAGCCGCTTGATAATGCGACGCTGCGTCGTTCAAGTCCTTCAGAGTCGTGTCGTTCGCCTGGTCCATGTCGGCGCGGTCTTCCAGTGTGCGGCCGAGATTGAAGTGGCTGTTTTCTTGAAGGCGGTTGTCCGGCGAAAGGAGCGCGTCGCTGAATGATTGGAGCGCTTTATTATAATCGCCCATTTTGAAGGCGGCTGTGCCGGCATCGAATTCGATCTTGTCTTTTTCGGACGAGTCAGGATGCGCTTTGAGGTCTTCCTGAAAACTTTGATAAGCGTCCTGGTATTTTCCATCGCGATAAAGATTCAATCCGGGTGCGCTCGCGAATACGGGGTGCGCCAGAATCAAAATCAGTGCGGTTGCGGGTGCCGCAATTTTCGTTAAGCGCGGCAAACGTTCGCGATCTCGAACCTTCTTGCGTTCGCCAATCAGAATCGAGATTGTTAGCGCGATGAGCGCCGCGCCGAGAGGCCATTCGTAGCGATCAATGGGTCTTCGCGACAAACGCGCGTCGATCTCCGCGGCTTTCATCTTGGCCAGACCCTGCTGATAAACTTGCGACATCGTTCGCGGTCCGTCGCCCAGATGAAGATAAAAACCGCCGGCTGCCTGCGCGATCTCGTTCAGCCTTTTCTCATCAAGTTTCGATTTTACGACTTGGCCGGCTGAATCCTTCACGAATGCAGTTTCGCCATCGTCGGTGGCGATTGGAATCAAAGAGCCCTGCGGAGTTCCTACGCCGACGGTAAAAATTTTCATGCCGGCTTCAGCCGCGGACTTTGCCACCTTCACTGCGTCGCCGCTAAGCTCTTCCCCGTCGGTGAAAATAATCAGCGCGCGATTTCCGGCGGCGCTTTTTCCGAATGTTTTGATGGCGAGATTGATCCCTTCAGAAATGTTCGTCCCACCTTCGGGAATTGTTTTTGTGTCCAAATCATTGATTGATTCGATCGCTGCTTCGTAATCGATCGTCAGCGGTGCTTGCAAGAACGCGCGTCCGGCAAACGCGATGAGTCCGACCCGGTCGCCTTGCAGTTGATTGACCAAATCCTGGGCAGCGAGCTTGACTCGTTCGAGACGATTCGGTTGCACGTCATTCGAAAGCATGCTGCGCGAAGTGTCGACCGCGAAAAGCAGATCGAGGCCTTTGCGTTTCACGTCCTCGTAAATGTAGCCCCACTGCGGCTGCGCCAGACTAACGATCGCGAAGGCGAGGCCGAGCATAAGGAAACCGAATCGCACGAGACGACGCGTGCGATTCACCGTCGCGGACAGTTGCGGCAGTAATCGTGGCGAAACAAACTCGCGCAATCGCACGACTGCGCGCCGCTCCGCTCGCGCAAACAAGAAGGCGAGGATTGGAATTGCGAGCAATGCCCAAAGCCAGACTACCGCGCCAAAGGTCATCTATTCGTTAAATGGTTAAATCGTTAAATCGCGTCACGGCAGTTTCTTCCAGACGGTTTGGGACAGAAGAAGCTGGGCGATCAGCAAGCCGCAGCCGCTCATGACACAGAACGGAAACAGATCGCGGTACTCTTGATATTTTTTCACAGCCACCGTCGATTTTTCGAGCTTGTCGATGTCGTGGTAAATCTGCTCGAGCGATTTGGTGTCGGTGGCGCGGAAGAATTGGCCATCCGCAATTTGTGCGACCTCCTTCAAACCGGCTTCATTGAACTCGACCCGTTGATTCTGATAATAAATGTTGCCAAGCGCGTCGGTCATAGGTCCGCGGGAAGTGTAAATCGGCGCCGGCGCGATGCCGTTGATCCCGGCGCCGATCGCGTAGAAGTGAATCTTCAACGCTTTGACTGCCTCGGCCGCCGTGTTCGGTGAAATTCTTCCGGCATTGTTTTCGCCATCGGTGAGCAGAACTATCACGCGACTCTTGGAATGTTTGTTGTTCAATCGGTTTGCGGCTGCGGCCATGGCCGAACCGATCGCGGTGCTGTCTTCCACGAGACCGATGCGAACCCGCTCTAGATTTTGCAGTAGCCAATCGTGATCGAGCGTCATCGGGCTGACAACGTATGGACGGCCAGCGAACGCGATCATGCCGATTCGATCGTTCGGACGGCCTTCGATGAACTTGCGGGTAACTTCGCGGATGGCGTCGAGTCGCGTGGCCTCATCTCCGCCGATGGTAAAATCTTTTGTCAGCATCGATCCCGACACATCGAGCACGAGCATGATGTCGATCCCGCTTGCTTCGACTTGGGTAAGGCTCTTGCCGAGCTGCGGACGGGCAAGCCCAATGATGAAAATCGCCAGCGTCGCAAAGATCATAGCGCGTAAAATCTTGCCTACGCGCGCCGCGCTTTGTTTGCCAATCGCACGCAGCGCCGATGTCGATGAAAAAGTGAGCGCTGCAGTCGGGCCGCGTTTTCCGCGCATGTAGGCGAGAAGCGGAATCGCCAGTAAGAGCAGGAGCAGCCACGGTCGGGCAAACGTCAGCGCGGTGTTTTCCGGCCACCAATCAAGCAAATGCAAGTTGCTCTCCTTTCACAAAGCGCGTCGCCTCTTCAAGCAACAGCTGGCTGTCCGCCGGTGTCGCTTCGTAACGCGCGAACTTGATCAAGTCGCATCGACTCAAAAAATCTTCGAGCAGCGACTTTTCGTTGGCCGAAAATGACGACGATCTTGCCAGCGCAGTAAGAAATTCGACAGATGTCTGTCGCGTGACGGGTAAGGCGAACTGATTGGTGACGTAACGTCGCAAAATGTCGGAGACCCGGATGCTAAATTGGTAGGGATTCATCGTCTCGATCTCGACGCTGATGCGCTCGAGCTCCTCCAATGCGATTTCGCTTGGTAATTTCGGCGGCAGCGCGGGCTTCGGTTTGCGCTTGAGCCACCAAATGATCAAACCGATAAGCGACAAGCTAACGAAGCTCGCCAGGAAGATCGCCCAGGTTGGTATGAACGAGTAATCAACCGGCGGCGCGATTTCGTGGAAGTTTTGCGTGGCTCCAGACGCGGGCGTCGCCAACCCCAAAAGGCTCGAAGCGCTGACAACAGCCCAGCGCTTCAGCGCTGGGTACATTGTGCCTGTATGGTCTGAGTCCCGATCGGGACGACAGAACGCTGTTTCTTCCGCCCCCGCCGGGACTCGTCCACCGCCTGCGCTGAGTGACCCAGCGTTGAAACGCTGGGCTATTCTCAATAGTTTCGAAAGTGGCGCGGCAGTCGACATCATACCTAACGAATATTGGCCCGGCGTTCGCGAAGCCTGAAGAACGAGCGCAGTGCGGGCAGATAATCCTTGCTCGTCCGGAGCGTGATCGCGTCGATGTTGTTGCGACGAAGCGTCCGAGTGAGATCTCGCGCATTTTGGTCTGCCAAATCGCTGAACCGCGTTCGCGTGTTTCGATCAGCGGTATTGATTTCAATTTGTTCGCCACTTTCCGCGTCTTCGAGCGTGATAATACCGACGTTCGGCAGCACGGTTTCCCGTTCGTCTTCAATGCGGACCGCTATAAAATCATGGCGACGCCCGCTAACCGCGAGCGCGTACGAAAAATCAGGCGCTTGAAAATCGGAAATGAAAAAGACGACGGCTCGTCGGGTCACGATCTTGTTTAGATAATCTAACGCCAACGCGGGATCAGTTCCGCGCCCGGCTGGTTCGAAGAACAGAATTTCGCGAATCAGGCGAAGCGTGTGCGATCGACCTTTTTTTGGCGGAATGAAAAGTTCGACGCGGTCGGTAAAGAGGAGAAGGCCCACTTTGTCGTTGTTTCGAATGGCGCTGAACGCGAGCAAGCACGCAACTTCAGCCGCGAGCTCGCGCTTCGATTGCGCTGCGCTGCCGAAATTTCCGGACGCGCTCACATCCACAACCAACATCACGGTGAGCTCGCGCTCCTCGGTAAATTTTTTCACGAACGCGTTGCCCAGTCGTGCAGTCACGTTCCAATCGATGGCGCGGATCTCGTCGCCGGGTTGATATTCGCGCACGTCCTCAAAATTCATTCCGCGCCCTTTGAAAACGCTGTGGTAGTTGCCGGCGAAGACAGTATCAACGAGACCGCGTGTTTTAATTTCCAGCGTGCGGATCTTCTTGAGAATTTCCGCCGCTCTTTCCTGCAAGCCGTTCATCGTGACTACGGGACCGGAAGGCCCGCAAAGATTTGCTCGATGATGGTTTCGCTCGTGACTGCTTCGGCTTCCGCTTCGTAACTAACAATAATGCGATGCCTCAAAACATCCGGTCCAATGCTCTTCACGTCCTGTGGCGTGACGTAGCCGCGACCGTTCAGGAATGCGTGTGCGCGCGCGCCGAGTGCGAGATAAATGGTGGCGCGCGGCGACGCGCCGTACCGAATCAAACCTTCGAGCGCCAGATTGTAGGTCGCCGGTTCGCGCGTCGCCCAGACAACATCGACGATGTAATCCTTCACCCGGTCGTCGATATAAATCTGGTTTACCACATCGCGCGCGGCGATGATTTGCTTCGGATCGACAATCCCCTGAACCCGCAAATCCGGCGCGGACGTCGCCATCAAATCCAGGATCGTGCGCTCCTCGGATTTCTGCGGATAACCGATGTTCAACTTGAACATGAAGCGATCGAGCTGCGCCTCCGGAAGTTGATAGGTTCCTTCCTGTTCGATCGGATTTTGCGTCGCGAGCACCAGAAACGGATCGGATAGGGGATAAGTTTGGTCACCGATGGTGACCTGCCGTTCCTGCATCGCTTCCAGTAACGCGCTTTGGACCTTGGCCGGCGCGCGATTGATTTCGTCCGCGAGGATCAGGTTCGAGAAAATCGGGCCGAGCTTGGTGGAGAATTCGCCAGTGCGCGGATTATAGATCAAAGTCCCGATCAGATCGGCGGGCAAAAGGTCGGGCGTGAATTGCAATCGTTGAAAGCCGGTCTGAATCGCAGACGCCAGCGTTTTGACGGTGAGGGTTTTGGCCAAGCCAGGAACGCCTTCGAGCAAAATGTGACCATTAGCCAACAGGCCCAGCAACAGCCGGTCGACGAGGTATTTCTGACCGACAACCACGTGCGAAACTTGTTTGCGGAGCGGCGGGATCCAGCGTCCCAGCTCCTGGACCTCGAGGGTAATTTCCTGCGTAGATTTCATGTATTTTTTAGATAAATTCAGACAAGTGCCGGCGCGAAACGTTCGATCCGTGCAGCCACGCGCCTGCGGCACGTCGGACGGCCCACAAGGCCGTGGCTACAACCTTTGACTGCGTGGCCGCAAAGTCAAAATGATCGGCAAGCCGGGATAAGGAGCGTGTTCGCGGATCTGCGCCTCGAGATAACGGGCGTAAGTCCGCGCGAGTAAACGCCGGTCGTTCACGAACAACACGAACTCCGGCGGTGCGAGTGCGCGATTGGCCGACCCACCCGATTGCGTCGCGTAGAGGAGTTTCAGTCGCTTGCCTTTCACCATCGGCGGCGGATTTGCAGCGATAGCCGCGCGCATCAACCGATTCAGAACGCCGGTTCCGATGCGCGTTTTCGACGCGCGCTCTATTTTGTCGATCGCTCCGAAGAGGCGCTCGACATTCTCGCCGGTCCGCGCAGACGCTATCACGACCGGCGCGTAATCGAGAAAGAAAATCCTTTCGCGCGCTTCATCGGCGAGCTCGCGGATTGTTTGCCCAACGCCACGTTTTGGCTTCACGAGGTCCCATTTGTTCAACACGATCAAGGCGCCTTTCCGCGCTTCTTGGATCAGACCGGCGATTCGTTTGTCCTGCGCAGTCACGCCACTGGTAAGATCGACAATCAGCACGCAGAGGTCGGCGCGTTGAATGCTTCGCTCCGCGCGCATGACGCTGAAAACTTCAACTGAGCTGGAAACCTTTCCGCGACGGCGCATTCCGGCGGTGTCGATGAAACGAAATTGCCGGCTGTCGCGTTCGTAGGCAATGTCGACCGAATCGCGCGTTGTTCCGGGCAATTCGCTAACGATTGCGCGTTCGCTCTGAACGATCGCATTGATGAATGACGATTTTCCGACGTTAGGCCGCCCGATAACCGCGATGGAGATAGGCTGTTCGCTGATCTCTGACTCCTGATCTCTGACTTCTGATTTCTGACCGCTGACGTCTGGCAAGAGTTGCGAGATTTGGTCGAGCAAATCTGCAACGCCTCGGTTGTGTTCCGCGCTCACCGACACGTTCCTATCGAAGCCTAACGAATCGAAATCCGCTGCCAGTGATTCGTGCTTGTCGTGGTCGATTTTATTGATCGTGAGCAGGACGGGCTTTTGTGATTTGCGCAACATGCGGGCAAGCTCTTTATCAACCGGCGTAAGACCGTCCTTCGCATCGACGACGAACAAAAGCAGGTCACTCTCACGCAACGCTTCTTTCACGGCACGGAGCACCTGGCCGGTCAATTCCACTTCGCCTGCGCCAAAAATTCCGCCGGTGTCCCAAACCGTGAATGGTCGCGCCCCTCGCTCGCAGATTGCCGAGATTCGATCGCGAGTGATCCCCGGTTGATCGTGAACAATCGCGATTTTGCGGCCGACAAGTCGATTGAAGAGCGCGGATTTGCCGACATTAGGACGTCCGATAATCGCGACGTTCGGCAGCTTGGCCTGTCCGTTCATCGCACAACGACGCCGATCCTAGTCCGAGCGGGCGTGAGCGTGTCCTTCCTCCTGCAATTGCCGCACGCCGGCCATCAGGTAAATGATGCCTGAGATAAGGGTGAAGGCGCCGGCAACTCCGACGACAAAAATCAGCGGAAGAAAATGAATCTGCAACATAACCCAGGCAATCGCGCACATTTGGCAAACGGTCGCCACTTTTCCGGTCCAACTCGGTTTCACTTTCATTTTGTTGCCGATGAAATAATGGAGAATCAATGCGCCGACCAGAATCACCGCGTCGCGCGTGATGACAAGGACCGGAAACCAGATTGGAAATTTTCCGTAGTCCGGATCGCTTTCGCTCCAGTTGCTGATGCTGAGGGTGATAATGCCGCTTAAGAGCAAGCCTTTATCTGCGATTGGATCAAGAATGACGCCCAACGAACTGCGCTGTTTATAACGGCGCGCGACGTAGCCATCCAGTCCGTCGCTCACCGCCGCCACGAGAAAGATGATGATTGCTGCAAAGCGCATCCACTCCTGCGGGTCGTGACGCTGGATGCTTTGACCATAATAAATCGCCATCGTCACGAACGCCGGAATCATCAGGATTCGCGCGACGGTAATCTTATTGGCGGTAGTCATCGGGAAATATTGTAGCGGCGGTCTACGACCGCTGCACTATTTTATCCCGTGGCTTGGTATATTGCCGAAGTAAATTCTTACGAAACGCCTACGTCTCAAGAGTCGCTCCGGCCATTTCTTTTTTCTGCGCGTGTTTCCCTTCGCAAAACTCTTCGATCATTTTCTTGTTGAACGCCGGGATGTCGTCCGGCGTCTCTCTATATATAGTACTACGCAGCGCGTAAGCCTGACTGGACTTAGTCGATTGTCTGAGCTGCTGCAGGGGCGGTCGTGCCGACCGCACGATTAACAAAAGGAGCGGCACATCAACCTGTGCCGCCCCAAAAGGGGAAAACAGCCGTGTTGTCTGCCAAGCCGTAGCCTCGGCGAAGGCTGGTCGTCCCTGGGTCCACAGATCAATCCGATTTTTTCCGATCGAAGTTCGTTTTTTAAAGATTTGTTTTTGTAGCCGCTTCGCTGTGCGAAGCGCTCCGGGCGGGACTTGCCCTATTCCGAAGATTGAAATCTGGAAACCAAGAATCCAAGAAGCTCCAGCTTTGCTTTTCCTGTTTTCCTGGGTTCCTGATTAAGACGCCTTGTCTCCGTGATCTCTGTGCCCTCTGCGGTGAAAATTTGCAGGTAAACCCGTTGGGACAAGGCGGGTCGTCACGGACTTTCGTTTTGGCGTAACCGTTTCCTGCGACTACACTGCTCAGCGTGAAAGTCGCCGATGTGGCGGAATGGTAGACGCAACGGATTTTAAATTGCGGTTTTTGCGATTTTTTTGCATTTCAAAATCGATCAAATCGAGTCCGATTTACGAGCCTAAATCGTCAAAATCCGCGATTTTTCGGTACGCACGGGAGGGAGAGCAAAAAGAGGCTCATTCTTGCACAAAAAGGGTGCACACAGACGCGACGGATTTCGGGTCTGGGTTAGATCGATTTCAGGGTTCGGGCCCTGTAGGCTCCGCGGAATTTCTGTATTACAGAAATGTGCCTAACGAGTTCGCAGTTGCTTGCTTATTTCGGCGCGGGCGCGGCGACGAGTTTTTGAAAGCCGGGATCATTCCGGAGCGGGTCGAACATTGGATCGAGCCGGAGCAGCGCAGGAGTAAGCGGGAGGTTCGAAGCCAGTGGGCCCGCGTACGGTATCGAAAGTAATTTCTGTAACGCGGCGATGGCGTGGTCGCGCTCTCCTAGCTGCGCCGCCACCCGAGCGAAAACCTCGAGTGGGGTAGGACCACCTAACGCGTCTTTCTCGATCGAGATCACGGCCATCGCCCGCTCCGATAGCGTCAATGCGGCCGCTTTGTCACCAAGTCCCATATTGGTCAGAGCGAGATCGCCAATCAGGGCCGGATTTTCCGGCTGTTCTTTAAGAAACAATTCCAGTTCGCTGCGCGCCTGTCGCCAACTTTCCTGCGCGGCGGCATGGTCGCCGGCGACTTCTTGCGCCCAGCCTAACCAAAAGCGCAGTTCGCCATTGAAGTAACCCAATGCTGGGTCAGGCTTGGCAAGTATTTCCTCTAGTCGAGGGATGATTTGTGCAGGGCGGCGCTCCAAGATCGCTTGGTAAACTTGTGTTCCCAATACGATGGTGTCCTCGGCGTTCGGGTGGAGTGGAGCGAGAAGCGCTGAAGCCCGCGGCAGGTCGCCCTCGGCTTGTGCAATAGCCGCCTTTTCCGCAAGGGTATCAACGTCGTCCGGCGTAATATCGAGAACCTGATCAAGTTTGCGCAACGCCTCGGGGAAGTGCCGCCGTACAGTGAAGGATGCGGCGTGCGAGGTCAGTAGGTTAATGTTGCGCGGGTCGAGTCGCTCGGCTTGGTTGAAGTATGATTCGCTCCGGTCCCACTGGCCTCGCCGGCGCGCGACATAGGCCAGTGATTCAGGAATCTGGCTGCTATTGGGCAGGAACTGACGCGCCTGCTCAAAGTAGCGCACCGCGGTGTCGTAATCTTTTAGGCAGGCGTAGTGGTAATATCCCTTGGCCACTACGGCCTCACCAAGGTTGGGCTGAAGATTGAAAGCCGTTTCGGCTGCCTGTCGTGTCTCTTCATGGAGGGCGACCGTTGGTTGAAGAGTCAGTGTGAGGTAGCCGAGCGCATCGACGTATGACAGCAGCGCCCAACTAAGGGCGAACTTTGGGTCCAACCTCACCGCTTCTCTGAGATATTTCTGTGCGCCAAGGGCGTTGGCGGGTGTGTCGCCAGTCTTAAGTGTATAAGCCAGACCGCGCAGGTAGGCATCGTAAGCTTCAGGATTGTCTGTCGGTCTGACAGCGATGGCTTGCTCTTCCCGACCGGTCAGGTGCGCTTGCAACTGCTCGGCGATGGCTTTGGCTACCTCACTCTCGACCGAAAAGATGTCGGTCAGTTTGCGATCAAAGGTATCAGCCCAGAGATGTGAATCATTCGCGGCTCTGATTAATTGCACATTGACGCGCACCTGATCATTTGTTTTCTGGACGCTACCTTCCAGGAGATTGGCAACGCCGAGTTGGTTGGCAATCTCCGAGAGACTTTGAGATGTGTTCTTATAACGCTGCGTTGACGTGCGCGAGATTACCTTCAGATCGGCGATCTTTGATAAGCGCGTCAGGATCTCGTCCTGGATGCCGTCAGCAAAGTAGGCGTTAGATTTATCTTCGCTCAAGTTTTCGAAGGGCAGAACGGCGATGGATTTTTCATTTAGTGATGGCACCGGAGCTACGAAGAAAAAAGAGTAGGCAAACGCCGCGGCCGCCAAGATCGCCACCGCCAGGGTGAGTAAGACGCCGCGCCTGTGATCTTTGATTTTGCTGACGATAGATTCGCCACGCGCTTCGATCTGCGGCGAGGAGCCTTCCGCTTCCCCCTTGAGATTTCGGAGGTCGGCGAGCATTTCCTTGATCGTCTGGTAACGCTCATCCCTGTTTTTGCGTAGAGCCTTTTGCAGAATGGATTCGAGTTTGAGCGGAACATCCGAAAACACGCTGGATAAAGGTGGTGGCTCCGTCTTCAGGATCGAGGCGATGCAGTCGCTCGGCGTCTCGCCCCGGAACGGCGGGATCCCTGCGACCATCTCGTAGAGCACCACGCCGAGGCTCCAGATATCCGAGCGCGTGTCCACCTTCTGGCCGCGCGCCTGTTCCGGAGACATGTAGTGCCCCGTGCCTAACACTAACCCCGGTCGCGTTTGCAGCACCGCCGTTGTTCCGAGCTCATAATGGTCCGAAGCAGGCCTTTGCTCGGCCAGTTTGGCAATCCCGAAGTCGAGCACCTTCGCGTATCCGTCAGGTCGCAGCATGATGTTCTCCGGTTTGATGTCGCGGTGCACGACCCCGGTTTCGTGCGCGGCCGCCAGCGCCGAGGCCACCTGCACGGCAATTTCCAGCGCGGCGTGCAGATCCATCCTCCCGCACGCGAGGGACGCGCGCAGCGTCATGCCTTCGATAAACTCCGTCGCGATGAAGTGCCGGTTTCCCTCCGCGCCGATCTCGTAAACCGTCAGAATGTTCGGATGATTTAATGCCGAGGCACTCCGGGCCTCGGTTTTGAACCGGCTCAGCTGCGTTTCGTCTGCCGTCAAGCGGTTTGGGAGCAGCTTGAGTGCGACTTTGCGCCCGAGTCGCTCGTCCCGCGCAAGATAAACCTCGCCCATTCCGCCGACGCCGATAAGCGACTCGATCCGGTAATGACCAATCAATTCTCCAACCAATGCGCCTGCCATGTCGTTAGTCAGAAGCTCGGGAGCGATTTCGAAGGCCGGTGATTCGATAAAATTCTCCGCCCGCTCGTAAGAGGCGAGCAGAGACTCCACCTCGCGGCACAAGCCTTTGTCGCCGTGGCAAGCCTCATCAAGAAATGCGGCCCGCTCCTCGGGCGCACGCTCGGCGGCTGAATGGAAGAGATCGTTGACCTGTTGCCAGCGCTCAGCTTTCATCAGGTTCTTCCCCGCTCAGCGACCGGTAAAGCCAGGCCTTGGCCATGTTCCATTCGCGCTCCACCGTCCGCTGAGAGAGTTTCAGGAATTCAGCCGTCTCTTGGACCGTCAAACCGCCGAAGTAGCGCAGTTCAACAATCTGACTTTTTCGGGGATCCTGCATGGTCAACTTTTCCAATGCTTCATCGAGGGCGAGCAATTCCTCCGATCGCGTTTCCGTCACTAACGCAGCTTCATCCAAGGTTACTTTCAGCGCGCCGCCGCCACGCTTGAGCGAGTGGCGTTCACGGGCATGGTCAACCATGATGCGTCGCATCAACTGCGCGGCCGCCGCGACAAAGTGGGTCCGGTTCTGCCAGAGCGGCTTCGTATTATCGACCATCCGCAGGTAGGCTTCGTTGAGGATCGCGGTGGTCTGCAGGGTGTGGCCGGCGCGCTCCCGGCTCATGTAATGGTGGGCCAGCCGGTGCAATTCGGGTTGCACCAGCGGGATCAACTTCTCCAGCGCTCCCTCGTCTCCGCCGCTCCAGTCGCCCAGCAGTTGGGTGACCTCTCGTTGCGCGGGTGAGGGCGTCGTCATATAGCCTGCTCTCGACGCTGCAAATTCTAACACGCTCGAGGGATTTTTGCAGCACGGTGGGAAGCGATTTGAAAACGGCGCAGTCGTGGCGGGTTTCAGCCGGGATTTCCGCTTTAGAAGATAGAAGCACATTTATGCCGGCACGAAAAAACAGGGCCGCCGGACAGATGTCGCAACCTGAAAAGGAAAATTATGGAAACAACCTTTGAAGCGATGATGCTGCCTCATCTTGATGCGGCGCACAATTTAGCAAAATGGCTGCTTCGCAACGAACAGGATGTGCAGGATGTGGTCCAAGAGGCGTTTCTGCGCGCGTTTAAGTCTTTCGGTGGATTCCACGGCTCCAACGGCAGGGCCTGGTTGCTGACGATTGTCCGAAATACCGCGTACACGTTGCTGAAAAAGAACCATGCGGTTGATTTGACCACGGCGTTCGATGAAGAAATACACTGGTCCGGGGAGGAGTCTGTTAGTCCGGCAACAATCCTCGAGCACAGTGAAGACGCGGAACTAATCAAAGAGGCAATGGAAGAATTGCCTGTGGAATTTCGGGAGATCTTGATACTGCGACACCAGGAAGATCTCTCTTATAAGGAGATAGCCGACATCGTGCAAATTCCGCCTGGAACCGTCATGTCGCGGCTCGCACGCGCGCGGGGCAAACTCAAGGAGAGACTTGGCGCTCGCATTAATAGGGAGAAATAAAATGAACTGCGAAGATGCGATAAATTTGATGGATGGTACCTGGATGGCGATTACTTGCGTTTGCGGCACTGGTCTGACTGCAGTGTAGCTGGGTGGTTTCGGCCCTGCTGTTCGCCTGACTGACTCGCAGCCCGCAACCGTCAGTCTTTTTTCTTCGCGATCGTGGAATAAAAACGAGGCCGCGACGGTTGTATTAGGCAAATGAACAGGTGCATGAACCAGGTGAAGCCAATGGACGCCACAACCATCGGTGGCTTGCTCGATGAGAGATCTTTCGAGGTTCGCAAAGAACTGAACATTTCGCTCGTCTCAATAACCAATGCTTAGAACGGATTAAATACTTATGAATTACAAGCTCCGAAAATTAGTCATGATTGCCATCGCGTATAGCTTTGCTGCAGGTTCAACAACTAAGGCCGGTGGGTTCAGCTCGACGAGCTCCGTGTCGCCCGGTGGAGTCGCTCTTATGAATAATGCTCGTTTGAGTATCCGGAGATCGGCAGACTTCGGAACTGACATCTACCTCACCCTATTCGTCGACGGTATTCAAGTTACCACTTTAGGGCAAAACGAAGGATACGAAGCGACCGTGCGCCCAGGGCGGCACGTCTTGTCCGTAAGGACCACCCCGAATCCCTATGGAAAGACGGTGTTTAGTTCCAGTGATGTCACCATGAAAGGCGGACAGACCTACGCATTTACGGCCGTTTGGGGAGAACCAGATCGCGCTACGCTCGACAACTCGGACGCAGCTGTCGTTCGGCTAATCCGTAATATTAGTCACAGTTAGACAATCATTAATTCTTATGAACTGCAAAAAGCTTATTGTAGCGATAATTGGTCTTGGAGTTTCTGCTTTCACAGGCTCAAGCGCGATGGCGCACGGCGGAGGCGGCGGTGGTCATGGTGGCGGCGGCTTCGGTGGAGGAGGCTTTCACGGCGGCGGCTTCGGTGGAGGCGGTTTCCGCGGCGGCTTTAACGGTGGCGGGTTTCGCGGCGGTTTTAACGGGCGTGACTTCAGCGGCCGTGGCTTTCGTGATGGCGGATTTCGCGGTGATCGGTTCCGGCATCGCCGGTTCGATGACTTCGTTTTCTTCGGTGATTTTGGAGACCCGTTTTTCTACGATTCGTATCCATATTACGGGTACTATCCTAACGATTACTACCCATACGGGTACGGATACGAGTCATACAATCAACCCGCTTATCGACGCAGCGCTGGATATACCGACTCCTTGACCGGGCAAGTCCAGCTCCGTCTAGCTCGGGCAGGGTACTATCATGGCGCGATCGATGGCGTGAGTGGCGATGCAACGCGGAAGGCGATCCGTGGATATGAGCGTGCACACAATTTGCCGGCGGACGGTCAGATCCGGGGCAGGTTGCTCACAACCATGGGCTTGGGGTGACGACGATCAAACAATTGGCTCGCGTGATCGCTCCGTCTACGACTGGATCCAAAATCTTTTGATCCGAGGACAGGATAGAATGGAGGAACCGAATACCCGCAATGCAATCAACAATTAGTCAGATACTGTATCCTAATCGCCAGGCGTTTTTCGAAAAACTGGCACTCAGTTTGCCGTCGCAGCCAGCGATCAGAATAGGTCCGGCCCCTTTGCCTAGCGGAATAAGAAGTGGCCGGATCGCGAAATATGCGAAAGGCCGTACTGACACAGACATTGTGCTCGGCGCAACGAAGTATGCGGGTAAAACCGAATCATGCGATAACGCCCCAACCGGCGCTGTGCTGGAGCAATAACGAGCCAGTGAAAATTATAAGAACACCGCTTCCACTCGTGATGCTCAAAGCTTTGGCTTGGATCGCATACCCTTGGTTGTCGGTGTTGGTGAAGATCGTTCGTTGCTTCGGCGACTTCTACGGCTAGCGCTCACCGCTTTCCTTCTCGCTTAAGCTCATGACCTCAAAGCCGATAGCAATTTACTACGAACATCCAGAGTGGTTTCGACCGCTATTCAAGGAGCTCGATGTGCGCGGCGTTAATTATGTGAAGCTGGATGCGTCTCGTCAGTCCTACGATCCGGCTGCTGCCAACAGGGATTTTTCGTTGTTCTTCAATCGCATGAGCGCGTCCGCGTATCTACGCGGGAACAGTTCGGGAATATTCTTCACGCACGATTACCTTGTCCATCTCGAAGCCGCCGGTGTTCGCGTGGTTAATGGCAGTCGCGCTTTTGGTTTTGAAACCTCCAAGGCACGGCAACTCCAGTTGCTCAAATCGTTAGGCCTATCTTTTCCAAACACGCGAGTCGTCAGTTGCGTAGACGAAATACTCGGAGCTGCATCCCAGATCGGTTTCCCGTTGCTGGTAAAACCGAACATCGGCGGGCGCGGTGCCGGCATCGCGCGGTTTGATTCAGTCGAGCAACTCCAGGGTGTGATTAATAAGGGCGAATTGCAATTAGGGATCGACAACGTTGGTCTTGTCCAGGAATTGGTCCCCGCCCGGAACGGGCGCATCACACGCGTCGAAACGCTAGGCGGCAAGTTTCTCTATGCGATCGACATCTTCACCACGGGCGAAAATTTTAATCTCTGCCCGGCTGAAATCTGTCAGGTCGAAAGCGTCGCCGCATTTCTCGAAGCTAAGCCGAGCGACGCGCCGGATATCGGATTAAAAGTGGAGCACTATACGCCACCGCAACAAATAATTGATGCGGTTGAAAGAATCGTCGCGGCCGCGCAAATCGAAGTGGGCGGCGTTGAATACATCGTCGACGATCGCGATGGCGACATCGTTTATTACGACATTAATGCCCTCTCCAATTTTGTTGCGAACGCGCCTCAAATCCTTGGCTTTGATCCGCACGTCCGGCTGGTCGACTACCTTGAGCACGAAAAGGAGCGGGCCTGATGCGTTACGGCTATTGGCTCCCAGTTTTCGGCGGCTGGCTCCGAAACGTGGAAGACGAACAGATGGAGGCCACGTGGGAATATGCGAGCCGTCTAGCGCGACGAAGCGAAGAGATCGGATTCGATCTCACACTGATCGCTGAATTAAACCTCAACGACATCAAAGGCGCCGATGCGCCAGCGCTGGACGCCTGGTCTACGGCGGCAGCCTTGGCAGCGGTGACGAAACGCCTCGAGTTGATGGTTGCGGTTCGTCCCACCTTTCACTCGCCCGCCCTTCTCGCCAAACAAGCCGCGAACATCGATCATATCGCCGGCCCGGAGCGTCTTTCTCTCAATGTTGTTTCATCCTGGTGGGCGGATGAGGCGAAGAAGTACGGTGTCCATTTCGAGCAGCATGATGACCGTTACGCCCGCACGGCGGAATGGCTCGAAATCGTCGACCAGATGTGGAAACGGGACCATTTTTCTTTTTCGGGAAATTACTATCAGGTGGAGGATTCGATCCTGCGTCCAAAGCCAATTTCACAGCCACGACCAATGATTTACGCGGGTGGCGAATCGGAAGCGGCGAAGGAATTGATCAGTGAACGCTGCGATGCCTTTGTTATGCATGGAGATCCTCCCGATCGTATCCGCTCCAAAATCGCTGACATGTCTGAGCGAAGAGAAAAGAAGGGACTCCCTCCTATGACCTTTGGAGTGGCTGCCTATTCGATTGTTCGTGATACCGAAAAGGAAGCGCAGAGAGAACTGGCACGCATTACGGACGTGAAGCAATCCGCCGCCGGCTACGACAATTATCAGCAATGGCTGGCCGGCACAAAGCTTGACCAGCATATCTCCCTCGAAGATTACTCCGTTAGTAATCGAGGATTGCGATCTGGGCTGGTCGGGACACCCGACCAAATTGCTGAACGCATTGCCGAGTTTGAAGCGGTTGGCGTCGACCTCCTCCTCTTGCAATGCAGTCCGCAATTTGAAGAGATGGAGCGGTTTGCCGAAAACATGATACTGACGAACGATCCTTTCTAAGGGAGAACGGCCTGGGAAAGGCTCGGGCTGGCAGCAGTTGCGTTTCCCAAGTCGCTACTGTCCGCTCCAACTCTGCGCCGCATATGACTTGCGGCATAATACGAGCCCGCGACCAAGACCGCGGCTAACAATTGAGCGACCATCGTCTCGTAAGTGGGAAACACCGCAAACCACATCCCCATCCAGTTAGGGACGACGTGGGTCAGCCAACTAATATCTGTTTTGGAGATCCAATGGGCGAGTTGCATCTCCTGTGCTTGTTCACCTACCATTACCTCCAAGACTACTCCAAGCAGAGCGCCTGTGGTAATCAGCATCTTTCGATACGGGAGTCGTTGCTGCAGAGCGAATGTAAGGACAGCGACCATGCCCGAGAGAAGAAGGCCAAGCAACGCGCCTTTTAGCACGACACTGCCACCCAGTCGCAGATTGTAGCTTTGGAGAAAAAGAACAACTTCGAAGCCTTCGCGATAAAGGGAAGTAAATCCAAGCAGAATTAAACCGTAGAGAAGCCGAGAGCTTTCGCCATTAGAACTGGCTAGTAGCGTTTTTCTGCGGCGATTATGCGCCCGAATCCAGCCACCCCAATAAATTTTGTGGAAAAACCAATTCATAATCACGAGTAGAACAATGACCGCGACAAGTCCGGTCGCTGCTTGCAAGTCGAGCGCTGGAACACTTTCCGTGAGCTGTCCGACAATTTCGGTAGCGATGAGCCATGTGACTAATGTCGCGACGAACGCCATAGCTGCACCTATCGCAACGGGACCTCGATGCGCTTGATTGCTTCCGGTCATGCTCGCGGTGATCGCAGCGAGCACCAGGACGCATTCGAGTCCTTCGCGGAAGACAAGGACGCCGATATCTATAGACGCCACCGTTGAGGTTGTGCCCGGTTGCGTCGGGTCCGGCGTGCCCTGTGCAGTGACCTCTTGCCAGGTCATCAGTGCGATCACGAAAATCGCGACGACAAGAAGACCAATGTAAAAAGCGGCGTGGAGTGGAGGACGTCGTGAGAGTGCAGTCATAAACGCAGCACGGCGGTGAATTGACTGCACCCGCTCACTCGATCCTGGGATTCGCTCGCCCATCTAACTCATTTCGCAGATGCTCGGCTTGCGTTGCCCCGTTTCCCGTGCGCCTGGGTATTAGCTGGCGCGCCGTGGGTTCGTGATCGCCATTATTCCCGGAAGTATTCCCAGCGTGGTCGGGCCGATGGAAATCGCGGCGTTGATCGAGGTCGTAGACTGCACAAACGTCCTTGGGGAAAAGAAGGTCCAGTGTCCAGTCAAATGCCACGCGAACTTTCTTGTCCAAGCCAGGCAATTTACTGAGGTAAACCGTCCGCCACATCCACCACGCGAAGAAGCCCGAGAAATTGAAACCAAGGATCCGCGCCACACCCATCCGGCGACCGATCGAAGCGAGCAGCCCGATAGTCCTAAACGAAAACGATTTTAAGGGACGCCCTAAGAGTACAGCGGCGATATTCTGTGCTACAACCCTGCCCTCGCGTATGGCATGTTGCGCGGTTGGTGGATGAGACTGACCCGGATTTCTGATATCCGGCACAAATGCACAGTCCCCCACTGCCCAGACATTAGGCCAATCGGGAACTCGCAAGAATTGGTTTACGAGCAATCGGCCTCGTTCCTTTGCACAGGGGAGCGAAGAGATGATGGGACTGGGCACGGTTCCCGCAGTCCACACCAAAGTGCGCGAGGCAATTGAGACACCATCGGCTAAGAAAACATTGCTGTTCGTTACGCTCTTAACCCGGGTTTTAAGCCGGATTTCTACACCGCGTCGTGTAAGCACCGTCTCGGCGTATCGTCCAAGACTTTCGCCTAATTCTGGAAGGATCGTCGGACCAGAATGGACTAGCATAACCCGCAACATATCTTCCCGCAGATTGGGGTAGAACGGCAGCGCTTCCCGCACGAAGTCATTTAAGGCCGCAACGGTTTCCACTCCGGCGAAGCCGCCGCCCGCTACCACGAAGGTAAGTGCCGAGCGGCGCTCGGCAGAATCACCTTCTGAATTTGCCTCTTCCAAATGCCGTATGATTTGGGCGCGCAATTGAATGGCATCTCGAAGAGATTTCATCGTTACCGCTTCTTCTGCGAGGCCTGGAAGATCGTAAAAGTTGGTGATCGATCCCAGCGCGATTACAAGGTGATCATAGTCGAGTTGTTGTGAGTGGTTACGGTAACCACGCGAAATCAGGACGTGCTTGTTTCGTAGATCGATTTGGTTCACGTCACCCACCAGTACTTCAACCTTGTGGAGTAGCTTGCGTAGAGGATTTACGATATTCGTGATCTCGAGATCGCTCGCGGCGATTTCGTGAAGCATCGGCGTGAACAAGAAAAAGTTATCGTGGCTAACGAGGCAAATCTCCACCGAACTCTGTCGGGCCAGCAATTTCTCAAGATGCATGGCAGCATAGACCCCGCCGAAACCACCGCCGAGAATAACGATTCGTTTTTTGCGCAGCCTGCGGGTTACCTGGACGATCATTGTGTTCCTTCCGTTGCGACCCGCCGATAGTAAGCAGCTGGGAAAGGTGTTAGCGCCGCTAGGATGGCCCTGAAGACTGCAGCCCAGGTTTTGTGTCTACGAGCTTCGGTTGCGCTACTTGGCTGGCGGCGGACTGACCTAGCCCCTTCTCAATTTCATCTCGGGCCGCGCTGAATTCCTTTACCGCTCGACCCATCCCACGGGCAAGCTCAGGCAGCTTTTTCGCACCGAAGAGAAGCACGACAATGAACAGGACTACCATCATGTCTGGGCCCACGAGATTGAGGATAGAAGCGATCGTAATAGTCATAAAAAATCTCCGAAGTATTTGTTTGGTAAGAAAGTTGTATGATGTTCAATCCATTCATACCGACCTGGCGCGGTTATATTCCAAGAAATTCGCCTTTTATCGTACGTTCTCCCCGGGGAGACGTCGATTTGCCGTCCCTTTTTTGAAAACCGGGGAATAAAGATGGCATCATGCGGGTTGTATTGAATGAATGGAGGCGTGCATAACCAAAGCAGGAATCTTGTACCACCGGGCGTACACTGGAGCTTCGAGTGGCCGTGTGACAGAAGGGGAGAGGGATCATAGCTTTCGAGGCCATCGACGTGTGTTGCACGAAGGAATGATGTGGAGGCATTCACATGCGGTGCGGTCTCAATGGCAACGAAGCTTTCGCGATTTGAGACGCGTGGAAACCGGCCGGTGTTGTGACGATTTGATGCAAGCGCTCTGGTTTTAGGTCACGTCACGGCGCGCGCGCGGAAAACTCAAGGAATGTTTGGCGACTCGGATCGGTAAGGAGTAATAGATGAACTGTAAAGAAGCTACAAAACTGATGGATGGTTATCTGGATGGAGAACTGGATCCGATTACCAGCCAGACAATCGAACAGCACTTACGGGAGTGCCATAACTGTGATCAAGCCTACAAAACGCATGGCTCGCTAATTCGTGCGATTGGCGACGCAACTCCTTATTTTAAGTCGCCCGCAGCGTTACGTGAGCGAATTCAATCCTCGTTGCGAGAAGAAATCGCCGCGCGGCCCCTGCGAAATGTTGCGCGAGATTCTCAGATACTGTTCCGAAGAAGGCGGCCAGAGCTGCGGACCATTCTTTTAGGGACACCATGGAATTGGCTAGGTCTCGCTGCGGCGATCATTTTCGCGGCGATCATCGCTTTGAACGTGGTGCCCCGATGGCAGCGACCTGGCGCCGATCAATTCCTCGCGACGCAGCTCATCGCCAGTCATGTGCGTTCCCTAATGGCAAACCATCTTACAGATGTGGCGTCGTCCGATCAACACACTGTGAAACCGTGGCTGGATGCGAAGCTCGACTTCGCACCTGCGGTGGTCGATCTTGGTAGCGAGGGCTTTCCCCTGCTAGGCGGTCGTCTTGATTATCTCGAGAACAGACCTGTAGCGGCTTTGGTTTACCAAAGGCGCAAACATTTTATTAATCTATTCGTTTGGCCGGCAGAATCGGGAACGATCAATAGAACAAACACAATCACGCGCCAAGGTTATCAGCTTCTGCATTGGATTGACTCGGACTTCAACTACTGGGCTGTTTCCGACGTAAGCAACGACGATTTGCAGACTTTCAAGCAAGTTTTCGAAAAGCAGCTGCCGCGTCGCTAACGCAGGGGCAGCCCCAGTCCCTGATAGCTCACCGTCCTAGATCCACGGATCAGATCGACTGCCGATCGTATCTAGCTGATCCAGTAGGAATATTCAGGCGTCCAGTCTTAGGCTGTTTACTTAAGTAAACACGTGATTTGCGCGTGTTGGGAATATTCGCCCAGCCAAGACGGTATGGACAAGTGAAAGAAGTTTTATCCACCGTTCCAATAAAAAAAATAGAAAGACCTACATTATGTTTGCTTCTCCTCTTAATCATCACAAGCCGGGTACGAGTCCGATCTCGTATACTCTTCGCAGGTACTTGACCATGCGCGTGCTTGCCACCGCAACGTTCATTGCCTTCGCGGTCCTGGGTAGCGTTGGCGGCAAAGAATCTCGAACCAAACAGCCATCGTTTGAAAAAGGCACCATTGGCGACCTTACCATCAGGCACCAGGATCAGGGCGGTTGCGCAGACGTGGCAAAGCCAGGAGCGCGTAAGAAGTCCTCACCGATGATTTCATGGCAATCCGTAGCTACGATGGTGAATGGCTTCAAAGAGGCATTCAATGACCCATCCCTAATCGAATACGCAAACCAACAGGGAATAGGCACACTCGACTCACCGACAACTTCACTCCTCAACACGTCGAGCCAGTCGCCTGCCCCCTCGAAGTCGCCATCAAGTCAATCGAGCAGCTTTTCGTCAAACTACTAGCATCACATCCCAACCATATGAAATCACTACCCCGTTCGTCCGTTTTGAAAACCGCGCTTTTGATTGTTCAACTGGTCTTATGCTTTGGCGGTCCGACCGTCGCGCAAGCAGGAAGTAAAGATCCGCTGTCTCCCGGCCCAGTAAGGCCAGGGAATTTGGATTATCGAAGTGAGTTACCACAAGGATATCTCGAGGTCTATTCGGCCACCGATAAATTCAAGGATGGCGACGCCTGGTACTTTCCACACAGCTCTTACGCCATCTACACGATCGATGGAAAGCTCTTTAAGAACGTCAAAAACCACCGTTCTGCAAGCGATGAAATCCCCGAGGTCGTGGCGTTGCCCGTTGGAACTTACACCGTTGTAGCTCGCTCGGAGGGAAATGGATACGGCCACGCCCTCGTTGTTATCAAGGAAGGTCAGCAGGCGATCCTCGACTTGGATCTCTGGGAGACGAAAACGCAAAGGAGCGTAGCACACAACTAACGAATGGCGATTTATGAACTCCGAAAAGAAGAATGAGATTGACGCAGATGATGGCAATGGCCGCGTTACGAAAACCCGAGAAGCAGCTGCCCTCGCATTAAAGGAATTAGACCAATCGCGTTCAGCCCATCGGTGTGTGTTGCATTTACGCGGCGTCGGCAAAATTACGGTACCGGCTTCAATCCTTTTTGCGAGAGAAAATCGCTTCCCGTCCACACACAACCCGGCAGGGGAAATCATCACCAAGTAAACATCAACCCCACCTACTATATGAAATCACCATACTCCTCGTCTTTTTTAAAATCCGTAATCTCGATTGCTACGCTGGCCTTGTGCTTTGGCAGTACAACGCTCGCGCAACCAGGAAATAGAGACCCGCTATTTCCCGGAACGAAAAGACCTGAACTGAACAATCGAAACGAGTTGTCTCAGGGCTACCTGACAGTGTATTCGGCCACAGACCAATTCGATGATGGTGGCGTATTATACTACGTCCACAGCTCCTACTCGATCTACACGACCGACGGAAAGTTTTTTAAGAACGTGGAAAATCACATTTCGCGCAGCGACGAAATTCCCGCGCTCGTGATGCTGTCAACTGGATCTTATACGATTGAGGCCCGATCAGAGAGCCCCGGGTACGTTCGCGTGCCCATTGTCATCACCGCAGGGCAGCGGACCGTCGTCGATCCGGACAATGAACAAACAGACATACGAAAACGGTTAACGCGAACCAAGCACTCGCGACGCCTGGTAGACCAGCGATTCATGTCGAGAGCTCAAGCCCCATCGTAACTTTTCAATTTTATGAACACGGGCATAAGCTCCGAAGCGAGGAATGAGTTTGACGTAAAGTACGACTATCGCATCCAGAGAATCCGCGAAGCGGCCGCCGCGGCGATAAGACAATTAGACCAATTGCGTTCAGCCGGAGCCATGCCGCGAGAAGCGCTGGACGGTGAGGTCGCGCGCATCGCGCGGGAGAAGTTGCATCGTTACGGATGCGATCTCCTTGTTCATCGAACGGATGATGGCTTAACGCGATTCCTGATTACGGTCCAGAGCACTGGGAGACGATACGATCTAATCAAGAGTTTTTCCCATCGCGACGATGGCTCAAAAGCGGGAGGCCTGACTTATGGTCCTGGATCTTAGAGGAAAGAAGGTGGTTGTGATTGGTGGGAAACAATCCGTCGGGCGCGCTATTGCTGAAGCGGTGGCGCGTGAAGGAGCCGACGTAGTGATCTGGCTGCGGAAGTCCATTAACGGGGTAGACGAAGCGAAAGCATCGCCGATAACACAACTGGAAGTCCCATCTGAGCTACCCAATGGAGCGGCGCCAACCTCGCTTTGGCGACAAACATTGGGGCAGAGATCTTATTGGTGATCCGGTTAGGGAACGCCAGAACCTCACGTCACGCGCGCTCAAAGATTTTTGGAATAAAAGGGCGCCGAATCGGTAGGAGACGGGTGTGAAGCAAAACGCCAAACACCAAAACAAATCAAAATAAAATCTACATTCTATGCAATCTGATATCCATCACTCCGACGACAACGCCAAAGACGCCACACAAGCATCGCAATTAGCGACCAAGCTTTCAGCGCCCAACCGCCTCGCCAGGCGATCCTTTCTAAGGAATCTTGGGCTGGGCGCAGCCCTTCTCGCGCCAGGCGCCGCCTTGCTAAGCGGCTCCGGCAAGGCCTTCGCAGCTAAAGGCGACCAAAAGCTCACACGAGGTGACGTTGCGATCCTTAAGCTCCTAGCCGCTGCCGAGCTGATCGAAGCCGATCTTTGGCAGCAATATACCGAACTCGGCGGGGTTGATGCGCCGACGACAGGTTACACGGCTGCCCTTCAAATCCTGGATGGAGACCAGCTGCAGTACATTTCCGACAACACCGACGACGAGATAAGTCACGCCGCTTTTCTCAACGCCTATTTAAAATCCAAAGGGGAGCATCAGGTCGACTTTAGCCATTTCAAGAATTTGGCGCCCAGCCAAGTCTCGTTCGTCCCCCAAACTGGACGGCTTACCAACCTTAAGCAGCTAACGGTAGATACGAGTTGGTGGACCCGCTATCGCAGCACGACCAACCCTGACTTTGGTGCGACTTTCCCGGATGCAGTCCCGAGCCTGAAAACCGGACAGCATACGGCGATTCCCAGAAACAATAACGAACTAGGTGACCCGAACAATCCCAGCGATCATGTCAAAGCAATCGCTTTTACAGCTGGATTTCATTTTGGATTTATTGAGCAGGGTGGCACGAGCCTCTACGCGACGCTGGCTCAGAAGGTAACCAGCCTGGAAGTTCTACGAATCCTCCTCAGTATCGGCGGATCTGAGATCATGCACTTCCAGACCTGGCAGGACAAGGCAGGCAATGCAACTCCGTTGACGGACTTTGATCCAATTAATAATTCGAGCGTTACATTTACAGACTTGGCCACCGGTCAACCGGAGACTTTGCAAGCGAACCTGATCATGCCTGAGCCCTGCGAGTTCATCAGTCCAAACTTGCCTCCTTGTGCGATCATTCGCCCAACCGGCCCCGGACAATTAGACGCAACCGGCGCTATTAACAGCTTCATTGAAGATGGGCTCTTTCGGGGACAATCCCCTCAATTCTTGCAACTAATCAATTCTCTGGCGCGCGCTGCCGACGAGGCGGAGCGGGAAGTCAGCGATTGAGGGTAGTTCGCGCCTTCTAAAACGCCGCGCTGTGGGCCAACGCCTGAGCGCGGCGTTTTTGCAAATCAAGCCCGCGACTTTAGCGCCACCGCAAAAGATTCGGGGAATAAAACCGTATCGAATCGGTAAAGACAGGTAGAGACAACCCACGAACCAAAACCCAAACAGAAAATTATGTCCGATTACATTTCTCACGACCACGAACACGACGGGATCGACCGCCGCGGCTTCCTTCAGTGTATGGCTTGGGCCGGCACTGGCCTGCTTTGGACGGTCAGCGGCGGCGTCCTCGCATCAAGGACTCTTGCCCAAATCGCAAAGACCGGAGACTTATTGCCAACGGCTACCGATCTCAGCTTTCTCCAGATTAGCGACAGTCATATCGGCTTCAGCAAAGAGGCGAACAAGGATGTGACGGAGACCTTCAAGATTGCTCTTGATCGCATCAACGCGATGCCAACCCCGCCGTCTTTCCTTATTCACACTGGAGATATCACGCAACTGTCGAAGCCTGAAGAGTTCGATACTTTCGACGAAGTCCTCAAGAGTTGCCGGACCAAAGACGTTTTCTATGTGCCCGGGGAGCACGATGTGCTCAACGATGGCGGAAAGCTTTACCGTGAACGGTATTTAAAGAGCGTCGAAGCGAAGGGCTCCGGCTGGTACAGCTTCAATAAAAACGGTGTCCATTTTATCGGATTGGTCAACGTCCTAGATCTTCAAGCCGGAGGTCTGGGCCAACTCGGAGACGAGCAGCTCGAATGGCTTGAGGCCGATGTGAAGGGTCTTAGTGCAAGCACGCCCATCGTTGTTTTCGCTCATATCCCTCTGTGGGCGGTTTATCCGCAGTGGGGCTGGGGTACGAGCGACAGCGAACGCGCTCTTGGATATCTGAAACGATTTGGCTCAGTGACAGTCCTAAACGGTCACATCCACCAAGTGCTTCAAAAAGTCGAAGGTAACGTGACTTTTCATACCGCGATGTCTACAGCCTTCCCGCAGCCCGCGCCTGGAACCGCAGCATCCCCAGGTCCAATGAAAGTGCCGGCTGAAAAGCTGCGCAGCTTGCTTGGCCTAACGAGCGTTCAATACAAGCAAGGCAAAACCGCACTCGCCGTCGTCGACTCCAACCTTAGTTAAATCCACGAAGCTATAACCACTCAGTTTATGACTACACTCACTCCCAAAAATAAGAGGGCGGCACTGTTGTGCGGCGTCGCTTTTCTCAATCTGTCCGTCTTCGCGCTCGCTGGCCAGATGAAGAACGTCGACAGCACCAAGCAGAACAGAATCGAGATCAAAGACTTCGCGTTTAATCCCAAGACTATAACGGTGAAGTCTGGTGAGAAGATCACCTGGATTAACCGGGACGAAGAACCTCACACCGTCGTCAGCGTCGAGAAGCAGTTTAAGAAGTCGAGCGCGCTGGACACGGATCAAGAATTCACAATCACAGCGGGCGCTCCGGGCACTTACACCTACTTTTGCTCGGTTCACCCGAAGATGACTGGGACGATTGTGGTTGAGAAGTAGCAATGAACGATTGGCGGCCGCTTAGTGGCTCCCGAAGCAATCATGAAACCCTTTCTTGCAGCTTCCGTCAATCCCTTCGATCTGAAGGCCGCGCTCCTCGCCAGACACACGCAGCATCCGGTGATCATTCATTTTCCGATTGCGCTCTTTGGTGGAATCCTCAGCGGCGTTGAAGCGCCCTGAGTCATAAGTCAAACGGCTTGGCCCTTCAGTTTAACCGAAGAATCAAAATGCACCCAACCATCAGTCAGATGTTTTATCCAGATCGCCAGGCCTTTTTTGCCAGGCTGTCCCGGAGTCTGTCGCTACAGCCGGCAATTAAGATTGGACCGGCGCCGCTCCCTAACGGAGAGCACAGATCTGGACCACGCAATATGAGGAAGGCTGTGCCGACGGAGACGCTGAGCAGCGCGCAACGAAGCATGAAGCCGAGCCGAGGATCAGAGGGAAGACAGAGGAGTTGAGATGAAACCAATATCCCAAATTAATCACCGATATCGTTTGATCAGGGTCGCTGTGCGCACCAGCCATGTGTCCCCGAAGACGGACTATGATTACCAAGCAGCGACGCTCGATAATGTGGACGGCGGGTGCGTAGGTAATTGCAGGCCGGCGTTTTGCGCTATTGGCCGGGATTATTTCGCGCGCAAAGCGCACTATGACTGGGCAAGCGAGGCGTTGGTTTTTTGCGTATTGATGCTCACGACCATCGTGCCGCTGGTGGACGGAGCAACCGCCGTCGTAGGATTGCTTCGCTCGACCGGAGGAGCACTCTGATTTCGGTGATTCTTTACGAACTCCAAGGGTCCTAGAAAGTGTCAAAAAGGTATCAAATGAAGGGTCCGTAACCTGCCCCTCGGGGGTCAGAGGTCCGAGATCGGAAGTCAGAGGTCAGATTTGGCCCAATGTCAAAAGGTACGGGACTCTGTAGGCTCCAGGGTTTCTGTATTACATAGATGTTCCGCTGCCTAAAATGGTTAGTTTCTTTTAGAAACGCTTATTACGCGCGTGCGTTTGCAGATTTAGGGATGCATTGTGGCAATCGCACGTGACATTCTCAAGGTCTTGCACAAATTCTTGCATAAAGTGGACCTTCGAAATGCGCCGATGTGGCGAAATGGTATACGCAACGGACTTAAAATTGTGGTTTTCGAGATTTTTTTGCTTTTCAAAATCGATCAAATCGAACCGAATTTACCTGGGTAAATCGCGAAAGTCGCGAATTACGAGTGCGCATCAGAGGGGCGAGCAAAAAGCGGCTCATTCTTGCACAAAACTTACAAAACAGACGCGAAGGATTTCAGGTCCCGCGGCATTATCTGAGAGTCGCTGGTCGCGCGTTGCCGTTAAGTCATAACGCAGGCGACTTAAACAAGTCCGACACCACAACCGTTTGAAACTCAAGCTCGTCGCTCGGTTCAAGTCAGTTGAAACTCCGGCGTGCTCATCATCAGGTGCAGGAGCGCTCGGATCGTTCCATCGCCGGTGTCCACTTGCCGAGAGATCAAGAATTCCCTGAAGATATTCGACTGTTCGCGCGGCAATGGCCGTTGGAAAAGCCTGGTTACCAGGTGTTCTACAAGAGCATCCGGCTTATCGCGCAATTCGGGCGGCAGTTGTTCGAGTTCGCGCAACGATTGGTCGGCTTTCGCTCGATCTCCGGAAACGGCATAAGCGTAGCCGAGGAATCCTTGATACCACGCACCGGGATCCGGCGCTTTGGATTTTTGCAATTCGGCGATGGCGCCAGCGGTGTCGCCTTTTTTAAGGAAAGAGAGGCCTAACAAAACGTGACTGATCGCTGAATTCGGATCCATCGTCAGAGTCTTTCTGGATTGCGCGATCGCGGCGTCGTATTGACCCGCCCAATACTGGTAGAAACTTAAACTCATTTGAAAGAACGGATTCAGCGGATCGAGTTCGACCGCCTTCCTGGTCTTGGCAATCGCCTCGTCGAATCGACCGAGCCCGTTCAAAGTCCACGATTGTAACTCATAGGCGAATGCCAGATTCGGATTCAGTTCGAGCGCGCGATCGAATTCTTTCAGACCATTCCGCCAGTCGTAGTCGGCGACGAGTACGAGCGCGAGCGACATATGCGCTTCTGCCAGTTCCGGATCGAGCTCCAGCGCCTTTTGGGCAAATTCCTTTTCCTTTGCGATGGCTTCCTTCTCCGGCATCACCACGCTTCCCATGTAAGCGTAGTTGTCAGCCAGTCCGCAGTAGGCTAGCGCGTAGTTCGGATCCAGTCGCAACGCTTGCTCATAATAATGGATCGCATTATTCCAACCGGTCTGCGTGTACTTAGCGAACTCGTACCGCCCCAGCAAATAGAGTCGATGTGCTTCGGGATTTTCAGTCGGCTTCTTGGATAATACACGCGCCGCTTCGGTGCCAAGCTGTACCTGTAAAGCTTGCACGACTTGCTCGGCCACGTTGCTCTGAAAATTAAGAATGTCCTTTACGTCACCGTCGTAATCCTTCGACCACAGATGATAACCGTCGCTCACATTGATGAGCTGCGCGGTCACACGCAGCTTATCGCCGGCTTTGCGGACGCTTCCTTCCAACACCGCGCCAACGTGAAGCTGATCGCCGACTTTATGAAAAATGTCGTCTTCGTTCTTGCCCTTGAACGCAAAACAGGACGTTCGGCCTGGGACGCGCAATCCCGGCACCTTGGCCAACACATTGATTAGTTCCTCGGTCATCCCGTCACTCAAGTACTCGTCGTTCTTGTCCGCGCTCATGTTCACGAACGGCAGCACGGCGATCGATTTCTGTGAAATCGCCGAACCTGTAGCCGCCTCGCTCTGTCGAGGCGTGACCCCTGATTTTCGTTGATGCTTGATCAATCCGAGCGCGACGAAAACAATTGCTGTGCCGATCAGGCTGCCGATAATCCAGCGGCGGAGACAGAGGCCCGTGCTTTTGGCTTGAGGTTTCGCGCCCACCCCGGATACCTCTACAGCTCGGAATTTTTGCGGCACGTTTGGATTGCCAAGTTCGTCCTGGTACAAGTTCACGACCGAAATTGTGTCGCCGTGTTTGACTTCAATCTCGCCTAACCGGTGAAGGCACGGTCGCCAGCGGGGATAATGTTCCAAGTCTTCGGCCACGCGCCGCGAGAGCAAGATGTGGCCGGCGTCGCCGCAATCCATGACCCGCTGCGCCGTGTTAATGCCGGCGCCGGCGATGTTCGATTGCTCGTTAAGATCGACAACTTCATTCACCGGCCCGCTGTGAATTCCCATGCGAACTCGTAGCTCGGGATGATTTTTCAGCGCCTTGGCAATTTCGAGCGCGCAGAGAACGGGAGCTTCCAGATTCGTGCGAAAGACAAGTGCGCCACCATCGCCAGTCGGTAAGCGCAACAGTTTGCCTTCTGCTTCGGCGATGCGGAATTGCTCGGTTCCGCGAACGATCTCTTTTAACGTTTGCAGGTGATTGCTCTGTTCCGTGATGAGTAATTTCGAATAACCGACGATGTCGATGAACAAGACATGGCCAATCTCCAACCGCAGTTCACTTTTGTTTTCGTCAGCCATGGCGGCTACTTGCTGGGCCCGATCAGTTCCTTGCCCGCGAGCAGTTGTTGAAAACCAGGATCGTTGCGGATCGGGTCCCAGATCGGATCGATTTTCAGACGCGCGATGGAAACGGTCTCGCCAGCGGGGATCGAGAGAAGCTTTTTCAAATTGCCTACAGCCTCTTTGACCGCACCGGTTCGTGCCTGCATCTCGGCCAACGCGGCCAGGTTCCCGGAACCAAGCACCGCATCTTGCTCGAGCGGTAACAACTCAACGGCTCTCCGGGCGATGTTGATCGCATCCGTCCGGCGGTTAAGCGCGAGGTAAGTCCAACTCAGCGCCCTTAGCGCACGAAAGTCGTGCGGATACTCCCGCAGCCTCGCTTCCAAAGGTTCGAGCGCCTTCTCGGCATCAGGTTGTGCAGTGGAAACGTCGCCGGCCAGGACAAGAATCCCGGCCCTGGCGGCAAACCGTTGCCACCCGTTAGTCGTCGCAACCGTACCGGTTTCGCATGATTTTAATGCCGCCTCGAAATTTCGGCTAAGAACCAAGGTCTCACCCCGAGTGCCAATCACCATGGCAAACATGCCGGTGTTAGGCAAAATCAGATCCTCGAGCGGGAAGTCGGCCAGCAACCGAGTCGCCTCTTCTGTGTTCCCGGTGCCGTTCAAAGAACTGAGCAATAACATGCGCATGCAGGTTGATTCATGCGGATCAATCGTTAGGCCACGCCGGGCGAAGTCTTCGGCTTCTTTCCACCGGCGCAGAAAGATATCGGTCTCTGCGACCCCGCCGATGGTGTAAGGATCTCGCGGGTTGAGCTCGATCGATTTCTTTAACTCGTCCAAAGTGAGATCCCATTTTCCCTGCCGCCGGTGCACAAAGGCGACAAATGAGAGCGCCAGCGCATTGTTAGGCTGGAGCTGGAGGGCGCGCTGAAACTCTGTTAAGGCCGGCTCGTACTCGCGAAAACCATAGTAGTGAAACAGCCCAACCGCGATGTGCGCTTCGGCGAGATCGGGAACGAGGGTTAGCGCCTGCTTTGCCATTTTGCCCGCGTCTATCACTTCCGCTTCGGTCAACGGATCGGTCAGCCAATGACGCCTCAGCTGGCAGATCGCCAGTTGCGCAATGGCGAGGGCGAAATTCGGATCGCGCGCGATCGCTTCCTTGTACCAGCGCACTGCCAGGTCGAATGATTCCGAGCGGAAATTGCTATTGGCGACGCGCTGCTCGAACTCACCCTTGAGAAAAAGATCATAAGCCTGCGTGTCTTTCGTCGGCGCGCTGGCCAGGGTGTTGGCTTCGGCGGGCGATAGTTTCGCCTGCAGCGAATCGGCGATTTCCTGCGCGATTTCGCTCTGGATGGCAAAGACATCCGCCAGATCACGGTCGTAGGTTTTAGCCCAAAGATGCGAATCAGCGCGAGCATCGATCAGCTGGACGTTGACCCGCACTTTATTGACGGCCTTCTGCACGCTGCCTTCAAGAACGGTGGCCACTCCGAGTTGTTGCGAAACTGTCTTTAGATCTTCGGGCTTACTCTTGTATTTCGCGGTCGACGTGCGCGAAATCACTTTCAAGTCGGCGATACTCGCAAGTTTGGTCAGGATCTCATCCTGAATGCCGTCGGCGAAATAAGCCGCCCCCTTGTCGTCGCTGAGATTTTCGAACGGCAATACTGCAATCGATTTCGCCGGCAATTCGGTGCGAGCCGCACTGGCATTATTCCCGGCCGTGTAACGGCCGATAAAGAATAAGGCCACCGAGATCGCTGCGCCGATGATAACGATATAGATCCACGCCTTCCCACGTGAGTGCTCATGCATCGCATCGGCAACTTCCGTTCGTTTGATCCCTTCCGGCGTCGCTTCAAACGCCCATGCGAGTACGAGCGCAATCGGAAATCCGATCACAACGAGCGCAATCACCAGCCTGACGACCCAATTCGGAATCTCCAAGAATGGAAAGACCTGCGTCGCGATCTGAACCAATAACCAGCCGACAATCGCGTAGGCGACCGCAACCTTGTAAACGTTGCGCCGTTTCAGCTCGGAGAAGAAATTTCCTTCGCTCATTTCGGCTTTTCTTCGCAGAGTTTCTGAAATCGCGGATCGCCGCGCAGCTTGTCCCAATCGGGATCAATCCGGAGCTGGGCCGGCGTGAGCGGGGGCCCGCTGTAGTTGGTTGCGAGCAAATGTTGCAACCCAGCGATGGCATCGTCCTTGTCTCCAAACCGCGCCTGGATCCGGGCAAGATTTTCTTCGTAGCTCGGCCCGATAAGAGCATCTTTCGACGCCGGGAGCAGGGCGATGGCCTGTCGGGCATACTTCAGGGCGGAGTCCTTATCGCCAAGGCCGGCGCAGGCCCAGCTCAAGGGGCTGGCGAATTCGGCATTGTTAGGCTGACTCCGAAAAGCGGCTTCGTATGCCTGACGCGCCCGGGTGTATGCTTCCAGGGCGCCCGGAGTATCGCCAGAAAGACGAAGAAGATCGCCGAGGAAGTCTTCGGCCGATCCGATTCGGATACCGAGTTTTTCTGGTTTTTCCAGCTGCGCTTTTACAATCGCAATCGCGTTATCGTAACTATGCGCCAGGATCGCGCAGGCGGTGATCGTGCTGACTGCACCGAAATCTCCCGCTTCAGGTTGCACCTGCGCAAGCGTCTTCTGTGCTTCAGCGACATTGCCCTCGAGGAGCCAAGCCTGCGCTTTAAGCGCGAGCAGGCCGGCATTTCCCGGGTTCAGATTCAATGCGCGATCGACAAGTTGACGAGCGCCAGCGCCGTCGCGCATGCAAGTCAGATCAAGGCACGCATCGGCCAGCAGGAATACATCCTGTGGATTAAGGTCCACCGCCTGAGCGAAAAGAGAGCGGCTGTCTTCCCAACGCCCTTCCCGGCGTGCCACCGCTCCGAGTGCATAAGGCGGGTAGAAATTATTCGGGTATTGTTTGCGAATCGCTTCGAAGAGCGCTTTAGCCTGCGCGTAATCGCGTTCTACCCAGTAATGAAAGAATCCGTCGGCCAGTTGAGTCTCCACCAGCGTTGGCTGCAAGGACTTGGCCTTTTCGAGCGCCTTCTGCGCGAGCTCGCGACGCGCAGTGGTTGGCTCAAATAAGAAATAAAAGCCGTGGGCTCTCGAGAGATGCGCCCAAGCCAGTGCGAAACCCGGATCCAATCGAACGGCTTCGGCGAAGGCTTCAGCTGATCGAAGGGTGTTCCCCGCCAGACCGTCGATCCGCCCCTCGAAAGCGAGGCCACGGAGAAAAGCGTCGTAAGCCGCGGGATTGTTAGTCGGCCTAACGGCGATTTCCTGTTTTTCAGCGCCGGTGAGAGTGGCTTTAAGTTGATCGGCGATCGCTCCGGCGACCTCCGCTTCGACACTGAAGATATCGTTCAGTTTGCGGTTGTAAGTCTCGGCCCAGAGATGTTCGTCGGTGGCCGCGCGGATCAACTGCACATTGATATGCACCGCGTCAGCCGCTCGTTGCACGCTTCCTTCGAGCAGATTCGCCACGCCCAGTTGCCTGCCGATTTCGCGAAGATTATCGGGCGCACTCTTGTATTTCTGGGTGGAAGTCCGCGAAATGACTTTAAGCGACGCGATCTTCGACAGGCGCGTGAGGATTTCATCCTGAATGCCATCGGCAAAATAAGCGTTCGACTTCTCGTCACTCAAATTTTCGAACGGCAGGACTGCGACGCTCTTGTCCGAAATTGGGTTCCCCTGGCCGGCAATGTTGGTTAGCGGCGTTGTCGATTTTGCACGGAACAACTGGAACGCTAGCAGCCCCGCCGCGACTACCGCGAGTGCGATCGTTAGTGCGACAATTTTCCGGCCAGTGTGATGCGTGATCGATTTGTCAGACTCGATCTCCGATTCACGTTTGATTCCTTCGGGCGTGATCTCGAAGGCCCAGGAGAAGGCGAGGGCGATTGGAAATCCAATCGCGAGGATGACCACGAGGATCTTCATCGCCGACGCTGGCGCATCGAAAGTCGGAAAGAGAATCGACGCTGCCTGGATCAAGAGCCACGAGACGACTAGATAGGCGACCGCAACTTTGTAAACGTTGCGCCGACGCAATTCGGAAACGAAATGGCGAAAGTTCATCGCTCAGAACGCAGCTTAACAATACGATCGTGCACCGCGCGCTCCGCTGCCAACTCCTGCTCACGAAATGAGCGATTGACAGTCTGATCGCGGTACAACTGGGCGAGAATCGAAGGGATGGCAGGGTCGGAGCGCATACCATTAAGGTCGAATTGGCAGCCGACCTCAAAACGAGAAGTCGGATCGATTTGCCACTGACGGTATTGATTTAAGGGTTCTGTTACCCGCTGAAGAGTATCGAGAAACCGGTCGAGCCGGAGCGCTTCTTCGCGTCTGGTCTCAGCTTGCTCAAGCATCCCGCGCAGCGGCACGTCACGGAGCAGCGAAAGATTACCGGTACTCACCAGCTCGGCATAGGTTTCGCGGCGAAGACGCAGAGCCGGCTGCATGAACCAGAGGCAGAGAACACTCGAGACTTCGTCATTAGTCGGAGGTTGTGTTCCCTTAGTCAGCCAATTGGTTAGATGAGCCAGCGTAGCAGCGCGCTGGGTATGCAGATTAATCCTCTCCTGAAGCATGGTCGCGTTCTCTGCGCTGTCGGAAAGGAGCCGGTCCAGATACCGAGCTTCCAACGCCGCATCGTGGCGTGCCTGGGCCCAGTTGTTAATCGCTAAGGCGATCAAAATACCCACCACAACCGTCGCGAGTTCGACCAGCGCGTGTGGCCAGTCGAAACCATGACGTCTGGATGCTGTGCCAGAGTCACTGGATGGTGATTTATCACTCGGGCCGTCGGTCATGGTTTTCCCTCGAGTTTCACCGGTATATTCGAACTGGCGTCATAAGCGTTGCGCCGCTTCAGCTCGGCGAAGAAGCTCCGCGGGTTCAAAGCTTGGGTTCCTCCGGGAGTCCTCTCACCTTCTTCACGAGCGCCTGGAAGCGCGGCTCTGCCCGCAATGAGTCGAGCATCGGATCGACTCTGATTAAACCTATCTCGTAGCCCTCACCATTAGCGTAGCTTTGCTCGAGGAATTGCAGCGCGCGGTCTTTGTCCCCAAGACTGAGATATAGAAGAGCCCGCCAAAAGACATCGACGTAGCGATGCTTCTCCATCTCGTCCAAGGCCGTGAGCGCTTGGCGTGCTTCCTCCGGTCGACCCATCATCGCAGCCAGCTGTCCGCTCAGCGCGATAGGTTCCGGAGTGTTATTAACGGTGCTTGCTTTAGCATACTCCGCGGCGGCGCCTTTCAGATCACCGCTTACCTGCAGCATTTCGCCGTAATGCCAGTGTGCGTAGGAAAACGCAGAGTCGATCGCGAGCGCTTTCTCGAAGCTCGCTTTGGCTTCCCGAAAACGCCGTGCCGAGCCGTAGATCCTGCCTTGATCAACCAGATTCACCGCCGAGAAAGGATCGAGTTCAGTTCCCAACTTACTTTCGGCAATGGCTTCATCGAACCGCCCCTGTGACTCGAGCGCTCCGCTGAACCAGTGGTGGGCGCCCGCATAGTTCGGATTCAACTCGATGGCGCGCTTAAACTCCCGCGTCGCTTCGGCAAAGTCGACGTCGTAATCAAGCGCGATCTTGGCCAGTGCGTTGTGCGCTTCGGCCAGGTTAGGATTGAGCTCCAATGCTTTCAGCGCCGCGACCCGGGATTGCGGGCGAGTTTCGCTGGGGTAGGCGCCGGTGTATCTGGGAAGCAGAATCAAAGCTTCGCTCAAACCCGCATAGGCTGCGGCGTAGTCTGGATCCCGCGCGATCGCCTGATGGAAGAATTCGATCGCGCGCGGCAGGTTATCGTCGCGACGCAATGCGAGAAAGTGGCGTCCTTGCACCAACAAATCTTGCGCGACCGGATCTTGCGTCGGGCGAATTGACATGGCGCTCAGCTCCGAGCCGGTAAGTTTCGCCCGTAAGGTGTCAGCTATCGTTTTCGCGACCTCGCTTTCGACCGTAAAAAGATCTGTCAGCTTCCGATCATAACTTTCCGCCCAAAGATGGGCGTCAGTGATCGCATTGATCAGCTGCACATTGATCCTCACCTGGTCGTTGGACTTCTGCACACTGCCTTCGAGAATGTTCATCACCCCAAGTTGCTTCGCGATCTCGCGCAGATCAGAAGGCACAGCTTTGAACCGCTGGGTCGAAGTCCGCGAGATCACCTTCAGGTCGGCGACCTTGGCCAGCCGCGTCAGAATTTCATCCTGAATGCCCTCGGCGAAAAAAGCATTGCCCTTTTCCTCACTGAGATTGTCGAACGGGAGCACCGCGATGGACTTTTGCGACATCGCACCCGCTTCTGTTTGTCGAGGCGTTTGGGCACTATAACGCCCGAGCAAAAACAGTCCGATCGACACCGCGGCGCCGATCACGACCACATAAATCCAAACGTATTTCTTCTTTCTCGTTGCCGCCGGCATCGCATCAGCAGTTGCAGTGCGTTTAATTCCTCGCGGCGTCAGCTCGAACATCCAAGCGAGAACAAGCGCGACCGGTAGCCCTATTATTATGAGTACGACGATCGACCGGATGACCCAGTTTGGAACGTCGAAGACCGGAAACACCTGCGCGATTCCTTGAGAGAGCGCCCAGCCTGCGAAAATATACGCCACCGCAACCTTGTAAACGTTGCGCCGTTTTAGCTCGGCGAAGAAGTTGCGCGAGTTCACTTGGGTTGAGGTTCGGCAATAAGCTTTTGAAAGCGCGGATCTTTGCGCAGCGGATCCGAAAAAGGATCTAGTCGGAGCTCTGCGGGAGTTAAGCCCGCCGGCATCTCCAAGAGATGCGGCAGCGCCGCAATGGCAGCGTCGGTGTCGCCGAGATAAGCCTGAATCTGGGCAAGATTAATCTCCGCATCTGCGCGACGAACCGCGTCCTGAGCGTTCGCTTCGATCGCCGCTCGTGCCTCTCTTAGGGCGACGGCTTTGTCTCCTAAACCGGCATAGCATTGCGCAGAAAATTTCGCAATCTCCGCCGCGCTAGCTGCTTCCGAGCCCCGAAGCAGATTGATCTGCTCGAGCCAGTGCTTGCAGGTCTCCCGCTCGGCTGCCTGATCTCCCATCCAGCGCTGCACGAAACTCAAACTCCCGTACCAGGCCGCCAGATAATAGGCTCCTAACGACGGACGCGGCTTTGCTAGAGCCTCAGTTAGCGCCGCTTTCGCCTTCTCAAACTCACGGCGAAAATAGAACTGTCTAAGACGAATTGAAAAGACGTATGTGTCTTCCGGCCGAAGCGCAAGAGGGTCGAGTAATTGATCGGCTGCGTCGAGATTGCCTTCACTTTGATATGTCTCTGCCTTCAATGCGAGAAACAGGGGATTGGTCGGGGTAATGCTCAAGGCACGATCAATCAAGGTCCTGGCTTCTGAAAATTTTCGCAGATATTCGTAGTCAGAGGCGAGCTCGACTATCGCGTTGGCATCTCGCGGATCGACGACAAGAGCCCGTTGTAGATAATCGATCGCCTCTGGCCATTTACCTTGGCGTTTTTTAATGAAACTAATGAATTGTAGCGCCGGCGAATCATTCGGAAGCCGATGTTGCGCTTCGGTAAAAGCAGCGAGGGCGCCATCAAAATCTCCCAAAATACGATAGCGATAGACACCTTGCGCAAAATATCCTTCGCCTGAGTTAGGATCGAGTCGCACGGCCGTGTCCGCCGCTTCTTTGGCCTCATTCTTTAGCGTCTCAGTCCGATCGACAAAACGCTGATACATCCTGCTCTTCATCCGAGACAGTTCCGCCCAGGCCGCGACAAAATTTGGATCAAGCCGCACCGCTTCGGCAAAGAATGCGCTCGCGCGACGCATATCGTCCGGCGAAGTAAGTACTCGGAATATCTGTGACATTCCACGAAGATACGCATCGTGGGCGGCCGGATTGGTCGTCAGCTTGCTCGCTAGTTCCTGCTTCTCAGCTCCGGTAAGAGTTGCTCTCAATTGGTCCGCAATCGCGGTTGCTACTTCGCCTTCCACACCGAAGACGTCATCAAGTTGCCGGTTATAACTCTCTGCCCAGAGATGTTCATCGCTCTCCGCGCGGATGAGCTGGACGTTGATGTGCACGGCGTTGCCAATTCTTTGCACGCTGCCTTCTAACAAATGAGCTACCCCAAGCTGCTTGCCGATCTCCCGCAAGTTATCCGGCGCGCTCTTGTATTTTTCGGTAGAAGTCCGCGAGATTACTTTAAGTGCAGCGATTTTGGATAACCGCGTCAGAATTTCATCCTGGATCCCTTCGGCGAAATACGCGTTCTCCTTATCGCTGCTGAGATTTTCGAACGGCAACACCGCGATCGATTTTGCCGGTAGGTCGGTGCGAGCCGCACCGGCATTATTTCCGGCCGTGTAACGGCCGACAAAGAATAAGGCCACCGAGATCGCTGCGCCGATCATAACGATATAGATCCACGCCTTGCTGCGTGAGTGCTCACGCTTGGCATCGGCGACTTCCGTTCGCTTGATTCCTTCCGGCGTCGCTTCAAAAGCCCATGCGATCACGAGGGCAATCGGAAAGCCAATCGCAATCAACACGATCACCAAACGCACAATCCAATTCGGAATTTCCAGAAACGGAAAAATTTGAGTCGCAATTTGCGCGATTAACCAACCGACAACGGCGTACGCGACCGCGACCTTGTACACGTTACGCCGCTTCAGCTCGGCAAAAAACCTCCCCGGATTCACTGGTTTTTAGGAAAAGCCTTTTGCATCAGTGATTCGAAGCGCGGGTCGCTTCGGATTGAATCCCACATCGGGTCGTCTTTGTAAAAGAATCCGATTGCGCCCGTGGCCATACCGCGCTCCAGCCAGGTCAACGCCATCTCCTTCTCGTTTAAGGCGGCGTAGATTCGCGCAATGTATTGCGCTTCGGCCAGGTCTGGGCCGGACATCGCTTCGAGCTCTTTAATAATGTCGAGCGCGTCTGCGCGTTTGTTTTGTGCGGCCAGGAGAATTCCCGTACTGTAAATCACAATCGGATCGTCCTTCCGATCTCGTTTGGCTTGCTCCAGTCCTGCCCGTGCTTCGTCGAACTTTCCGTTTTTAATGTATGCTCCGATTTCCCAGGTGTGGCTAAAAGGCGGACCGAGATCTTTGGCCTGCTGTAACAGGTCAAACGCTTTCGCATAATCTCGCTTGAGGTAATAGGGCACGGCAACTCCACGAGAAATGTCCGAAGCAAGGCGATCGAGTTCGCGAGCTTGCAAAAACTCCGCCAATCCCTCATCGAAACGTCCCTGCCGCACGAGCGAAAGTCCCAAAAAGAAATGGGCCAACGCGAAGCTGGGGCTGAGTTCGATTGCGCGGTGCAATTCTTGATCGCCAAGAACGAAATTGGACGGGGTAAAATAGATGTACACTTGACCCAGTGCGGCATGAGCTTCGGCCAGATTATTATCAAGTGACAATGCCTTTCGAGCGGCTTCTTCGGCTTTCCGTTTGCCTTCGATCGGCGCAATATAGGCGCGCGCACCAAGGTAGGCATAGGCATCGGCCAGGCCCGTGTAAGCCAGTGCATAGTTTGGATCTTCCGCAATCGCGTCCTGGCAAAAGCGCACAGCTGCGAGCATATCGTCGCGCGCGCCACGGTGAATGGCCGACCGTGCCCGGATGTAATACTGGAAAGCCTTGATGTTTTCAGTCGGGCGCTTCGCCAGCTGTTTCTCCTCGGCGCCAGTGAGCTTCAAACGCAGTTTCTCAGAAATCTCTTTGGCGATTTCTTCCTGCAACGCAAAGACGTCGGCCAGCTTGCGATTGTACTGCTGGCCCCACATCTGGCTGTTGTCTTGCCCATCGATCAACTCCACGTTGACCATTAAGCCATCACCACGCTGAGCGACCCTGCCGGTGAGGATCGTCCCAACTTTAAGCTCTTTCGCCACAGTTTGCGGGTCGATTTCCTTTCCCTTGTAATGGAATACCGAGTTACGGGACATCACCTTCAGTTTCGGAAGCTGCGAAAGGCTATTGATCACGCTTTCCGGAATTCCATCACAGAGATAATCAGTGTCCGGATCACTGTTCTGATTCTCGAACGGCAGAACCGCGATCGATTTTGCCGGTAGTTCGTTGGACGACGCTGCGACGTTTTTGTTGCCGACTGTATAACGACCTAAAAAGAACAAGGCGACCGAGATTGCTGCGCCGATGATAACGACATAGATCCACGCCTTCCCGCGTGAGTGCTCATGTTTGGCGTCGGCAACTTCCGTTCGCTTGATTCCCTCCGGAGTTGCTTCAAATGCCCACGCGATTACCAGTGCGATTGGAAATCCGATTGCGATCAGCACGATCACTAACCGCACAACCCAATTTGGAATTTCCAGGAACGGAAATATCTGTGTCGCAATTTGAGCGATTAACCAGCCGACGACCGCATACGCGACCGCAACCTTGTAAACGTTGCGCCGCTTTAGTTCAGCGAAGAAGCTGTGCGGGTTCATGTCAGCTGCTTGTTAGGGTCCAATCTGCTCGGTGCCGGCGAGGAGTTGCTGAAATCCCGGATCATTGCGGCTCGGGTCCCAAACTGGATCGATTTTGAGTCGCTGAATCGAAACGAAAAGGCCCGCCGGAATCGAGAGCAACTGGCGCAGGTTCCTGATCGCTTCGTTTGTCTCGCCTACCTGTGCTTCGATCTCGGCCAATCCGGACAGGAAATAGGGACCGCCGACGGCATCCTTTTCGATCGGTAACGATTCACTCGCTTGATGAGCGAGATGAAGTGCTTCGGCCTTGTTTTTGAGAGCGAGGTTGACCCAGGCCAATTGCATCATAGCGGCGCCATCCTGCGGTCGTTCGCGCAGTCTGGCCTCGAGGACGGCGCGCGCCTTCTCAATCTCCGGTTGAGCACCGGCGGCGTCGCCCGCCAGAACATGAATCGCTGCGCGCGCAGCTGGACGCATGCGACTTTCATCAGGATCGGCTGTCTCATTTTCCCAATCCTTCAGGGCGCCAGAAAAGTCATGTTCGAGGACGTGAAGGTAAGTGCCTTCTCCGATAACGGCGGACACGTTCCCAATCACCACTTTGTTGATTAATCGTAGATTCGGGGGAAAGGAACCCAGAGCGCGGTTTGCATCGGAGATGTCGCCTGCTCCGTTGATGTCACTAGTAACCACCTGTCGCATGCCCAAGATACTGTGCGGATCCAGCGCCAGTGACCGCAAACCAAGGCGCTTCCCGTCCGGCCACATTCGCAGATTCGTGTAGATCGCGGCCGTGTTAGCCACGAGCGAAGCATCGAGCGGATCGCGTTCCAGGCATTTGGTCAATGCCGATAAGGCACGTTTCCAATCACCCTGGCGGCGATGCACATAGGCGGAAAACTCCAGCGCTCTCAGATTGTTTGGTTGGAGGTCGAGGGCGCGCTGAAATTCCTGAAGAGCCTGATCGTATTGACGATAACCAAGGTAGTAGAAATTCCCGAGGGCCATATGAGCGTCTGCCAGATTCGGCCCGAGAACCAGGGCGTGCTCAGCCAGGCTTTTCACCTTGGCCAAGTCTGTTTCGCTTAACTTGGTCACGAACCAATGGCGAAGCAGTAGGCTTTCGGCGAGGCGCGCGGCGGCGAGGGCAAAGTTCGGGTCGTTGTCCAGCGCCTGTTGGTAAAAGGCGGCCGCACGATCGAACGATTCGGCCCTAAGCGAGCCTTCAGCTTCTCGCTCCTCGTATTCGCCTTTCAAAAATGAGTCGTACGCTTGTGGATCCTTGGTCGGCGCGGTGGCGAGAGTGTTCGCCTCGTTTGGCGAAAGCTTGGCCTGCAATGCTTCGGCGATCTCCTGCGAGACTTCACTTTCGACCGCGAAGACGTCCTTCGCGTCGCGATCATACGACTTGGCCCATAGATGTGTATCCGCGCGCGCATCTATGAGCTGGACATTGATTCTCACTTTGTCGGCAGCACGCTGCACAGTGCCCTCCAGAACGGTGGCGACGCCGAGCTGTTGCGAGACGGTCTTTAAGTCTTCCGGCTTACTCTTATACCTGGCGGTGGATGTCCGGGAGATGACCTTGAGGTCGGCGATGCTCGCCAGCTTGGTCAGGATTTCGTCCTGAATGCCGTCGGCAAAGTAGGCATTCGATTTGTCGTCGCTCAGATTTTCGAATGGCAAGACGGCAATGCTTTTTGCGGGAATGCTTTGAGGCTTGTCGCCATCTGCAGCAGGCGAAACCAGGTTCTTGTTCTGGCGAGTCGTCCACCACCAGCCGATGCCGATGATCAACAGCAAGACAAGCCCGCCGATCAAAGCGAACCTTCTTGTAGGAACTGAGACCCGCTTGCTGACCGCTGATTTGTGACTTCTGACTTCTGATCTTCTCTCCCACGGCAGCACAATCCGAAACAGCTCCATTGGAACAGAAATATTTTTCAATTCCGTTGGAGCGAGTTTCTCGAATCGCGTTTCCAGCGCGTTACGAATCTGCCGTTCCACATCCATCGAGACGCAAATCCCGCCTGCGCCCGCCAATGGTTCGATGCGCGAAGCGATATTTACTCCGTCTCCGTAAACATCGCCGCCGCGATGCACCACGTCGCCGATATGAATCCCAATCTTCAGCTCAATCTGGTGATCGGTCGCAGCATCCGCATTGCGGTGTGCCAGCGCGCGCTGAATTTCAATCGCGCATTGAGCAGCTTCCAACGCGCTATTGAACTCGACGAGAAAAGCGTCGCCGATGGTTTTGATCTCGGCACCATGAAAGCGCGGAAATATTTCACGAAGCAACCGCCTATGTTCCTCCAACAATTCCTGGGCCAGTTTTTCATCGCGCTGCGAAAGAGCGCTGTAGCCGACCATGTCGGTAAACATGATGGCGGCGAGTTTCCGTTGCTCAGTGGCGTCGGTCATGACTTCGGCCCGGCCGCTACTTCAGCGGGCGTAGGCAATCCGATCTTTCGACAAAACGCAGCGAAGCGCGGATCGCTCTTATAGCGCGGGAGGAACGGATCGTAGTAGAGGACGCAGACTTTGTTCTCGCGGTTGACCCAGGCGCGATCGAGCCATTCAAACGCCTTGTCCGGCTCTTTTCGCAAGGCATAAACGCGGGCGATCGAGTAGGCGTCCGTCTCGGCGTACTTATCAATAACAGTCTTTAGCGCCCCATCGGATGCGGCTTGGTCGTTACCAATCTGTCGAGCGTTCGCCAGGGCGAAGTCGCGTGCCTGTCCCGGCGTAATCTGCTCGGCCGTCTCGAGGGCCGCGGCCGCATTTCCGCGTAGCACCTCGATGGCGCACAGCTTCCCTTTAGGGCCTTGCTCGGGACCCTCCAACGCGATTTGTTCATGGACGGCCTGTTCTGCTTCATCGAGATGCCCACTCGCTGTTAAATCCGCCGCCAGTAAGCCATACCAACCAGCATTCCGTGGGTCGGTGACTAGGGCTTGCCGGATCGGTTCAACGGCCGCTTCCGGATGTCCAAACGCCGCGCGCATTTGCGCCAGCGATGCCACGAGATTCAGATCGTTCGGCGCCAGCTGTACCGCCCGCTCAAATTCGGTTTTCGCGCCGGCAAAGTCGAGATCAGCAAAAGCCAGGAGGAGGGCATGCGCGCCGTGCGCCGCTCCGAGATTCGGATTCAACGTCAATGCGGTGTTAATGCAGGTGCGCGCCATGGCAAAGGTCTGCTGCGCTTGAGCGCCGGAGGAGTAGTCGCCATAAAACGTTTGGGCGTAGCCCATCCCGGCGTACGCCTGCGCATAACGCGGGTCGAGCGAGACGGCGGCTTGGTAAAAATCGATCGCTTTGCGATAATCAGCTTCGGTGTTGCGTTGATGATAGAACTGGCCTTGGAGATAGGCGTTGTAAGCCGCGAGATTGCCGCTGGGCGGCCGGTCGCTTTGCGCAGCCGCTTCGCTCGGGTTCAGCAGCTTTGTCCTGAGCGCATTGGCGACCGCCGTTGTTATGTCATCCTGGAGTTTGAATAGGTCTTTATAAGGGCGGTCGTAATGTTGAGACCAAAGGGTGGTACCGTCCGCAGCGTTGACTAACTCGGCGCTGATGCGGACCGCATCAGCCGCGCGGCGCACGCTGCCTTCCAACAAATGGGCGACGCCGAGTTTCGCGCCGATGGTTTTGCTGTCGTCCTTACTGTCGCGGAACTGAAACGATGAGTTGCGACCTATGACCTTCAAACCAGCAAATTGCGAGAGTGCCGTGATGAGATCCTCGGAGAGGCCATCGGAAAAATACTGTTCATCCTTCGCGCCCCCTTCGTTAGTGAGCGGAAGCACGGCGATACTTTCGTCGGGAATGTTTTGCGGCCGACCACCTTCCGGGCTGGGTGAAGCCACGACAGGATTTTTGTGCGGCAGAGTCGTCCACCACCAGCCGAATCCAATGATCACCAGCAAGACGAGCGCACCGATCAAAGCGGACTTTCCGCTTTTAGAAATGGTCGAGCTCTTTCTGATCTCTGACTTCTGATCTCTGACCTCTGACCTTCTCTCCCAGGGCAACACGATCCGAAAGAGCTCCATGGGAACGGAAATGTTTTTCAACTCCGTGGGGGCGAGCTTTTCAAAGCGTGTCTCGACTGCATTGCGAATCTGGCGTTCCACATCCATTGAAACACAAATCCCACCCGCGCTCGCCAATGGTTCGATGCGCGAAGCGATGTTGACTCCGTCGCCGTATACATCACCGCCACGATGCACAACATCGCCGATGTGAATGCCAATCTTCAGTTCGATGCATCGATCGGCCGTTACGTCGTGATTGCGCTTGGCCAGCGTGCGCTGAATTTCAATCGCGCACTGCGCGGCTTCCAACGCGCTATTGAACTCGATCAGAAAAGCGTCACCTATCGTTTTGATCTCGGTGCCGTTGAAGCGTGGAAAGATTTCGCGAAGCAACTCGCGGTGCTCCTCCAATAACTCCAGCGCCAGCTTGTCGTCTCGTTGCGACAGCGCGCTGTAGCCGACCATGTCGGTAAACATGATCGCAGCGAGCTTGCGTTGTTCTCCCGCGTTACTCATTTGTTAGGCTCTTGGCAAAGTTTTTCGAAACGCGGATCTCCGCGGAGGTTGTCCCAATCCGGGTCGAGTCGGAGCAAGGTTGAAGTAAGCGGTGGGCCGAACAAGCCGCCTTCGTAGGATATTTCCAGCAGGTGCGACAAGATAACGAGAGCGCCATCCTTATCGCCGAGGTGCGCCAATATTCGCGCCTTTGTTTCTTGATAGAAAGGCTGAGCTCGCGCGTCGTTGGTTTGGAGCGCGATCGCCTTGTCGATCGCTTGCAGAGCTCCGTCGCGCTCTCGTAATCGAGCCAGAGCAGAAGAAAGGAGACTTAGGGACCGCACATGATCCGGCTGTTCCCGCAAAATGGCTTCTGTGGCATCGCGAACGGTGCTGAATGTTGCCCGCGCCGCCGCCGTGTTGCCGGATAACTCCTGAAGTTCTCCGAAGATTTGTGCATCGCGCATCCACTCTCTTAGCGAATCGGTGCGGCGCGCGAGAGGTTCCAATAGCTTGAGAGCCGCCGCCGGCTTGCGCCGCAGCTTGGCCTGGTACCAGACTGCGCCCACCGCATCATAATCAAGCCGGTCCGGTGTTAACTTATCCACAATTAACTGGGCTTGATCTAGCTGACCCTTAGCCTGGAATATCTGAGCTTTGATCGCTAACAGATTCACATCGTCCGGCCAAATCTGGAGCGCTTCGTCCACAATCCGCTGAGCGCCGGGCCAATCGCGCACATCGCAGCGAGTGTAGGCGGCGAACTTTCGCACGAGAAGATAATGCGGGTTTAAGACAATAACCTGATCAAAGGCATCGATAGCCTTCTGCCACTCCCCGAGCCGTTGATAAGTGAGCGCGAGTAGCTGAATGACTTCGGCGTTGTTAGGCCAAATGAGATGCAGCTGCTGTAAGACGTCGCGCACGTGTTTGTTGTCGCCCAGGACAAAATAACCAAAGCTAGCGCGAGCCAGCTGGATCTCGGGGAGTTCAGGTTGCAGCGCCTCCGCCTTGGCCAGGCTTTGCTCCGCGGCGGCGCGTGCCGCCGGCGTCGAGTCCATGTAGTAGAACCCGACAGAGCGAGCGCTGGAGAGTCCGGCCCAAGCCAGAGCAAACTGCGGATCAAGGCGAACCGCTTCTTCATAAGATTGGATTGCGGCGCGAACGGCGTCTTCATTTCCTTCCCCCATGAGGGCTTTACCGCGCAGGTAGGCTTCGTAGGCGCCAGGGTTGTCGGTAGGTTTCTGTGCGAGGACCTGTTTCTCGGCCCCGCTGAGTTTGGCATCGAGTGCCTCGGCAATTTTCCCAGCAACTTCTCCTTCGACGCCGAAAATATTTTGCAACTCGCGATCGTAACTCTCAGCCCAGAGATGCGCATCGGTCGCGGCTTTGATTAACTGGACATTGATGTGGACCGCGTTGCCGGCTTTTTGCACGCTGCCTTCGAGCAAATTGGCTACGCCGAGTTGCTTTCCAATCTCCCGTAAGTTATCCGGCGCGCTTTTATACTTTTGCGTCGAAGTGCGCGAGATGACTTTAAGCGCGGCGATCTTCGAAAGTCGGGTCAAAATTTCATCCTGGATACCTTCGGCGAAGTAGGCGTTCTCCTTATCGCTGCTTAGGTTCTCGAACGGCAGAACCGCGATGCTTTTCTCCGGGATTGCCGAACCGATAGGAGCTGGCTCGACCGCCGTTTTCTTCTCCGTAGATAGTGCGTCTTGCAACGCGTCTTTGACCTTCTTGGCGACGTCACTCTTAATAGTATCAGCGATAGACGGAGGTGATGGGATGGCCGGCACCTGGGGTGGTGATGTCACCTGGCCTTTTCCGAGCGACCGCATGATCGCGGGCGCAAAAATTACTGACACGATGGCAAGCACGAGAAGCAATGCCGCGATCGTCAAGATCGCCCGGGCGAGGGGAGATAGCCCTTTGCGGGTCCCAACTTTCGAGCCGGGGATGCGGCCCCGCACTTTCCCGAGTCGCGCCGGCGGTATAGGATTGCCAATTGTCTCGGCATAGAGATTAACTAACGAGACAATGACGCCGTGTTTCACTTCCACGTCGCCCAGTTCGTGAAGGTACGGCTGCCAACGACGCTGTTGTGCGAGATCGTCCGCGACGCGTTTACTCACGAGAATGTGGCCGGCATCTCCGCAATCCATCACCCGCTGCGCGATATTGATGCCTACGCCGGCAATGTTTTCGCGCTCGTTTGCGTCCTTCACGTGATGAACCGGGCCGCTGTGGATTCCCATTCTTACCGGCAGACTTGGCTGCGCGCGCAAAGCGTGGCTGATCTCCAACGCGGCTTCAACCGGCTCTTCCACGGAACCGGTAAAAACCAGCGCCATGCCATCGCCGGTCGGCAAAATGGTAAGCTGTCCCGCAGCTTCAGCGCCGCGTGCCGCCTCAGTGTTGCGGACAATCTGGTTCAACTCCTGAAGCGCTTCTGATTGTTCGTCGGTCAGTAGCTTGGAATAGCCGACGATGTCAATGAAGAGCACGTGCGCGATTTCCAGGCGCTGCTTGGTTTTTGATTCATCCGCCATACGCGATCACTTGACGCTGCGTCGTTTTAGCTCCGAGAAAAAATTTCCTCACTCATTTCGCCTTTTCTTCGCAAAGGTTTTGAAAGCGCGGATCTCCGCGAAGAGAATCGTAGTCGGGATCGAGTCGAAGCAGCTCCGGCGTGGGTGGCATTCCGGTAATCCCGTCGCAAGGATTCGACAAGGCGCGCTGTAAACTGGAAACGGCTTCCTCCTTGTTCCCGAACCGCGCCATGATGCGAGAGTAAACGTCTTCAAATGTGCCCATCGTCCGCGCGTCGTTGGAAGCGAGAGCCTTGAACTTATCCAATGCTTTTTTCGCCGCGTCGCGCTGTCCAAGCCCCGCATATGCGTAAGCCAATGGCCCAATTATTTCGGCATTGTCAGGCTGGTTTATGAGCTGGGCTTCAAATTTGTCCCGGGCCCGGGCAAACGCCTCCCGCGATTCTGCTTTGCGACCCGCTAGTTCCAGAAGATCGCCGTACAGGAGGAGCATTTGGATCTTGTCGCCTTCCACCTTCTGAATGTGAGGTGTGAAAGCTTTGATTGCAGCGTCCGGACTCCGCCGCAACCTCGCCTGAACCCAAAGGGCGGACACGCTGCTATCGAACTCGTCAAAGTTCGGGGCCAGCCCGTTGAGGACCGATTGCGCACCGTCTAGCCGGCCTGAGGCCTGCAGCGCGAAGGCTTTGTATCCTAACAAATCGGTGTTGTTCGGCCAAATCTGCAACGCGTTGTCCACCATTTGGGTAACGCCTGCGAAATCCCGTGTCGCCATCACGATATGTTCCGCCTGAATGCGAGTGAACAGATCTCGCGGATTCAGGGTAACCGCTTTGTTAATGCTATCGACACTGTCTTGCCATTTGCCAAGGCGAGCTGAAATGAAAGAGATGATTTGAAGGATCTCGGCGTTGTTGGGCAGAGAGGTCCGTAGTTGCTGCATTAGGGTGAGTGCGCCCTGATAATCGTGCTCCACCCAGTATTGGAAATAACCGCGGGCCAGTTGCGCGTCAGTCAGATCGGGCTGCAACTGGAGCGCCTCATTCAGAGCTTTCTCGGCCGAGGCGCGGCGCGAAGGAGTTTTATCATAATGAAAAAAGCTCAGGGAGTGTGCCCGCGACAGTGCCGCCCACGCTCCGGCGAATTGCGGATCGAGCCGAACCGCTTCCTCGAAGGAACGGACGGCGGCGTTAAGCGAGGCTTCATTGTCCTGCCAATGCTCGGCCGACCCGCGCAAATAAGCGGCGTACGCTTCCGGATTGTTAGTCGGGCGGGCAGCCAGCTCTCGCTTTTCCGCGCCCGTCAGCTTGGCGTTTAACTGATCGGCGATGGCGCCGGCCACGTCGCCCTCGACGGCAAAGACATCGTCCAGTTTTCGATTATAACTTTCCGCCCAGAGATGTTCGTCAGTCGCTGCACGGATTAACTGAACGTTCACGTGAACTGCATTCGCGATCTTCTGCACGCTGCCTTCTAACAGGTTGGCTACGCCCAATTGTTTCCCGATGTCGCGCAGGTTATCGGGCGCGCTCTTATATTTTTGGGTAGAGGTCCGAGAGATCACTTTCAGGGCAGCGATCTTCGACAAGCGAGTAAGGATCTCGTCCTGGATCCCCTCCGCGAAGTAGGCGTTTTCCTTATCGCTGCTCAGATTCTCGAACGGCAGGACAGCAATACTCTTTTCAGGAACGCTCGTCGCTTCGCCCGATCGCGGTATGACTGTTGATCTCGTTCGGAGCGATTGAAAAACGAAAAGACCCGCTGCGATGATGGCGACAGCGATAATGAAAGCCGCAAACTTCTTTTTACTCCAATATGGCATGGATTGAACTTCGTCGGCCGAAACGTCCGCCGTTCGTTTCATTCCCTCCGGAGTCATCTCGAACGCCCAGGAGATGACGAGCGCGATTGGGAAACCGAGAAGCACCAGGACAACGACTGCTGTCGTTACGCTATCGGGAAGGTGGAGCGCCGGGACAATTGTTGCGGTCACCTGAATGACCAGCCAACCCACCACGGCATAGGCGACTGCGACTTTGTACACATTGCGCCGCTTCAGTTCGGAAAAGAAATTGCCTTTCACTTCGTTTTATCTTCGCAAAGCTTTTCAAAACGCGGATCTTTGCGCAACGGGTCCCACAGCGGATCGAACTTCAGGTTTGCCACAGTGAGGCCCGCGGGAACTTCAAGAAGATGGGGCAGTGCAGCGATTGCAGCATCGATTTCGCCGAAGCGCGCCTGCGTCTGAGCAAGTGGCGCCTTAGCCTGCGGCTGATTGACCGCGTCTCCGTCATAATCTTTCACCGCCTGCGCGGCCTGCTGCAGCGCTTTCTCTTTTTCGTTAAGACCGGCGTAGGCCTGAGCGAGAACGCTCGGTGTGCCGTTCGCATCGGGTCCCACAACAGTAGCCGGTGTTGGTTTAATCTCGCGTACTGCGCGTTCGAATGTCTGTCGCGCCGCCTCGTGCTGGCCTGACCACTCCTGGCACTGACCCATTTCCACGAGGAATGCTTTTGCGAATGAATCAACGGGTTGATTCGGCGCGAGCGAATTCAATTTCCGCTCCACGATATTGATCGCCTCACCGAAACGGCGTTCATACATGGCCTGGGTAACGCGGGCCGCGACAACCCAGTCATCCAGGACGTCATCCGGAACTAGCACAAGCTCCTGACGCGCTTCGTCCAGGCGGCCCGCCGCTTGCAGCACGACCGCCTTGTTGGCGTGTTCACCTGCGGCATCGGGTGCGATTTGCAAAGCACGATCAATACTGGCCAGGGCGTCGTCGAACCGGCGCAAATACAGATAAAACTCGTTACCGACCGACGTCAGCAATTGGACGTCGCGCGGATCAAGCTCGATCGCTTTTTTGTAGCTCGCTTCGGCTTCCTGCCACTGGCCGAGCCGCCGCAGAACAAATCCGCGATACTCATATACCAGCGCGCTGTTCGGCAGTCGTTTTCGTGCCTCGTCGTAAGCCGCGAGCGCGCTGTTGAAGTCGCGGAGAATGCGGTAGCGATACGAGCCCTGCGCGATCCACGATTCGCCTGCATCGGGGGCAAGGGCCATCGCGCGATCAACCGCCTGCTTGACCGAATCGGCCGTGTAGGTGTTCCGGTCGATAGTATTGAAGTTGAGAAAGCTGCGCAGGATTGCCAATCGGGCCCAGGCCAGGGCGAAATTTGGATCCAGTTCTACGGCACGCAGGTAATTGCGCTCGGCCTGCACATACGCGTCGTAGTTGTAATTGTTATGCTCGATGTTCAAGCCGCGAAGATAAGCGTCGTAGGCCGCGGTATTTTGCGTCGGCTTATCGGTCACCGCCTTTTGTTCCGTGCCGGAGAGTTTGGCGTTGAGCTGATCGGCGATTGCGCTGGCGACTTCACCTTCCACGCCAAAAACGTCATCGAGTCTGCGGTTGTAACTCTCGGCCCAGACATGTTCGTCGGTGGCAACGCGGATGAGCTGCACGTTGACGTGCACGGCGTTGGCAATTTTCTGAACGCTACCTTCGAGGATGTTGGCCACTCCTAACTGTTTGCCGACATCGCGCAGATTATCCGGCGCGCTCTTGTATTTTTGAGTGGACGTGCGTGAAATGACTTTTAGAGCCGCGATCTTGGACAGTCGTGTCAAAATTTCGTCCTGAATTCCCTCCGCGAAGTACGCGTTCGATTTGTCATCGCTCAGATTGTCGAACGGCAGTACCGCAACGCTCTTGTCCGGAATTGGGGCGGAAGTTTCGATGGCAATACTTTGCTGCGCGGTCGCCGATCTTTTTGGTCCCCAAAGTTGATAGGCAAGCAAGCCGGCCGCGATCGCCGCAAGCACGATGGTGAGGGCGACAATCTTTCGGCCAGTGTGATGGGTGACCGATTTGTCAGCTTCGATCTCCGATTCGCGTTTGATGCCTTCCGGCGTGATCTCGAATGCCCACGAGAAAATCAGCGCGACTGGAAAGCCGGCGATCAAGATCAGCACGACGAGGCGCACCGCCCAGTTTGGGATTTCGAAGAAGGGAAAAACCTGCGTCGCAATTTGAATGAGCAACCACGAAGCAACCGCGTAAGCGACGGCGACTTTGTAAACGTTGCGCCGTTTTAGTTCGGCGAAAAAGCTTTTCATTGCTTCGAAGCTGGCGGTTGAATTCGAAGCTTCTGGAACAACGTCACGAAACGTGGATCGCTGAAATACCGCCGGAAGAATGGTGTAACGGTTATTTGCGCGAGACCCGCATCGCGCGTAGCAAGTGACGTGTTGAGCCACTTGAACATTTGGTCAGGCTCGTTGCGAACCGCATAAAGAATCGCCGCCTGGAAAGCGCCGCCGTTCGCATATTTTTCGCAGAAGGACTTCACCGAACCCTCAGCCGCCGCCTTGTCCGGTTGAACCTGCTTAGCCAAGGCAATCGCGTAATCACGCCAGAAACCATCAGGTTCCTGCTGGGCTTCTTTTGTCGCGGCGGCCGAATCAGTTTGAACAACATCCAGCGTTGCCAAAAACGCGTGAGCGCGGGCGATGCCGGGCTGAATCTGGAGGGCCTTGCGAAACATTTTCTCTGCCTCCTGATATCGCCCAGCTCCAGTAGCGAGCCGACCCAGATTGAACCAGATGGGGACGGAGAGAGGATCGAGTGAAAGTGTTTCGTAAAAGGCGCGTTCGGCCTCAGTCAGATGCCCCTGTGCCATTAGACAGTAACTCAACCCGCTCTTTGCTCCTGCGTCGCTCGGTGAGATTTGCAGAGCACGCCGAAACTCCTGTTCCGCTTGCGCGAAATCGAGGTCTGGATTGATCGCGACCCAGCCAGCCGCTTTATGAGGTTCGACCTGGTCGGGCGCAAGCTTGATCGCTTTCTCGGCTGCGGCCTTCGCCTCCGCGTAGGCTCGTTCGTTGTCGTTCGTCGCGAAGCTGGCAGCGTATTGGCGCCATGCGAGTGATAACTTGGCATAAGCCAGCGCGTAATTGGGATCCAGACGCACAGCTTCTTGCAGAGAACGGATCGCGCGCTGGACAGTCTCCGCGGTCAATTGCTGGAAATAGAAGTCGGATTGTAAGACCGCGTTGTAAGCTGCGAGGTTTTCGTTTGACGGCGCAGCATCCGAACGCGTCTTCTCACCGAGTATTTTCACCTTCATTTGCTCGGCTACGGTGGAGGCGATTTCCGACTGGACAGCAAACACATCCTTTAGCTCGCGATCGTAAGTTTCGGACCAGAGCTCACTTCCGTCAGCTGCATTGATGAGTTCGGCGACAATTCGAACACGATCGCCCTGCTTGCGCACGCTGCCTTCTATCAAATGAGCTACTCCGAGCTTCTGGCCGATACTAGCGCTATCGGCCGCTTTACCTTTGAAGAGAAAAGAGGAACTGCGCCCAATAACTTTGAGATCAGGAATCTTGGCTAACACTGCGATCAACTCCTCCGACAAGCCATCGGAAAAGTATTCGTTGTTTGGATCGCCGCTGGTGTTGACCAACGGTAACACGGCGATCGATTTATTGTCCGACTTCACAGTGATTGTCGATTTTGGCGCCCGAAAGGATTGATAAGCGAATAATCCCGCCGCCATTATTGCGACGCTGATGATAAGCGCCGCGAACTTGCGTTTGCTCCATTGTGGAATGACTTCGTCCGGGGGGACGTTCTCAGTCCGCTTCATCCCTTCCGGCGTCATCTCGAAGGCCCACGAGATAAAGACCGCGAGGATAAAACCTAACGCGAGGATAACAACGAATGCTTTCATTACCCAACCCGGCGCTTCAAATGTTGGAAGGAGAATTGACGCCGCCTGAATCAACAGCCACGTGATGACGACGTAGGCCACCGCAACTTTGTAAACGTTGCGCAGCTTCAATTCGGCAAAAAAATTGTTCATTCAGCCTCCGAAACCACCGTCGCCGATTTTCCCATAAACTGGCCAGATGTCGATCTTTGCGAGGGGATCCGGTGCAAATCCTGCTATTAAAACGGGCGCTTCTCCAAGCCACACGTCAGCGATCAGCGGTCACAGATCAGAATGAAAACAGGAGAAGCAAACGTTCTACGCCCAATTCGACAGCGCAAAGCAATCGAGCGCGGCCGAAAGATTAGCAATCTGACAATCTCGCTGATTCTCAGCTGTATAGTGACCGCCGCGGCGCAATCGGAGCGGATCAATCAGGAAGGCCGAATTCTTGGACCAGTGCCGGTAGTGACGACACCGATATTGTTCAACACGGCGCAGGCCGACGCGATTGTTTCCGCGATGCAGATTTTTCCGGTCACAAACCCGTGGAACGAAGACATTTCGCGGCGATCCGTGCTCTCGAATTCGGCGACGATGATTTCTCAACTGAAATCGGATTTGTCCTCGAGCCGGCAAACGTTGCGGCCTTTTTATGAAATGAATTACGTGCTGGTGCCCGACAATCAGGCGCGAGTGACGATTCCGTTTCTTGATTATCCAGATGAATCCGATCTCGACGGCGGCGTTTTTCCAAATGGCAGTTATCCAATTCCTTCCAATATGCCGATTGAAACGTGGCCTCGCGAAACCGGCACGTTGACGCTTCAACAATGGCAGATGGATTTGACCAACATCGGCGGCGATCGTCACGGAATCATTGTCGCGCCCGGCGCCGGTTCGGTTTGGGAAACGTGGCAGATGAAATTGACCACGCGCGGTTGGCAGGCATCCAACGGCGCCAAGTTCGATCTCAATTCAAATACCTTGCGTACGGCAGGCTGGACTTCCGGTGATGCCGCCGGTTTGCCGATGTTTCCAGCTCTCGTGCGTTACGATGAAAGCGAACGAGGCGCGGTGGAACATGCGGTGCGCCTTTGCGTCCCGAAAACACGGCGCGAATATATTTATCCGGCAAACCACTACGCCTCATCGATTCCCGCAACATCGACGCAATATCCGGCAATGGGTCAGCGGTTTCGCTTGAAAGCGAGTTTCATTGTTCCGATTACCTGGACGATTGAAGAGAAAGCAGTTTGTTACGCTCTCAAGAAATATGGCGCGATTGTCGCCGATAACAGCGGCGGATTCTTCTCCATTTCCGTTTGCCCGGACGATCGCTTCGCGTCAAACGCATTCGACAATCTTTCGACGATCGATGTCAGCAATTTTGAAGTGATTCAAACAACTGGATCGACGGAAGGGCCGCGGTCCCCGGGAGCGCCGACAGTAAATGCGGGCACGGATCAAACAATTAGCACGCTTAGCACAACGCTGACGGGAACGGTTGCCGATCCAAGCGGAACGGCCACGATTTTGTGGAAACTTTATTCGGGGCCGGCGGCTGTCACCCTCACCAACCCTAATGCGGCGGTGACGAATGTGAATTTCACGCAGCAGGGAACCTACACATTTGAACTGAGCGCTGATGACAGCGTTCACTCCGTTGCCTACGACGCCGTCATCGTGAATGTGCAAAGCGGCTCTCCAAGTCCAACACCAACACCGTCTCCATCTTCAACGCCAACAGCAACACCTACACCTACACCGACTCCAACGTCCACGCCTCCGCCGACGCCCACACCAACCTCAACGATTTCTCCGACGGCAACACCGACGCCGACGCCAACTCCCACGCCAACTGCGACACCAACACCTTCTTCAACTCCATCACCGACGCCAACCGCGACTATTTCACCAACCCCAACTCCGACGCCGAGTGCGACACCAAGTCCGACGCCGACAATAACGGTTTCCGTCTCACCGAGCAGCGTTGTGGAAGGAAATGACGCAACGTTTACGTTCTCCAGTTTTGCGGTCGTTTCCCATCCGATTATCGTGAGTTACTCGATGCGCGGAACTGCGTTAATCGGGTCCGATTACACGTTGAGCGGGACGGCCGGTCTGGCAACAATCGCCGCAGGTCAGAACTCCGCGACGGTAACGCTCCACTCGATCGCCGATCGCGTGAAAGAGAAGGCCGAAACTGCGATCCTGGTTCCAAACAGTGGCGCCGGTTACAAGCTTCCGAAGCGCGGCACGAAAGCGATGCTTACGATTCTCAACGGATCGTAAGGGAAAAATCGCGGAGGAAGTAAATCCGACGTGCAATGCTTAGATCTGGGATTGCCCTGTTTTCTCGGACAGTTAGGTAAGGGTCATTGGGTTTAGTTTGGATTCAAAATTGATTGGGCTCAAGTAGGCAAGACTGGA
>Ga0209009_1000009_pt1 | contig 121454 bp, 125 predicted proteins | sample BlaSpr_A8_OM3_M2_FD_187979 | JGI IMG/M metagenome (GOLD analysis project Ga0209009, IMG submission 187979) | Forest soil microbial communities from Thunder Bay, Ontario, Canada - Black Spruce, Ontario site 2_A8_OM3_M2 (SPAdes) (version 2) | ecosystem: Environmental > Terrestrial > Soil >... | reverse complement strand
GATAACCCCGCCGCCACGGGCCACCTGGTGGACATGCCCCGTGTGGCTGGGATAGTGCTTGCGTTCGGGGGCGTCGCCGAACAGGGATTCCTGGTCCAGCGCCACCAGCATGTGGATCTCATCGACATGCGAGTGCACCGGGACCGGCGCCGCCGTCACCCGGTAGTAGCTGTGCTTGCCCATGATGTTCGAGTGGAACTCGATGTTGGCGAAAACGTGGAGTCCGCCCCGGCTCAGGGCCTTGGCATAGATCTCCGCTGAGGCATTGATGCCTCCGCCCTGGGGGCCGCCTAGGACCCAGGAAAACTCCCGGCGGCTCAGTTCAGTTGGCACGACCAGCGTTGATTGTAGTCCGCCAGACTCCGGGGATTTGCTGCTGACAGTTGAAGCAGCTTCCGCGGCCGGTGAGCCGGTCGTCGAGGATTCGGTAGCCGATCCGCCGAATCAGGGTGGCCTGGCAGCGGGGGCAGCGAGTGTCCTCGTAGCGGCCCACCCGGCCGGGCAGGTTTCCGGCGTAGATGTACTGCAGGCCGGCCTCCTCGCCGATGCGCGCAGCCCGTAGCAGGGTCTCCGGCGTGGTGTTGTCCGGGTCTTGCATCTTGTAGTCCTTGTGGAAGGCGGTGACGTGCCAGGGGATGCTCGGGGACAGGCCAGTCAAGAACCTGGCGATGTCAGCCAGCTCCTCGTCACTGTCGTTGAAGCCCGGGATGATCAGGGTGACGATCTCCAGCCAGAAGCCCATCTCGTGCACCATCTGGATGCCGTTGAGGATGTTCTCCAGCTTGCCGCCCAGCGAGCGGTAGTTCTTGTCGCGGAAGGACTTGAGATCGATCTTGTAGAGCTCGGTCCAGGGGCGGATGTACTCGAGCACCTCCCGGGTGGCATTGCCGTTGGAGATATAGGCGGTGGTGAACCCGCGCGGCCGGGCCGCCTTGAAAACCTCGACCGCCCACTCCGAGGTGATCAATGGCTCGTTGTAGGAGGTAGCGACAACCCTGGCGCCCTGCCGCTGCGCGATCTGGACTAGCTGGTCCGGCGAGACATCCATCGGCTCGGAAAGGGCCCCAGGATCGCGCAGCGCCTGCGAGGTAACCCAATTCTGGCAATAAGAACAGTGCAGGTCGCAACCGAGCATCCCGAAGGTCAGTGCATCGGTGCCCGGGAAGGCGTGGAAGAAGGGCTTCTTCTCGATCGGGTCGCACTGCAACGCGCCGACATAGCCCCGAGGCACCATCAGTGTGCCGCCGCGGTTGTAGCGGACTTTGCAGATCCCCCGAAGCCCGTCCTTGATCAGGCATCGGTGGGCGCACGCGTAGCAACGAACCTGGTTCTCCGGCAGCTTCTCGTAGAGCGTTCCGAGGGCACCCTCATCGACCCGCCGGTCGAGCGCCTGCGAGAAGGGCGTGACCTCTTTGGCCGGCATACGTTGAATATAGACGGCCTCCTAGCCGACCTTCGTCCATAGACGTTGGTCGGACCGCGGCCTTTAGCGCAAGCGAAGACCGTAACTTAGCAACAGGGCAGGGATTGCCGCGGCGACGACGATTATCGTCACGCCCACCACTAAAACTATCGGAAGGCGTAATGGCAAAGGCAGCTTCAGCAGCAGTCTGGTCAGCGCCCGCCACAGGTGGCTTTCAAGAGCGGCGTAGAACCAACTTCGTTTAGCCATGAACTTGTAAGTACAGGTTGTTCCAAGCGGAGTAGCAAACCTGAAAGCCTTCAGGCCACAGTCTTGCGTGGCCCGTCAGGCCGCGTTGGGGACGACGTGCAGCCGCTTCGGCCGGACGAAGCCGCTATCCGGGTGCGGGTCGAAATAGCTCATCGGCACGGCGTTGCCGGTCGACTCGAGGGTGTCCAGGATCCGCGGGATCGCCCCGGTGGCGGTTAGCATGCCGGTGACCTTCCCGTTCTCGTATCCCGACTGCTTGTACACGAAGATGTCCTGGAGTGAGATCTGGTCTCCCTCGATCCCTATCACTTCCGAGATATAGGTGATCTTGCGCGAGCCATCCCGCAGGCGGTTTTGCTGGATGATGATGTTGATCGCCGACGCGATCTGCTCGCGGATGGCTCGAGACGGGAGTTCCATACCCGCCATCAGCACCAGCGTCTCGAGTCGGGAGATCGTATCTCGCGGCGTGTTCGAGTGAACGGTGGTCAAGGACCCATCGTGGCCGGTGTTCATGGCCTGGAGCATGTCCAGCGCCTCGCCGCTACGGACCTCACCGACGACGATCCGGTCCGGCCGCATTCGGAGGGTGTTGATGACGAGGTCACGAATGCTGACCCCACCTTTGCCTTCCACGTTGGTGGGCCGTGACTCGAGGTTGATGACGTGCACCTGGCGAAGCTGCAACTCCGCCGCATCCTCGATGGTGATGATGCGCTCGTCGCCCGGGATGAAGCTGGAGAGGACGTTCAGGGTGGTGGTCTTTCCTGAGGAACCACCGCCCGCCACCACGATGTTCATGCGCGCATTGACGCAGGCCTTGAGGAACGCTGCCATCTCCTCGGTCAAAGTGTTGTTCTTGATCAGGTCGCCGATCTGAAGTGGGTCGCGACGCATCTTGCGGATGGTCACCGCCGCGCCCCTGACGGCCAGCGGTGGGATGATCACGTTGACACGCGAACCATCGGGAAGTCGGGCGTCCACCATGGGCGAGCTTTCGTCGACTCGGCGGCCGACGCCGGTGACGATGCGCGAGATGATCTGCATCAGGTGGGCGTCGCTGTCGAACTTGATGGCCGCCCGCATCATCTTGTTGCCGCGCTCGATGTAGACCTTGTTCGGGCCGTTGACCATGATGTCCGAGATCGCCTCGTCCGCAAGCAGCACTTCGAGCGGGCCGAACCCGAGGATGTCGGCCAGCAAGGCGGCCAGCAACTGCGCCCGGGTCTGGGCGGTCAAGGTCACCCGGCGGGCGCTCAGATAGTTGTCGAGGACCTCGGTCGCCCGCTGACTGATCGCCTCCTGGTCGAGCTCGTTGGCACGCTCGCCCAGCTCGCCGATGATCCGGTCGTGGACGGCCGCCTTGATTCGGTGGAGCCGCTCTGCTTCGGGCATGTCGTTGAGGTTGGCGTTGGCGGGCGACGCTTTGACCTCCACGTCGAAGGCATCTTGCTTTGGCGCCGCCCGGTCAAGGCTGCTCGCGGGCGCCGGTGCGGGGGTCGTGGTTGGGGCAGGGGGCGCCGCCTGGCGGGGCGCCACCGGGCGGGGGGCCGGAGCCGGTGTGGCGTGAACGGTGGAAATCGGACGCGAGGCCGGCCCGGTGGGGGCTGGCGCTTGAGCTGGCCGGACAGGAGGGGCGGCCGGGAAGCTCCGCGGAGCTGGCGGCGCCGGTGGGGCCTGGGGGGGTGGCGGAGGCGCGGCGGGGGGCTGGGCGGCCTTGGCCGGCGGCTTTGGAGGTGTGGGGGCCCCGGGCTCGCCCTGGGACTTTTGAATACGTTCGAGCAGCGACAAGCGGTTCCTACCCCCAGTTCAATCGAATTGGCGAACTGGGCCCGATGCTACGTAGTGACCCTTACGAACCAGACTGCGCGAGGGTAACAGGGCGATGGCACCGCTGCCACAGCCGACGCTCGGCACCGTGACCGAGAGTGAAGTTCGTTGCGCCGACCGAATTCAGGGTACGATGTCGCCAATTTTGTTTGGAGGTAGTTCATGTCATTGTCGAAGCTCTTCTTGATCGTCGCGCTGATCTGTTTCATCCTCGAAGCTCTGGGAAACCGCGTGGGATTCAAGTCTCCGGTTGGATTGCTGGGCGCGGGCCTGGCCTTCTGGGTCGCGTCGCTGCTGTTTTGAGTTAGAGGAAGCCGAGCTCCATCTTGGCGTCGTCGCTCATCATGTCAGCGCTCCAGGGCGGTGAGTAGACGAGTTCGACTGTGCACGATTTGACGTCCGGGATCTCTTCGACTTTGTTCTTCACCTCGTCGAAGAGGTCCTGGGCCCATGGGCAGCCGATCGCCGTCAGGGTCATCTTGATCAGGACATTGCCCTCGTCGATGCTGACCTCGTAGACCAGCCCGAGCGACATGATGTCGAGCCCGATCTCAGGGTCCTTGCAGGTGGCGAGCTGCGCATCGATCTGCTGGCGCAGATCACCGGATGCCGGCGCCTGGGTCGTTTCCATGATGTCCGCCATAGATAGATCTTAGTCCGGGATCTCCACGTAGAGATCGCCGTTCTGGACCGTTACCGGGAAGGTCTTGGCGGGGATCACTGCCGGCAGCCCAGTCACCTGTCCGGTCCGCACGTCGAAGCGCGAGCCGTGCCGCGGGCACTCGACCGACATCTCCCAGAGGTCGCCCTCGCAGAGCGAATACTCCTCGTGGGTGCAAGTGTCACCGATGGCATAGAAGTTGTCGTCTTCGGCGTGGATGAGGCAGATCGGGGTCCCGTCGACCTCCACCCGCTTCATCGACTCCTTCGGCAACTCACTCGTGGTCGCGACCCGCTCGCGCGTCACGCTATTCAATCCGCGCGGCCAGTTCCTGCTCGACCGCCTCGCGAACCTGGGCCACCGGAAGCCTGTCGAGGACTTCGCCCAAGAACCCCTGGACCAGCATCCGCTCGGCGACCGCCCTCGGGATGCCGCGACTGACGAGATAGAAAAGATGCTCCGCGTCCACCGGCCCGACGGTCGCGCCGTGGCTACAGCGCAGGATGTCGTTGTTGAGGATCTCGAGGATCGGCTCGGAGGTCGCCTTGGCCTTATCCGAAAGCAGAAGGTTGCGATTCGCCTGGTTCGAGGAGCTCCCGCGAGCCTCTTCCTCGACCCGCACTACGCCAACGTAGACACTCTTGGCGCTGTCCTGGAGGGCGCCCTTGAAGAGCAGGTCGGACGTCGTATGCGGCGCAATGTGGTCCTGCAGCGTTCGGAAGTCGAAGGCCTGCTCGCCGGCGCCAAAAAAAAGCCCACGCAGTTCCGCCGTTGCTCCCGGGCCTTCGAGCATCGCCTCCACCCTGATGCGCGCGAAGCGGCCGCCAAGGGCGACGTCGACCATCTGAAGATGCGAATCGCGACCGAGATGGAAGCGTTGGTTGGCGAACTGCCAGGTCTTCTCACTCCATCGCTGCAGGGCGACGTAGCCGACGTCCGAGCCCTCCTCGAGGAAAACCTCGGATGATCCGCTGGCCAGCAGGACCTCCTGCCGATCGGCGCTCAGGAATTCATCGACGTATTTGAAGCGCGCGCCCTTGCCGGCGATCACCAGTGAATGCGGCAGGACGGCCCCGCCCGAGCCGGCTGACCAGAACTGGCTGATCAACGGGTGGTCAACGCTGACCCCATCCGGAACGTAGAGAAAGCTGCCGCCGGTGAAAAGCGCCGCGTGCAGGGCAGCAAACTTATCGCGGTCCGGCTTGACGGCGCTGAAGAGATAGCGCTCGACCAGATCGCGATGCTCGCGGGCGGCTTGCGCTAGCGGGATGAAGATCACGCCCTGTTTGACGAGCGCCGGGTCGAGCGTCGCGGACGGCGTCGACGTGCCGCGCTGGCGCAGCGTGCCGCTGACCTGCTCCAGTGTCCCGACCGGCGCGGTTCCGTTGGGCTGTTGGAAGGGGGCGTAGCTGTCCAGGTTGAGACCCTTGAGGTCGGCCTGGCGCCAGTCCTCTTGCCGCTTCGTGTCCGGCAGGCTCATGCCTTCGTAGATGCCGAATGACTCCAGCCGCCGCGCGCGCAGCCACTCCGGTTCGCCGTGAAGAGCGCTCAGCTCTTCGACGGCCGCTCGCGTAAAGCTCATTTACCCGACGGAGCCGATCATCTCGAGCTGGATCAGGCGATTCAGCTCGACGGCATATTCGATGGGAAGTTCCTTGGTGAACGGCTCGATGAAGCCGTTGACGATCATGGTCTCCGCCTCGGCCTTGGTGATGCCGCGACTCTGCAGGTAGAAGAGCTGCTCGTCCGACACCTTGCTGACGGTTGCCTCGTGGCCGATGCGCACCTGCGGCTCGTCCACCTCGGTCGTGGGGTAAGTGTCAGAGCGAGACTGATCGTCGAGCAGCAGCGCGTCGCAGCGGACGAAGGACTTCGAGTTCTTGGCGCCCGGGTAGACCTTGACCAATCCGCGGTACGAGGTCCGGCCGCCATTCTTCGAAATCGACTTGGAGACGATGTTCGAGCTGGTGTTAGGCGCCACGTGGACCGCCTTGCCGCCGGCGTCCTGGTGCTGACCCTTACCGGCGAAGGCCACGCTCAGCACGTCGCCCTTCGCGCCGGGCTCCATCAGGTAGATGGAGGGATATTTCATCGTGATCTGTGAGCCCAGGTTGCCGTCGACCCATTCCATGGTGGCGTCACCGTAGGCGACGGCGCGCTTGGTCACCAGGTTGTAGACGTTGGTCGACCAGTTCTGGACCGTGGTGTAGCGGCAGCGGGCGCCGCGCTTGACGATGATCTCGACCACCGCCGAGTGCAGCGAGTCGGTGGTGTAGATGGGCGCGGTGCAGCCCTCGATGTAGTGGACGAAGCTGTCCTCGTCGCAGATGATGAGCGTCCGCTCGAACTGGCCCATGTTTTCGGCATTGATCCGGAAGTAGGCCTGCAGCGGGATCTCGACCTTGACTCCCTTGGGTACGTAGATGAAGGATCCACCCGACCAGACGGCGCTGTTCAACGCGGCCAGTTTGTTGTCGCCGGGCGGAATGATGGTCCCGAAGTACTGCTTGAAGAGATCGGGGTAGTCCCGGAGCGCGCTGTCGGTGTCGGTGAAAATCACACCCTTGGCTTCCAGTTCCTTGTGCAGCGAGTGATAGACGACCTCCGACTCGTACTGCGCGGCCACGCCGGCCAGGAACTTCCGCTCCGCCTGGGGCACCCCGAGGCGGTCGAAGGTGTTCTTGATGTCGGCCGGGACGTCGTCCCAGGTCTTGCCCTGCTTCTCGGTCGACTTCAAGTAGTAATAGATGTTCTGGAAGTCGATGGTCGAGAGGTCGGCGCCCCAGGTGGGCATCTCCTTCTTGTCCCAGATCTGCAGCGCGCGCAGGCGGAACTTGGTCATCCACTCCGGCTCGTTCTTCATCCAGGAGATCTCCTTGACGACCTCCGGGTTGAGGCCGCGCTTGGCCTTGAAGACGAACTTTTCCGGGTCGAAGAAGCCGTACTTCTCTTTGTAGTTGTCGCCGACGTCGATCCGCGGGATGACGGTTGCCATTAGATTGCCTCCAACGTCGCCGGCGCCTTGGCCGGCTCTTTGACCCATTCCGAGTAGCCTTTTGCCTCCAACCAGTCGGCGAGCTCTGGCCCGCCCGAGCGAACGAATTCGCCGTTGACGAGGACGTGAACATAGTCCGGCTTGATGAACTTGAGGACGCGAGTGTAGTGGGTGATGATCAGCACGCCGAGCTCCGGACCGCGCATCCGGTTGACGGCGTCACTGACGAACTTGATGGAGTCGATGTCGAGCCCGGAGTCGGTCTCATCGAGGATCGCGATCTCCGGCTTGAGCACCGCCATCTGCAGGATCTCGGCGCGCTTCTTCTCACCGCCGGAAAATCCCTCGTTGACGTAGCGCGAGAGGAATGAATCATCCATTCGCAACACCGACATCTCGTCCTTGAGCATGGCGCGGAACTCCTTGACGTTGATCGCCTTGGACTTGTCCTTGCCGTCGTAACCGCGCTTGGCATTGATGGCGGTCCGCAGGAAGTTCGACATCGTGATCCCGGGAACCACCACTGGGTATTGCAGCGCGAGGAACATGCCGAGCTTGGCCCGTTCCTCGGGCTGGAGGGTCAAGATGTCCTTGCCCTTGAATAGCACCTGACCGCTGATCACCTTGTAGTTGGGGTGGCCCATCAGGGTGTGCGAGAGCGTGCTCTTGCCGGACCCGTTGGGGCCCATCACGGCGTGCACCTCGCCTTTGTTGACCGAAAGGGTGACGCCTTTGAGGATCTCCCGACCCTCGACGCTCACCCGAAGGTCCTTGATCTCGAAATCTGCCATTCCCTTTGTCAGTTTACCCGTGGCCTCCGTATTCAAAGCGAACTCAGTCCTCCTCATGGTTGTCGCCGTCGAGCGCGACCCGCAGCGTGTTCACCGACAGCGTCGCGCACTTCATCCGGGCTGGGCTGATCTGGATGCCCAGCTCCTCGAGCAGATCCTTGGTCGGAAAGCTCTTCAGCTCCGCCACCGGCCGGCCGACGATCATGTCGGTCAGCATCGATGCCGACGCCTGGCTGATCGCGCAACCACGGCCGCGGAAGCTGACGTCACCCAATTTGCCATCGTCGAGCTTGAGGTAGAGGGTGATGACGTCGCCGCAGAGCGGGTTGTCGCCCTCCTGGGTGATGTCGGCCTCGGCCAGCTCCCCGAAATGGTGCGGGTTCTTGTAATGCTCGAGGATCTGCTCGCGGTAGAGATCGTCACCCATAGCTATGCGAACACCTTCTGGGCCTTCTGAATTCCGATGACGAGCTGGTCGACCTCGTCCGGCCGGTTGTAGACGTAAAAGCTCGCCCGGGTGGTGGCGGGAACGCCGAGACGGTCCATCAGCGGCTGGGTGCAATGATGCCCGGCGCGCACCGCGATGCCCTCACGATCGACGAGCGTCGCCAGGTCATGAGGGTGGATGTCGGGGATCGTGAACGAGATCGCGCCGCCGTGGATCTCCGGGTCGCGCGGCCCGTAGATGACGATGCCGGGAATCTCATCGAGTTTCTCGAGCGCGTAGTCCACGAGGGTCCGCTCGTGGGCTCGAACCTGGTCCATCCCGAGAGTCTCGAGGTAGTCGACCGCCGCACCCAGGCCGATGCCTTCGGCCACACTGGGCGTGCCGGCCTCGAACTTCCAGGGGAGGTCGTTCCAGCTGGCCTCGTGGAGCTTGACCCGCCTGATCATGTCGCCCCCGCCCAGAAACGGCGGCATCGCCTCCAGCAGCGCCCGCCGCGCCCAGAGCACGCCGATCCCGGTCGGCCCGCACATCTTGTGGCCGCTGAAAGCATAGAAATCGACGTCGAGGTCTTTGATGTCCACCGGCATGTGGGGGACGGCCTGCGCCCCGTCGATGAGCACCAATGCCCCGGCTCGGTGCGCTGCGGCGGTCATCGCCTTGATCGGGTTGATGGTCCCCAGCGTGTTCGACTGGTGGGTGATCGCCAGCAGGCGGACGCCCTTCAGTCGATCGTCGAGCTCGTCGAGCTGCAGCAAGCCCTGGTCGTCGATCCGGAGGAACTCCAGCGTGGCCCCCACCTCCTGCGCCAGCAGCTGCCAGGGGACGAGGTTGCTGTGGTGCTCCATCTCGGTCAGCAGGATGCGGTCGCCGCTATGGATGTTGACCCGGCCCCAGGTGTAGCGAACCAGGTTGATGGCTTCGGTGGTGTTGCGGGTGAAGATGACTTCCTTGACGGAGGTGGCGTTGATAAAGGCCGCCACCCGCTGACGGGCGGACTCGTAGGCGGCCGTGGCCTCCTCGCTGATGGTGTAGACGCCCCGATGCGGGTTGGCGTTGTAGCGCCGATAGTAGTCGTCCATGATGTCGATCACGGTCGCCGGCTTCTGTGAGGTGGCGGCGCTGTCGAGGTAGACCAGCGGCTTGCCGTTGATGGTCCGCTCCATAATCGGAAAGTCCGCACGGACCGCTTCGGCGTTGATGGCGCGGGCCCCGATCATGCCGGCTGGGCCTCCTTCATCAGGTCCGCAACGGTGACCGACTGTAGCGTCGACGTGATGGTTCCCTGGAGCTTCTCCCAGAAGCCATGCGCCGAACACGGCGTGTCGGCGTGGGTGCATTCGCCCGGTCCGCCGCCTTCAGCCAGGCAGCTCACCGGGGCCAACGACCCTTCGAGGCTGCGAACGATGTCGGCCATCGAGATGGCCGCGGGAGGGCGGGCAAGCGTGTAGCCGCCCTTGACGCCCATCCGGCTGTTCACCAGCCCGGCGCGGCGGAGCTGGCCCGCGATCTGCTCCAGATAGGACTGGGGCAGCCCCTCCTGTTCGGCGAGCTCCGTCAGGGGCGTTGGCCCCTGTCCATAGCCACGGCCCAGGCGGACCATGACGCGGATTCCGTATTCGGAGCGGGTGCTGAATCTCATAGATCTCCGACCGGATTAGTCGGATATCTCAAAGTATAGCGGGCCGGGAGTTGGGGAGGCGACGTTCCCGTAACGTATCGGCGTGACCCTGCCCCTGGATAACGCCTCCTTTCGCCACGCCATGGGGCACTTCGCCAGCGGCGTGACGATCATGACCACGACCGCATCTGAGCGGATGCACGGCATGACGGTGAGCGCCTTTGCCTCGCAATCGCTCGACCCTTTGTTGATCCTGGTCTCGGTAGAGCGCTCGACCGAGATGTACAAGCTGGTGATGGCGAGCCGCGCCTTTGCCATCAACATCCTGGGCGAGCACGCCGAAGGCACCGCCCGTTTCTTTGCCGACAATGCGCGGCTGAAGGGACCGGAGTTCGTGGAAGGCGCGTATCACGTTGGGGTCAGCGGCGCGCCGCTGCTCAACGAGGCGGTCGCCTATCTCGAAGCCACCGTGCAGGGCACGCTCGAGGCGGGCGACCACTCGGTCATCGTCGGCCGGGTGACCGCGCTGGAGGTTCTCAGTGACGCGCAACCGCTCATCTATTACCGCAGCGGCTACCGCCGCCTGGCTTAATCCTCGAGCAGATCGGTCAGCTTGCCGCTGAACGCCGACAGGCGCTGATGGGCATCGAGCACCTCATCGTGGGTCAGGGGATCGCCCTCGATCTCGTCGGCGTCCCGCGGGGAAGGGGCGGCGACGCGGGTCACTTCTTCGACGGCGTTGACGATCGATCCGGCAAACTCGACATGAAGGAAGAAGGAGTCGCGGCAGCGGCCACATGTCACCTGCACGATCAGCTTGTTGTTGTGGTTGCCGATCTTGCGGAGTTGCGACCCCTTGTGGTTACTGCCGCACACGCGGCATCGGTAGTTACGAGCCTGGGACCGCAAGAACTCCAGGATGGGATCTTCCATCGTCGCCCGGTCCAGTATAGGACTGGCGATGGCGCATCATTGATGGCGAAATCGTGGCAAAACCGCTGATCTTGTTGACCAACGACGACGGCATCTATGCCCAGGGCATCCTCGCGGCCTGGCAAGAATTGCGCAAGATCGGCGAGGTTGAGGTTGTTGCCCCCGACGCCGAACGAAGCGCGGTCGGTCATGCCATCACGCTCTTACTTCCCCTCCGCACCAAGGAAGTGGTGCGGCGCAACGTTCGATTCGGCTACGCCGTCAACGGCATGCCGGCGGATTGCGTCAAGATCGCCGTCAAGGCTATCCTGCCGCGCCCGCCGGACCTGGTGGTCTCGGGGATCAACCTCGGCTCGAACACCGGCACCAACGTCATCTACTCGGGCACCGTCAGCGCCGCGACCGAGGCGCGCATCCTGGGCATCCCGTCGATCGCCGTGTCGCTCGCGACTTTCACGCACCCGGACTTCAGCTACGCGGCCAAGTTCACCAGGAAGCTCGCGCTGCAGGTGATCGCCAGGGGGTTACCCGACAAGACTCTTCTGAACGTCAACATCCCCAACCTACCCGAGGACAAGATCAAGGGCGTTGCGATTACCCGGCAGGGCGACTCACGCGTGGAAGAACGGTTCGAGAAGCGCACCGATCCGCGCAACCAGACCTACTACTGGCTCGACGGCACCTTCAAGCTTCAGGAACTGGAGGAGCACGCCGACGCCAAGATGGTCAACGAAGGTTACGTGTCGATCACTCCCGTGTCATATGACCTGACGGCTTACCCCGCGGTCGACATGCTGGAGCACTGGAACCTCCAGCCTTAGCGAACCGGATTCCTCAGCACACCGATCCGCTCGACCTCGGCGTCCATCACGTCGCCCGGCTTGAGGTACTCCGGTGGTTTGCGGCCGTCGCCAACCCCCTGCGGGGTCCCGGTCGAGATGCAATCTCCGGGCTCGAGGGTCATCCCCGCCGACAGATCCGCGATGATCCGCGCTACCGAAAAGATCATGTCGCTGGTGTTGCTGTCTTGCTTTTTGACCCCATTGACTGAGAGTTGCAGGCGTAGACGCTGCGGATCCGGTACCTCGTCGCGAGTGACAATCACCGGCCCCATGGGGCAACTCCCGTCGAGGGACTTGCCCTTGAACCACTGGGAGGTGCGGTATTGAAGATCGCGCGCCGAGACGTCGTTGAAGACCGTGTAGCCAAAGACGTAATCGAGGGCGCGCGCCTCAGGGATGTCCCGACCCCCGAGTCCGATAACGACGCCGAGCTCAACTTCCCAGTCCAGCCGTGTTGTCAGCCCCTTGGGATACGGAATCGCCGCGCCCGGGCCGATGACGGTCGTCGGCGGCTTGGTGAAATAGATCGGCGCGGTTGGAGGAGGACTTCCGGACTCGGCGGCGTGGGCCGCATAGTTTTGGCCGAGGCAGAAGACGTCCTTCCTCGGCCTAGGAATCGGCGCGTGTTGCTCAACGCGGTCCGCCGGAAACGCGAGGCCGGCCTCAGCATCCTGGGCAAGGTCGTGACTCTCTAGCTCCGACACGAAGCGCCGGCAGAGGTCGGCGGCGTGCCGCCACGCATCCGGGCCGGCATCGAGCAGCCCCTGCATGTCGGCCGGCAACCGCAAGCCATCATGGAGGTGCGAGTACCTCGCCAGGTCGAGGACCGCACGACCGCAATCGGCGCCCAGGCGCGGTGCGCCCGCGTCAACCGAGTAGGTGCACAGCCTCATCGCGGCACCAAGCTTACGTTGTCGAGCTAGCGAAGCCCGGCGTGGCGTCCGCTTGTTGCGGCGCGCACATGCGGGTGTGGCCACGGTTGAGACCGACAGTCGGCGGCGGCAGACCCCGAGATCGACGAGGGTGCGCCGCAGGCAGCCAGGTACAAGCTTGCCATCAGGACCGCCACAAATTTCTTCACCACGCGTTATGACGCCGGCGTACGACGCCTCTCACGGGCCGCTGCGAAGCTCAGCTCGAGCTCGCCCTGACCTGCGCTGTGAGCCGTCCGTCCAGCGGAGACAGCCCGCAGGCGTCTCGCAGGGCGCGTTCGATATAGACCTTGGTCATGCGTTTCCGCCAGTAGTGGCTAAGGTCGGTGTTGTCGAGCGGGCGCGAGGGTTTGTCAGCCACCTCGGCAACGTGGGCGATCCGGTCGTCGTCAGGGCGATGACCGATGAGGGGCGCCAAGAACGACGTGATATCGACCGGCTGCGAGCCCACCGCGCCGAGCGCACCACGTGCGCCACCGATGACGCCATCGTCCCACACAATGGCGACCGCGACACCAAGGATTGGAAAGTCGAACGACGGACGTCGCCGGAGCTTCCAGTAGGCACTGGTCACCCTGCCTTCGGCCGCGGGAAGGTGTATCGCGATGATCACCTCATCGCGGCGTTTGGTCGTGTAGGCGATCCCGTCGTCCCGGTACAGATGTGCAGCTGGAATCCGCCGCGTGCCCTCCACCCCGTGCAGCGTGACCTCGGCGTTCAAGGCGAGCGCGACCGGCGCGCTGTCGGATGACGAAACGGCCCAGCAGCGAGGCGAGCTGCGCGCCACCAGGCAAATCGCGCCATCCTTCTTCATGCAGAAGCCGACGGCTTTCCGCCAGCTCTGGGTCTGGTTGTAGTAGTTGCAGCGCGGATCCACCAACAGGTTGCCGCCCAGGGTGCCCATCATCCGCACCTGCGGGGTCGATACGAGGCCGCAGGCCTGGGCGAGGGCGCGATACGCTCCGTCGAGGGCCGGGTGCGCAGCGAGCTCGTCGAGCGTGGCGCCCGCGCCAATGTTGAGTCCACGCCTCGCATCACCGTCGATGGCGGCGCCGTTGGGTAGGGCGTTGAGGCTGATCAGCGCCGAGACGTCGAATTGCCGGCGCTTCAGGTTTGGCACCAGATCCGTGCCGCCGGCGATGAACATCGAGCCGGGAGTCGATGCGGCCATCTCGGTCGCCTCTTCGACCGAGCGCGGCCGCAGATACCGCAGACGCGGAAGCCGAAGCATCTACTTACCTTTCCACTCGTCCGGCACATCGGCGTTGATCAACGGCGGAAACGCGAAGGCGGGCACCGAATTCGGTCCGACGCGCTTCGCCTTGTCGTTCATCGCCTTGAGCACCTTCTCTGGCGTGATCGGAACCTCGTCGATCCGCACCCCCAGTGCGTTGTAGATCGCGTTGGCGACCGCGGGAATCACCGGCAGCAGCGGCCCCTGGCCTGCCTCTTTGGCGCCAAACGGGCCCTCGCGATCGATGGTCTCGACGAGGTAGGTGTGCATGATCGGGGTCTCGAGCGCGGTCGGGCTCTTGTACTCGAGCAAGGAAGGAAACTTGTGCAGGCCCAGGCGGAACGTCTGCTCCTCCATCAGCGCTTCCCCGAGCGCCATGTAGACGCTTCCCTCCACCTGGCCGATCACCAGCATCGGGTTGATGGCGCGGCCGATGTCGTGGGCGATCCACACCTCGGGCACGCGCACCTCGCCGGTCCTGCTGTCGCAATCGACCTCGACCACCGCGGTCGAGAATGAGTAAGCCGGGCTGGGTCCAACGCCCGACCCCTTGTAGGGACCGGCGAGCTTCGGCGGCGTGTAGCTGCCGGTGGCGGTCACCACCCCACCCTGCGCCTCAGCAAGCTGGACCGCCTGCGCGAAATCGATCCCATCTTGGGGTCGGATGCGGCGGACGATCCGGTGGTCACGAGCGATGAGGTCGTCCGGGTCGCACTGCAGCGCTTTGGCGGCCGCCTCGAAGAGCCGGTCGCGGACTTTTTCCGCGGCCGCCTTCGCCGCATTGCCGGCCATGAACGTGACGCGCGACGAGTAGCTCCCGAGGTCGATCGGCGTCAGGTCGGTGTCGGCGGTCGTGAGCTGAATGTCCTCGAGCGACACGCCGAGCACTTCGGCGACGATCGCGGCAAGGATGTGGTCGGACCCCTGACCGATGTCGATCGCGCCGCACAGCAGGGAGACGCCGCCATTCCGGTCGAGCTTGAGCTGGACCTCGGAGTGCGGCATCTCGTTCCAGTAGATGGCGGTGCCGGCGCCGCTGAGGTAGCAGCTGACCGCGAAGCCCAGGCCGTGTCCTTTCGGCATCGTGGTCCGGCGCTCGAGGAAGCCGGAGCCCTCGACAACCTTATTAATGCATTCCTCCAGGCCGATGCTCGTGATCCGCAGCCAGTTGACCGTGCGCGAGTCAGGCTTCGGCAGGTTGCGCCGGCGCAGTTCGACCGGGTCGATGCCGAGTTCTTCGGCGACCTTGTCGAGGTGCGTCTCCAGGGCAAACCGCGGCTGCACCGTGGCGTGGCCGCGCTTGGGGCCGCAGGGCGGCTTGTTGGTGAAGAAGCGGACAGCCTCGAACCGGTAGCGCGGAATCGCATAGGTGGTCGCCTGCAGCGCGCCGGTGTAATAGGTGCTGGCGACCCCGTAGCTGCCGTAGCCGCCGCCGTCGAGAAAGCTCTGGAATTGCATGCCGGTGATGCGGCCGTCCTTGGCGAACCCGGTCCTGACCTTCATCAGCACCGGGTGTCGCCCGCGGTGCGCGTAAAAGACTTCCTCGCGGGTCAGCGTGATCTTTACCGGGCGCCCGCTGACGAGCGCCAGTTTGGCGGCGACCAGCTCGTGGGAAAAGATGTCGCTCTTGCCGCCGAAGCCTCCGCCGTTGGGCGTGGCGATCACGCGGATGCGGCTCATCGGCATCTCGAGCACCTTGCCCAGTGCGCGATGGACGTAATGCGGCGTCTGCGACGAGGTCCACAGCGTGAGCTTGCCGTCGGCCGCGACCTGGGCCAGCGCCGCATGTTGCTCCATCGGGAGATGGGTATTGCCCTCGAAGAACACGGTGTCCTCGCGCACGTGGGCCGCGGCGCGCAGCGCCGCATCGGTATCGCCGAACTCGAGCGCTACGGTCTTGTGCACGTTGCTCGTTCCGTGGATCGCTTCACCGTCACCGGCGATGGCCTGCTCGATCGACATCACCGCCGGCAACACCTGGTACTGAACGTCGATCATGTCGAGCGCCTCGTCGGCGATCCACTCATCGGTGGCGGCAACCGCGGCGATCGGATCGCCGACATAGCGGACCTTTTCTCTGGCGAGCGCCTCCTCGTCCTGGCTGACCGGGAGAATGCCGAACTTGATCGGCAGGTCGTCCCCGGTGAGCACGGCGAGGACGCCCGGATGGGCCCGAGCGCGGGATGCATCCACGCGCAGGATGCGAGCATGAGGGTGCGGACTGCGCAGGATGCGCCCGTAGACCATCCTCGGCAGCGCCATGTCATCGGCAAACTTTGTCTGCCCGCTGACCTTGGAAAAGGCGTCGGGCTTGATCAGCGGCTTGCCGACGATCGAAAGTTCTTCCGCCGGTTGCATCATCGCGCCGCGATTCCTGTCCGCGAGGCGGCCAGCTCGACCGCCTCGAAGATCTTGAGGTAGCCGGTGCAGCGGCACAGGACGCCGGCGAGCGCCTCCATGATCGCGCCGCGGCTCGGATGCGGATCGCGGTCGAGCAGCGCCTTGGCGGTAAGCAACATCGCGGGGGTGCAGTAGCCGCACTGGGCGGCACCCAGCTCAGCGAACGCGATCTGCAGCGGATGCGACCGACCATCGGCCGACATCCCCTCGACGGTGATGATCTCGCGGCCCTCGAGGTCCAGCGGCATGCTTAGGCAGGACAGAAAGGGTTTGCCGTCGACCAGCACGCCGCAGGTCGAGCATTCGCCCAGCTCGCACCCATGCTTGGTGCCGGTCAATCCCATGTCCTCTCGGAGAACTTCGAGGAGCGTTTTGTAGGGCGGCACCATGAGGGCCGTCTCCTCGCCGTTGACGCGAAGGCGCACCGCGACCCGCTCCGGGATCGACACGCCCCTACTTTAGATGGGGAGGCGCGGAAGCTGGATATCGACGAGGCGCGGGCCGGCGGCCTGCCGCGGCTCGACCATCGCCGCTCGCACACATTCCTGCGGCAACACGTCCGGACGAACACCGCTGAAGATGGGAAACCGGACCTGTCCGCTCCGATCCCACTCGCTGTACCTGATCCCGACCACCATGCGCGGCTCCACCCAGCAGATCCGGTCGTCGGCCCAGCGGGGATCGGTGGGAGCCGGCGCGCTGGGGAACGCGTCCAGGGTCTTGCGCATGCGCTTCGCGGTGGTCGCGTCGAAGCCGCCGACGACGCGTCCCGCCGGCTGATAGTCGCGACCGTTGAAGGTGGCAATGATCATGGCCTCGAGGAATCGTTCGGCCACCTGCGGAATGAAGCCGACGACGGCAAAATCCTGTCGGCGCACGGCCTCGATCGCGAGCCAGTCGGGGTGGCGTTGCCCGGGACGGTACGGGCTGTCGTACCGCTTGGCCACGATGCCTTCGAGGCCCCGCTCCTGGGCTGCCTCGAACAGCGCGAGGCCGTCGTCGGCGACCGGTTCCGCCACGTAGATCCGCGCCGAGGAGCGGATTGCCTCGCTCAGGCGCGGACGGCGCCGCACCAGCGGGAGCTTGAGCATGGAGCGGCCGGCAAGGTACAGCAAGTCGTAAACCACATAGGTCACGGGCTGCGCGGCGACGGCCCGCGCCACCGCCTCCGGATTGGCCGCCTGCTGCCGTTTATCGAGCGCGACGCTGTCGGGACGTCCTTCACCATCGGCCACGATCAGCTCACCGTCGACGATCGTCTCAGCCGGCGCGATGGCCGCCAGCGCCTGGACTTCGGGATACCGACCGGTCAGGTCGCGCAGGTCGCGGCCCCACAGCCGCACCTGGCCACGGTCGACGCGCGCCAGTGCGCGAATGCCCTGCCAGGCGACTTCGAAGGCGTACTCGTGCGAGTCGAAGGGCTCGGGAGCCGGCATTGGCAGCATCGGCCGCAGCCGATCCGGAACTGCCCGCTCGAAGGGCAGGTCGAGCTCAACCGTTCGCGAACGGGCCGGCACTTTAGGGGAGGGTACTACGCGCAGCTAGGCCGTGCGCCGTTTGGCGGCCGGTCGCGCGGCCGACGTCTTGGCGGCCACCTTGACCTTTGCGGCGCGGCCCGCGGCCGGCTTCTCCGCAGGCTTCTTCTTTCCCTGCTTGGTGGCTTCGACCGACGCGCGAAGCGCCGCCATCAGGTCCATCACCTTCGGCTCTTGCATCGCTGTAGGCGCGACGATCTTCAGGCCCTTCATCTTCTGATCGACGATCTGCTGGAAGGCCGCCTTGTAGTCATCGGTGTAGCGCTCCGGTTGGAAGGTGTCCGTCAGGTTGTCGATCAGCGAGGTCGCCATCTGAACTTCCTTGTCGCTGATCTTCACGTTCTGCGGCAGGTTGAGCTCCTCGGTTGACCGGATTTCGTCCGGCCAGTTGAGCGTGTTGCAGAGGAGCGTGTTGCCTTCGACCTGGATCAGAGACAGATGCTCACGGTCGCGAAGCGCGATCTTCGCGACGGCCACCTTGTTGGTGTCCTCCAAGGCCCGCTTCAACAGGTAGAACGGCTTGACGCCGACCTCTTCGGGCTCCAAGTAATAGGCGGATTTGATGTACAGCCCCAGTGGCACCTCGTTGCGCTCGACGAACTCCACGATGTCGATCGTTCGGGTGGTCTTGAGCGGCAGCTTGTCGAGGTCCTCGTCGTCGATGATGACGAACTGGTTCTTACTGACCTCGTAGCCCTTGAGGACGTCGTTGAAGGCGACGACGTGATCGTCGGTCGGGCAGTGTCGCTGCTGCTTGATCGGGAGCTGGCAATGGGGGCAGAGCTGGCGCAACGAAACGGCGCTGTGCGCCTCGGTGGCGAGGTACATCCGGACCGGGATCGCCACCATCCCGAAGCTGATTGCGCCCCGCCACATAGACCGGGCCATTTGACCGCGATTATACCGCTGCTTGGGCAGCGGCACGAAAAGATGTTCGCACCTGCTCTGACAGGCGCTGGGCGTAGAGCGGTCCCAGCTTCTCGTGCTTGAAGTAGATGTAGACGTCGCGGCCGCTCGCAAGGTACCCGGCGATCCGCCGCGCCCACGCGGTCAGCCGTTGGGGCGAGTAAGTCTCGCGCCGCAGCCGGAGGTAGATGAAGGCGCCTTGGCCCAGCGGTCCCGGCTCGGCCTCCCCGTCGCCGTGAACCATGGCGGCTCCCATCCGCTCCAACCGTTCGGCGACGTCCGGGGTGTGCCAGGAGCGATGGCGGAACTGGTAGGCGACCCGCCAGTGGCTCGGCAGCAAGGCCGCGATGCGCTCGATGCGGCCTTCATCGAAGGGGGCTGTCGGCGGCAGTTGGAACAGCACCGGGCCCAAACGATCGCCGAACCCATCCGCCTCATGCGCCAGGACCCGAATCGCCTCCTCGAGGTTGGGCATGCGCCGGTTATGGGTGATCCGCCGGTGGGCCTTGACGGCGAATCGGAACTCGTGCGGGACGGACCCGACCCAGCCGGCGACGACCTCGTCCGGCTGCGTCCGGTAGAACGTGGTGTTGACCTCGACCGTCCTCAGCCGTTGCGCGTAAAAGCCCAGCATCTCCGCGGGCTTCAGGCGCCGGGGATAGAAGCTGCCTCGCCATGTGGCGTAGGCGAACCCCGACGTCCCGACCATGAGCTGGGCGCTCACGGATATGCGGCCACGTGATTACGGGTTGGGGACGCCCTTGATCAGGCCCATGAACTCGGCCCGCGTCTTGGGATCGGTCTGGAAGATGCCCAGCACGCAGCTGGTGAAGACGCGGCTGTTCTGCTTCTCGACGCCGCGCATCTTCATGCAGAGGTGATCGGCCTCGATGACGACGCCGACGCCGACCGGTTCCAGGTATTTCTGCAGGCACTCCGCGATCTGCCGCGTCATCCGCTCCTGCACCTGGAGGCGCCGGCTGTATAGCTCGACCAGGCGCGGCAGCTTGCTCAAGCCAACCAGCCGGCCCTTCGGGATGTAGCCGATGTGCACCCGGCCAAAGAAGGGCAACAGGTGGTGCTCGCAGAGCGAGTACATCTCGATGTCCTTGACCACGACCATGTCTTTGTAGGCCTCGGCGAAGGTTGCATCGCCGAAGACCTCCTCGACCGTCATGCGATAGCCACGCGTCAGGAACTCGAGGCTTTCCTTGACCCGTTCGGGCGTGTCGCGTAGCCCCTCGCGCGCGGGATCCTCACCCAGCAGGATCAGCTGGTGGCGCACCAGCGCCTCCATCGAGACGGCGTCGCTGAGACGGTCGTGGGGCTGGGCCATGGCCCCATTATGCGGAGCCGGGCCTGGTTGGCTTAGCTGATGACGTTCATCGGGTCAGCGGGGAACTCTCTGATGTAGGCCTGCATCGCGACCCAGAGCGCGGCGACTGAGATGGTCTGAAAGTCGGGACCGCGATAGCCGGCGAGCGGCGACGGCGTCTCCGCATAGCTGACCGTGTCGAGCGCCGGGTCGTTGTGGCTGAAGTCGAAGGCAAAGATCGTGATCATGTGGGTGGCATTCCAGTGGTTCCAGCCCGGCATGGTCTTGGTCATGGTCTGCACTATCACGGGGACGCCGTGGCCGAAGGTCATGATCGCCTGCTGGTCGACGATGTCCTGGGCGATCCGCGCCTTGACCTCATCGAGGGCGGTGATGTGCTCGGCCTTGTAGCGCGGCTGCCCGAATGCCGGGACCGCCACCGGGTTGACGTACTGGTTGATCGCTCTGGTGGCATCAGCGCCGAATTCACCGCGGTTGGGGTTCAGGTTCGACGCCTTCGCCACCGTCTCGATGTCCGGGACGTCCGACATCCAGGCCGACAGCAGAACCTGGGTCGCGCCGGCGCCGCAGTAGTTGCGATGTGCCCAGTCGCCCGGCTCGTGGAAGCCGCGGACCTGGACGGCGCCTTGCGCGACCGCCACCTGGCCGACGGTCAGGGAGGGCTGTGGCTCGGGGGTCCCGGTCGGCGTCGGTCTGGGGAAGTTAAAGGCTAGCGCCACCGGTCCGCCAGGCCGGGCGGTATTCACCTGGGCGCCAAAACACGACGGCAAAAGCGCCGCAAATGCCATCGCCAGCGCAATTTTGATTACTCCCTGTGACATTTCGGTCTCATCCTATCAGTGACGTTGTCAGCTGACCAGACCCTGCAGCTCGTTGTTACAACGCGCCGCCGGCCGCCTGGTTATGGCCCGCCTCAGTATGCCCGGTACGTACCTATGCCCGTGCTTAGTGATAGTAGTAATATAACGTCCCAATGGCCGAGTCGAACTCGCGCCAACCGCCCCCCGACCCGATCCTGTCGGTCGTCAAGCCGGAAGCCCAGCTGGCCGACGACGTCGCGGAGGGGCGCCAGCGGTCGGAAATCGCCGCGGGCGCCAGCCCGGCCGCCGGTCGGACGACCCTCGACGAAGCCAGGGGGAAGGGTGTCTCCGGTTTCCTGCATCTCCTCGGACCCGGGCTGATCACCGGCGCCAGCGACGACGATCCCAGCGGCATTGGGACCTACTCCCAGGTTGGGAGCCAGTTCGGCTACGGTCTCCTCTGGCTGGCGCTCTTTACCTTTCCGCTGATGAGCGCGGTGCAGGAGCTCTGCGCGCGGATCGCGCTCCAAACCGGGGTCGGTCTGGGCTCCAGCCTCCGGCACAAGTTCCCCGGGTGGCTGGTGGGGATCGCGATCATCGGGCTGCTTGCCGCCAATACCTTCAATGTCGGTGCCGACCTTGGTGCGGTGGCGGCCGCCGGGTCGCTGCTGTCTCGCGGCGCGCTGCATGCCTTGTGGCTGGTCGTTCCGGTCGCGCTGCTGATCATCGGCATGCAGGTCTTCGCCAACTACGCCACGATCTTCAAGATCTTCAAGTGGTTGACGCTGGCGCTCTTCGCCTACGTCATCACCGCGTTCTTCGCACATCCCTCGCTGCTCGAGATGGTCAAGGCGACCTTCATTCCGCACGTCGAGTTATCGAAGGATTTCATCATGGCCCTGGTCGCTGTGCTCGGCACCACCATCTCCCCGTACCTCTTCTTCTGGCAGGCATCGTCCGAGGTGGACGAGTTGACCGCGGTCGGCGCGACCAACCCGCAGGCCGGCCGTCGTGGGCTGCGACGCTCCGAGCTCCGCGCCGCCAGAACGGATGTCCTGATCGGGATGGGCTTTTCGAACCTCGTCATGTACTTCATCATTCTCACCTCCGCCGCCGTGCTGCACGCGCACGGCAAGACGGACGTGCAGACCGCCGACCAGGCCGCTGCCGCGCTGGCCCCGCTAGCCGGACCGTTTGCCTTCATCGTCTTCTCGGTTGGGCTCATCGGCGCGGGCCTGCTCGCCATACCCATCCTGACTGGCTCCGCCACCTACGCCATCAAAGACTTCTTTGGCTTCGGAGGGAGCCTGGCCAGCAAGCCACAACATCGACCGACCTTCTATCTCATTCTGGCGCTGGCGACGCTGGCCGGGGTGGTGATGAATTTCGTCCACCTCGATCCGATCCGTGCGCTTTTCATCGCTGCGGTCATCAACGGCGTCCTGGCGCCGCCCCTACTGCTCCTGATCGTCCTGCTGGGCGCGGACCGCGCGGTGATGAAGCACCAGGTCAGTGGCAAGCTCAGCCTGGCGCTCAGCGGGGTTGCGACCGGCTTCATGGCGCTCGCCGCGATCACCATGTTTGTGACGATCGTCGCCGGCCACTGACCGGCCCTGCAACTCGGCACTTGATTCTTAGATTCTTCTCATGTGAGCGTGCTTAGATGGTGGCGAGCATGGCGGAGCAGCCCCACGTCCTCGTCGTCGATGACGACGCCAAGATCGCGGCCGCGCTACGTCGCGCCTTGATCTACGAGGGCTACCAAGTCGAGGTCGCCCCCGATGGCCAGATCGCGCTGACCCGCGCCCGCGAGCGCATGCCCGACCTCGCCATCCTGGACATCATGATGCCGGGCATCGATGGGCTCGAAGTCACACGGCGGCTGCGGGCGGAAGGCGACGTCCCCATCCTGCTGCTGACCGCGAAGGATGGCACGGCGGACCGCGTCAAAGGCCTGGACAGCGGCGCCGACGACTACCTGGTCAAGCCCTTTGCCTACGAGGAATTGCTCGCGCGGGTCCGGGCGCTGTTGCGGCGGCGGGCCCCCCGTGCCCGCCGGACGTTGCGCTATGCCGATGTGGTAATGGACCTGGCCACCCGCGAGGTCCGCCGCGCCGACGAGCTGATCCCGACCACCGCCAAGGAGTTCGACTTGCTCCAGCATTTCATGCGCAATCCTGGGCAGGTGCTGCGTCGCGAGCAGCTGCTCGATGCCGTCTGGGGCTTTGATTTCGGGGCGAGCAGCAACGTAGTGGACGTCTACGTCGGCTACGTTCGGCAGAAGCTCGAGCAAAGCGGGCGACCCCGCTTGCTGCAAACGGTTCGGGGCGTTGGATACATCCTGAAGGAGGAATGAGCTCCTCCGTCGACCGCCCCGCATCAGCCGCGACACACCTCGCCCCGCTACGCCGCTTCCTGGACCGGATCTCTCGCTGGACAGACGATCACACCGAGTTCCGCCACCGACTCCCAATCCGAGCTCGCATCGCGCTGTTTGGGGCGGCCGTCGTTGCGCTCACTGTCCTGATCTTCAGCGCGCTCGTATATGTGATCGTCAGCCGCAGCCTTGTATCGCAACAGGACAACAACCTACAGCAGCAGGGAGACTACGTCTGGCGACTGCTCGAATCCGGACGGCCGTTCCGTCTCGGGGGCCCTTCGTTTCCGCTCGTTGACCTCAAAAACGGGTCGGCGCCGTTTGTGGAAATCGTGCCGCTGGTGGGCCAGCCCCTCTCGACTGGCACCCTCAATGACAGTATCCCGATTCTGCCCGATAGTGTCGGAAAATCGGCGACGGATCGAGGTCAGTGGATTGACGTGCAGGCCCAGGATGGGCCGCCGCTCCGAGCCTACGTCCGAGCCTGGAGCGTCCCCGGTACCAGCGGGTACGTGCTTGTTGGTCAAAGCGCCCTGGGAGTCGCGAGTCAACTCGCCGGGCTCCGCCTCCTGCTTCTCGCCGGCGGACTGCTGAGCCTGGTCGGTGCCGCGGCGGCAAGCTGGTTGGTCGCCGGTCGAGCCCTCAGGCCCCTCGACGAAATGGCGACGACCGCCGAGGATATCGGACGGACCCAGGACCTCAGCCGCCGCCTGTCCGAGAGCGAGCCGGATGATGAAGTCGGCCGGCTGCAGCGGAGCTTCAATCAGATGTTGCGTCAGCTGGAGGATGCGTACCACCGGCTGCAAGGCGCGCTGGTCGCCCAGCGTCGCTTCGTGGCGGACGCCTCGCACGAGCTACGCACACCGTTGACGACGATTCGTGGCAATGTCGGATTGCTCTTGAAGCGGGATGACATCGCGGCAGACGATCGGGTCGCCGCGCTGAACGACATCGCCGGCGAAAGCGAGCGCATGAGCCGGATGGTGCAGGACTTGCTGACCCTGGCTCGAGCCGATGCCGGCTATCACCTCGAAAAGGCGCCCATCGACCTGCTCCCCATCATCCAGGAGGTCTCGCGGCAGGCCCAGACCCTGCAGCCCTTACGACGCATCGACTTGCTGGACGGCGTGCCGGCACCGGTGTACGGCAACGCCGACGCCATCAAGCAACTGCTCTGGATCCTGATCGATAACGCCTTCAAGCACACCCATGACGGCGGGCGGATCCAGCTGCGGCTGGACAACGGTCAGCGCGCGGCGCGCCTCGTGGTCGTCGACGACGGGCCGGGGATCCCCCAGGAAGATCTGGAGCGCGTCTTCGAGCGCTTCTATCAGTCCGATGCCGCCCGCTCCGGTGAAGGGACCGGCCTCGGTCTTGCGATTGCGCGCTGGATCGCCAAAGAACATGGCGGCGAGGTGACGGCTGCCAACAACCCACACGGCGGCGCGGCTTTTACAGTCGAATTCCCAGCTGAACCTAAAGTCTTAGCGAAGTCTTAGCTAGCTTTCATAGGCGGCTCATCGCTCCGGCGCAGCATGAGCGTCGACTATGCGGGACCCGTTCACTCCGGACTTCATCGAGACCCCGATCGCCCCGGAGCCTGCGGTGCCCGTTCAGCCCGCTCAGCCCGTTCCCCCCTTTCCCCACCGTCCGGCGCGCAGCATGGCAGCGGCCATGCTCGCCGCCGGGCTGGTCGTCGGCAGCATCGGTGGGGGTGCGGTCGGCGCGCTCCTCGCAAGTAACCGCCACACCGCGGCCAACACCACCGCGAGTAATGCAACGGTTGCGTCGGGTGTGGCCGCACCGGCCCCCTCGCCGGGGTCATTCGCCGCCATCTATCAGCAGGTAAAGGACGGCGTGGTCACCATCACCACCTCGGTCTCGGGCAATGGCGCCCGCTCCTTCTCGCAAGCCGAAGGTTCCGGCATCGTGGTCGACAAGCAGGGCGACATCCTCACCAATGCCCACGTCGTGGGTAGCTCCTCGCAGGTGCAGGTGACCTTCAGCGACGGGCATAACGCGACCGCCCAGGTCAAGGGGGTCGACCAGAGTGCGGACCTGGCCGTGGTCCAGGTCTCGGCCTCAGACCAGCTGCATCCAGTGCCGACCGGCAACTCCGATGCGCTGCAAGTAGGTGACACCGCGCTCGCCATCGGATCGCCCTTCGGGCTGCAAGGAACCTTCACCGCCGGCATCATCTCCGGCCTGAACCGCTCCAGTAGCGCACCCAACGGCCGCGCGCTGACCGGGATGATCCAGACCGATGCGCCGATCAACCCCGGAAACTCCGGTGGTGCCCTGCTCGACGGCAAGGGCCAGTTGATCGGCATCAATGACTCGATCCAGAGCCCGGTCGAAGGCAACGTCGGCGTCGGCTTCGCGATTCCGATCAACCGCGCGGTGAGCCTCTTGCCCTCGCTCGAGAAGGGCATCGCGATCCAGCATCCCGCGCTCGGCATCACGGCACAGACGCTCACCGCATCGACCGCGAGCCAGCTCGGCATCACCCAAACCTCCGGCGTGCTGGTGATCGATGCCGCCGCGGGCGGACCGGCGGCCGCGGCGGGTCTCCATGGCACGGGTCAGGCGGATGCCAGCGACGACATCATCACCGCCATCGATGGGCACACGATCGCCACTATCGATCAGCTCACCCAGTACCTCGACACCAAGAAAGTCGGCGATCGCGTCACGCTGTCGGTGATCCGCAACGGGCAGCACATCTCAGTAGGAGTGACCTTGGGCGCCTTCCAAGCCCGGCCGTCGGCCACACCCTAAAGCACCCAATGATGCGCATAACCCGGTCGGGGGCGATGTGATGCGGCAAGCGCCGACGCTGAAGCCCCTTCCTCAACTTCGCCGGACTGCCTGGCTTTCCGGTACACGCGCCTGGCTGATCGGCCTCGGGCTGGTGGCCGTTCTCCTCGTTGGCTTGATCGCCCGCGATACGGTCTTCGCCCAGCCCGCTGCGGTGGCGATTCGCACCGCGACGGCGGACCGGGGCACCGTGACCTCCGTCATCAGCGGCACCGGCTCACTCCTGCCGGCCGGCCGCATGAACGTGAGCTTCAAACAGACGGGCATCCTGACGGAGGTCGACGTCAAGGTCGGCGACAAGGTGACCACGGGCCAGTTGCTGGCGCGAATCGACTCGACCAGCCAGCAGGCCTCGCTCGCCCAGGCGCAAGCATCACTGGCATCCGCCCAGGCCAACTTGCAAGCGACCCAGTCCCCGGTCACGGCGGCGCAGGTCGCGCAGCTCCAGCACCAGGTCAACAACGCACAGCAGAGTTACAACGACACCGTGGCATCGGTTAATGCCACCAACCAGGCCGACGCCGCCACCGTCGCCAACGACCAGGCGAAGGTGAACGCGGACTGCCCAAGCGGCGCCATATGCAGCCAGGAGCAGGCCCAGCTCGCCAACGACAAGAGCAAGCAGAACATGGATGCGATCAGCGGCCGGTCCCGCATCAACTCGGCATCGCAGCAGATCACGTCCGCGCGCGATAACCTGGCCGTACAGACGCAGGTCAAACCAAGCTCGCTGACGTCTGGCCAGGCGCAGGTCGCCACAGCCCAGGCCCAGGTGCAGGCGGCCCAGGTAGCGTTTAACCAGACCACCCTCACCGCCCCCACTTCGGGCGTCGTCATCAGCATCAACGGCGTGCCCGGAGAGGCGGCGGGATCCGGAACCGCTCAGGCGCCGGGGTCGCTCGCTCCGCTGCCGTCCTCGGGTGGTGCCGGGTCGGGCTCATCCGGCTTCATGGTGATCGACGACACCAGCAGCTTCGTCGCCGTGATGCCGTTCGCTGAGACGGATGCCGCGCGGCTGGCTGCCAATCAAACCACCTCGTTGACGTTCGACGCCATCCCGAACCTGACCATTTCGGGGCACGTGCTGAGCATCAGTCCGAGTGCCACCGTGGTCTCGAACGTCGTCGACTACTACGTGAGCTTCGTCCTCAACCGCACCGATCCGCGGCTACGGGAGGGGATGACCGCGAACGCGTCGGTCACCGTCGCCCAGGCAGACAATGCCGTACGCGTCCCGAACGCCGCCGTGCGCACTACTGGCGGAACGACGATGGTCACGGTTCTCTCGAAAGGACAGCAGATTCCGACCGAGGTGATCACCGGCGTCGTGGGTGACACGTATACCGAGATCAAGGCCGGGCTGAACGAAGGCGACGTCGTGGTGCTGCCAGCCATCCGCACGACCACCGGGGCCGCGTCCGGCGGCAACCTGCTCCGCGGCGGCGGCGGCGGCTTTGGCGGGGGAGGCGTCGTTCGGGGCGGCGGAGGGTGATCACCCTCGAGGGGATAACCAAGGTCTACCGCACAGGCGAGGTGGAGGTAGCCGCCCTCAAGGGCATTTCGCTTCACATCCCGGAGGGCGAGTTCGTCGCCATCATGGGACCCTCGGGTTCCGGCAAGAGCACGCTGATGAACCTGATCGGCTGTCTCGACCAGCCATCCTCCGGCCGCTACATCCTCGATGGCTACGACGTGTCGGCATTGACCGATGACCAGCTGGCCTGGATTCGCAATCGAAAGATCGGCTTTGTCTTCCAGTCCTACAACTTGATTCCCCGCGCGAGCGCGGTGCACAACGTCGAAATGCCGCTGATCTACGCGGGCGACAATCTGCAGCGCCGAGAACGGGCCATGGCGGCGCTCGAATCGGTCGGGCTGCTCGAACGCGCCGGTCACCTGCCCAGCGAGCTCTCGGGCGGCCAGCAGCAACGCGTCGCCGTGGCCCGCGCCCTGGTGACGGATCCGGCGATCCTGCTGGCGGATGAACCGACCGGCAACCTCGACAGCGAATCGAGTCTCGAGATCATGAAGTTGCTCCGCGATCTCAACCAGCAAGGCCGCACCATCGTGCTGATCACGCACGAGCCCGACATCGCGGCCTTTGCCCAGCGCGTGGTACGAGTGCGCGACGGGGTCGTGGTCAGCGACGAACGCCCGTCGATCGCGGCGGAGATGGTTCGATGAGCATCCTCGAAGGCCTGCGCCTGGCGGTCAACGGCCTGCTGTCGAACCGCTTGCGATCAGCCCTCACCATGCTCGGCATCCTGATCGGGGTGTCGGCAGTCATCCTGCTGGTCGGTGTCGGCAACGGCGCCACGGTCGCGGTCCAGCAGCAGATCCAATCCCTGGGTTCCAACCTGCTGACCGTCTTTCCATCCAACGCGAGAAGCGCGGGTGGCGTACAGCAGGGCTTTGGCACGGGATCGAGCTTCACGCTCGACGACGTGAAAGCCATCGCCAACCAGCAGACGTCACCGGACGTGGTTACCGCCATCCCCAGCGCCGGCGGGCGGGCGCAGCTGACCTACGGCAATCAAAACTGGAACAGCAGCCTGACCGGGACGACGCAGGACTTCCCGTCCGTACGCAATTACCAGCTGGCGAGCGGCCAGTTCTTTAGCTCGGGGGAGGTCGACGCAGCGAGCAAGGTGGCGGTCATCGGACCGACGGTCGCCACCAACCTCTTCGGCAGCGCCGATCCAATCGGCCAGGTGATGAAGATCAACCGGCAGAACTTCCGCGTCATCGGCGTCTTCGCTCCCAAAGGGTCATCGGGTGGCTTCAACAACCAGGACGATGTGGTTGTCGTGCCGATCACGTCGGCATGGAGCTACCTGCTGGGCGGGCGCGGAAAGAATATTCAGCAGATCTACGTCGAGGCGACCAGTGCGCAGGCGACGACCGCCGCGACCGCCGAGGTCACCCAGGTGATGTTGGACCGGCATCACATATCAGATCCGACGCAGGCCGATTTCCAGATCCTGAGCCAGCAGGACGTGCTCGCCAGCGCCTCGCAGACGACCGGCGTGCTCACCCTGATGCTGGGGGCGATCGCCGGCATCTCGCTCGTCGTCGGTGGCATCGGAATCATGAACATCATGCTGGTCACCGTCACCGAGCGGACGCGCGAGATCGGCATCCGGAAGGCAATCGGTGCGCGGCGCCAGGACATCCTGCTGCAGTTCCTGATCGAGTCGATGTTCCTATCGGGTCTCGGCGGGGCCCTGGGAATCCTTGTCGGCTTTGGCCTGGCGCGATTGCTTCCCATCGCGGTTTCCGCGTTGCCGACGCCCGTCATCTCCACGCCGTCCGTCTTCCTGGCATTCGGCATCTCCGTCGGCATCGGTCTGTTCTTCGGCCTGTATCCCGCGAACCGGGCGGCGCGACTCCGTCCGATCGAAGCGCTCCGCTACGAGTGAACCCCAAGGAGGTCATGCAATGATCAAGCTTCCCATCGCCGCGCTCGTTGTCATCGTCGGCTTACTCGGCGGTTTTTACGGTGGCTACAAAATCGGTGGCGGCGGCACGACCGCCAACGCCGCCGCATCCACGAACAGCACACGGACCACGGGCAATGGTTTCGCTGGGGGCCGCGGGTTGGCCGCTGCCTGTCCTAGCCCGGGCGCAACCCCAGCCGCCAGTGCATCCGGAGCGGCCGCGCGGCGCGGCGCCACCGGCACTGTCGCCAATCTGACGGCCAACAGCCTGACGATCCATGACACCCGCTGCAACACTGACGTCAAAGTCACCTTCGACCAGAGCGTGATCGTGCGCAAGACCGTCGTTGGCCAGGCCTCTGACCTACAGGAGACCGAGACGATCACCGTGACCGGGACGCGGCAGGCCGACGGCAGCATCAAGGCCAACAGCATCAGCATCGTTCCGGCCGGCTCGGGCGGACTCGGTGGATTCGGCGGCGCCGCCGCGACTGGCGGCTGAGCTCGGTCGAGGCGAGCCAGAGGGCATGGACCGGCTGAGCTGGCTGCTCCTTGCCCTGGTCCTGGTGCTCGCCGGTCTTTATCTGCACGTGCGGGTGGCCGACGAGTGGCTGTCCTACCTGGTGGCCGGGATTGGCGCCGGCATCGGCCTGGGCCTAATCGGCAGCGTCATTCACGATGCGTTCGCCGGCCAGCGCCATCAGCACTGACCGGCGACTCCGCCGAAGGGCGACTACGCCCTAAACGTTAGGCGCGAGAAGCGCGACGACCAATCCTTGCCCTGGCCCGGACGAAGCCATCCCGTCACCGCGACGGCGGCAAGGATGAGGAGCAGTAGCAGGAGCAGGCCGAACAGCGTGACGATGCCGCCCACGCTGCTGAAAAAAGCGACCAGGCTGCCAAACAGGCCTGTGCCATTTGCGGCCGCCGGCTTCCCCGTTGCGGACGTTGCGCTGTTGCTGTCAGACGCCCAGTTGAAGCGGATGCTCTCGTCGGGAGCCGACGCCGCCGTCCCCGACCCGGTCGAGCTTGCCAGCGAGGTCTGGCCGCCGCCGGCCGTTGAGGCGCCGCCGGTTTTGGCGCCAGTCGACCCGCTACCGCCAGTACCCGAGCCGGTTGTACCGGAACCGGTTGATCCGCTGCCAGCGGAACCCGAACCATTCGAGTTGGTCGGCGTGCAAAACAGCGTGCTCGTCGTCTGACCTACCGGGTCGGTCGGATGCGGGTTCGCCGCCTGCGGGAAGCAGGTCGGCGAGACGCCCGGCGTGTCGGCAAAAACTGGGGCCGTCGCCCCGATCGCCGCCAGGCCGATGACCGGAACGCTCGCCAAAGCCGTCAACGACATGATGAGTAACTTGCGCATCGAAACACCTCCACGAGGGGATGTCTCGACACTAACGACGCCGGCCGCGGCGTTCGCGCTCCGGACGCACCGTGATTAGATCCTGCAAACGCACCGCTCCATCTCCCGATAGCTGAATAGGCGGATATACCTAGAGGCAAGGAGAGGCAATTGCTGCCGTTGCTTTGTACAGGGCACGCCAACGAGCGGGCAAAAAAGAGCCATGCTGAGACACCCGTCACTCCGGCGGCGTATCGTTCTGCCCTTCATCGTGCTCGTCCTCTTCATCGGCGTGGTCGGCATCGCCGTCGTGAGCGCCCAGGTCGGTGGCTCCGTCGAAGGTGCGGCCGATAACAGCCTGATCCAGAATTCACTGCGCACCAACGATCGGCTGGCGACGCTGGAGAACGACCGGTTGCAGCAGCTGCGGGCCGCCGCCGACACCGCCGGAATCGCCAGCGCCAGCGGCCGCGGCGATGGCGCCGCGGCAGGCCGCCTGCTCGGTCCAATCGTCGGCAATGCGCAGCCCGAGCACCTGGTGCTTCGCGTCCTCAACACTGGCGGGCGCGAGCTCGTCGCCCTCCGCCGCAACGGCGCCACCGTCGAGACGTTTGCTGGCGGCGCGGGCTATACGGGACAGGCGGCCGTCCAGCACGCGCTGGCGGGGGCTCGCGACTCGCTGGGCGACAAGTACATCTTCCTTTCGAATGAGACGCCGACGATGCTCTACTGGGTCGCGCCGATCTGGACCGACACCCAGACGCCGACGGTCGTCGGCGCCGTTCTGCTCGGCGAGGCCCTCCCGGAGATCGTGCAGACCATACCCGGCTCGAGCTCGAACGTGGTGGCATTTTTCGATGCATTTGGCCAGGTGCTCGCCGGCTCGCTGACCGGTATCCAATCGCTGTCCCCTGGGGTCAGGCAGGAGGTGACGCCGGAAACGCCGGTGCGGATCGCCACGGAGTGGCAGAGCCACCCCTACCGATTGCTCGTCAACGATTGGACGATGCGCGGCACCAACCTGGGCTACCTCGGTGTCGCCGCGACCGCGACCGATCTCAGCAACTCCCTCAATGCCATCCGCCTCGTCCTGGTGGCGCTGTTCGGCGCGATCGCCCTCGGCACCATCCTGATCGGCCTCGCCCTGGCGGACCGGATCACCCGCCCCATCGATCACCTCGTGGCGTCGATGGCGACGGTCTCGGCGGGGGACTACAGCCGCCGTGTCCAGGTCGAGTCGGCCGACGAGATCGGATACCTGGCCCAGAGCTTCAACGAGATGACGGCGGCGCTGGAAGCGCAGATCCAGGCGCGCGAAGAGGCCTACTTCCGCAACCTCGAGGCCCTGGCTCGGGTGATCGATGCCCGCGATCCATACACCTTCGAGCACTCGGCACGGGTCGCGGCCGTCAGCCACGAGCTGGCGGAGGGGATGGGACTCTCGACCGTGGACCTTGTCGTGCTGCGCCGGGCCGGCCTCCTGCACGACATCGGCAAGATCGGCGTCGCCGACGCCATCCTGGCCAAAAAGGGACCGCTCAACGATGAGGAGTGGTCCGCCATCCGGCGGCACCCGGTGATCGGCTTCGAGATGTTGAAGGACGTCCCCTTTCTTCAACCGAGTCTCGACCCCATCCGCCATCACCACGAGCGATGGGACGGGGAGGGCTATCCGGACAAGTTGAAGGGCAGCTCGATCTCGCAACTGGCGCGAATCGTCACCGTCGCCGACGCCTTCGATGCGATGACGTCCGACCGCCCCTACCGAAAGAGTTTTTCTTTCGAGTTCGCCGCCCGAGCCATCGAGAGTGAATCCGGTCGCCAGTTCGACCCCGCGGTGGTGGCCGCGTTCATGGCGAGAAAGGCCGCGATCTTCGCGCGACTCGAAGAGATGGGCAAGAAGCCGGCGCCGCATGCATCGGACATCCGGCTGGATCACGCCGCATGAGTCGCACGCTTCGCTGGGCACAATGGGCCGTGGTCGCGACGGCGGTGCTGCTGCTCTTCTGGGTCGCCGCCAGCCTGGGCGGCTGGTCGCCGGACCTCCGCCGGTTGACGACGAACGTCCATGGACCGCTGGTCGCCGATTACCGGGCGGAGAGCCCGCAATTGCTGGCACCGCTGTCACCCGACATCACGCAAGACGCATCCCGCGACCAGGCCGGCTCAGCACGGCCGAGCTCGAGCCCTTCCGCGGGCCCGAGCCCCAGTGGATCCGGTACCTCGCCGACGCCGACCGGGTCGGGAACCGTCCCGCCAACCCCATCGCTGCCGACGCTGCCGGTGCCGACGCCGAGCCTTCCGGTGGCAACGCCTACGCTGCCGATCGCGACGCCCACGCTGGTGCCGACGCCGAGCCTCCCCACGCTACCGCCCCTCCCGTAGGACGGCGCCGCCGCCGCTGCGGATAGGCGACCCACTCGTCCGACAACTCCTGCAGGATGGTGCCGGCCAGCCGCAGCAAGGCCTGTTGGTGCGGGAAGATCCCGACCAGCTGGCACGATTGCCGAAGCTCACGCTGCAACGAGGCGAGTCCGTTGAGCGACGCGACCAGGCGGCGCTCCGTCCGAGGCAGCCGGTAATAGGTCAGCAAGGCGGCGGGCGGGGCCTCGAGCATCTTCACCAGCTCCGGGAACGCGAACTCGAAGCGCGCCCGTACACCGGCGAGCGCCGCCACCGCACCCTGGGCGTCCGGCTCGGCGAACGCGCCGCGAAGGCTGGCCTCCACCGCGGGGCGGCCGTCCGGCGCCACCTCGGCAAGCGCATCCGCGATGAAGCTCTCCCGGCAACGCTGCCAGTGCGCCCCCGGGTAGACCGTCGCGAGTGCCGGGAGCAGTCCGGCCAGGTGGTCCGAGGTCACCACGTCCAGGCTGTGGAGTCCTCGTTCCTTCAGGTCGAGCAGGAATATCTCCCAGAAGATCGTGTCGCCGCCGGCGGGGCGGATGGTGAGCGAGACCACCTCGCGATTCCCGGATTCGGCGGTGGCCACCGCGACGACGATCGAAACCGCCAGGGCTTCACCGGCCTCGCGGACCAGTGCCGTCCGCTCGAACAGCATGAGGTACGGATAGCCATCCCGAAGGCGGCGATGCCGGAACGCTTCGACACGACGGTCCCAGTCACTCGCCTGGGCGTCGACCACCGCCGGATTGGTGCCGGGGACGCCGACCGTCTCAGCAAGGGCATCAACGGCGCGCGTGCTCGCGCCGGCGAGGTAGGTCTGCTGGATCACGGACAGCAGGGCGCGCTCCACCGGACGTCGGGGCGCCAGCAGGCGGCGCACGTAGCTGCCGCGGTAGGCGACCGGCAGCAGCGGGATGAGTGGGGCTCGCCGTCGGGATCCGTGCAGCCGGCGTGACGGCGGCCCCTGCGCGGGGGTTCCCATCAGCAGGCGCAGGGTGGGCGCCGAATCGAGACGTGGGCGCGGGGCAAATCGAGGCGACATGGTTTCCTCCCGAATGGAATTTGTCAGCGGCGGACGATTCGCCCGTGGGAGGCGATGGGGCGCGCACCACGGCGCGGGTCGCTGGCGACGACGAGCGGGCGTCCGGCGACGATGTGGCGGCTTTGCGCCGGCGGAACGGTGGCGGATGTGACCATGAGCCTCAGGGTACGCAGCCCCGGTTGGGATATCGTGTGGCAGCGGTATCGGGATCGTACCCTACAGCTGCAGGGCGGCCCTCAAAAACGAGCCGGCGGTCGTGAGGGCGGGCGGGCGAGGTTGGGGAGGGGGGACTTCTATCCTCGACTTATCGCCGCGACCATCGACGACCGCCGGCTTCCGGTGCCCCGGGCCGCTGCATCTCCTGCTTGGATTCGACACTGCCCGCGGGCGAGTCCGCGCAGTGGTCGGCGGAGAGAGTCAACCCGGAAGGTGTACGTGGACGAGGATATCGTCGGGCGAGCGCGATGTCGGCCTCCAGTCGATGGGGAGCCGCCCCCGGCATCTGCAGGGTGCGCGCCAGGGCTTAAGCGGCGTCGAGCAGGCCGTAGCGCGCGGCGCAGGCGAGCGCTTCCAGCTTCGAGTGGGCGTCCAGCTTCTCCAGGATGTTCTGTACGTGGCCGCGAACCGTGGTGAAGCCGATGCCAAGCTCAGCCGCGATGGCGCGGTTGTCGAGGCCATCAGCCATCAAGGCGAGCACCTCCATTTCACGGCGCGTGAGACTCTCGACCAGGCGGCGACGGTCAGCCTCGTCCCTTGACATCTCGTGGGCGCGGGCGAGCAGGCGCGCCAGCTGCGCCGCCGGTATCAGCATCTCCCCTTCCGCGGCGCGGCGAACGGCTTCGACGACATCAGCCGTGGCCCGCGACTTCGGCAGGTAGGCGCACGCTCCGGCGCGGACGGCGGCGATCATCGCCACCTCGCTTTCGTCGGCGCTGAGAAAGACGATCGGCACCGCCGGCTGGCCCTCGCGGATAAGTCCGGCGATATCCGCACCGCTGGCGTCCGGTAGGTGGGAATCCATCACCACGACATCGGGCTGCTGGAGCGTCGACAACCGCACGGCCTCCACCGCGGTGGCCGCCGTCCCCACCACCTTGAGGTCGCCCGTGGCGTTGATCATGGCGGCCAGTCCCTCCGAGACCAGGAGGTGGTCTTCCACAAGCAGGACTGTGATCGGCGTGTGCTCAGGCGGCATTGGCAACCTCCTCCCTGGCGTCCGGGATCCAGTACTCGACGACGCAGCCCTCGCCGGCGGAGGACGTGATACGAAACCACCCACCCGCCATTTCGGCACGCTCGCGCATCGCGATCAGGCCGAGATGACCGGGGACCGCCCCGTTGTGGCTGCCATCGAACCCCACGCCGTCGTCGGCGATCCGGGTCAGGATGCCGTCATCGACCGCTGACACTGCACATTCGACGCGGCGGGCCCGGGCATGCTTGCGGACGTTGGCCAGCGCCTCCTGCGCGATCCGATAGGCGATCACCTGCGTCTCCGATGCCGGGTTGCGCTCCAGCCTGGTTGCCAGCTCGACCTCGATTCCGGTTTCCTGTGTCATCGCGTCGAGGTACTGCCGCAGCGCTGCGGGAAGTCCGCCTTCATCCAGTGCGGCCGGCCGCAGCTCGAAGAGCAGATGACGCAAGCGGTCGGTCGACTGCTGCACATTTTGCTGTAAGCGGTCGACCTGTTCGATCTGCGCGGCATCGTGCATCGATTCACGGAGCGAGAACAAGCGCAAGCCGACGGCGAACATCGACTGGATCGAGTCGTCATGGATGTCGCTGGCGATCGCCCGCCGCTCCTCCTCCTGGGCATGTACCAGTCGCCGGAGCAGGGCGCGACGGTTCTGGTCGACCTGTTTAAGGGTTTCCACCGACTGGCGCAACGCGGCTTCGGTGCGGCGGCCCTCGGTCACGTCGATCGCCACCACGATGGCGCCCACCGTGTTGCCGGCCGCATCGCGGAACGGACCCAGGCTGAAGGAAAAGGTTCGATCCCCCTGGGTCAGCTCCGCCCTCCCGTCAATCCCCGAGAGCGCCTGGCGAATGCCCTCGACGACCTTGGGGTGCTCCGCGAAGAGATCGGCGGCCGACCACCCCAGGGCCTCGCCCGGTTTCTTGCCGAGCGGATCCGGTCCGACCCCGGCAGAGAAGGTGATCGCCCCATCGCGGTCGATCGCAAACAGCGCGATCGGGGCGCTGTCGATGATCGCCCCCACCCGGGCCTCGCTTTCGCGGAGCTGGCGTTGCACCTGGAGGCGCTGCTCCAGCTCGTCTCGAAACATGGCCTGCTTGCGATCGAGCTCGGCGGTGGCCGCCGCTCGCGCGCGCGCTCGGCTGCCGCCCGGCGGCCAGGTGAACAGCCGACCAAGGACCGCCTCGACCCCGGACCGGCCGGCCTTCATCCCGGGTATAACGCGGGGCCGGGGTCGACCGAGTTACGGCCGGGTGACGGTAGGACGACGCCCCAGTCCGTAACCCAGGGCCCCGGCGGCTATCGCGGCCAGCAATGCCAGGAACGGCCAGGGATTGGAGCCCGGGTGGGGCGAGGCGGCGGCCGCGGTGGCAGCGGCGGCCGGTTGGACGACCGCGAGCGGGACGCTTGCCTTGCCGTCGCCCACGATAACCACGGCGTTCATCCCGTAGTGGAGAGGGCAGCTGTACGGAAAGATGCCGGCCGTTGGAAACGTCTGGGTGATGGTCTGCCCTTCTTGGAGGGTGGTCGGGCCGCTGCTCCAACCCGTGCCGACGACCTCGTGCTGCAGGGCGTCCCGATTGGTCCAGGTTACGGTGGCGCCGGGCTGCACGTACAGGATCGTCGGGCTGAAGCAGATGCTGGTGAGGTCGACGCGGGTGCCCGTACCCTGGGTGGTCCCCTGGTGGCAGCCTCCGCCGCCAGCCAGTGCCGTCTGAACGCAGGCGATGAGCGCGGATGCCGTGATCACCGAAACGATGAGAGCGATGATGCGTCGTCTCATGTCCCCTATACCCCGCCAACGCCGGGCCGGTTCCATGCGGGCGGGCGGAGTCGGCTTCTAGATCCCTAGGAAGATTGCGCCGCACCGGCCGCGCGTTCGCCGGTGCCGGCGACGTCGCGGATGGGGTCGAGCCGGTAGCCGGCGCCCCGTACGGTCACGATCTCGAATCCGAGCTTGCCGAAGCGGCCGAGCTTCTCCCGCAACCAGCGGATGTGGACGTCCACCGTCTTGCGGTCGCCCAGGTAGTTGTAGCCCCAGACCTGCTCCAGCAGGATCTCACGAGTAAAAACCCGGCCGGGACGGCGGACCAGGTAGGCGAGCAGTTCCCACTCCTTGGGGGTCAACTTGAGCTCGGCGTCGTCGACCATGGCGCGCCGCCCTGCCCGATCGATCTTCAACCGGCCGAGTCGGTCCTCCTCCACCTCGGGGCGCACGTCCCGCTGCTCGCTGCGACGCAGCACGGCGGTCATGCGCGCGAAGAGTTCCCGCAAGGAGAAGGGTTTGGTGATGTAGTCATCGGCGCCCAGCTGCAGCCCGACCACCTTGTCGACCTCACTCTCCTTGGCGGTCAGCATGATGATCGGCACGTTGCTTTCCTGTCGAAGGATCCGGCAGACCTCGAGCCCATTCAACTCGGGCAGCATCAAGTCGAGCAGGATCAGGTCGGGGCGCGAGCTCCGCGCCCGCGCGACGGCGTCGGCGCCATCCTGCGCGACGGTCACGACATATCCTTCTTTCTTAAGGTTGAAGGTCAGCGTGTCGCGGATTGTCGCGTCATCCTCGACCACGAGGACGCGCTTGGGCACGCTAGCTCAGCTCCACGATCCGCCCGGTGTGGAGGAAGACGACGTCTTCGGCGATGTTGGTGACCCGATCCGCGATTCGCTCCAGGTCCTTGGCGAGGAAGAGCAAGATGGCGGCCCGCTGGACATTGCTCGGGTCGTCGACCATGTAGCGGATCAGCTCCTCCCAGATCTTGTGGTACAGCACGTCGACCTCATCGTCCCGCTCGGCAATGGCCCGCGCCCGGTCCTCGTCTGCCTCGATGACGGCGCCCAGGATCTCGTGCACCTGGGACTCGGTCAGCTCGGCCATCTTCGGAAGGTCGACATACGGCTTCAGCTGAGGCAGGTCGTTGAGCCGGACTGCCGCCCGGGCGATGCCGACGGCGTGGTCACCCATCCGCTCCAGTTCGAGGACCATGTGCTGGAAGCTGACGATCAGGCGGAGGTCGCGGGCCACCGGCTGCTGGGTCGCCATGATCATGAAGGCGCGCTCGCGCAGCTGCCGGTGCAGCTCGTTGACGTCCTGGTCGCGGGCGATGACCATCTTGGCCAACGCGTTGTCACGATCGACCAGCGCCCGCATCGAGTCGGCGATGGCCTGCTCGACCATGCTGCCCATGCGGACGACGCCCGACTTCAGCTCGGCGAGCTCCTGGTCGAAAAGGGTCCGGGTGGTGGCCACGCTGTTGGTTCTACCCGAAGCGGCCGGTAATGTAATCCTCGGTCCGGCTGTCCTTGGGGCGATTGAAGATGTCGTCGGTTGGGCCGAACTCGATCACTTCGCCCGCCCGCTTCTGGTTCATCAGCATGAAGGCGGTGAAGTCCGAGGCACGGGCCGCCTGCTGCATGTTGTGCGTCACGATCACGATCGTATACCGCTCTTTCAGTTCTTGCATGAGTTCTTCGATGCGAAGGGTCGCGATCGGATCGAGCGCCGAGGCCGGCTCGTCCATCAGGACCACTTCGGGCTTGACGGCCAGCGCGCGTGCCAGGCACAACCGTTGCTGCTGGCCGCCGGACAGGTTGAGGGCGGAGCGCCGCAACCGGTCTTTCACCTCGTTCCACAGCCCGGTGTCCTTGAGGCTCTCTTCCACCACCTCGTTGATCCGCTGCTTCGACCAACCGAGCATGTGCGGACCATAGGCGACGTTGTCGAAAATCGATTTCGGGAAGGGGTTTGCCCGCTGGAAGAGCATGCCCACCTGGCGGCGCAGGTTGATGACGTCGGTATCCGTCGACAGCACGTTGTGGCCGTCGATCAGCACCTCACCGGTGGCGCGAGTGCCGGGGACCAGGTCATACATCCGGTTGAAGACGCGCAGGAAGGTTGTCTTCCCACAGCCGGAAGGGCCGATCAGGGCGGTGATCTTGCGCGCCTGGACGGACAGCGAGGCCTCGTGCAGCGCCTGGAAATCGCCGTAGAAGAAGTTGACCTTGCGGGCGTCGAGCTTGATCTCGATGTCGGGGTCCGGCACCGACGGTGGGGCAACCTCAGTCTGCATCGTTTTCCAAGCCATCATTCTCCCACTGACCGCCACTAGCGCTCGATCCGCCGGACGTACACCCGCGCCAGGATATTGGTGGCCGCCACCATGATCACGAGCAGCAGCGCCGCCCCCCAGGCCTGGTCCTGCAAGTTGGGGTAAGGAACCAGGGCATTGTGAAAGACGGTGAGCGCCAATGCGCCCATCGGCTGCAGCGGATTGGTCTGCACGATGTCGTTGCCGAAGGCCGTGAAGAGGAGCGGTGCCGTCTCGCCGGCGGCGCGAGCCATCGCCAGCAGCGCCCCGGTGACGATGCCGCCGAGCGCGGCCGGCACGACAATCTCGAGCGTCACCCGCCAGCGCGCCGCACCTAGGGCCAATCCGGCTTCACGGAGCGTATTGGGAACCAGCAGGAGCGCGGTCTCCGTGGCACGAAGGATCACCGGCAGCATCAGCACCGCCAGCGCGATCGATCCGGAGAGCGCCGAGAAATGATGCGTGGTCAACACCACCACGGTGTAGCCCAAGATGCCGAAGGCAATCGAGGGCAGGCCGGTCAGGACGTCGCTGATGAAACGCACCGTGTCTCCGACCTGGTTGCGTCCGTATTCGGAGAGGAAGATCCCGATCAGGGCGCCGACGGGAACCGCCAGCAGCGATCCGATGCCGACGATTTCGAGCGTGCCAATGATGGCGTTGAGGACGCCGCCACCCGGCACTCCCTGCGGGTGGGGCGAGTCGGTGAAGAAACCCGGCGTCAAGATGCCGGGCAACCCTTTGATGATGACGAAGAGGAACAGCACGAGGACCGGGATCGCCGCCACCATCACGCACAACACGACGAGCGCGACGACGACGCGATCGATCAAAAGGCGGACGAGAGGAAGGCTCATACTGCGGCCCGTGACGATCCGGAAAAGCGCCAGATCAACAGGCGCGCCAGCACGTTGACGACGATCGTGATCAGCACCAGCACCACGCCGAGATAGAAGAGCGATCCGAGGTAGACATTGCCGTTGGCCTCGGTAAATTCGTTTGCGATCACGCTCGGCAGTGTGTATCCCGAGGCGAATAGCGAGGCACTGATCTGCACCGAGTTGCCGATCACCATGGTGACCGCAATGGTTTCGCCCAGGGCGCGCCCCAGCGACAGCAGGATCGCGCCGGTGATACCCACCCGGGCATAAGGCAGGATGACCGACCAGATGGTCTCGGCATTAGTCGCGCCGAGCGCCAGGCTCGCCTCGCGGAGCTCACGGGGCACGGCCCGGATCACGTCGCGCGAGAGCGCGATCATGATCGGCAGCACCATGATGGCCAGCACCAGGCCGGCCGTCAGGAAGCCGTAGCCACTGGGCGTCCCGCGGAACAAGGGAAGGAAGCCCAGGGTGTGGTTGAGAAACGGATCGACCTTGTCCCGCATCAACGGGACTAGGATGAAGAAGGCCCAGAGTCCGATGACGACGCTGGGGATACCGGCGAGCAACTCGATCAGGAAGGACAGCGGGCTGCGGAGCAAGCTCAGGCGGGCGTCCTCGGCGAGAAAGAGGGCGGCGCCCAATCCGATCGGAAAGGCGATCAGCAGCGCGATCGCCGACGTCACCAGCGTGCCATAGATAGGCGTCAGCGCACCGAACTCGCCGCGCACCGGGTCCCAGGTGCGGGTGACGAAGAAGCCGAGCCCGAATTTCGTGATCGCGGGCAGCGCGGGAACGACCAGCGCGACGATGAAGATGACCGCGATCAGCATGACCAGGCCGGCGGCACCGTAAGCGATCACGCGGAAGACGCGGTCACCTGAAACGAGTCGCCGCTGGCGGCTCGCGGCCACCAGCGGCGTGGGAACCATCCGCTCGGCGGCAGTTCCGCGACTCATGGCGACGTTAGGACGGGGCGGGCACGTTGAGGAGGGTGCTGCCTCCCGAGGTAACCGTCTTCAGCGAAATGATGTCGTCCTTCACGAGGTTGGCCGGCAGCTTCGCGTAGTGAAGGTTGACGGCGTATTGCTGACCGTCGGTGACGAGCCAGTCGAGGAAGTCCACGAGCGCGGCGCCCTTGGTCTTCTCGGCCTGGTCCTTGTAGAGCATCAGCCAACTGTAGCCGCTGATGGGGGCGCTGTTCTTGCCCGGAGCATCGACGATCGAGAACTGCGTCGGGTTGATCGCGAGGAACTGGCTGGCGGCCGCGGTCGCGCCACCGGCGCTGGGGATGACAAAGGTGCCGTCATGGTTCTGGAGCGACGCCTGGGTCATGTTGGTCTGGATGACATAGGCAAGCTCGACGTAGCCGATCGCGCCGGGCGTCTGCTTGATGGTGGTGGCGACGGCCTCGTTACCCTTGGCGCCCTGGCCGACGGGCCAGGAGACGGACTTGCCTTTACCGACCTTGGTCTTCCAGTCGGCACTCACGGTCGACAGGTAGTCCGTGAAGATGTAGGTCGTCCCACTGCCATCCGAGCGGTGGACAACGCTGATCGGCTGGTTGGGCAGGCTGACGCCGCCGTTGTCGGCGGACAGTGCCGGATCGTTCCAGTTCTTGATCGTTCCGAGGAAGATGCCGGCGATCGTCTTGGGCGTCAGCTTCAGCTGGCCGTTCGAAACCCCGGACAGGTTGTACGCGAGCGACTCGGTGCCAAGGGTCGAGGCGATCTGCACGACGTTGTCGCTTCCCCCCGCGGCCGTCAGCTCCGTAGCACTCATGGGCACATCGCTCGCGCCGAAGTCGACAACCTTCTTGGTCAGTTGCGAGATGCCGGCACCGGAGCCGAGCGCATTGTAGTTGATGGTCACCTGGCTGAACTTCTGGTTGTAGGCGAAGCGAGCGGCATCGTAGAACGGGGCGGGGAAGGTCGCGCCCGTGCCGATCAACTGCGCGGCCGGGGGCGTCGGCGCGCTGGTGACTGGGGCACCGGTTGACGGATTCGTGGAGACTGAGCTACCGCCGCAGGCGGCGAGCAGCACCGAGGCGCCCATCGAGAGGGCGACGAGAACGCGTTTCATGCTGGCGATGTTTCCTCCTTCCGAATGCGCAAATTAGTACCTTTTGGATCCGTCCTGATCCTATCCAGCGGGCGTAATCGCACGGCGCGTACAGGGTTAACGGGAGGTTAACGGCGCTCGCGGAAGCCGCACCCGAACGAGGGTGCCGGTGCCGGGGGTGCTCTCGGCGGCGATGGTGCCCCCCTGGAGCTCCACCAGATGACGGGCAATCGACAGCCCCAGCCCGCTGCCCAGCTGGCCGCCGCGAGCACGATCCACCTTGTAGAAGCGCTCGAAGATCCGGGGCAGGTCCCGAGGTGGGATGCCAGGACCTGTGTCCTGAACCGCGATCTCCACCCAGGTATTACCCGAGGTCACGCTCACGACCACCTCGCCGGATGCCGTGAACTTGAGCGCATTGTCGACGATGTTCTGCAGCGCCTGGTCGGTCTTGCCGCGGTCACCGAGTGCCTCGATGTCGGTCTCCGAGGGATCGGCCCGAAGGGTAAGCCCGGCCGTCACCGCGCGTGGCTGATAACGGTCGACCAGCTCGGCGACCAGCGTGGCGGCATTGAACGAGGCGCGCTCCACCTCGATGCCTTCGGCATCGAGCGCCGCGAGCTGCGTGAGGTTCAGCAGGATGGCTTGCAGCCGTTGCGATTCCTGGATGATGCGGTCGATGAATGTGCGCGTGTCGCCCTCCGCCGGCAACTGTCCAGAGAGGGTTTGGGCGGCGAGGTCGAGCCCCGCCAGCGGCGTGCGGATCTCGTGAGAAAGGTTGGCGACGAATTGTTGGCGCACCGTCTCCAGGTAGCGAAGGCGGCTCACGTCCTGCATCAGGAGCGCGACACGCCCCCCTGACAGTGGAAGCGCCCGGACATACAGGGTGCGTCCTGACACCGGCAGCGCGATTTCGAGGGCGTGTTCGAGTTGGGAGGCGCGCGCCCTTTCGGCCAGGGCATCCAACCGGTGGTCACGGATCACCTCCACCAGGAGGCGCCCGGCCGGTTGGTCGATGGCGGCGACAATCTGCCGGGCCGCCGGGTTGAGCCATCGAACCGTTCGGTCGGGGTCGACCAGCACGATCCCTTCGGCCAGCTGTTCCAGGATCTGGCCGGACTCATCATCACGGTCAGAGGCGTCCGGCGGCGGATCAGGCGCGCCGTTCATGCCGCGATGGTCGCGCCAGTCGGCGACACGCCGGCGCCAGTTTCCCGCCATCCGTGCCGGAATGTAGCAGATGCCATTCGGATCGGGAGCAAAATGAAAAGCCGCTCCGTAGGGGGAGAGCCTGGGAGCGGCCCGGAAAGGGAAACCATATGAACCCGATTGATCCGGAGCCTAAACCGCCAACGTAAAGAGCAGGAATGCGGCGCGTTAAGGTTCGCGCCGGGTTGGAGCCCTGCCTGCTTAACCTGCGCATAACCTCCCGTTAACCCGCGATCCCTAGCGTGGGGCCCGAGGAAGGCATCAGTTGGCGCAGCCATCGGCTCCGGCGACGCGGACCCGGAATCTCGACTCCACCCACTCGGCGCTCAACGGGCACCGGGTGAAGATCCGTGCGTCGAACGTGTCCTTTTATTACGGCCGCTTCCGCGCCCTCAACGATGTGACCCTGTCAATCGCTGAGCGCAAGATCACGGCGCTGATCGGCCCCTCCGGTTGCGGCAAGAGCACCCTGCTTCACACGTTCAACCGCATGTACGACCTGACCCCGGGCACGCGGATCAAGGGATCGATCCGTCTCGACCACGAGGAAATCACGACTGGCGGCAACCTTCAGGCGCTGCGGCGCCGGGTCGGAATGGTCTTCCAGCGAGCCAATCCCTTCCCCATGTCGATCTACGACAACGTCGCCTACGGCCCGCGGTTGATGGGCTGGAGCAAGGCCGACATCAACGCGACCGTCGAGGAAAGCCTCCGCGTTGCCGGACTCTGGGAGGATGTGGCCGACCGACTTCACCATTCGGCGACGTCGATGTCAGGTGGCCAGCAACAGCGACTCTGCATCGCCCGATGCATCGCCGTCAAACCCGAGGTGATCCTGATGGATGAGCCCTGCTCGGCGCTCGACCCGATCTCGACACTGCGAGTGGAGGAGTTGATTCGCGAGCTGGCTGGTCGGTACACCGTCGTGATCGTCACCCACAACATGCAGCAGGCCAAGAGGCTGGCGGATTTCACGGCCTTCATGCTGATCGAGCCGTTCGATCGCAGTGGGGAGCTCGTCGAGTTCGCGCCGACCACCAAGATCTTCGAGGACGCCGACGACTCGCGTACGCGCGACTACGTCAGCGGCCGCTTCGGCTAACCGGCCCGCTTAAGGCGCCGGCTGATAGGTCGCGCCGGTGATGCGACCGTTTTTCTCGGCGAGGATCCAGGTTGAGCCCTTTTCGAGTTGGGCGCGGGCCCTTGGGACCAGCCCCTGGGCGATCAGATGCTCCAGCAGCTCCTCGACCACGTCGCCATGCGTGCAGAGCACGACCTTGCGTCCCTCGAACTCCGAAACCACCCGGAAGATGCTCTCGCCACCGGACCCTTCTTCCAGATCCGTTCGTGGCACGATCGGGAGTTTGCGCTGTTCGGCGAGCGGCTCGACCGTCTGCAGGCAGCGAACGTACTGACTCGACAGGATGGCGTCGATCGGTTCCTTCTTGAGCCAGGCTGCCAATTCCTCGGCTTGACGGCGGCCGGATTTCGTCAGCGGCCGGAGCCGGTCATCACCCTCCCACTCGGCGCGATCGCCGGCCTTGGCGTGGCGAACAACGTAGATCGGCATCAGGCCACGTCCGGCCGGGAGATGAGCCGCGCTATCCGGTCGCTTCCAGGTCGAGGGCCCGCAGGAGAGCACGGTCCCGCCGATAGCTGAGCAGATCAAGGGCATCGTCGATGGTCACCCAGCGGACCTCGTCGATCTCGCTGCCGGCGCGGAATCGGCCGCTGACGACGTCCATCAGCCAGTAACAGGCGACCTTGTCACGACCCTTGTGGTCGGCGTAGGCGGTGCAGCCCAGTGGGGCCACCAGCTTGCAGCGAAGACCCGTCTCCTCCTCGACCTCACGCAGCGCCGTTTCCTCTAGCGTCTCCCCGCGGTCAACCTTTCCTTTGGGAAAGGACCAGTCGTCGTAGCCTGGGCGGTGGACCACGGCGATGCGCATCGCACCGCGTGACCCATTCCGACGAACGACGCCTCCCGCGGCCCTGACCAGCTTGGCCTCATCGACGTTCAGGATCTTTGCTGCCATGGACACCCCTTGCGCGGTATGTTGCTGTGACGATTGCATGGTCGACGCGGCACGACTCATATCATCCACCTTCTGAGGCGGTTGCGGGAGAGTTTTTTCCAGACTTTGGGCCATTCGGCCCGGTCACTGATCGCGGCCTCGCGTTCGAGCGCACACAATTCACCCGCAACGAAGGCGCGCAACCCAGTTCCGGCCCCTCGCAACCACTGTTGCGCGGTTGCGCTGTCCTGATGATCACCGAGCACCTCCTGGAGTGCGGCGGCGGCCTCGGAGAAGAGTGGCACCGTTTTTCCGGCGATGGGGACGGCGGCCTCGGCGGCATAGCGCGCGCGCTTGGCGAGGATGCGAATTCGGTGAAGGTCGGCATCGGCGGCGGACTCGGGCAGGCGCCGCACACCGTTGCGAAGCCGTTTCCAGTCTCGCCGAGCGAGCGCCGGCAACGCGGTCGCGGCCGGTTGATCGGCTTGCGTGGTCAACGCCGGCGCGCGAGAGGCCTCGACGAGCCGCTCGATCAGATCGATATAACGGTCGGTGCGCATATCGAGCACCAGCCGGGCTCGGGCTTCCTCACTCTCGGCTTGCAGTTCGTCGGCGAGGTCGCCCACGACTGGGGCATCTTCAGCGGCCAGCGCCGTGGTCCGGTCGCGCAAACGCTGGCTCATCACCTGCTTATCGCGAACCGTGCCCAGGCCAGCACCGAGCCAGCGAAGGTCGGCGCGCAGCGCCTTAGCCCACACGGGGTCGAGAAGCGGACGAAACGTCCGCAATTGCGAGCGCAGCCGCCGGGTTGCGACGCGGGCCCGATGGACATCTTCGGGGTCGTCACCAAGCCGCACACCGGGATCGTGGCGGAGCAGGCTGGCGACCGACACCGCGATCACGTGCCGCACCAGGTCACCGGCCCGGGCCGTCGGCGCCAAAAGGATGGGGTCGACCTCGGGCGCGGCCGTCGCCCGCGGACCGAGCGCGCGCACTAGCTTGGAGGCCTGGTCCTCGTCGGATGCGCCGGCGTGGCGCAAGCGCGCGAGGATCGGATCCAGCAGGTGATCGGCCGACGGATCGCGTAACTCGACCTCAACCTCTCGGAACCGGTTCTGGATCCGCAGTCCCTGGATGACGGACACATCATCATCGACGACCTCGGCGAGCACCGCGCCCTCGCGGTTCTTGAGCTGCACCCGCCGGCGCACGGTAGAAAGGCTGGCCACCGGCACGAGCGTGGAGCGGCGCACGTAGCCGATCACGAGCGCGACCGCCGCATCTGGCGGCCGGTTGCCGTCGCCTGGAAACTCGAGCTCTCGACGGTTCAGCGTCCGGCCTTCGGTGGTGCTCGGGAGCTTGAGCGTCCAGCCTTCGCCCTGGCGGAGCCTTAAGTTGCAGCCCCAGCGCGCCAGTCGCAGGTCCGGCGTGTCGTAGTAGACGGTCTCGAGCCGCCGCTCATCCACGGGCGAGGTCTCGACCGCAGCCGCGACATCTTCGAGATTAGGGAGATGGAAAGCGGGCGTGACCGCGAGCTTGATCTCGCGCTCAAGCATCCTGCGTATGTCCGTTGGTTCCGTTGGTCGCGGCCGCGCGTGCCGCAGCCAGTTGCTCGAAGGCGTGTTGCGCATTGACGCCTTTGACGGTCGGGATCTTCGACCAGGACCCGTTCGACTGCAGGCCCCAGGCGAGGACGTCGTCCTCGAGCTCGACGTCGAGGATCTGCGCCAGCCGATCCTGCAGCGAGCGATCCAGGACCGGGACCATTGCCTCAACGCGGCGATCGAGGTTACGCGACATCAGGTCTGACGAACCAAGGTAATACTCGGCCGCGGCGCCGGCTGGACCGAACCGAAAGATCCGAGAATGCTCGAGGAACCGCCCGACCAGCGACCGGACCCGGATCCGCTCGGAAAGACCGGGCACACCCGGCCGCAACGAGCAGAGACCCCGGACGATCAGGTCGATGTCGGTCCCGGCCTGGGACGCCGCGTACAGCGCCTCGACGATTTCGGGGTCGACCAGGCTGTTGACCTTGAGGATGATCCGGCCACCACCCGGCCGGGCCGTTTCCCGCTGGATCATGCGGATGATGTTCGTACGCAATCCCACGGGCGCCACCAGCAGGCGGCCGAATCGACGCTGGCGGCTGTAGCCGGTCAGGAAGTTGAACAGCTCGGAGACGTCAGAGCCGAGCTCGGGGTCGGCCGAGAGCAGGCCAACGTCCTCGTAGATCTGGGCGGTCTTCGGGTTGTAGTTGCCGGTGCCGACGTGGACATAACGGCGGATCCCGTCGGTTTCCCGCCGTACGACCAGCGCGACCTTTGCGTGTGTCTTGAGGCCGACGACGCCGTAGACGACGTGGACGCCAACCTGCTCGAGGGCCTGGGCCCAGGCGATATTCGCCTGCTCGTCGCCGCGGGCCTTCAGTTCCACCAGGGCTACGACCTGCTTGCCACTCTCCGCCGCGCGGATCAGGGCCCGGACGATCGGACTGATCGGACCGGAGGTCCGGTAGAGCGTCTGCTTGATGGCGAGGACATCGGGATCCTTGGCCGCCTGGTCGATGAAGGCCTCGGCCGACGTCGTGAAGGAGTCATAGGGGTGATGGACGAGGATGTCGCCATCCTTCAGGGCCTCGAAGATGTCGGCCTGCTCGACGCCGGCGCCCTGCAGCCGCCGCTGGGTGACGGGTGTCCATGGCTCGTCCTTCAGATCCGGGCGGTCGAGCGCGTAAATGGCCCATAAGCTGCTCAGGTCGAGCAGACCGTCGACGCGGTAGACGTCCGTCGCTTCGAGTTCGAGCTCGCGGACCAGCAGGCCCAGCACTTCATCGGACATGCCGGCATCGACCTCGAGTCGAACGACCTGTGCCTTGCGCTGCTGCCGGCGCAACTCGTTCTGGATGGCAGCCAGCAGGTCTGCGGCCTCCTCGTCGACCAGATCGAGGTCGGCGTCGCGTGTCACCCGGAAGGGATGCTGGCTGACGATCTCCATGCCGGGGAACAGCTCGCTGACGTAGAGCGCGATCACCTGTTCGAGCGGAATGAAACGTCTGCCATCCGGCAAGGGGATGAAGCGCGGCAGCAACGGCGGGACCTTGACGCGGGCGAACCGCATCTGGTGGCGAACCGGGTCGCGGACCATCACCGCGAGGTTGAGCGAGAGGTGGGAGATGTAGGGGAAGGGATGAGCCGGGTCTACCGCGAGCGGCGTGAGCACGGGGAAGATGCGGGTGCGAAATTCGGCGGCGAGGAATGAGTGATCGGCGTCATCGAGGTCGGCGACGGAGGCGATCGATACCCCCTGGTGATCCAACGCGGGCGCGACCCGATGCGTGAAGAGATCGGTGCTGCGCTGCAGGAGACTGCCCGCGCGCTGGTGGATGGCGCGCAGCTGCTCGCCGGTGGTCATGCCGTCGGGCGACGTTTGCGGCAGGGCAGCATGGACCTGCTCTTTCAGGCCGGCGACTCGCACCTGGAAGAACTGGTCGACGTTCTCGCCCAGGATCGCCAGGAACCGCACCCGCTCGAGGAGCGGAAGCGACTCGTCCTCCGCCATGGCCAGCACGCGCTCGTCAAAGTCGAGCTGGGAAAGCTCCCGGTTCAGGTAACGAGGCTGCGATTGGGCCGGAGGGGTCTGAACTGGCGGGGCCTGTATCGCCGCAGGGCTCTGGATGGTCGACACCGAAGCTACGGGCAGCTGGTCCCAGAGTGATACCGCGGTAGCCTGGGCAGCCGTAGACGCTTCGAATTGAGGTGTGCCTTCCCCCATCGGACCAGTATAGGGAGGCTAGATTAAGGTTCGACTTTCGGGCCGGCCGCGCCAGGAGCAGCCGACAGACACAAGCCGCTGCGGCGAGCTAGCTGGGCGTTTTGGTGGAGCGGGAGACGAGACTCGAACTCGCGACTCCGACCTTGGGAAGGTCGTACTCTACCAACTGAGTTACTCCCGCTCGGCTAGCCGGATTTTAGCATCGCCCTTGCGCAGTTCCTGGCACATCGGCCAGATGACCGCGATCAACTCCGCCATCCGGGCCGCGGTCAGCTTCACGCGAGCCGCGTCGAAGACCTCAACCGGGTGCGTCTCGTAGAGGCGGACCCAGCCGCGGTCCCAGGGTTCGAGGTCGATGCGCTCCCCGAGGCGCGCCTTGATCATCAGCAGCTGACGGGCGAGTCCGGCGGCGATCCGCTCGTTGGTGGCCGGCGCCGCCTCAAGGTGAAGCCCGAGCTCGAGGCGGCCCGTTTTTCGGTGCCACCAGGCTTCGAAATGGAGGCGCGGGTCGTCATAGAACCACTGCGCTTGGCTGGAGCGAACCCGGTGGCTGACCTCCTTCAATCGGGCTGGCAGCGCGGCCGCGACCGGCGCGGGTAGCGCGCGAAAGAATCCGGCCGTACGCACGAAGCGACGCTCGTTCCGAGCACCCGCGCCCGGTCGGGCGGGAACAATGGGTCGGATTGGCACGCTCCCCCGACTCAGCGGGCGGCCGCCGGACTGGCCGAGCCGGTGTCGCCGACGGCGGTCTTGACCATGGCGCTGTAGCGGTCGGCCAGCGCGCGCGCCTTGTCCGAGTCCTCCATGCTGACGATGATGTGGTAGCGGGGCATGTCCGCATCAGGCAGCACCAGTACCCATCCGCCGTCCACGAACACCTTGATCCCGTCGGCGAGGTCCACCGGCGCGTCGCGGTGCAACTCCACCATCTGGCGCATCACCCGCCCCTTGGCGTCCCATGGCACCGTTTCCAACCGGTGCTCGTACGCGGCTCGCGGAACTTCCTTTCGAACGGCGGAGACCGCCCGCCCATCCTTGGCGAGCAGCTCGAGCAGCTTGATCAAGGTATAGATGGCGTCGAACCCCAGCAGGTGGTCGGGGAAGACGTAACCGCCACTCGCGTCCGACGCCAGTCGGGCCTGGTGCTGCTGCGCAGCGCGCAACATGGCGGAGGGCTCCGTCTTGCCGGGCACGAAGTGTGATCCCGGCACCTGCCGCACCAGGGCGGCGATCGTTTGCGGCACCGTCGCCGGCGCGAGCAGCACCCCGGGCTTCGCCTTCAAGGCGAGCAGGGCAATGACACCCAGCGCCTCGTGGTGATCGAGCAGCTCGCCCTGCTCATCGATCAGAAAGAGGCGCTCGGAGCCGTAGTCGATGTAGGCGCCGAGCTTGCAGCCGAGCGTCCGGGTGATCAGCGCTGACTGCCGGCGCGCCTCGTCGAAGGCCTCGTTCGTCTTCGACTGGTAGGTCTCGTCGAAGCCGGCGTTCAAGGGGATCGCCTCGATGTTCAGCTCCTTGAAGAGTCGCGGCAGAACGAGCGAGGCGCTCCCGTGGTCGAAGTCGACCAGCACTTTCAGGTGCCCCTGGCGGATCGCCTCGACGTCGATCAATCCGATCAGCCCGTCGATGTAGGAATCGATCGCGTCTTGCGGGTAGGTGATGTCGCCCATCTCGTAGAAATGGACGCGGCGGATGTCCTCGCGGAAGAAGAGGTTCTCCAGCTTGCGCTCCGCCTTCTTGTCGAGCACCACGCCGCTGGCGTCGAACATCCGGATGTCGGCGGACCTGCTGTCGAGCGGTGACATCTGGATATGGACGGCGCCGGCGATCCGATGATCGCGCGCGTAGTACTGGACGACCGGGATCGGCAGCTCGCTCAGGTCGATGATCGAGGCGCCCGACGATATCATGCCGGCGACCATGGCACGCTTGATCATTCGCGAGGGACGCTGCCCGTCACGCGCGGCGGCGACCGCGGCGCCCTTGGGGAAGAGTGCGGCGAAGGACGCGCCCAGTCGGGCGCAGTACTCGGGCGTCAGCTCGATGTTCACCAGGCCGACGAGGCCGTTGGAGGAGAACAGCCCCCGCTTGTAGTGACCGGCCCAGATGATGCTCTCGTGCACGGTCGACCCCGGTTCGATCTGCTTGTCGGGCCAGATCTTCACCCCGGCATCGATCGTGGAGCCCTCACCGACGATGACGTCATCGCCGATCACCGCCCCCTCTTCGAGCAGGCAGCCGTTCTTGATGGTGGCGTGGCGGCAGACGATCGCCTGGCGCAGCCGTGAATTCTCGCCGATATAGGAGTAGGTCCAGATGATCGAGTTGCTGACCTTGGTGTTCTCGTCGATCACGGAGAAATTGCCGACGCACGCCGGCCCGTTGATGAAGACCCCCGCCTTGAGTTTGCACTCGTTGCCGATATAGGCTGGGCCATCGATCCGCACGTCGTAGCCGATCTCGACGTCCTCGCCGATCCACACGTTGCCGTGCCGCCGCTCGCCCGCGATCTCGACGTCGCACCGTCCCTCGAGCGCGTCCCAATTCGCCTGGTAGTAGGTCTGGATGTTGCCGATGTCGCACCAGTAGCCCGGCACCAGGAAGCCATACAGCGGCATCGCGTTGGCCAGCATCTTGGGGAAGACGTCGCTGCTCCAGTCCACCACCGTCGCCGGCGGCATCATGTCGAGCACCTTCGGCTCGATGACGTAGATCCCCGTGTTGACCTGGTCGGAGAAGACCTCCCCCCAGGATGGCTTTTCGAGGAAGCGGTTAATGGTGCCGTCCGGGTTGGTGATCACGACCCCGAACTCGAGCGGGTTCGGCACCGAGGTCAGCGCGATGGTGGCCGCCGCGCCCTTCTCCCGGTGGTACTGCATCACCGCCGTCAGGTCGATGTCGGTCAAGGCATCGCCGCTGATGACGATGAACGGCTCGTCGAGGAACTCCTGCGCATTCTTGACGCTTCCCGCGGTGCCCAGCGGCGAATCCTCGACCACGTAGGTGATGTCCACGCCGAAATCGGACCCGTCGCCGAAATAATCTCGGATCGCCGAGCCGAGGTACTGCAGGGTCACGACCACGTCGGTGATCCCGTGCTTCTTGAGCAGGCGAAGGATGTGCTCCATCACCGGCTTGCCGACGACCGGCACCAGCGGTTTGGGCACCCCGCTCGTGAGCGGGCGCAGGCGCGAACCCTCGCCGCCCGCCATCACGACAGCCTTCATGCCGGTTGCGCCTCCAACTTCTGGACGCGCTCGCGCAAGAACGCTGCGGAATCCTCAGGCTTGACCACGTTGATCCACATTCCCGTTCCCAACTCGAAGCCGGCCGCGGTGCTGAGCTTGGGAATCAGCTCGAGGTGCCAGTGATATTCATCGCTGACATCGGCTTTGAGCGGCGCGCTGTGGATGAAGTAGTTGAAGGGTGGATCGTTGAGGCCTTCGCGTAACGCCTGGAGCGTCAGCTGCAGCGCCTCCGCGAACGCTGGCTTCTCCTTCGAGAGATTGAGGTCGCCGAAGGACGCCGTGTGGCGCCGGGGCATGATCCAGGTCTCGAACGGCGTCCGCGCCGCGTAGGGCGCAAAGACGACGAAGGCGTCGTTTTCGAACACGATGCGCGTGCCCGCCTTTTGCTCGTCGTCGAGCGTGCGGCAGAAGACGCAGGCACCCTGCTCCTGGTGGAAGCGCCGGCCTCCCTGCAATTCGTCGGCGAACGTCGGTGGCACGAGGCCGATGGCATAGAGCTGCGAATGCGGATGCTCCAGCGACGCCCCGGCCGGCCGGCCGTGGTTGTAGAGGATCAGCACGTGCTCGAGTTTTGGGTCCTGCGCGTGGTGGCGATAGCGGTCGACGTACGACTGCACGATCTCCTCCACCTGCCGGCGGGGTAGCAGCGGCGTCGGCGCCAGGTGATCCGGGCTGCTGATCAACACCTCGCAGGCACCGATGGCATCGCGCTGCCAGAAGCGGCCCTCGTGCTGTTCCTCTCCGTCTGGCTCGAGCCGAAATGCCGCATACAGATTCGGCACCACCCGCACCCACCAGCCGTCACCGTTGGCCGCCCCGCCGGGGGCGCGGTAAGCGAGGACCTCCGGCGGCGTCATCGCCTCATGCCCTGGACAGAAGGGACACACATCGCGGGCCGCGACCGCCTCCTTGACTGCCTGGGTGAACGAATCGGGCCGCCTCGCGCGCTCGGTGGCGACGGCCACCCAGCGCCCCGTGATCAGATCCTGACGAAGCTGGGGCAGGGGCAAACTCCTGGGGAAGGACGCGAGAACGCAGAGTCCATTATGCCGTAAGGTTTACCGGCCATGATTTCTTGCACTCGCGTCATTAGGGTGGCGGGATTTGCCGCATGACATTTAGCATCGTCGCCGCCGACCCCTCAGCCGGCGAGTGCGGCGTGGCGGTGGCATCGAAGTTCCTGTCGGCGGGGGCCGTGGTCCCCTGGGCGCGGGGTGGGGTGGGCGCGATCGCCACCCAGTCTTACGCCAATACGAGCTTCGGCCCGGACGGGCTGGACCTGCTCGCGAAGGGCGTACCGCCCCGGGACGCCATCGATCGGCTCACTGCCGCCGATCCCGACTCGGTGAAGCGTCAGCTCGGCATCGTCGACATGCATGGTGGCGCCGCCACCTTTACCGGCAGCGGGTGTTTTCCCTGGTTCGGCGGTCTGACCGGCGACCATGTCGCGGTCCAGGGCAACATCCTGGTCTCGGAGGCAATCGTCACGGCCATGCTGCGAACCTTCCAAACGACCACCGGCACGCTCGCCGGGCGGCTGCTCGCGGCGTTGAAGGCGGGTGATGGCGCTGGCGGCGACCGCCGGGGAAAGCAGTCGGCCGCGCTGCTGGTCGTCAAGCCCGCTGGCGGCTATGGCGGCCTCAACGACCGCTACCTCGATCTGCGGGTCGACGACCACCCCCATCCGGTCGACGAGCTGGAACGGCTGACCGGGCTGTGGCGCCTCTACTTCGAAGAACCATCCGAGGAGGATCTGCTGATCATCGATGATCCGCTGGCGAGTGAGTTGCGCGACGGGCTTCGGCGGCTGGGGTTTGACCCGGGCCCCGACGGCGAGCCGTGGGGCGACCGGGCTCGACGAGCCTTCAGGGCCTTCTCGGAAATGGAGAACCTCGAGGACCGTCTCCGCCCGGACGGCCGCACCGACCGACAGGTGCTCGCCTATTTGCGGGAGAAACTGGCCTCGTCCGGTTCCGCGTAGGTCAGCCGGTTGCCGATCCGGACAAACCCAAGGCCGGCATAGAGCGCCTCCGCACCAGGATTCTCCGCGTCGAGGAAGACCAGCGTGCCGCCGTTGTCGAAATGGCGCTGCAGCAAAGCGCTGCACAGCGTCGCCGCTACACCCCGGCGCCTGAACGCCGGGTCAGTCACGACCGCGTAGAGCTCTGCCACGCCGTCGATCGACCCGAGTGACGCCCGCCCGGCCACGGCCCCCTCGATCTCGCCGACCGCCCGCCGTGTCGATGAATAGCGGGGATCCGCTTCCAGAAACCGAACACGCACCGCGATGTTCGTAAAGCGATGAAAGGCATCCGGCCGGCAGGCCATCAGCGGGTTCCGGCTCTCCTGAACGAGGCCTGCCGCTTCAAGGGCCATCGCGAGCCCTGGCCAACATCCCTCGTTGAACTCGATGCGTAACGGCTGCCGCAGCTTGCGGTAACGTGCCTGCAGCGTCTGGATGGCGTCGCCCAGCGCCTGGTCCAGTGGGTCGACCGGCAGCGCGTAATTGAAGCCCACCTGTTCACCGGTCTGCCCGGGTATCGCGCGAAACGGCCCGATGACCTCGACGGCGACCTCCGTGGCGGCTTTCTCGAGCAGGGTGAGCTCCCACTGCTGGAGCAGGTCGACCGTCCGATCCAGGGCGTCCCTCAGGTCAGACGGACGCGCGGGTCGAGGAAACCGTACAGAAGGTCGACGCCGATATTGGCGACTACGATGAAGAACGAGGCGACGATAACAATGCCGATGATGACCGGGAGATTCTGGTCAGTGATCGATTGGACCGCCAGTTGACCCAGCCCGGGCAGCCCGAACACGTTTTCCGTGATGATCGCGCCCCCGAGCAGGGTGCCGAGGTCGATCCCGAACTGGGTGACGACCGGGGTCAGGGCGCTGCGCAGCGCGTGGCGGACGATGACGCGGCCCTCGGATATGCCCTTGCTGCGCGCGGTCCGAATGTAGTCTTCGCCCAGCACGTCGATCATGGTGCCGCGGGTGAGACGGGAGTAGACCGCCGCCGACACCAGAGCATACGTGAACCACGGCAGGATCAGGTGATCGGCCCAGCCGATCGGGTCCTGGGTGAGGGGTATGTATCCACCGCCCGGAAACAGGTGAAAGCCCGCCGTATAGAGCTTGAAGAACAGGAAAAAGAGGAAGAGCAGCCCGAGCAGGAAGGTGGGCATCGAGTAGAAGAAGAGCGCGAAGAAGGTTACGGCCCGGTCGGCGATCGTGCGTGGCTTGATGGCGGCCAGCACGCCGGCGCTCACGCCTAAGACGAGCCAGATGATGGCCGCGCCGAAGGCCAGTGATGCCGTCACGGGAAGCCTGCTGGCAAGGAGGCTCGTCACCGGCTGTGACGTGCGGTAGGAGAAGCCGAGGTCACCATGCAGAAGCTTCCCCATCCATGTGAAGTACTGCGTCAGGACCGGCCGATCGAGGCCGAGGTTGTGTCGGATGGCAATGATCTCGGATGCGCTGGCCTGCCGGCCGGCGAGCAGGCGTGCCGGATCGTGCGGGGTGACGAAAAACATCACGAACACCACGACGCTGATGATCCAGAGCACGAGGATCCCGAACAGCACGCGGCGAGTGAGGAAGGCAGCCATGGCGGCTCAGCTCTTGAAGAGCCGCGAGTAGCGCGGATCGAGCGCGTCCCGCACGCCGTCCCCGAGCAGGTTGAAGGCAAGCGTCGTGAGGAGGAGCGCTCCGCCCGGGAAGATGATGAACCACCAGGCGACCTTGTAATAGGTTTCGGCGTCGGACAGCATGTTCCCCCACGTGGGGGTGGGCGGCGTCACCCCGAGGCCGAGGAACGAAAGGGTCGCCTCGAAGACGATCGCGGCGGGGATGAGCAGGGTCGCGTACACGATCAGCGGCGCCACCAGGTTCGGCAGGATATCCACGAACATGATCCGCATGTCGCTGGCGCCCAGGGAGCGTGCGGCTTCGACAAATTCCTTCTCCTTTAGCGAGAGCGTTTGCCCCCGGACGATACGGCCGACGGAGGCCCAGCTGAAGAAGGCGATCACCGCGATCGTAACGCCCAGGCTGGGCCCGATGATAGAGACCAGCGCAATCGCGAAGAGCAGCAGCGGGAACGAGAGGATGACATCCATGAAGCGCGAGAGCGCCGTGTCGATCACCGTGCCGAAGTACCCGGCAAAGAGCCCGATGACCCCGCCTACGATCACAGCCAATCCGCTGGCGACCACCCCCGCAATCAGCGAAATTCGGGCGCCGTAAGCGACCCGGACCATGAGGTCCCGACCAAGGTCATCGGCGCCGAACAGGAATGCGCGGCTTGGTCCCACGGGCAGCCCATACGAATTGAGCGCGGTAAATGGGTACTGGTCACCCGGGCCGTGACCAGCCAGCCGGGCGATCACCGGGGCCAAGATGGCCACGAGTGTGATGAGGATGATGACGACGAAGGACCCGATCGCCACCCGATCCCGGCGCAGCCGAGCCCAGGCGAGCTGCATGGGGCTGCGGCCCTGGATCTCCTTGGCGGCTTCGCCTTCCGGTTCGCCGGCGACCGGCTCGACCAGCTGGGACTCGAGATTGCCGATGCTGCTGACGCTCATGTTCGCTCCTGGGGATGGATCGCGCTTTCCAACGTCTGCTTTGAGATATCGCTCTCGGTGGGCCTGTCCGGTTGGGCGATTCCCGCCCGGGCACGGCTTAGATGCTCGCCCACCTCAACCGGGAAGTGGCAGGCCGCCAGATGCTCGGCGCGGTCGTCTTTTTTCACCTCTAACACTGGATCGACCTCCGTGCACAGATTCTGCGCCTTTGGACAACGCGGGTGGAAGCGACAGCCGGACGGCGGATTGATGGGCGACGGGACATCGCCGACCAGGATGATGCGCTCGCGATGGTCGGCACGGTCCGGGTCGGGAACGGGGACCGCCGAGAGCAGGGCATTGGTGTACGGGTGACGTGGCCGGGCGTCGATCTCACTGACGCTGCCGACCTCAACGATCTTACCCAGGTACATGACCGCGATCCGGTCACTCACGTGCCGGACCACTGAGAGGTCGTGCGCGATGAAAATGTAGGTCAGCTTGAACTCGTCTTGCAGGTCGGTCAGCAGGTTGAGGATCTGCGCCTGGATCGAGACGTCGAGTGCCGAGACCGGCTCGTCGGCGATGATCAGCTTCGGTCGCAACGCCAGCGCGCGCGCGACGCCAATCCGCTGCCGCTGGCCACCCGAGAACTCGGCGGGAAACCGATTGTAGTGTTCGGGATTGAGGCCGACCAGCTTCATCAGCTCCTGCACCTGGCGCTTGCGCTGCTCTCCTCGGCTGATCCGGTGGATGGCGAAGGGATCGCCGATGATCGACCCGATCCGCCGCCGGGGGTTGAGCGAACCGATTGGGTCCTGGAAGATCATTTGCACGCCCTTGCGAAGCGGGCGCATGCGCCGTCGGGTGAGCCGCGAAATGTCGCGTCCGTCGAGGACGATGGTCCCGGCGGTGAGGTCGTAGAGCCGCGCGATGCAGCGTGCCAGGGTCGATTTGCCGCAGCCAGTTTCCCCGACGATCCCGAGCGTCTCTCCCCGCCGTACCTCGAGGCTGACGCCGTCGACCGCGTGGACCCGTCCGACCACCCGGCGCAGGAGGCCGCTCCGGATCGGAAAATGCTTGACGACGCCTTTCAGCCGGACCAGAACGTCACTGTCCGGGGCCGGATCCGAACGGGAAGTGGCGAGGTCGCTCACGAAGCCCTGTCGGGCGTGACCGCCAGCCCCCTGGACATCTTCCGCGCCCGCCCGGTCCGATCGGCCTCGGCCGCGACCAAGCGGCGCTCGTCAACCTGGCGATCGAAGCCAGTCAGGTCCGGCGGGAGCCAGCAGGCGGAGCGGTGATCCTGGTCGGCACCGACATCGAGCAACGCGGGCTCCTCGGTGAGGCAGCGATCCATGACAAAGGGGCAGCGCGGATGGAACGGGCACCCCGAGGGGATCCGGATGAGGCTGGGCGGCTGCCCGGCGATCGGATTCAGACGCTCGTGCGCCCCACCCTTCCCTGGCAGCGAACCCATCAGTCCGCGGGTATAGGGATGGTGGGCTCGGTAAAAAAGGGTGCGCCGGTCGGCTTGCTCCACGGCCTTCCCGGCGTACATCACGATCACCTCGTCGGCGATGTCGGCGACGACGCCCAGATCGTGCGTGACCATGATGATCGTCGTACCGAGCTCCTTCTGGAGGCTCTGCATGAGGTCGATGATCTGCGCCTGAACCGTGACGTCAAGGGCGGTCGTCGGTTCGTCGGCGATCAGAAGCTTGGGATCGTTCGCGAGGGCCATGGCGATCATGGCCCGCTGCCGCATCCCTCCGGAGAACTGGTGCGGAAAATCGTCGACCCGCCGCTCCGGCTGTGGGATGCCGACCAGCCGTAGCAGCTCGATGGACCGCTTGCGGGCCTCCCCGGCCTGGACATTCTGGTGCGCGCGGATCATCTCGCTGATCTGCCAGCCAACCCGGTAGTACGGGTGGAGGCTGGAGAGCGGGTCCTGGAAGATCATGCTGATCTCGGCGCCACGGACCTGGCGCAGGTCGTCGTCGCTCATGGCCAGCAGGTCCCGCCCCTCGAAGAGCGCCTGTCCGGAAACCCGGGCTCCCCGGGTCAATCCGATGATCGTCTGCATGGTCACGCTCTTGCCCGAGCCAGACTCGCCCACGACACCAAGGGTCTTGCCTGCCTCCAGCGCGAAACTGACGCCGCGGACGGCCTGCACCAGGCCGTCCGCGGTCGCAAACGTCACCGTGAGGTCTCTGACCTCGAGCCGGCTCATCTCACATCGAATTGTCGCTTAAATTGCCGTCGTTACTCGATCCCGCTCACTTGAGCCACACATTGGTCACGTCCGCCTGTTGCGAGAACGGGAAGTAGACGAAGTTCTGGACCCGCGTGGAACGGAACACCGGAGTCTGCTGATTGAGGACGGGGATCACCGCGGCGTCCTTCATGATCTGCATATCCGCCTTGTGCCAGAAGTTGTTCGCGTCGGACTGCGACGAGGCCGCCAGGGCAGAGTCGATGGCGCTATTCGTCGCATCGCTGTTGTAGTCGCCGTAGTCGGTCGTGCCTGGGCCATAGGTCCGGCCGTCGAACAGGGGCGTGATGATCGAACGCCCGTTGTTGCCAAACCAGTCCGGTACCCAGCCGGGGGCCGCGAGGTCCCAAACGCCACGCTTCGAGGCGTCGGCGCTCTCGAGGTACTTCGTGTAGAACTGGGCCGGCGGCACCACCGTCAACTTGAGCGTGACACCCGCCTTCGCCATGTCGGCCTGAATCGACTGGGCATTCTTGGGAGAGTTGCCGCTCGACCGGTAGATCATCGTCAGCGTCAGGCCGTTCGGGTAGCCGGCGGCGGCCAGCAGGGTCTTGGTTTTCGCCGGGTCGCCTTTGCTGTCCGTGGTCGGGTACAGGTCGAACTTCTGGTACCCGGCATCGACCGGCGCCAGGATCTGGGTCGCCGGCTGGTTGATCGTCAGGCCACCATAGAACTGCGCGATCGCGACCTTGTCGACGGCGTACTCGAGCGCCTGCCGGACCGCAACTTTCGCCATCGCACCGCTGGCGTTCGGGCTCTGCAGGTTGAAGACGACGTACGGGCTAAAGGTGCCCGGAGGTCCGACGAAGAGCCGGGGGTCCTTGGTCTGCAGGAGCTGGGCAAGGTCGGCGGTGGGCACGACCTGGTCAAACGATAGGTCAGCCGTCCCAGCCGCGATCTGCTGCTGCACCGCGTTCTGATCGAGCCCCTCGGTCACCTTGATGTGGTCGACGTACGCCGCACGGAGGCTATCGGTGGAGCCGTCCCAGGCCGGGTTGCGGTCCAGGTCGATCTCCTTGTTCGGGTCGTACTTCACGATCTTGTAGGGCCCGTCCGAGATGACGTGCTGGTTGAAGGTGTCGTCGCCGGGGACGTATTGGGCGTATTCGACCGGCGCGGGTGACGCGAAGGGAAGGGCCATGATGTTGATGAAGTCGCTGGCGGGCTGGGTCAGCGTGAACTTCACCGTGTCGGTCCCGCTGGTCGTGATCCCCGAGATGTCGTGGCCCTGCCAGTAGGCCGCGATCGCTGAGGCGGTACTGCTGGACAGGTTGATCCCCGGCTCGCAGAAGTCTTTGAAGCCGGCGATGGTGCTCTCGTAGTACGAGGGCGCACCGACCGGATTGACCGGGTTGCAGAGCCGCTTCATGCCGAGAACGACGTCCGCCGCGGTCACCTGGCGTGCCGGTGTAGTGTCCCACTTCACGCCACTCTTGATCTTGAAGGTATAGGTCAAACCGTCGGCGCTCACCCCGCCGTTGGCTTTGGTTGGAACCTGGGTCGCGATGTCTGCCACGATCGAGACGGCCTTGGTCTGATCCGCGCTGGTCGGATAGCTCACCAGTTGGCGGGAGTAGGCGCGCTCGAGGGTATAGCTCGCCGTGTAGTAGGCGCTCGCCGTATCGAGGTGGTCGACGTCACCTTGCCCGAGCATGAGCAAGGTGCCACCCTTCGTGCCAGACGCGGTGGGCGTTCCAGTGGTGCTACTGCCGCACGCCGCGACGACCAGTCCGATCGCGGTGAGGACCGCGGGCACCCGAAGCCATCGGAACTTAGCGATTGATACGTTCATGTATGTGAATTACCTCCCTTCCAGGCGTTGATGTGTCAGTGTTTCTCGACGCTCTCGGAAGCCGAATCGACGTAATCATGACCTACCGGACGTCAAGACATCAAGAAAACGGCCCAAATATTAACCTCTATTAGACAGAGAGCCTTTTTCGGACCGTTACCAGCCGTACGGACCGGCTGCGGCGGCCGAGTATTCCCGAGCCTCGCCGTGGTTGACGATCGCCGCCCGGTAGAGGCGGACGTACTTCTCGGCGGAGTTGGCCCAACTGACATCGGTCGACATCGCGTTGGCCTGCAGCCGCTGCCAGAGCTGTGGCTGGCGGAAGGTCTCCAGGGCCCGCACCACCTGGGCGAAGAGGTCCCAGTGGTCGTAGGCGCTGAAGACGAAGCCGTTGCCGGTCTGGCGTACCGGGTCCCAATCGTCGATCGTGTCGGCGAGCCCGCCGGTGGCGCGCACGATCGGGATGGTTCCGTAGCGAAGGCTGATCAGCTGGCCGAGCCCGCAAGGTTCGAAGCGCGACGGCATCAGGAACATGTCCGATCCCGCGTAGATGTGTTGGGCCAGCACCGGCTTGAAGCCGATCGTGGCGGAGACCTTTTGTGGGTTGTCACGAGCGGCGGCGCGGAACATCTCCTCGTAGCGCGCGTCGCCGGCGCCGAGCACAACGAGCTGCAGGTTCAGCCGCATCAACCCCCACATGATGTTCGCGATCAGGTCGAGCCCCTTCTGGTCGTAGAGACGTGAGATCAGCCCGATGACAGGGATCGCCGGGTCCTGGGGTAGCCCAACCTCCTTCTGCAGCGCCAGCTTGTTCTCGACCTTGGTGGCGACGCTGCCGATGTCGTAGTGGGCCGCGATCGACGGGTCGAGCGACGGGTTGAAGACCTCGTAATCGATGCCGTTGATGATGCCGTGCAGCTTGCTCCGAAAGACCCGCAGCAGCGGATCCATCTTCTCGCCGTACTCCGGCGTCAGGATCTCTTCCGCATAGCGGTTGCTGACGGTGTTGATGACGTCCGAAAAATAGATCCCGCGACCGAGCAGGTTGACGATGTCGTCGAGCCCGGGCATCCCGGGCTTGATCAGCCCCCACTGCTCGAGATCGGCCAGGTGGAGCGTGCCGTAGCCGAAGACGCCCTGGAAGGCGAGGTTGTGGATGGTGAGGACGGTCGCGACATCGGCGAAAAACGGGTCGCCGGCATAGAGCCGGGCCAGCATGTTGGGGATGACGGCGGTATGCCAGTCGTTGACGTGGATCACGTCGGGTTGAAAATCGAGTGGCCGCAGCATCTCGAGCGCGGCGCGGCTGAAATAGATGAAGCGCGCGTCGTCGTCCCAAAAGCCATACATGCCTTCGCGGCCGAAGAATTGCGGATTGTCGATGAAGTAGATCGGCACGTCGCCGCCGATCCGTCCCTCGAGCACGTCGGCGTTGACCGGCTGGTGCGCCAGGGGCACGCCAAGGTTGGTCACGACCTTGCCCAGTCCGTACTTGTCGACATCGATACTGCCGTAGCGCGGCATCACCACCCGGACGTCGTGCCCCATGGCCCGCAGCGCCTTCGGCAGCGCGCCCGCCACGTCGGCGAGCCCGCCAACCTTGGCAAAGGGCGCGACCTCGGCCGACACCAGCAGGATCTTCAAGGGGCGGTTCGACCCTCCATTCGACACATCGCCCGGCACCCGGACCGCGATCGAGCCAGTCGGGGGCAGCTGTTCCACCGGTTCGCCGTCCTGATGGGCGAGCGCCACCATGTGGAGGGTATCACCCGGATCATGGCCGAGGGCCTGAAAGGGCACAGCGAACGCAATGGGGTCGCCACCGCCGGCGCGGCCAGTCCAGCGAGGCCTGCCGCCGCTCGGCGTCACGTCGCGAAGCTCGAGCTCGACGTCCCTCTCCCGGCGCTGCACCGTCAGCCGGAAGGCGGGATCGAAACCGAAGTCGGTGGCAGCGGGCCGAGTGGGCGCCGCAGCGCCGGAAAAGAACATTTCGAGCTTCATCGGGGGCGTCGCCTGGCGGTCGAGGAGGTCGAAGCGCAAATAGAGGTTGCGGTCGTCATGCCCGAACCAGATCCGCCGCACCGCACCGCGGGGCGGGTGCATGGCGCCGAAGAGCGCCGTGACGTCGACATAGCCCCCCGCATTCCACTCGTCCTGGTCGACCCCACCGTTGAGCTTGGGGCTGATCTTCCGATCGGGGCGCTTGGTGGCCGCTCCCTCGGCGGCCTTCACGATTGGCTGGTAGAGGCTGGCCGGCGGGCGTTCGCCGAGCGACATATAGATGTTGCGCAGGTGAAGCCGAAAAAGACTGTCCCAGATCTGATCCATGCCGGAGTCGTGCGAGCGGCCGAACCACCAGAACCAATCGCTGCCCTCCGCGATCAGCACTTCCCGGCGCGCCGTTTGCAGCTGCTCCTGGTCGGCCGCGTCGCGCTCGCGCTCGCTCAGGAGATTGCGGGCGTCGGCCAGCATCTCCCACGCGGCGTTGTGCTCTTGGTCACCGACCCAGGTGTCGAACGACGCGTTGATCCAGGACCCGGGATGGACGCGCGACAAGGAGCGGTCCGCCGGGAACTCCGAGAGAAACTCTGAGACCGTCACCGTCTTCAGCTCGGGCTCGCGGCTCAAACGGGCGTAGAGCGAGCGCAGGAACAGATTGCCGTTCGCCTCATAGAAATCCCAGCAATTTTCACCGTCGAGCGCGATCACGGCGAGGAAGGGGCTGTCCGTCTGGCGCTGCCCAATGACCTTGAGCCGATCGACCAGGTCCTTGGCCGCCTCCTCGGCGGTCGAATTCTGATACTCGAAGCCGATGGCGTTGGACAGCCGCCCGTCGCGGAAGAGCAGGTGAATGGGCGAACCACCGGCCTGCATCCGGTAGGGAGCGTAGAGCACGTCCGGTTGCATCACCTGCCCTTCACCATCTCGGGCGATCGAAGTCGAGAGCGAGCGGGCCAGGATGGCCTCATCGCTCAGCATCCATTCGATCCCCTGGTCGGCCGCGAGCCGGACGACGTCCTCAGAGATCGCCTCTTCCGGCGGCCAGAGGCCGCGTGGCCGTACCCCGAAGCTGCGGGTGTGCGACTCGACGCCGCGACGCAGCTGTTCGGCGGCATCCTCGGGATGCGCGAAGGACCGGCGGGGCATCGCGAGATCGGGCCGCGCGACCCGCGCGATGCCGAGATCGGCGATCAGGGGAAGGATCGGGTGGTAGGTCGGGCTGGTGATCAGCTCGGCCTGGCCGCGGTCTTGGACCTCGCGATAACTGGGTAGCACTTTACGCAGCAGCTCGAGCTGCGCTCGAAAGACGGGCTCCTTGTCGCCTTCCGCGAAGTCTCGGCCTCGCCTCACCAGTTCGGCGAGGACGGGATCGCGCTCTATCACTTCCGGGCCGATCCACGAGAGGTTGAACCAGACCTGGAGGTCGCGCAGCTCGGCATCGGTGAAGAGCCGCGCCAGGTCAAGGGAACCGCGCGGCCAGGCCTGCTCCCGCTTTCGGACGAGGTCGGCGTAACGCGGGTAATCCCGGACGCGGCGGATCTGACTCGACTCGGTCATCCAGCGCGCGACGAAGGCGCGCTCGTCCGCGCTCAACGCCGTAACAGGGCGGCGGGCGAGGTCGAGGTAGATGTCGGAGAAACCGCCGTCGGCATAGTCCTGCACCTGGGCGACCAGCGCCGGTACGAGGTTGAAGGTTTGCTTGATGGCCGGGTAGTCAGCGAGCAGGGCCGGCATCTTGTAGTAGTCCTTGGCGCAACGCAACCGCACCCAGGGGAGGAGGAACTGGTTTTGGAGGTCATCCTTGTAATAGGGCTGATGCATGTGCCAGACGAACGCCACATGCAGGGGTCGTGTCACGATCGAAGAGTCTAGCTAACCAACCGCTTTTTTTTGCGGTTCGGGGAGCACCATGTTGTACACGTAAAAAAGGCGTGGCGAGTATTCGACCGTGACCCGATCGCCCGGGCTCAGGCGCTCGAAGGTGGCGCGGTTGACCCGGAAGGAGTCTGCCCACAAGCGTTTGGCCATCGCCTTGTCCCCCGTCTGCACGGCGATCCGGTAGCTGCGGCCGAAGACGCCCGCGTCACGCCGCATCCCGACCACCAGGCCGACCATCGAGGAGCGGCGGGCGGTCAGGTCGAGGGTCGCGCGGATCAGGACGGATAGGCCCAGCGGGATCAGGATGGTGGACACGGCGATCGTGAAGATCATCAAGGTCGTCGCGAGGGAGTTGACTGGATGCACCACTGAGTCGAACAGCCGGGGACCGAGCGCGGCGGCCGCCGCGCAACCGAGCGCCACCGAGGCGAGACCGCCGATCGCCGCCAGCCGCGGCGACTCGCCGTGGCTGATCGACCACAGGTGCCATTTCACCCGCGGCCGCATCGGCCGTCCGTCGGGGCCGACCGCGATGCTCAGGTGTCCCCAGGGCAGCGCGCCATGCGCCAGGCGAAGGATCAACAATGAGCCCAACGCCACGGCGACCAGTGACAGATCGATGACGGCCGGCAAGGTAGGCACGGGCAAGGAAGGCACCCCTGCGGTATAACCGGCCCGTCGAGCCGACCTTGCAGCGGTCGAAGACGGACTGTATTCGGGGCCTACTTCAAGCGTACTCGTCCATCGCCCGCAGGAAGTTGACGTAGACGCGCTGCTGTTCGCGCAGGATGCCAAGACCGCCCAGCTCCCACCACTCGTCGGGGGTGAAGTAGGCCGAGACCTCGGCCTGGCTGCCGGTCTTGGAAAACCACTGGATCAGGTGAAGGTTGTCCGACTGCAGCAGCCACATCGCGATGTCCATCAGGTGGGGATGCTTGGTCAGCTTCGCTTTGTTGTAGATGTGATGCATCAGGCGGAAGACACCCTGCTGGGCCTCGTTGCCCAGGAAGAAATCCATGCCGCCGTCGCCGGCCCAGGTGCAGCCGTACTCGGGCAGCGGCATCTCGTGGGCATCGATGAAGGTGGCAATCGCCTCCGACGGGGTCAGGTACTTCATCTTGTTCTTGACCAGGTCGTCGTGAAGCGCGTGCATGAAAGGGAAGATGCCCGAGTCGGCGCGGTGGTGCTCGCCAAAGGTCTCGAAGTCCCAGGCGAGGAAGACGAACTCTCCCATGGCGCCTCGCAGCCAGTTGCCGTAGGTGTCGGCCATCAGTGGCCACCCGTTCCAGTCGCGATTGCTGAACCGGTAACCAACGTCGTCGCTCAGCTCGTAGTGGCGGGTGAGCAGCCGCATCTCCTCATTGGGGTAGCGGTAGAGATGGGTCGGCTCGCGCCAGCCCATCACCCAGGGCCGGCCATCCATGACGGCGCCCTTGAAGCCACTGGCTTGCAGTTGGAAATAGACGTCGTTCGACATGAACATCTCGGTCGTGTCCGTGACGGCGATCGTCTTCTGGAAGGTCTCCTCCAGCTGCCGCTTGCCCCATGCCATCCGCTCGGCGAAGGCCGCGATGTCGAGATAGAAGATGAAGGAGTGATAGGGCTCGACCGCCACCAGCTCGACGTTCTCGTGACTGACCAGCTTCTGGAAGCCGGCCAGCACATCGGGACCGTAACGGCGCATCTGCAGCAAGAAGGACACCGAGAACCCGAGCGAGATCTTCATTCCCTTGTCGACGAGCGACTGAAAGAGCTCGGTGGCGGGCCGGTAGCAGTACTTCGCCACCTTGTCGAAGTAGCGCCGGTCCATCTGGTCGTCGAAGATCAGCGCGTCCATTTTCTCCGGTGGGGTTCCGCGCGGAATCAGGAGCGCGGGCAGGCGGATCCGGCGCGGCTGGTGCGCGACCATGTAGATGACGAGCGAGTTTGGCATCCGGCTCTATCCTCTCATGGCGTTTTGAGCCCCTGCTTGAGGGCGACGAATTCCAGGCGCTGCAGCAGGATGTCGATCACCCGTTGCCAGGTGTAGTCCCGCGCCGTCCGCTGCGCCGCGATCCGCAGGTTGCGGGCGGCTTCCGGGCGGGCGGCCAGGTTGGTGACGTACGCGACGATCTCGGCCGCGTCCTCGGTCTCGATCACGATCGCATTCTTGAAGGGCTGCGCGTACTCCTCGCCGGTCGCTCCGACGAAAGCGACGCCGCCGGAGGCCATCGCCTCCAGGCCGACCAGGCCGAAGGGTTCGTGCCCGCTGTTGGCCAGGGTCGCGGTGGCCGAGGCATAGAGCACCGGCAGTAAGTCGTCGGGTAAAAAGGCCGTCACGTTCCAGATGTCGGCATCGGCATGCTCCTTGAGCGCACTCGAAAGCCCGGCCACGTCCTCGATCCGGGTGGAGAGCGGCGCCACGCTCAGGCCGCGTTGCCTGGCAAAATCCAGTACCTCCCCGCCGAAGGGCTCCAGCCCGCCGCGCATCAGCAGGCGGGTCCCGATGCCGCGTTCCTTCAGCTGGGCGACCGCGGCGATCGCCTGGTGCCAGCGTTTGTCCGGACTGAAACGCCCGATCTTGAAGAGGAAAGCGGGGACGCCGACCGCGGTGCGCACCGCCCGCACCTGGGCCTGGCTGACCCGCGCCATCATTGACCCGGGGATGCCATTGGGCACCACGATCGGGTTCACTCCCCAGCGCCACATGATGTGCTTCATATAGCGGCTCACCGTCATCAAGGTGGTGACGAAGCCGAGCTGGCCCCAGTTGATGCGGTTGAACGAGAAGTGGTTGTTGGCGTTCCACAGCAGCAGGCAGCGATCGCGCAGCCCCGCGAAGTAGAGCGCGTCCGAGATCAGCGACATGGCGTGGGCGATGTGCCATTCCTCACCGAGCACCACCACCGTGTGGCCGCGCGCGATCGCGGGCTTGATGAAGTCTTTCACGAGCGCGTCGGGCAGGCTACGGTTGAGATCCGCCACCTTGTCGTCCTCGCCGTCGTAAACGCCCACCGGGTGGTAGCGGCTGATCCACTGGCTCCAGCGATGCAGCCAGAGGCGGCCATCGAGTCCGCTCTCGTGCGCGGGCAAGGTGGGATCGCCGACGAAGAACAGGTGGGTCTCGAAGCCACGTTCGGCCAGCGCGCGAGAGAGCTCCTTGACCCGCACACCCAGCCCGCCCGCCTGCGAGTAGACGTCCGGACCCTCGAAGGAAAGGATGATGAAGGTTGTCTGCTCGGGCTCGAGCATCAGCGCACCGCCTCCCCAACCAGCTGGCGGGCGAAGGCATGGACGTCGGCTGAGCCGGAGGCCAGCAGCGTCGTCTTCGAATCGAGGCGCACCGAAACGTCGTCCAGTGGGCGTCCGTCGTAGTCGGTTGCGATGCCCCCCGCCTGGGTGAGGATCAGCAGCGGCCCGGCCAGGTCGAAGGCGCGAACCGGCGCGGGCGTCGTCTGGAGCGCGACGCCGCCGGCGGCCGTATGGCAGAGGTTGAGCGCCGCCGAGCCAAGCTGGCGGACTTTCTCCGCCTTCGCAAAGATGGCCGCGGCCCGCTCCCGCGGTTCGACGCCGCTCGGGGCGTCGAACGAAACCACTGGAATGGAGCGGCCGTCAAAGACGGCCGGGCTCGGCTGCAGCGGCGCGCCATTTCGGAAGGCGCCGCCGCCATCGATCGCGTGGAACTCGTCGGCGGTCACCAGGTTCTGGACGTAGCCCAGGCGCACGTCCCGGAATCGGTCACCCTCAGTGACGGCGAGCACGACCGCATAGTACGGCAGTCCCATCTTGGCGTTGAAGCTGCCATCCAGGGGATCGGCCAGGATCAGGGCTGAGCCACCAAAGTCACGTTCGCCGAGCTCTTCAGAGATCAAGTGAAAACGCAAACCGCTGCGATAGGCTTGCTCCAGGTGGCGCACGACGATCCCTTCGGCGAGCTGGTCGAGATAAATGGTCTGGTCGCCGCCCGCGCCAAGACCGACTACCTCGCGGCCGCGCGCCGTGCCCGCCAGGGGCACGATCGCGGCGCGGATCTCCGCGGCGACGGCGCGGAAAATCGGAAGCCAGAGTTGTGAAGTCACTCAGCGCGACGGCCGCCAAGCCGTTGCGTCGCTATGGTACCCGAACCCTTCCTATCGGGGGCCTGGCTCCCGATCGAATCCGGCCATGGCTGGGGCTTCTGCTCCTGTCGCTCGCGGTCAAGGTCGGGCTCATCACCCTCACCCTGGTCGAATTCGGGGCCGCGCCCGATCCGCTGACCGCCCTCGGGCGCGCCTGGGACCGCTGGGACGCGCAGCACTACCTCTACCTGGCCACCCACGGGTATGGCACAACTGGCGATGCGCGCAACCTGATCGCCTTCTTTCCCCTCTACCCGGCCCTGATCAGCGCCATCGCCGCCACCGGGCTCCCCGCTCGCACCGCCGCCCTCTTGATCAGCAATGTCGCCGGGGTGGTCGCCGCCATCCTGTTGTATGAGGTCGCTCGTCAAGATCTGCGCGAGAACGCTGCCTTTCGGGCGGCCGCCTTCTTCGTCGTCTTCCCTACCGCCTATTTCCTCCTGGTCGGGTACACCGAAGCGCTCTTCTGCGCACTGGCGTTCGGCGCGGTGCTCGCCACCCGACGCCAGCGCTGGCTGCTGGCGGGGATGCTGGGAGGTCTTGCCGCCGCCGCGCGCCTGACGGGACTGGCGCTGCTGCCCTTTCTTGTCATCGAGCTCTTTGACGCGCGCCACACGCTGCGCGCGGTCTCGCAGGCAGTCCTTGCCCCGGCCTTGATCGTGCTCGGTTTCCTGACCTACCTGCTGACCAACCTGTTCGTGCTCGGCGATGCGTTCGCCTTCGTCAGCGTCCAGCGTCAGCACTGGTCGCATTCGCTGTCGGCGCCGTGGGTGGGCTTTGCCGACGCGATCCGAGGCATTGGCTGGCGGGTGCCGTGGGAGAAGCTGACCGTCGGTGGCGGCGAGGCCGCCGGCGGGATCGCCGCCTATGCCACGACCGTCCTCAGCTGGTTGCGGCTGCGACCGTCGGATGCTGCCTACGCCACGGTGCTCACCGTGATGGTGACCTTTCTGCCCTTCTGGCTCAGCATCCCGCGCTACCTCCTTGGCATGTACCCTCTCTTCCTGTTGGTGGGGCGGATCAGCCAGCGATGGGTCTACCTGGCGATGGTCGCGGCTTCCTTTACGGGGCTGCTGGTGTTTGGGCTCGCCTTCGGCCGCGGTTACTGGGCCTTCTAATGAATCAGGCGAGTCAGCACGAAGCTGACCACGATGTAGATCAGGTAGCCGATCAGAATCTGGCCAAAGCCGAGCGCGAAGTGCACGTTCAGGACGCCCTGGAGAATCGCGAAGGATAGAGCGAAGAGCAGGGCGTTGAGGATGATGACAAACAGGCCCAGCGTCAGGATCGTGATCGGCAGCGTCAGGATCAGGAGGACCGGCCGGATGATCGCGTTCACCAGCGCCAGGATCAGCGCCATGACGACCGCCGCCCAGAGCGCTCCACCGCGAATGCCCCAGATCACATAGAAGACGAATAAGAGGGCGACGACGTGGACCAGAAACCGCGTCAGCACGTCGCCATTCTAGACAGGTGGGACGGCGTAGATCCGGTAGTTGGCCGTGTGCAGCACCAGCCGGAAGGTCGTGTTGAAGTAGTCGACGTTGGGGTGGAAGGCGCTGATCTCGTTCGGACCGACGACGACATAGTCAGCGTGATATTGGTGCAAGAGGGTAAGCGCCATCGCGCCGCCGGCGTAGATCCGCTGAATATCCGCTTCGCGGCGTGTGTAGTTGATGCCGTAGCTCCACAGCCAGCCCGGGTAGCTCATCAGCACCGAGCGTCCCGCCAGGTCGGCGATCGGGTTCGTCGGTTGCTCCCCGGTGACGAAGACCGCCTTCGATGGCGTCTGCAGCCGCACCTCCGCCGCGAGTTGTACCTCCTCCGCCGAGAACCAGACATACGCCGGCCCCTGGGGCGGAAGGAATTGCAGTAACGAGAGAACCCCGGACGCAACCAGGCTCAGCCAGATCGCGGCCGCCACCACGGCGCCGCCCAGGTGCGCCCGCGCCAGCCGGACGAGCACCGCCCCCACCGCCACCCCGCTCGCCATGTACCAGAAGACCAGCAGCTTGCTGTTGTCCCAGTCCCATGGTTGGAACTTGATCAGGTTGGCGACAAGAAAGACCAGGCTGAAGGGTGCGATCAGCAGCCGCATCCGCCCGCGCAGCGCCAGCGGGCTCAGCAAGGCGAGCAAGAGGAGCGGCCAGAACAAACCCGTGTTCTTGATCCAGAACCAGGGCGGGGAGTCCGCGCCTGACACCCAACCGATCAGCCACCGCGGGTACTGGTGATCCGGCGGCGCGCCGGGGTCTCCCGGCACGGCCATCAGCAGTCGCGGCACGGCCAGCACGGCCATGACGACAAAGAACCCGAGCCACGCGGGCCGCGGGAACAGCAGCGCCCAGCACGCGGTCACGATGCCGAGCACGACCAGGCTGTGCACGTGGAAGAGGGGCAGCACGCCGGTGAGTCCGCCGGCAGTAAGGAACGCGACCCCTTCGCTCTTGATCGTCCAGCGCCGCCACGATTGACGGATCGCGTCGACGGCTTCGCGCCAGCGGAAGAACGGCGTCGCAAGCAAGGGCGGCGTCAGCAGCAAGAGGACCGCCATGACGATCGCCGCACCGAAGACGAACGACCGCTGCGGGAGGTAATAGGAAAGGATCGGGTTGTACCACTGGATGTTGACGGGCGGATCGAACCGGTCGTAGGTGCGCGGAATGTGAAGCAGCGCATTGGTCAAGCCCAACCGCGCCGCGTCGCCGAAGAAGAACCAGAATCCAATACCGCCGCCGAGCAGGGTCAGCGTGACCGCAATCACACCGGCCCAGATCCCGCCGGTGAGGCGCCGCGCCCAGAGGATCAGTCCGCTGAGCGCCAGCACCGTCATCGCCCAGCTGGGCCAGGCGAGCGCCGCCGGGATGCTCCAGCCGCCGGCCACCAGCAGGGCGCTCGCGAAGTCGGGCGCAAACGTATAGCGGAACGGGGTCCCGGCAAAGATCGGATTCTGTGGCGGCAGGTTGTTGCCGTACACGAAGGTGGTCGTGTAGCTGGCGTGGAACGACCAGTCCGACCAGGTGTTGTTGTAGTGCGCGACCCAGGCGTCCGGCATGATCTCCACCGCCCGGAGGAAGAGATAGCCCATCGTCACCGCGACAACCGCGATCGCGACGCCGATCGAGATCGTGGCAGGCTGGCTCCATGCCCGCGTGCGCAGCACGGCACGGAGCCGCGGGAGGTGGCGCCACAGGAGATACCCGCCGGCGGTAAGCCCGAGCAACGCCAGCAGCAGGACGAGTCCCACGGTGACGCCCAGGGCGAGCGCGAGGACGTAGCCCAGCAGCGTGAGTCCCACGACGGCCAGCACGATGCCGATCACGGCGCGCTCGCCCCACGTCAGCCAGGGCGGCCCGCCGGAGGCCAGCCCGAGCCCGAGGATGAGACAGCCGGCGACGAGCGCTAGCCCGGGGAGGTCCAGTAGCAGAGGCACCAGTTGGGCAGCGGCTTGGTCAGGGCGAACCAGACGTGGCTGTTCAGCGCGTCACCGGTCAGCGGCAGCCCGGTCCAGAGCGGATAGAAGTAGAGGAAGAAGCCAACCACCATCACGAGGTAGGCGTAGGCGGGTACCGCGCCGTTGAAGCGGAACGCCATCCCAGGCAGCCGACCGGACAGCGTGCGCAGATAGGTGAGCGCCAGGGCCAGGGCGAGGAACATCGCCGGCAACCCGCCCAGCATGTGGTAGAGGAACAGTCCGCGCGGCACTCGCGAGAGCGGCAGCCAGGCCGCGAAGAAGGAGACCAGGATGAAGATCGAGGTGTAAAGCCGCTGGTCGATTGGACCTGGCGCATCGCGCCGCGCCACCTCAGCTGGATCGGTCTGGCGCCGCGAACGGTAGTCGCGGATCAGCGCCGGCAGTCCAATCGCGATCCCCACGATTGAAAAGGTCGCCGCCCACCAGATCAGCGGATTGCCCAGGTTGAAAATCTCCGCCACCAGCGTCGAGCCGCTCGATTGGTCGACGCCGAGCCCCTGGCTCGTGTAGTAGTAGACGACCGGCCGGAAGTCGAGTGGCCAGGACCACCAGGGACTGTAGAAGATGTGGTCCGCCTTCAGATTGATGTGGTAGAGCCAGGTCTGCCGGTGCCATTCCGCGATCTCCGTCCAGGCCGCGCCGGGGTTGAAGTGGAAGGGCGCGAAGCCGAGCGCCGGCTGCGGAAGGTTGGTGATCCCATGGGTGATCGTCAGGTAACGCGTGAAGGTCAGAAGGTAAAAGATCGCCGGCAGAAAGGCGAGGCTGAGCAAGGCGATCCCCCCGGTCGCGCTGTCGTAGCGGGTCCAGCGAACGAGCAGTCGAAAGGCGAGGATCAGGATGATGACGCCGTAGGCCGCCAGCGTCGTCCACTTGGCGCCCAACGCGAGGCCGAGTGTGACACCGGTGAGCACGATCATCCAGCGGCGTCGAGACACGCTGTCGGCGCTGAGATGAAGGTGAAAGAGGAGATAGGCGAGCACCGCCAGCGTGATCGGGATGATGTCGATCACCGCCGTGCGCGACTCGACGAAGGTCATGCCGTCGAAGGCAGTGAGGAGGCCGGCGGCGATCGCGTAGAACCGCACGGACAATAACTGCCGGGCGAGCAGGTACATCAGGGGGATCAGCGCCGTGCCGAAAAGCGCCGGCATGAAGCGCCAGCCGAAGGAGTTGAATCCGAACAGCTTGATCCCGATCGCGATGATCAGCTTGGCGAGCGGCGGCTCCGGGTCGAAATAGTCCTGGCCCAGCAGGTCCTTGTGCGCATCATTGGCGAAGTAGAGCTCGTCGAACACGAAGGGAGAGTTGGGCGCGATGTCGTTCGGCTTGCCGAGCCCCGGAATCGACGGATCCTGGTAGTCGTGCCCGATGCCCCAGGCGCTGATGGGCGCCGCCGATCCCGGGTGGGCGAACATGTCGAGAAAAATCGGGCTGGCGAAGCGAAGCATGCCCGCGACCAGGGTGAGCGCGATCAGCCAGTAGAGGTCGGTGCGGTCGAGGCGCCACCATGCGGCGCGTCGCTTCACGTCGATTGGCCGCGCAGCCGGCCCTTGATTTGTGCCACGAAGTCATCGACATCGACGACCGGAACGACGATGTCCGCGCCGGCAACCATCCGCGGGCCGAGCTGCCGTTCGGCGGATTCGATCAGGTCGGGCTGGCGTCGGTCGAGCCGGATATAGGCTGCGGGTCCGCGCGCCAGGCGGCGGACGAAACGGTTGACCAGGCGACGCCGCTCCGCCGGCTGAAAGGCGACCTCGAGCGGTTGCCGGCGTACCCGCGCCAGCGCGGTGTAGGGCAGCTCGATGTGATGCAGCAGGTAGCGGATCTCGATCCCATCGTCCGACACCGCGATGTAGGAAACCCGCTGTGCCAGCCAGAACGCCACCACGATCACGCCATCGAGCACCGTGACCGGGATGAAGGAAATGATCGTCTGGTGCTGGATCACCTTGATAGCGATCAGCACCACCAGGATGATGAAAAAGCCGCCGTAGAACCACTTGCCATCATTCCAACGCTGGACCGAGTAAAGGATCGGATAGCGGCGCCTCGCTTTGTCGCTCATCGAGACACGCGGACCGTCCCGGTGCGCTCCATCAGGTGGTCCGCCCCTTCGAAGTAGGTGTCGAGGTTCGGCTGCTGCTGCAGCCATTGCCAGTACTCGCGGACCATCGTCTCCAACCCGGACTGCGCCTCCCACCCGGCCGCCTTCAGCCGGCTGACGTCCGGAACCACGTGTCTGGGATCACCAACCCGGTAGCGACCCGGCGTTTCTGGCGTAAGGTCCCGCTCGGCGATGCGGAGTAGGGTTCGGGCGAGGTCGATGACCGCGTGGGCGCGGCCGGTGGCGACGTTGTAGGCGCCGGACGGCAGCCCGCTGATGGCCGCCAGGTTGGCGCGCGCCACATCTTCAACGTCGACGAAATCGCGCAGCTGGTTGCCGTCCTCGAGGAGCGCGGGGGGTTGGCCGTGCGCGAGGCGCAGCGCAAAGATTCGCAGCGCGCCATAGTAGGCGTTCTGAAACGGCTGGCCCTTTCCCTGGACCGCGCCATAACGGAGGATCACCCACTCGATGCCATGGCGATCACCCAGCAACCGGACCAGGTCCTCCTGCGCCAGCTTGCTGAGACCATAGGCACTGGTCGGCCGGGTGACCGATTCATCGGTGACCATCGGCGTAACCGCACCGCCGCAAATGGGACAGGGCGGATCCCACACCCCGCGCTCGAGCACATCCACCCGGCGCGGCAGCGGGTAGACGTCGCCGTCCTTGCCGCATCGATACTTGCCCTCGCCGTAAACCGCGGTCGTCGATCCCAGCACGATGCGCCGCACCGATGTCTTTCCCTCGAGCAACAACTCGAAGAGGATGGCGGTGCCGACGGCATTGATGTGAAACAGCTTGCTGAACGACGGCAGGTAGTCGTGATGGTCGGCGAGGTGGATCACGACCTCGTTCTCCTTTAGCGCCTTGACCCAATCCTCACGCTTGCGAACGTCGCCCTCGACCAGGTCCATCCCGGCCGGCAGCGCCGGCGGGCCATCGTGCGCGGGCGGTGAGAGGTTGTCGAGGATCGTGACCTGGTGCGCCTGCTTGAGGAGGAGCTGGCCGGTGCGCTGACCGATGAAACCGGCCCCGCCGGTGATCAGCACCCTCATTGCTGGGGACTATAGCTGACGCTCGATCGAGCCCCGATGCATTCCCGTGACAGCGCCGTTACCGCCCCTTCACTGGTCCTTAACAGCGCCGCGGATATCGTGATCCCCGCTTCCCCTTCCTTGAAGGCCGAGACCCCAATCTCGGCCTTTCTTCTTTTTAAGCCGGGATCCACCGGCGGGGCGCCGCAGATCGGGATGCGGGGCGAGATGAGACGAAGGCGGCGACGAGCACGCGAGGGAGCGCATCCGTCGATGCGTGACCGAGCGCGCGCAGGAGCCAACGCACGGCTCGCTCGCATCCGCGCCCGAGATGCCAGCCCGGTTCGGTGGATTCCGGCTTTTGGGTCACATCCGGGCCCCCTCGAGCGAGTGCTGACAATTGCAGCTCGGGGTGGTTGGGATGATCGGGATCAGGAGAGTCAGCAGGTCGCGAACCCGGCTGATGTTGTCGGCCAGCACCCGCATCACGTCGTGCGCCTGGACCGCCGCCACCTCGGGCGCCTCATCGAGGCCGGCATCGTAATCGGTCACCAATGAGAGGTTGAGGTAGCACATCTCGAGTTCCCGGGCGAGGATGACCTCGGGGTATTGCGTCATGCCGACGATGTCCCAGCCCATCCGGCTGAACCAGCGGCTCTCGGCTCGCGTCGAAAAGCGCGGCCCCTGCACCACCACCACCGTTCCCGTCAGCTGAAAGCGCAGCGATCGCTCTTCCGCGATGCGGCCGGACAGCTCGCGGAGCTCGGGACAGTACGGGTCAGCGGCGCTGACGTGAACGACATCCGGTCCCGGGTAGTAGGTGTCCGACCGACCCGTCGTCCGATCAAAGAACTGATCGCAGATCACCAGGTCTCCCGGATGCAGGTCCGGCTTCAGGCTCCCCACGGCGGATGGGCCGATGATCCGTTTGACGCCGAGCTCGTGCATCGCCCAGACGTTGGCGCGGTAGTTGACGAAGGGCGCGGAGACCTCGTGGTTGGGTCCATGGCGCGGCAGAAACGCGACGCGGCGCCCGCCAACCTCGGCCAGTGCGATCGAGCCGCTGGGCGGGCCGTACGGGGTCGCGATCTCAATATCCTCGGCGTCGCCGAGCCACTCGTAGAAGCCGGATCCGCCGAAAATGCCGATCTCCGCCGAGAGCGACATCAGCCCCGCACGTGACCGCGCGGCGAGACCTGTTGGGCGTAATGCGCCAGGTCGGTGATGCGCGCCCGCGGGGAGCAGACCGGGCAGTCGGGATCGCGCGCAAAGGTGGTGATGCGGGTTTCGCCGCGCAGGCCGTCGTGCTGAAAGATTCGGCCGCGCAGTGGTGTGCCGACGTTGAGGATGACCTTGAGCACCTCTTCCGCCTGCACACTCCCAACGACGCCGGTAGCCGCGCCGATGATGCCGGCCTGCTCGCAGGTCTCGATATCGGCGGCATCGGGGGGCTCGCGAAAAAGACAGCGCAGGCACGGTCCGTCGGGGAGCACCGTGGTCGCCTGGCCACCCCAACGCAGGACTGCGCCATGAACCAGCGGTTTGCGAAGCAGGACGGCCGCGTCGTTCAAGAGGAACTTGGTCTCGAAGGAATCGGTGGCATCGACGACCACGTCATACTCCGCAACGATTGCCTCGACGTTCGAGGCACGTACGCTCTCCTGGCGAGCATCCAGCCGGAGCGCGGAGTCGAGGATCAGCAATCGGCCGGCCGCCGCCTCGACTTTCGGCCGGCCCACGTCGCAGTCCTCGAAGAGGATCTGCCGGTTGAGGTTCGAGAGTTCAACCTGCTGGTCGTCGATCAGGCCGAGCCGGCCCACCCCGGCGGCCGCCAGGTAGAGGGCGACGGGCGAACCCAAGCCGCCGAGGCCGACGATCGCGACCGAGGCACCGTCGAGCCGTTGCTGCCCGGCCACGCCGACCTCAGCGAGAATCCGCTGTCGATGATGCCGCTCCTCGGTCATCGGCGTCCCTCCGCGCCCACGACCGCGTGGTAATTGGCAAGCGATTGGATGCTGGGGCGGTCACCACATACCGGGCAGGCGGGATTGCGACGGTAGCGCACCTCGCGAAACGTCATCGCCATCGTGTCGTGCAGCAGCACGCGGTTCACCAGCGGCTCGCCGCTGCCGGTAAGTTGTTTGATGGTCTCGGCAGCCTGGATGGTGCCGATGATGCCGGGCAGCGCGGCCAGGACTCCGACCTGTTCCGATTCCTCGATCGCGCCGGCCGGCGGCGGCTCGGGATAGAGACATCGATAGCAGCCACGACCCGGAGTAAAGACCGTCACCTGCCCCTCGATCCGGAAGATGCTGCCGTGCACCAGCGGTTTGCGCAGCAGGTAGGCGGCATCGCTCAGCAGGTAGCGGGCGTGGAAAGTGTCGGTGCCATCGACGATCACGTCGTAGCGTTGAAGCAGCTCCATCGCATTGTGTTCGTCGACGGTGGCCTCGATCGCGTCGACCTTGACGTCCGGATTCAACGCGCCGACCGTCCGCGCGGCGCCGTCGACTTTCGAACGGTTCAGTCCCGCCATCGAATGGATCACCTGTCGCTGCAGGTTCGAGAGCCGGACGTGGTCGTGGTCGGCGAGACCGATGGTGCCCACGCCGGCGGCTGCCAGGTAGAGCGCGACCGGAGAGCCGAGGGCGCCGACGCCCACGACCAGGACGCTCGAGCGCAGCAGCCGCCGTTGACCGGTGGGTCCGATCTCGGCGAGCGCGATATGGCGCGCGTATCGCTCTCGCTGCTCGGCCGTTAACGATGCCTCGGACATCAGGTGCTCCGCGGTTTAGCCGGTGCCGCGTGAAAGATGCCGTGGAAGACCTGCGGCTGCGTGCGGCGCAAACGCAGGCAATCGGCCAGCGTATGGGCGGCGAAAACATCGCGTGCGGCCTGCTCGGCTTTCTCGGTGACCTGCGCCAGCACGCGGCTGTCTCCGGTCTCCACGCCATCCGGCTGGCGGCTCTTGACGCCGTCGCCCTCGAGGCAGGCGATCACCTCGTCGAGGCGGATGTCTTCCGGGCTGCGGGCCAGCACGTGCCCGCCATGTGGGCCACGGGTCGACTGCACCAGGCCGGCGCGGCGCAGCGTCATGAGCACCTGGTCAAGGAACGGCCCGGGGATCACCTGCCGGCGCGCGATCTCGCCGCTTTGTAGCGCACCTCGCCCAGCGTTGGCCGCCAGTTCCACGACGGCCCTGACTCCATACTCGGTCTTCATCGACAAGCGCATTCGCACTCAGGTCCCCTCGATAGTTGATCGGACCAGTCAAGTATAGGAGATTTTAGAGAGAAATTCGGAGCGCGAGCACCACGAACAGCAGACCGAGGACGACCAGCGGCACGGTGGTCGCGATCAGGCTCAAGCTGCGCAACCCGATCGCGCGGCGTTCCTCAGTCGACGAGCGCACGCGACTGCGTAAGACGAAGCCCTCGAAGGCGAGCAGCAACGACGACCCACCGAGCCCGAGTGCCACCATTACGATCGCCCAGATCGTGCTCGGCGTCCCCTCCTGGTGGGAGAAGGCATTGAAACTGGCGGCCAGCACGCCGACGAGTGCGACCAGCACGCCGAGAGGGACGAGCGTGAGGTTGATGAAGCGCATCGACCGACCCGGCTCGGGCCGCCGCGAAAACTGCCAGGCCGAGACGAGCACGAAGGCCATGTAGGCGGCGATCACGACATAGAAAAATAGTGGCGTCAAGGCCTCGCCAAAGCTGAGAGCCGCGGGGATCACCCGAACAATCTAGTCCACGGCCCCCCCACGCGAGCCGGGCCGTCCGCGCTAATTCAAAATTCGATAGACGTTGTTGATCACGGCAAACGTGGTGATCCATGCCGCGATCAGGTAAGCGTTCCAGACGGCATTGCTTCGACGCCCGAAGACGAGCAGAAAGGCCACCAGCATGCCGACCAGGCCGAGCTTGAGGCCGTAGACGGCCAGCTCTCCGTTGCGGGCGATGATCCAGGCGGCCGCGCCGTTCAGCTCCTGGCGTCCTTGCGAAAGGCCGATGTGCGTGGTGGTCACGTCGAGCAACTGCGCCGTGCAGAACCCGCCGAGGATGATGGCTTTCTTTCGAGTGGAAACGTCTTTCTTGCCGAAGATTCTCGCCCCTCGGCTCACGGCGCTACCCACGTCCCCAATCCCCAGCATGGAAAAGACTCTATAGCGGCGTTATCAGAAAAGCAACGTCCAAGTAGGAGCTTTCTGAATACCGCCCGCTTCCCTTCATCGAACTGCCCGGATTATATGGGCAGTTTTACCACTCGTCCAGAGCCAAGTTTCGCGACCTTGCGCTCAGGCGGCTTTCTTGCTGTCGCCGAGGATCTCGCGACGCCGCGCCAGAAGATACGGGATGGAGATCAGCAGGCCGCCGACGACCAGCGCCCCTGCTCCGATGCGCAGGTACAGGGTCCAGTCCGATTGGGGATCGAGTGCCGGGTCGTAGAGCGTGCGCGCATTGAGCTTGAAACTGAGGGCGCCCACGGTGCCGTTCAGGCTCCAGATGCCGACCGTGGTGACCGCGTGGTTCCAGCGCTGGTCCTCATTGACGCCGGGCAAGCTGGCGCACGGCCAGACGCCGGCGGTCGGCAGATGAACGGGAATGGGAGGGCGGGGCGTCGCGGCCTTGGGTTGGGCAGCAAAGCGGAAGGGTTTTGGCGGCTTGCTCATGTCGAAGAGCACCACGTCCTGGGTGGTCTGGTTCTGGAGCAAAAGGTCGCAACCGCCCGTCGAACCCTCGATGGTGAGGCCGGGTGTTTTGGGCACGATGGTGTCGACGACCGTCTTGAACGGCTGATCCTCGGCCAGGGCGGTTGCCGAGAAGATCAGCAGCGCGCCGACCGGGGCGAGGGCCGCAACCAGCCGCTTCACGAGCCTATAACGCCGATTCGGGCGATGGCTGGCACCGGTCGTCGGGCGGTTCCCGGGCTAGACTTGGCCGGCAGGAGGGAGAAATGCCCTACGAGTTCGTGCTCACCGAGACCGACGGCGCGGTGGGGATCGTCAGGATCAACCGGCCGCAGGTCCGAAATGCCCTCAACCCCCAGACGATCGCCGAACTGGTCGACGCGCTGGAGGCCTTTGATCGCGACGACGCGATTCGCTGCATGATCTTGACCGGCGACGACCGGGCCTTCGCGGCCGGCGCCGACATCACCCAGATGGTGGAGGCCAGTGCCGTCGACGTCCTGAGCGACGACAACTTCGCGCACTGGACCCGCTTTCGGGCGATCCACAAACCGGTGATCGCCGCCGTCAGCGGCTACGCGCTCGGCGGCGGTTGCGAGCTGGCGCTGATGTGCGACCTGGTGGTGGCGTCAGAGACGGCCCAGTTCGGCCAACCGGAGGTCAAGATCGGGATCATTCCTGGCGCCGGCGGCACCCAGCGGTGGGCAAGCTCGGCCGGAAAAGTCCGCGCCATGGAGGCGGTCTTGACCGGCGAACCGGTGACCGCGGCGGACGCGGAACGGCTCGGCCTCGTCAACCGCGTGGTCCCCGCCGGAGCGTGCATGGACGAAGCGGTTCGGCTGGCGAAGTTGATCGCACAGCGCCCGCCGCTGGCGGTCCGCCTTGGGAAGGAAGCCGTCAATCATGCGATGGAGGTGGGACTCACGCCCGGCCTCGAGTTCGAGCGCAAGCTCTTCTACCTTCTCTTCGCCTCCGATGACAAGCGCGAGGGGATGCGTGCCTTCCTCGAGAAGCGCCCGGGTCGGTTCACCGGACGATGAGCGAGGTCATCCTCAGCGCCCTTGACGCCGGCGTCCTGACGCTCACGCTCAACCGGCCCGCGGCGCTCAACGCTCTCAATCGCGACATGACGCACGCGCTCCGCGACAGCATGGAGGCGGCAGCCCGCGATCGAGGGGTGGGGGCGGTGATCATCACCGGGGCCGGCCGCGCCTTTTGCGCCGGCGCCGACCTCAAGGATGTGGTCGCGCGACGCGACGCCGGGGAGCGCGACCTCGGGGACGACCTGCGCACGAACTACACCCCGCTGATCCGAGCCATCCGGGCCTGTCCCAAGCCGGTGATCGCCGCGATCAACGGCACGGCGGCCGGCGCGGGCCTGAGCCTGGCGCTCGCCTGCGACCTCCGAATCGCGGCGGCGGGCACGTCGTTGATCGTGGTCTTTGTTCGAGTGGGTCTCGTCCCCGATGCCGGCAGCCTCTTCTTCCTCACGCGCATGCTCGGCCTGAGCAAGGCGACCGAGCTGGCGATGTCAGGAGATCCGTTGGCGGTGGAGGAGGCGCACCGGCTCGGCCTGGTGGCGGCAGTCGTCCCGCCGGAGCAGTTGACGGCGGCGGCGATGGAACGCGCCCGGCGCCTTAGCGATGGACCGCGCCAGACCTATGCCCTGATCAAGCACGGCCTGGAACGCGCGCTCGACCTCGATCTCGAGCAGGCGATGGAGCTCGAGTCACAGCTGCAGTCGGTCGCCGCGGAGACGACCGATGCGAAGGAAGCGATCCAGGCGTTCCTGGAAAAACGAAAGCCGCAATTCGGCCGTGCTTGAGGTCGGTCCCCTAAAAAGAAAGAGCGGCGGTGTTACCCGCCGCTCTCACCTAAATCAACTAATGCCATGGGCACCACCTCCCAGTTCTTGGACGCTATTGTATCAATTTCCGGCGCGGACGCGGTCCTCGATCAGCTCGCGTGAGATGAAGATCTGCTTCGCTCCTGCGACCGAGCGAAGCTGGCGCAACAGGTCGGCGGTGGTGCGGTTGTGCGGTAAGCCAACATCGATCTCGAGGCGGTCCTCGGTTTCGTTGAGCTCGTGAATCCGGATCGACATCGGAAAGGCGCCGATCACGGCGAGCGCCGCCCGCACCCTCTCGATCTCACCCTCGGCTCGAGGAACCATCAGGCTGACCTGCGCCTCGTTGGGCCGCTTGAAGAAGCGTCGTTCGATCGGTTTCAGGACCATCAGCACGGACAGGATCAAGAGCGTGGTGAAACCAGCGATGAAGTATTGCGACGTCCCCGACGCCATTCCGATGGCAGCCACCGCCCAGATGGTGGCGGCGGTGGTCAGCCCGCGCACCAGGTCTTTACGAAGAAAGATCGTGCCGGCTCCGAGGAAGCCGATGCCCGTGACGATCTGCGCGGCCACCCGCGAAGGATCCGTGTTGGCGAAACCGTACGCCCCGACGATGGTGAAGAGGCATGAGCCGAGCGACACCATGGTCACCGTTCGTAGCCCAGCGGCCCGCTCCTGACGCTCGCGCTCGAGGCCAACAATGGCACCGAGGAGCAGCGCCACCAGCAGCCGCAGCATGAGATCGAGCGCGTTCGGCACGGCGCTATGGTACTGCCGCGCGACCGCCGCGAACGGAAGAGGTCTTAGGCGGCGCTAAAGAGCCTGTTGTCGTAGCCCTGGACGTCGGCGTCGGGAGACGGGCCGTGACGCTCGGTGAAGAGGGCCTCCTCGACCGCAAACAGGGCGTCCATCAGCTTCGAGATCCCGACCTTGACCTTGATGTTGGCAAGGTCTTCGGCGAGCGACTGCACCGGGCCCACCAGCCGCAGGATCTCCTCCAGCCGCGGCTCATACGACATCGGCACCCGCTTGAAGCCTTTGAGGTTGAGCTCCTCGAGTTCCTGCAGCAACCGGTCGATCAGCTGGACCGGGCGGCGAACTTGGTCCTGCCGCGCCTTCAGATCCTTGGACTGGCGCTCGGCATCGCGGATGTAGGCATTGGTCTGGGCAAGCAATCCTGTCATCGATGACCCCTCATTTCATAGCGGTGAAAATGCACGTCGATTTCGCAAACCGAATCCGCCCCGTGTTTATTCCCGGAATCCGGACCAACTTGGCGGGCCGTTCGGCAGGCGGCCGTAGACTTTCGGTGAGATGCCGCTGCTTCGCGTCGACCGCCTGGCCGTGTTGTACGGCGCGACCGAGGTGCTGCGCGATCTGAGCTTCCAGGTCGAGCCCCGGCAGCGGCTTGGGATCGTGGGCGCCAACGGCAGCGGAAAATCGAGCCTGCTCAAGGCGATTTCCGGGGAACTCATCCCGACCGCCGGCTCGCTGACGCTCGCGCCACGAGCCCGGACCGCCTACCTGGCGCAGGAGATCGAAGCCAGTCCGCACGAGAGTGTGTACGAGGACGCGCTACACAGCCGGCCCGACATCATGGGCCTTCGCAGCCGGCTGACCGAGCTGGAGGCTGGCATGGCAAAAGGCACCGGCGGCGAGCTGACCGCACTGGTCGAGAACTACGGCGACGTCCAGCACGAGTACGAGCGCCTGGACGGCTATGCCTACGACAACCGGGTCGCCGAGGTGCTGCACGGGGTTGGTCTCACCGAGGCCGACCAGGCGCTGCCTCCGAGCGCGCTCAGCGGCGGGCAACGGCGTCGCCTGGCGCTCGCCCGCCTGCTCCTCCAGGATGCCGACCTGCTCCTGCTCGATGAGCCGACCAACCACCTCGACCTCGAGGCGATCGAATGGCTGGAGGAATTCCTTCGGTTCTCCCGCGCGGGCATGCTGATCGTCTCCCACGACCGCCGCTTTCTCGAGCACACCGCCGACGACATCCTCGAGCTCCAGGGCGCATCGGGCGAGTGGTATCCGGGCAACTACCGCCAGTACCTGCGGCTGCGCCGCGAGCGCCGGGCCGTGCGCCAGAAGGAGTACGACGCCCAACAGGACTACATCGCCCGGACCGAGGAGTTCATCCGTCGTTACAAAGCCGGGCAAAGGGCCCGCGAGGCGCGCGGTCGGCAGACGAAGCTCGACCGTCTCGACCGGGTCGCGCCGCCCACGGACGATCAGCAGATCCGGATCCGGCTGCAGGCCTCGAGCACCAGCGACCTGATCTTTCAGAGCGACGGGCTCACGCTCTCATACCCATCCCCTACGGGCTCCGCCTGGCAGCTCACCATGCCCGCCTTCGCCATCAACGCCGGCGAACGGGTCGCCATCGTCGGGCCCAACGGCTCTGGCAAGACGAGCCTGCTCAAGGCGTTGCTTGGCGAGCTTCGCCCGCTCAAGGGCCGGGTGAAAACCGGGCCGCGGGTCACGATGCGCTATTACGACCAGCACCTGGCCGACCTCGACCCCAACAAGACGGTCCTGACCGAACTGCAGGACGCCTTCGGCCTGCCCGAGGAAACGCTGCGCACCTTCCTGGGCCGCTTGCTCTTCCGCGGCGACGACGCCTTCAAGCTGATCCGCTCGCTGAGCGGTGGCGAGAAGAGCCGCGTCGCGCTCGCGAAATTGATGCTCGACGATGCCGGGTTGCTACTCCTGGACGAGCCCACCAACCATCTCGACATCCCGGCCCAGGAAATGCTCGAGGAGGCGCTGCAGGACTTCGAGGGCACCATCGTCTTCGTCTCGCACGACCGCTACTTCATCGATGCCATCGCGACCCGGCTCTGGGTTGTCGACCAGGGTACGGTCACGACCCATCTCGGCAACTACACCGATCTGGAGCGGTCGCGCCAGCGGGCGGGCCGACTGGTGGTGGCCGGCGAGCCCGAGCCGGCGCCTCGCCGCGACCGCCGCCAACAGGCCGGGGCCGCAGGGGGAACGGTCGCTCCTGCCGCCGGCGTCGAGCAGCAGATCGGCGAGCTCGAGGCGGAGATCCGGCGGCTCGAGGAGCAGCTCGCCGACCATCAGACCTATGACGACCCGGCCCGAGTGACCCAGCTGGCCCAAGCCCACGAGAATGCCTCGCGGCGGCTGCGAGCCCTCTACCAGGAATGGGAGCACGCCGCCGGCGAATAGACCGGCGCCTGAGCGCGCCGGCCGCGCCCCTGGGCCCGGTGGCGAGCAACGGCCACCCGTGGCTCCTCCCCGCCGTGTCGATTGCGTACGCGCTCACGATCGCCGCCGGGTTGTTGGCGGTCGATCAGCTGGCGGAGTACATGCCCGGTGCCTGGGTGGACGTCCTGGGCGCGGCCCTGCTCGCGCTCTCCCTGATGACGATCGTGGTCTGGCTTCGCGCCGGCTGGCGGCGGCGGCGCGACCGATTGGGCCGCCGGGCCCTGCTCTGGGCGGGCGCCGCCATCGGGCCTGCGGTGCTGGCGGTGTTCGCCGTGCTGGTCCTGGTTCAGAACGCCCAGATCGCGTCCGAGATCAGCGGCGCCGATGTTCATCTCACCCGCCCGCTGATCGAATCCCTGTCCCGGCCACCCGGCACCAGGCTGCTCGACCAAAAGCCGGGCCTCGCCGATACCGAGAGCATCTCCGAGGACTTCAGCGCCCAGAACCTGAACAGCATCGTTCCCTTCTACGAGGCCGAGCTGAGCAAGAACGCCTGGGTAGAGGACAAGGCGTCGGCGACCACATCGATCGTCTGGTTCACCAAGGGCGCCTACCTTCTTTCCGTGGCGGTCGATCCGCCATCGAGCAGCTACACGCTGACGGTCGACCGCATCAACGCGAACCTCTTAGGGACACCCTCCCCAACGGTCAGCCCCACGCCCTGAACCCTATTGGGCAGGGCGCACAAAAAGGGGGGCCTCAACTCGTCGTTCCGGTCCGATGACGGGGCCGGCGGCCGCCCCTAGCATCGATAGAGTCGGATCACTGCGTTCAACGGAGGGAAACTCTTTATGGCGATTGATCAGGGCGTGCGCGCGAAAAAGGAAACCAAGGCGGATGCCCAATCCGTCATCGATCTCGCCCACAAGCAGGGGTTGAAGATCGTCGACCTCAAGTTCATCGACCTGATTGGGACCTGGCAGCACTTCTCGATTCCCGTCCAGGAGCTGTCCAAGGGCCTCTTCAGCGAGGGCATCGGCTTTGACGGCTCGAGCATTCGCGGCTTCCAGCACATCCACGAGAGCGACATGCTGCTGATCCCGGATCCATCGTCGGCGAGAGTCGACCCGGTTCTGAAAGTGCCGACGCTGACCATCAACTGCGACGTGATCGACCCGATCACGCGCGAGCCCTACTCGCGCGACCCGCGCTACGTTGGCAAGAAGGCGGAGGCCTTCCTGCTGTCGACCGGCATCGCCGACACCAGCTTCTTTGGCCCGGAATGTGAGTTCTACATCTTCAACAGCATGCGGTTTGACCAGAACCAGTTCTCCGGGATGTACGAGATCGATTCGGTCGAAGGCGTCTGGAACTCGGGCAAGAATTCCGAGCCGAACCAGGCTTACCGGCCGCGCTACAAGGAAGGCTATTTTCCGGTGCCGCCGACCGACAAGCTGCAGGACCTTCGCTCCCAGATCGTCCTCAAGCTGATCGAGGCGGGCGTCGACGTCGAGGTCCATCACCACGAGGTAGGGACGGCGGGCCAGACCGAGATCGACATGCGCTACGACACGCTGGTCAACATGGCCGACAAAGTGATGATGTACAAGTACGTCGTCAAAAACGTCTGTGCCCAGAACGGGTTCGTGGCCACCTTCATGCCCAAGCCCCTCTTCATGGACAACGGGTCAGGCATGCACACGCACCAGAGCCTCTGGAAGGATGGCTTGCCGCTGTTCTATGACAAGGCCGGTTACGCGGGCATCAGCGACATGTGCCGCTGGTACATCGGCGGCTTGCTCAAGCACGCGCCGTCGCTGCTCGCCTTCGCCGCACCGACCACCAACTCGTACCGCCGGCTGGTGCCGGGATACGAGGCGCCTATCAACCTGATCTATTCGAAGCGCAACCGCAGCGCCTGCGTGCGTATCCCGATGTATTTCGACAATCCCCACGCAAAGCGCCTCGAGTTCCGGACGCCCGACCCATCGTGCAACCCGTACCTGTCGTTTGCGGCGTGCTTGATGGCAGGCCTGGACGGCGTCATCAACAAGATCGAGCCCCCGAAGCCGATCGATGAGGACCTGTACGAACTCGAGCCCGAACTGAAGCGCCAGGTGAAGAGCACCCCGGGCTCGCTGGTCGAAGTGCTCGACGCGCTGGAGATCGACAACGACTACCTGACTCGCGGCGGCGTGTTCACCACCGATCTGATCGAAACTTGGATCGACTACAAGCGAGTGCGCGAGGTCGATCAGGTTGCCCTTCGGCCGCATCCCTGGGAGTTCTACCTCTACCACGACATCTAGTTCGCGGCGCTAAATCCGTTCGTCCGACCGTGAGGCGGTTGCCACTCGCCCTGGCAACCGCCTCTATCGACCATAAGAAGAGGAGCAACGTCATGGACCAACCAGCAGAGAGAGACAAGCCCTGGCGACCCGCTGACCACCCGCGTCCCGGCCCATCCTGGGGCGACGACGATCGCCCGCGGACGGCCGTGCCCACGGAGGCCCCCGACGGCGAAGACTGACGCGGCCGCCGGCCGTACCACGTCGCTCACCATCGAGCGCGCGCTGGAGCGGTTGTCCGAGCGTGGGATCCGCTTCCTCGATCTGCGTTTCGTCGACGTGCTGGGGACGGTCAAGAGCATCACCATCCCCGCGCAGCGTCTGCCGCACGCGGTCCGCAACGGCGAGTGGTTCGACGGCTCATCGGTCGAGGGATTCGCCCGGGTCTTCGAGAGCGACATGTTCCTGCGTCCCGACCTCGACACCCTGACCATCGGCGATCCCGATGGCGTCCTGGGGGCCCAGGTGATCTGTGATCTGTTGACCCCGGACGGCGAGCGGTTCGCCGGTGATCCGCGCGGCGTGCTGGCGCGGGCACTGGCGGAGGCTAACGCCCTCGGGTTCGATTACGCAGTCGCGACCGAACTCGAGTTCTTCCTGCTCAACACCGATGCCACCAGCGGCGGCGTTCGTCCTGGACGGCACGACCGGGCCAGCTACTTCGACCATCCAGTCGACGTCGCCAGCGATGTCCGCCAGGAGATCGTCAGCGCGCTCGACCACCTGGGCATCACGGTCGAGGCCAGCCATCACGAGGTCGCGGCAGGGCAGTACGAGCTCGACCTCGCCCTCAGCAATGCGCTGCGAAGCGCCGACCATCTCGTCACCCTGAAGCACGCGGTCAAGGCCGTGGCGCAGCGACGAGGCTTGCTGGCGACCTTCATGCCCAAGCCAATCTTCGGCGCGGCCGGCTCCGGGATGCATACCCACCAGGCCCTTACCGACCTCGGTAAGGAATCCAATGCGTTTTACGATCGCGCCGACCAGTACCAGCTCTCGCCGGTCGCCAAGCACTTCATCGCCGGCCAGTTGGCGCACGCGCGCGGGCTGTGCGCGCTGGTCGCACCGCTGGTCAATTCTTACAAGCGCTTCGTGCCCGGCTTCGAAGCCCCGGTCGCGATCACCTGGGCGCAGGTGAACCGCTCGGCATTGATTCGCGTGCCGCGGGCGGGAAGCGGCGACCGTGGCGCCATCCGGATCGAGTTTCGCGCCCCCGACCCCTCGTGCAATCCATACCTGGCGTTCGCCGCCATGCTGCACGCGGGTCTCTCGGGCATCCGTCAGAAGCTGCCCCTGCCGCCGCCGGTCGAAGAGAATCTGTACGCCTTCGACCCGGAAGCGCTCGCCCGTCACCAGGTCGGTCAGCTGCCCAGGTCGCTCGCCGAGGCGCTGCGCGACTTGCGCCAGGACGAGGTGATGCGCGATGCGCTGGGTGTCCACCTCCTGGAACGTTTTATCGAGGCGAAGGAGATGGAGTGGCAGAACTATGAGAAACAGGTCAGCGGCTGGGAGCTCGACGCCTACCTCGAAGCCTACTAGACAAATCTCCTTCCCCCGCTTGCGGGGGAAGGTCGGGATGGGGGCCCTGGCGCTTTCGGCGATTGCACTCGCAACGCTCTATGTGATCGAAGCGTTCACCGCGCCCAGCCCGGTGCTTCGCGTCGTGCTTCGCAGCGTCCCGGTCCTTCCGGTCGCGATCTGGACCCTTTGGTTCGACCAGTCGCGTCCGTTCGAACAACGACCGCCGGCCATCCGGCTAAGCGGACGTCTGGCCCTCCTCGCGCTGGTCATGGCCTTTGCCGTCGCCCTCCTCGGGTTCGGCCTCAACTGGCTCTATGATCCGAGTCGAGTGATTTGATTCGATGCCGAGGAATTCTTGTCCGAAGCGCTGAGCAGGCAGATTGTCGCGCTGGGGGGCGGTGGGTTCTCCGACGGGGGACCCCGGTCGAAACTCGACGATTACATCCTCGGCCTTACGAGCAAGCGGCGACCACGGGTCTGCTTCGTGCCAACGGCTGGCGGCGATGCTGACAGCTATGTCGCGATGTTCTATCGAGCCTTCAGTCCAAGGGATTGCGAGCCATCGGACCTCGCGCTCTTTCGTCGAACCGTGGTCGATCTCCGCGCCTTCCTGCTCGAGCAAGACGTGATCTACGTCGGCGGCGGCAATACCGCGAACATGCTCGCCCTCTGGCGAACCCACGGCGTCGATCGAATCCTTCGTGAGGCGTGGGATCAGGGCATTGTCCTCGCCGGGGTCAGCGCCGGAGCCATCTGCTGGTTTGAAGCTTCGGTGACGGATTCCTTCGGCCTCAACATGGCAGGGCTCCGCGATGGGCTCGGGCTGCTCTCCGGCAGCGCCTGCCCGCATTACAACTCTGAGGAGCGCCGCCGCCCGGTCTACCGTCAGCTGGTCGGCAGCGGCTTTCCACCGGGATATGCGATCGACGATCACGCGGGCCTGCACTTCGTCGGCGGTGAACTTGCCGAGGTGGTGAGCAGTCTTGAAGGGCGATCCGCCTATGAAGTCAGACTGGAAGGCGCGGCCGTCCGGGAGCGTCCGATCACCCCGAGGATCTTGACCTAGCAGGCTCGGCGAGGGTCGGGGATAATGGCGGGCAGGACGCGGGGGGCAGTTCACTGGAGGTATTTGTGATGTCGCACCACTTGAAGGATCTGACGATCGAGCTCGAGGAGAAGGCGGGCACCGTCGCCGCCGCCGCCGAAGCCCTGGGCAAGGCGGGCGTCAACATCGAAGGCATCTGTGGTTTCGTGGTCGGTGACAAAGGGGTTGGCCATGTGCTGGTCGCCGACGCAGGTAAGGCGCGCGAGGCGCTGCAGAGCGCGGGCGCCCGCGTGACCGGCGAGCAGGAGGTCCTCGTCCTGGACATCGAGGACAAACCCGGCGCGCTGGGCAAGGTGACCCGCAAGATCGCCGATGCCGGGGTCAGCCTGAACGCGGTCTACCTGGCCACGAAGACGCGCGTGGTCATCGGGGCCCGCGACCTGCAGAAGGCGCGCGCGGCCGTCGGCGAAGGCGCCGCCAGTCGTCAATAATCATCGCCCACCGCTGGTGGTCGCGCCAGCGCCCGGCAATCTTTAGATAGCGCGGGGAGAGGCCCTCGAGCCGGAAGCCCGCGCGCTTCACGAGGGCAATCGACGCTGCGTTCTCCGGCTGGATGTTGGCCTCGACTCTATGCAGTTTCATGGTGATGAAGGTGTACCGCAGCACCAGCTGCAGACCCTCCGTCATGTAGCCCTGCCCGGCATACGGCTGCAGGGCGTGGTAACCCAGGTAGGCGCTCTGAAACAACTGGCGAACGATTTGACTCAGGGTAAAGACGCCGGTGATCGCGCCATCCTCGATCCGGCAGACGAGGAAGCACTGCACGTTCGGCTGCCGGCACCGCACCATCCAATCGGCGAAGGTCTTCGCGTCGGTGGGCGGCGTCACCAAGCCGCGGTGGAGCGCGCGGCTGGCCGCGTTGCGCACAACGATCTCCGCCTGGTCACGGCTGGTGGGTTCGCGCAGGTAGACCCTTTCGCCGACCTCGAGGGCCTTTCCGAGGTCAGGCTTGAGCACGCCGAGCCCAGCCCCGTAGCACCGCCCTGATCGCCCAGCCGGCGAGCCAGTTGGCGGCGATGGCGGCACGATCGGGAAACCATGAGATGTAGACCGAGCGCTGGTTGCGTTCGACAGCTTGGGCGATACGCCGCGCGACCTTCTCGGCCGTCACCGGAGGGAACCGCTGATGGGCCTGGCGCCCGCGCGCACCCAGGCGGTTCTCGCCAAAATTCGAGCGCGTCGTCCCCGGGAACACATTCATCACTTTGATGCCGCGGTCCGCCTCCTCCATCCGCAGCGCATCGCCGATCGCGGTCAGCGCGAACTTGCTCGCCGAGTAGTAGCCGATCCGCGGGATCACGATCCGCCCCGCCATCGAGGAGATGTTGATGATCATCCCGTCGTGCTGCGCCCGCATGATCGGCACCACAGCGCGGATGGCCGCCGCCGCCGCCAGCACGTTCAGCGAAAAAACGGCTTCGACGTCGGCGCTCGAGGCATCGCCGATGGGCGCCGTCATCCCGATCCCGGCGTTGTTCACCAGGATGTCGATGCCGCCGAGTTCGCGGATCGTGTCCTGTGCAAGCTGTTCAACGGCGCCCGCGGCTGTCACGTCCGTCGGGATGACAACGGCCGAGCCGCCCTCGGCCTCGATCGATGCCGCCAGCCCTTCCAACGCCGGCCGGTTTCGCGATGCGAGCGCGAGCCGCGCGCCACGGCGACCGAACTCGAGCGCGATCGCTCGTCCAATGCCCTGCGAGGCGCCGGTAACGATGACCCGCGCGTTTTTCAGCTGCACCAGCTAATGCTGGCAGCCGCGACAGAAGTCGGTTGCCTCACCGCGGGCGGTCAGCTCGGAGATGCGGTGGCCACATCGTGGGCACTTCTCCTTTCCCTTGGTGTGGACCTTCATGAAGCTGCGGTCCTGCTTGTGCGGCTCATATTTCGGCTGGGCCTTGATCGACTCGATCGCCTCGCGCAGCACTTTTCCGGTCGCCGCGTGAAGACGCACCACCTCATCGGGCTTGAGCGTAGTGCGCTTGCGCAGCGGCAGCAGGCCTGCCTCGTGCAGGATCTCATCCGAGTAGGCGTTGCCGACACCCGCGATGAACGCCTGGTTGCGCAGCAGGTTCTTGAGCTCACCGGGGTGCCGCCGGATGCGCTGCGAGAACTCGGAGAGCGAGACCGTCAGCGCATCGGGACCAAGCTCCGCCCATCCGGGGATGGTGGGAAAGGCGCCGGGGACCACCCAGTAGACGCGGCCCATCTTTACGGTATCCATGAAGCGCAGCTCGTCTCCACCCTCGAGCGTGATTCGAAAGACGGTTGCCGCCGCGACTTTCTCCGACGCCGTCGTCCACTGCAGCCGCCCGCCCAGCATCGGGTTGATGACGAGGTGCTGCCCGCTGATGTCGAAAATGAGGAACTTGCCGCGGCGCCAGACCTGCTCGAAGGTCCCGCCGACCAGCTGGCGCGCGTACTCGTCCGGTGGCGTCCGCAGCAAGAAGCTCAGCTTGGGCGAGGTCCAGACCTGCGCGATCTTCCTCCCCTCGAGCCGTGAGCCGAGGTATTCGCGCAGGACTTCGAGTTCCGGGAGTTCAGGCACTGGCGGTCAGGCTACCGCATGAACGGCGTGTTGAAATGTTACTTGACAAGACGGGACGTCCAGTCTAGTCTCGTCGCAAGCACCGATGCCACCGTCCGGGACACGCAGGGAGCGGATCATGAACGAGGCAGCCCGGCTACTCTCCGGGGACCGCCAGTCGTCGATCGACGACATTGCCACCGCGGCGGGCGTCTCGCGAGCCACGTTCTACCGAGCCTTCCCTTCGCGCGCCGAGCTCTTGCAGGCACTCGAAGTCCAACCCGAGCCCGACACCAGGCAGCGCGTCCTCGATGCATCGATCCGCATGCTCCGCACCCAGACGCTCAAGGATCTCTCCATGGATGAGCTCGCTTCCGAGGCGGGCGTCTCGCGCGCGAATCTCTACCGCCTCTTCCCCGGCAAATCGGCGTTGTTCCGAGCCATCCTGATCGCCTACTCGCCGTTCGAGCCGGTGATGGCGGTCTTTGCCCGAGCCGGTGACCGCCCGCCCGAGGACGTCATCCCTGAGGTGGTGCTTACGGCGTACCGCACGGTCGCGGGACGCTCCGGCCTCGTTCGGACCCTGCTCCTCGAGGTCACGTCGATGACACCCGAGTTCAGCCAGGCCTTCGCCGAAACCGGTTTACGCGCCTTCGGCACCTTCGCCCAATATCTGGGCGGCCAGATGGCGGCGGGCCGCCTTCGACGGATGCATCCGATGCTCGCCGTGCAGAGCCTGGTCGGTGGCGTGATGTTTCACATGCTGGCAGAGCCGGTGATGAGCCAGGCGACGATCGACGTACCCGCGGGTGAAGAAGTCGCGATTCAGTTTGCCAATCTCTGGCTGCGCGGCATGCGCCCGGAGGTCGCTCGTGGCAACTGAGACCTACGCGGTCGACGTCGAGGGCGTCGTCAAACAATTCGGCAAACAGCGGGCGCTCGATGGCGTGACCCTGCGCGTCCGCCGGGGCGAAGTCTATGGCCTGCTCGGTCCGAACGGGGCGGGGAAGACGACGCTGATCCGCAGCCTGGTCGGGCTCGTGGCTCCCGAGGCCGGGACCGTGTTGGTCCTCGGTCATCGCATGCCTCAGCTCGAGGTACTGGCGCACGTCGGCTATATGACCCAACAAGCCGCCCTCTATCCCGACCTGTCCGCCGAGGAGAACGTGCACTTCTTTGGCGCGATCTATGGGCGCGTCGACGGGGTGCGCGACGCGCTGGAGTTCGTCGAGCTTTGGGACCGACGGAAATCGGTGGTGAGCACCCTGAGCGGCGGGATGCGGACGCGATGCTCGCTGGCGTGTGCTCTGGTCCACAAGCCGGATCTGCTGCTTCTGGACGAGCCCACCGTTGGCGTCGATCCGCAGCTGCGGGTTCAGCTCTGGGATCGCTTCCGCAAGATGGCCGCCGGCGGGACCTCCATCGTTGTCTCGAGCCATGTCATGGACGAGGCCGAGCGATGCGACCGGCTTGGGCTGATCCGCTTCGGCAAACTGCTGGCCGAAGGGACCGTCGCCGAGATCAAGGCACAGGCAGGGGTTGATCGGTTGGAGAATGCATTCCTCAAGCTCTCCGAGGCGCCGCCGGCATGAACCCGAGGCGCGTCCAGGCCATCACGCAACGCCTTCTGCACCAGTTCCGACGAGACCGTCGCACGCTCGCACTGCTGTTCGGCGCTCCCCTCGTCATCCTCGGACTTCTCGGATACCTGCTGCGCGGCGGAGGCGACGTGCCGAAGATGGGCGTGGTCAACCTCGACGGCGGCCCGCTGGGTAGCCTCATCGTCTCAACTCTCGAGGGCTCGACGACAGTCTCGGCGTCCAGCATGTCGCTGAGGGACGCCGAAACCAAACTCCGGTCGGGCGACATCGCCGGATACGTGCTGCTGCCGAATGACTTCACCGCGCAGGTGCAGCAACATCGCATCGTCGCCCCCGAAGTGCACCTCGAGGGAAGCCAGCCGGGGCTTTCGCAAAGCATCGTGCAGTCCGTGAGTCAATCGTTCGTCACGCTCGCCGGCCAGGCCGGCGGGGTTCAGTTCACACCCCGGATCACCTTTCTGTATGGCGGCCCGAGCTTCGACACCCTCGACTACTTCGGCGCCGCGTTTATCGGACTGGTGGTCTTCTTCCTGGTCTTCGTGATCACCGCGGTTGCCTTTCTCCGCGAGCGCGGCCAGGGGACGCTGGAGCGCTTGATGGCGAGCCCGTTGCGCCGGGCGGAGATCGTGCTCGGCTACATGCTGGGCTTTGCCGTGCTGGCGCTGGTGCAGTCCGCCGAGGTGCTCGCCTTCAGCCTCGTCGTGCTCCACGTGCATAACGTGGGCAACGTCGCCCTGATCTTCCTGCTCGAAGCCTTAATGGCGATCGCCGCCGTCAACCTCGGCATCTTCCTGAGCATGTTTGCCCGCACCGAGTTCCAGGCCGTGCAATTCATCCCGCTGGTGATCGTGCCCCAGATGCTGCTGGCCGGCATCATCTTCCCGGTGAGCACCGAGCCCGGGCCGCTCCAGTGGCTGTCCCACGTGTTGCCACTGACCTATGCCGTCGAAGGGCTGAGAAACATCATGATCAAGGGCGCGGACCTGAGCTGGTCATCATTGCAGCTCGACATCGGCGTCGTACTCGGCTTCTGCATCGTGGTGATCCTGGCCGGCGCCACGACGTTGCGTCGCCGCATCGCCTAGCTGAACTTCTTGTCCTGGTCCAGTCGGTAGAGCCGGATGGTGACGGCGAACAGCACGATGCTCCAGCCGACGAGCCACCCCAGTGCGACCAGGGTTGACTCATCGTTGAGGCCGATCGTTTTCCAGGCCAACTGCGCGTAGTGGTACGTGGGCAGCACCGAGCCGATGTGCTGGATGGTGCTCGGGAGTTGCTTGAGCGGCACGAAGATCCCGGACAGGAAGAGCATCGGCAGATACACCATGTTGGCGAGCGCGGGTGCCGCATTGGGGCTGGCCCCGTATCCGATCGCCATGCCCAACCCGATCATGGGGAATGACCCGAGCATCAACCGCCAGGTGAGGTCGAGCCAGGTTCCCGCGTCGAGGCGGACGCCGCCGATCACTGTGGCGACGACGCCGAGGAGGATCAGGCTCAGCAGCGCAAAGATTAGCGCGCCGATGACGTATGCCACTGTGGCCACAAAGGGGGGCAGCGGTGTCGCGCGTTGCAGGAGATCGAGCCTTCGACCCCGATCGTTCGCGAGGCCGATGCCGAAGTTGTACACCATCACGTTGCCCACTCCATAGGTGGCGTAGGACACGAGGATCAGCTTGGCCGTACTCACACCGGGCGCCGCTTGCAGACTGCCAAAGATGGCGTTGAACAGCAGGAAGAACATCACCGGGAGACCGAGCGACAGCACGGTGAAGGCCGGGTTGCGCAATCGTGCGACGAACTTGGCTCGCGTCTCCATCCACAGCATCCGCCCAATCGGAGCTACTGGCATCGCTTGTATCGTCGCGGTACTCATGGCGCCATCTTCTCCTCGGCTTCGTGAGTCAGCGCAATAAAGGCCTCTTCGAGGTCTGCGCCGACGACCTGTAGGTCGCTCATGTCCACGCCCCGGTGGAAGAGTTCCCGCAGCAAGGTCTCCGGGGCATTGCTAAGAAGACGGACTCGATGATTCTCGATCGTCACGTTTGAGACCGGAAGTCCCGCGAAGTCCGCTTCGGTGAGTGGCCTTGGCGTGGTAAAGCTGACCTGCTTGGCCACCACGCGCGACTTGATTTCCTGGGGGCTTGCGTCGGCAACCAGGACGCCCCGATCGATCACGATGATCCGTTCGGCCAGCTGGTCCGCCTCCTCCAGGTAGTGCGTGGTCAGCAGGATCGTCTTGCCTTGCTTGGAGAAGTCGCGAATACTCTGCAGGAAGAGCCGGCGCGACTCGACGTCCATCCCAACGGTCGGCTCGTCGAAGAAGATGACCTCCGGATCGCCGGCCACGGCAAGCGCGAAGTAAAGCCGCTGGCGCTGGCCGCCGGAGAGTTTGCCCGCCTGCTGCTTACTCTGCGGCTCGAGGCCTGCGAGCGCGATCGCCCGCTCCGGCGGCATGGGACGCGGGTAGTACGAGCCGAAGAGCTCGACGAGCTCGCGCACGGTGAGCGTGTCGGGGACACCCGATTCCTGCAGCATCACGCCGCAGCGGCTGCGCGCCCGGCGGTCCGTCGGCTCGAGCCCGAAGAGCCGCGCCTCTCCGGCGGTGGGTTTGCGCAGGCCGAGCAACACCGAGATGCAGGTGGTCTTGCCGGCGCCATTGGGACCCAGCATCGCCACCAGCTCCCCCTGGTTGATGACGAAGCTGATCCCGCGCACGGCTTCGACGGAGCCGAACCGCTTGTGAACCTGGTTGAGTTCGACGACCGGCTGGCCTGACGTTTGTCCACGCTAGCACAGGCCATGTCATCACCCTCGATAGACTCAGTGGATGAAGCCTTTGATCTCTGGCGCGCACGTAATCATCTACAGCCGGGACGCCGAGGCCGACCGCGCGTTTTTCAAGACGGTCCTGGGTCTCGACTCCGTCGATTCGGGCGGCGGCTGGCTCATCTTCGCCCTTCCTCCCTCGGAGCTCGCCTTCCATCCGACCGAGGAGAAGAGCCATCACGAGCTTTACCTGCTCTGCGACGACATCGAGGCAACCGCCAAGGAACTGGAACGAAAAGGGGTCCCGCTCAAGCGCCCATTCAATGAGGCGCGATGGGGACGCGTGACGGAGCTGACTCTGCCGGGGGGCGGACGGGTCGGACTCTATCAGCCGAAACATGCTCTCGCTCATCAGCGGTAATTACGCGAAGTCGGGAAGACGTCTTCCTCGGGAAGGGATGGAGCCGCTTCGACATGGTCGACGAGCACGCTAAGCACGCCGTCCTGCTTCTGCAGCCTCCCGTCCATGATCAGGATCGGTTCAAGGTTCGCGACCTGCCGGTAGCGCTGGTAGATCGGCGGCCGCAGGATGACATCGACGTGGCCGAACTCGTCGGCCAGCGTGAAGAACTTGAATTCCTTGCCGGTCGAGGGTGACTGGCGGGTGATGACCAGGCCGCCGACCCGCACCTTGGCGCCATCGCGGACACTCTCGCGGATCGTCTTCGAGTCGATGACGCGGAGCTGATTGAACTGCGGCCGGTAGAAATGGATCAGGTGATCCGTCGTCGAGAGCGAGAGCAGCCGGTAGTCGGTCGCCACCCGCTCGCGGTGCGTCATCGGCGCGAGGCTCACGGACTCCGATGGCTCGGCGAGCATGGGCGACCGCTGCCACTCGTCGGCGCGCTCGTTGAATCGCCAGACCGCTTCGCGGCGGTTCGGCTCGAGCGCATCGAAGGCGCCCGCCAGCACCAGGTTCTGAACCTGGGCCCTGGTAAGCCCGTTGCGGGACTGCGTGGTGAGGCGGATACGGCGGCAGAATCCTTCGAGTGAGGCGACAGGTCCCTTCAGCTGCGCTTCCTCGAGGACCTCGAGCGCCTTGTCGCCCACGCCGTGTACGTAGTTGAAGCCCAGCCGCAGCGCGCCGCTCTCCACGGTGCAGCGCACGTAGCTCTTGTTGATGTCGACCGGCAGGATCTTGACGCCATGGTGCTTGGCGTCCTCGACGAGCACGTGCGGGTGATAGAAGCCCATCGGCTGGTTGTTGAGCAACCCGGCATAGAGCGCAGGCGCATGATGGAGCTTGAGCCAGGCGGTCTCGTAGCAGGTGCGGGCGAAGGCGGCCGCGTGCGACTTGGTGAAGCCGAACTCGGCGAATGCGGATAGCTTGGTGAAAATCTCCTCCGCGGCCGCCTGTGGGATCTCGTTGGCCGCGCAGCCGCTGAGGAACCGCTCGCGGATCGCGGCCATCAGGTCATGCGAGCGATGGCTGCCCATCGCGCGGCGAAAGCGATCGGCCTCGCTGCTGCTGAACCCGGCGCAATCCATCGAGATCTTGAGGATCTGCTCCTGGTAGAGCACGACGCCGAGCGTTTCCTCGAGGATCGGCTTCAGGCGCGGGTGGATGTACATCACCGGCTCCTTGCCCTGCTTGCGCCGTAAGTAGGGATGCACCGCGTCGCCCTGGATCGGTCCGGGGCGGATGATCGCGACCTCGACGACGAGATCGTTGAACGTCTCCGGGCGCGAGCGCGGCAACGTTTGCATCTGCGCCCGGCTCTCGATCTGGAAGACGCCGATGGTGTCCGCCTCGGTGCACAGGTCGTAGACCTCCTGGTCCTTGAGGTCGAGCGCGTCGAGGTCGGGACGCTCGCCGGTGTCGGCCTCGATCAGGTCGAGCGCCTCGGCCACCACGGAGAGCATGCGCAGGCCGAGCATGTCCATCTTGATCAGGCCCAGCTCCTCGACGTCGTCCTTGTTGAACTGGACCACCATCCGGCCCGGCATGGTGGCACGTTCGACCGGCACGATGTCGATCAGCGGCTCGCCGGTGACCAGCATCCCGCCGACATGGATCGAGAGATGACGCGGGAAATCGAGGATCTGGGTGGCGAGGTCGAACAGTTGCTGCCAGGGCTTCGCGACGTTCGCCGTCGAATAGCCGGCCGCCTGCGCGATCGTCTCGGGGCTTTCGGGGTGCCAGGCCGAGGCCGACTTCGCGAGGTGATCGATCGTCTCCTCCTTGAAGCCGAGCACCTTCCCCACCTCCCGGATTGCCGAGCGCTGGCGGTAGGTGACGACGTTGCAGACCATGCCGGTGCGCTCCGGCCCATATTTGTCGTAGATGTACTGGATCACCTGCTCCCGGTGCGCGGTCGAGAAGTCGATGTCGATGTCGGGCGTGGTCGTCATCTCTTCGTGCAGGAAGCGCTCGAACAGCAGGTTGTGCTCGATCGGATCGACCCGGGTGATGCCGAGCAGGTAGGCGACGATGCTGTCCGCCGCCGAGCCGCGCCCCTGCCCCGGGATGCCGCGGGACTTCGCGAATCGCATCAGGTCCCAGTTGATGAGGAAGAACTCGGAAAACCCGGTCTTGTTGATGACGTCGAGCTCCTTCTGCAGCCGGGCCGCCACTTCGGAGGTGACCGGACGATATTTCTCGCGCACCGCGTCGTGGCACAGCTTGTAAAGGAAGGAGTAGGGCGTCTCCCCCGCCGGCACCGGAAAGCCGGGAAAGCGCGCGCTCACCAGGTCGAAGCTGAAGCGGCAACGCTGCCCGATCTCAGCGGCGTGCGCCATGCCCTCATCGACCACCTGTCGCGGGTATCGGCTGAAGACCTGGCGAAGCTCGGCACCGGATTTGAGGTAGTGCTCGGCGTTGGGGTGCAGGTAGCGCTGCGCCTCATCGAGCGTGGTGCGATGGCGGATCGCGGTCAGGACGTCGTGGAGCTTGTGCCGATCCGGTGTCGCATAAAAGACTTCGTTGGTGATGACCAGCGGCGCGTCGTGGCGCTCGGCCAGGTCGAGCTGCGCCTGGTTGCGCGAGCGATCGTCAGGAGCGAAGTGGTCATGCAGTTCGATGAAGACCCGGTCGCGGCCGAAGACCTCCTGGTAGAAGGGCAGCCGATCTTTTGGCTCGGCCACCAGCGCAATGAGCTGCCCGCTCAGCGGCGCGAGCTGGTCCGCGGGTAACCGCGCCATGCCTTTGGCGTTGGGCATCTGCGCCATGCTGATCATGCGGCAGAGGTTCATGTAGCCAACCTTGTCTTCCGCGAGCAGGAGCAGCCGGTCCCCCCAGCGGTCGTAATCCACCCGGTCCTTCGGCGGTTTGCTGCCGTCGTCGATCGTCAGCTCGGTGCCCACGATCGGCTGGATACCGGCACGCTGCGCCGCCCCGAAGAACTTGACCGCGCCGTAGAACCCGTTGCGGTCGGTGATGGCAAGCGCCGGCATCTCCAGGTCGCGGGCGCGCGCCACCAGCTCGTCGGGATGTGAGGCTCCCTCGAGAAATGAGTAGTTGGAGTGACAGTGCAGCTCGACGTAGCCGCTAGTCATAGACACGCTCGACGAACCATTCCGCATTGGCGCGGTTGCAGTAGCACTCCAGGGCCAGGTCGTCGTCGATCAATAACCGCCAGTACTCGCGCGAGACCGGGCTGCGCCACCAGTCGCAGTCGATCCGCCAGCGATTGAGCACGCGCGTCACCGGCTGCCACCCGGCCGCCGACTCGAGGTGGGTCGGGACGCCATCCACATCGACGCGCACCCGGACCGGCCGTGCCGGCGCCAGCAGCTCTGTCATGCGGGCTTCCAGAGGATCCGGTGATCGGGCAGTGGCGCGGCATCACTGCGGACTTCGGCGCGCTGGACCAGCGTCGGTCCGTATTCCTCCTGCAGGCGCGCGACCGCGTCGGCGATCGATTCTTTGAAGCCATCGCGGCGGACCAGCAACCCCGGCTGGCGGACATAGGCGGGTTCGAGCCGGCCGGCGCGCAGCGTGATTCGCTCCAGCGGCGCTGTGATCGACGAGCGTAGCAGGCGTGGACGGATCCCGTCGAAGAGCTCGCTGGCGGTGGTCACCGGGTAGGCAAAGCGCGCCTCGACCGCAAGTGCCGGCGCCGACTCCTGGTTGAGGGTGATGCGGATGGCGCGCGTCCCGAGTCCTTGCGACAGCAGCGAGGCGCTCACCTGCTCCGCCAGCGCTCGGGCGATGAATTGCAGCGCCTCCGTGTTGTCGACGGGTGGCTCGAGTGGCTCGCTCGCTTCGATTCGGACCGCCGGCCGCCATGCTCGCAGCCGGCGTCGGTCCGTCCCCACGGCCAGGTCATAGATGTCGAGGGCTTTCAGACCGAACTGGCGACGAAAGGCGGGGCGCGAGATGGCCTGCAATCGACCGATCGTCTTGAGCCCCAGCAGCTCGAGGTACTCGCGCAGGTCGTCATCGAGCGGCAGGACGCCAATCGGCAAGCGCGCCAGAAAGGCACGCGTCTGTTCGGGCTCGACAGTCACGGGTGCGCCGGCCGTCGCGCGGTCGGCGGCGACCTTGCTGACGAACATCGACGATGCGACGCCGATTGCCGGTCTGACACGAATCGCGGCGTCGATGGCACGGCTGATGGCGACCAGCAATTGCGCACGGTCGGGCCAGCGCAGGGCCAGCCGGTCGAGACGGAGGAAGGCACGGCCAGGATCCGCACCGGCAGCCACGTCGGGAGTGAAGTGGTGCAGGGTCAGGAGCAGGGACTGGCGGACCCTGGCTGTGGCCTCCTCGTCGACCGGTTGAAAAGTAGCGTCCGGCGCAAACTGCTGCGCCTGGTTGAGACTCATCCCCTCGACCACGCCCTGCGTCCGCGCTTCGATCGATGCCGTCGTCACCGAACCGCGCTCATGCGCGAGTCCGCCGAGAATCAACGGCCGGCCGCGCAACGCCGGCGTCGTCAACCAGGCGGCGACCAGCGAAGGATGCGGGGTGCGAATGCAGCAGATGTCAGGGTCACGGGATTTCCCGTGTGTCATGGGATCGGATAGGGAACGATCCATCGCTTCGTGAGGCCAGGCGGCGCCAGCCGGTTCTTGACGACGGCGGCATCGACCTGCAAACCCTCGAGGTCACCGTCGCGGCGGAAGATCCAGGCGCTGCGCTCGAAGCTCAGGATCAGGCTGGCGTAATAGCGGATCGCGTCATCGGCATCGGCGTCGTGCACCAGCAGCAGCGTGCAATCGGCTTCGGCGGCACGGTGCAGCAGATGCGGCAGCTCGGCATCGAGTCCCGCGGATCGGGTGCGCGACAGGTCGATGCAGATCAGGTCGACGCCAGCACGGGCCAGCACGCGGACGCTCGCCATCCCTTCTCGCAGCGATTTGGGTCGCACCACCAGCAGGTGATCCAGCCGCGCGTCGAAGTGGCTGAGAAACTCGGGATCGAGCCGGCTCGGAAAATCGACGTAGGCAACCGTGCCCTCGCGGCTGGCGGCAGCAACGCTGCGCTGAGCCAGCGTTCGTTTGCCAGAGCCCCTGGGCCCGGCCAGCAAGCTCAATCGGCCGACCGGCCACCCGCCGATGCCGGTCAGCGCATCGAGCTCCGGGATCCCGGAGGGCCTGACCGGACACGGAGGGGCCGCCGGGCGCGGTGCGGCGCTCCCGAAGCGGGTCTGGAGCACCGTAATGGCTTGTTGGAGACGATCTGACATCTAAAGCAGCCCCAAAGGAGAGATGACGACAACCGCCGCGACATCAGGCCTCCCCGGGGACGCAGGAGCAGATCGCTGAGGCTGGTCAGATCTTATCGAACAAACGTTCGCTCGTCAAGCGCCGCGGGATCTACGAAAGCGCCTTAGCGGGCTTCCTGCAGTCCGACGCTGAACATCGCCTCGAGGTCGTGCTTCGAGTAGACCTTGAAGGCGACGTGGGTGTGGGTCTTGGTGATCCCGGGGACCTGCGAGAGCTTTGAGGTGACGATCTCGGCGATCTCTTCGTGGTTCTTGACGCGGAGGATGGCCACGAAGTCGAACTCGCCGGTGACCGAGTAAGCCTCGGCGACGCCAGGGACGTCAGCCAGGGCCGGCCCCAGCTTGGCAATGGCGGAACGTTCGGCCTCGATCAGCACTATCGCGGTGACCACGGAGCGATTCTCTCACCTCGTTGGGATGGCTCGAAAGCCTTGACACTACGAACATATGTTCGTAAAATGGATTCATGAAGATGGGGGTAGGGGGAGTCTTGGCAGAAAAGAGAGCGATCGCGCAACGGCTCTTGGCTCTGGCCGAAGAGGACATCCGCCAGTACGAAGGCCAGGGACTCGGCGAGAGCGTTGACCGGGAAATCGAGCGGCTTCGCCGCTCGTGCGGTCGGCTGGAGCTGACCATGTGGCGGACGTCCCCGCTCTTTTGCAAGACTCGATGAGTGCCGTCGCCACCGCGGCCCTGAGCGAGCTGGCTCCGCTGCCGGTCTCCCTTCTCATCGACGAATTCCGGAAGGCGGTTGTCGCGGACCTGCCGGAGGACGACCTAACGGGCCGGCTCGAGCGGCGCCAGTATGTGATCGATCGCCTCAAGCTCGATTTCTCCAAAGACGCGGCCCGCCTGGCCGCCCAGTTTGAAACCGAGAACGCCGGAGACCTCCTGGACGCGCCCACCGCGGGCGAATGGATCCGGCACAACTGCAAGACGACGAGCAGCGTCGCTTACGACTCCATCAATGTTGGCGAGCAACTGCACCGGCTCTCAAAATGCGCCGATGCTGTTGCCGCCGGCGAGATCGGCTTCGCGCACCTGTCTGTCATTGCGCGCACAGCCAAGGCCCTTGATGGGCTCAGGACTGAGCCGGCCTTCACCGAAGACGAACTGCTACAGCGCGCCAGGGAATCATCGGCCGGGCGTCTCTGGCACTACTGCATGCGGCTGCGCCATGCGCTCGATCCGGAGGGCGTGGCGCAGGAGCAGCGCATCGCCGTCGAGGAGCGCCGGCTCCAGTTCAGCGTCTGGGACGATGGGTCGGTTCTCATCAGTGGCCAGCTCGACCCGGTCGGTGGCGCGGCGTTGCGCACCGCACTCGAGCCGCTTGCGCAGCCGATGGGCGAGGGCGACGATCGCTGCCTCGAGCGTCGCCAGGGCGATGCGATCGTCGAGCTGTCGCTTCATTCGCTCGATGCCGGGCTCGTGCCGCAGCACGCGAGCCAGCGCCCGCACCTCCAGGTCACCACGACGCTCGAAACGCTCCAGGGATTACCGGGATCGCCCGCGGCTGACATGGAGTTCTCGACTCCGATTTCTTCAGCGACGGTGCAGCGGCTGGCGTGCGATGGCAACATTGCGCGGGTGGTCTTTGGCCCGGATTCCGTGGTGGTCGACGTCGGCCGGGCGGCACGAGTCGTCTCGGGCGCGGCCCGCCGCGCCCTGAACGCCCGCGACCAGCACTGCCGCTGGCCCGGGTGCGAACGGACGGCCTCCTGGAGTGCCGCTCATCACGTGGTTCACTGGACGCAGGGCGGCAAGACCGATCTATCGAATCTGCTTCTGCTCTGTCATCGGCACCATTGGATGGTGCACGAGGGCGGATGGAAACTGGCGCGCTCAGATGACGACCGGGTGCTGGCAATTCCACCTACATACGACTACTGGCGTGCAGCCCAACTACAACGCTCTACCCGAGAATGATCGTGAGTGGCAGGCGATATCCGCATCGGCTGTTCGGGCTGGTCGTACCCACACTGGCAAAGCGTGTTCTACCCGGAGAAGCTGCCGGCGCGAGAGCATTTTGCCTACTACGCGCAGCACTTCAACACGGTCGAGCTCAATAACTCCTTCTACCGGCAGCCGACGCGAGAGCGCTTCATGGCTTGGGGAGAGCAGGCGCCGCCCGGCTTCCTCTTTGCCGTTAAGGGCAGCCGTTACATCACCCACATCAAGCGGCTGGCCGTCGAGCCTCAGTCAATCGACCTGGTTGTCGATGCGGCCCGCGGGCTCGGCGACAAGCTCGGCCCCATCCTTTTTCAGCTTCAGGCGAACTTCCATCTGGATCTCGAGCGCCTAAAGCGCTTCGTCGCCATGCTGCCGACCGACCTGCGCTTTACGCTCGAGTTCCGGCACGACTCCTGGCTCGTGCCCGCGGTGTTCGACCTGCTTCGAGCGCACCGCCTCGCCCTCTGTATTCCCGACGATCCGAAGATGCCGAAGTCGTTCGAGATCACGAGTGACTTCACATATGTAAGGATGCATTTGCCTCCGCACGGCCTCGCCTACGGCGAGCGAGCCCTGCAGACGTGGGCCCGCAAGCTGCTCGACTGGAGCGGCCAGAAACTCGATGTCTTCGTCTATTTCAACAACGACATGGAAGCACACGCCATCAAAGACGCGCGGACGCTGCTCTCACTTGTCGGTGGCTAGACTGGGCGAAGCATGGCCGCCAAACTGCAGAATGTCGCGCCCTTCTACGAAGGGTGGCAATTCACCAATGAGCGCATGATCGAAAGGATCGGCGCCCTTTCGCCCGAGCAACTGGGGCTGCGAGCGGCACCCAATCTCTGGCCGATCTGGGCCATCGCCGCACACGCGGCCATGGTCCGCGTTTACTGGCTCTGTGTTGTCTGCAAAGAGCCCGGTGCCGACCGCACCCCGTTTACCGATCCGGCTAACGAGGGCTGGGAAGACGATCTGACCCATCCGCGCAGGTCGGGCGAACTCGTCTCGGCGCTCGAGTCAACCTGGACGATCGTCGAAGATTGCCTCGATCGATGGACGCCGGCGATGCTCCAGGACGACTTCCGTCGAGAACGCGACGGCCAGATTCAAATCCACACGCGGCAGTCCGTGCTGATGCGCCTGCTCACGCACGACGCCTACCACTGTGCCGAGATCGGCCAAACGCTCGGCATCAACGGACTCCCCGAGGTCGACATCTGGACCGGCCGCGCTCCGACCCTGCCGGCCGGCCGATCCTAGGGCGTCGGAACAGCCGTCGCGAGCGACGCGAAGCCACCGATCACAAGGATGTACGCCGTGACGGCCACCGCCGTCAGCACGGCTGGGATTTCCACAAGTGATCGAGGCTTGCCTGTGCTGCTGATCCGTTTGGCGCGCCACCAGAAATAACCCGTGACCCACAGGAAGATCGCGACCAACGTGCTGGGAACGATCACCAGGAACTCGAGAAGGAGCGAGTCAATGAGAACGCACCCACCCGGCTCGTGGAAACCTGTCGCCCCCGCGCAACCGTGACGCACCATCAGGGTGGCGAGGGCAATCAGCAGCACGACCGCGGCCAGGGGAATCAGCGTGCGTCGGAGGAGACGCGCCGTCTCCGGTGAAATGGTCATCGCGCTCGGGGCAAATAACGCCGGAAGGCTGGAAGAATTGCTCGTGGAGGTTAAGTGCGGGAAGGCCGGGATTCGAACCCGGGGAGCGGAAACACCCGCTCAAGCGCTTAGCAGGCGCTCGCATTCGACCACTCTGCCACCTCCCCGCGGAGGCGGTAGCCAGTTTACCCTGTTTCCATGAAAGCTTCTGTCGATGCGCAATGGGAACGTTACGGTCGGGCGCTGATCAGCTCGATGAGTGAGGTGCTGGACGAAACCCCTGACCATATCCACTCGAATCTGCTCGAAACCGCCGACTACTGGCTCTCGGTCGGCCTGGTGCTCGGACTGCGCGAACCAGAGCAGGCGCAACAACTCCTCCAGGTGATCGAAGCCTACGAGGCCGAGCGCGGCGAGCTGGCGCGTGATGCGAAAACGCTGATCGGCCAGGTCTTCGAGTGAGGCGCCGCGGGCTGGTCTCGCAGATGTACGCGGCGGCCCGCCTGGCGAACGACGTCTCGACGCTCGCCTCCGGCGATCCCCGCCGCATCGCGCGCCGAGCGAAGAACAAGATCGTGGGGCGCGCGCTCGGTCGCGCCGGCCTTTGGCGGATGCTCTGGCGCTGACCTAAAGGGCGCCTCGCGGTTGGTGACGCCGACCCTAGTTCGATCAGGTGAAAGCTATAAATGATATACGGACTGACCGTATTTATTATAGCTCCGACTCAGCTCCATAGTGCGCCACCAGAATCCGCACAAACCGCGGCAATACGAACGCCGGTACACTGTCGACACATGTCCGACCCTTCGACCCCAGTTCGGCTTGCGCCGACCGCGGATGGCGGGCCGGTGGGGCCGGTCATGGTGATCGGTGGCGCCGAGGACAAGCTGGGTGAGCGCGTCATCCTCTCACGCTTCGTCGAGCTCGCCGGAGGCGAGCAGGCGCATATCGTCGTGATCAGCACCGCCTCCTCCCTGGGCGAGGCCGCGACCGACCTCTACCGGCATATCTTCTCCAGGCTGGGGGTCAGAACGGTCACGGGGCTTCGGCCGGAGACCCGCGAAGAGGCAAATGACCCGTCGACCCTCGACGCGCTCAAAAACGTCACCGGCATCTTCATGACGGGCGGCAACCAGCTCCGTCTCTCCTCGGTGATCGGCGGCACGAAGCTCGGCAGTGCCATTCTGGAGGCGCATGGTCGCGGGATCGTGGTGGCCGGGACCTCTGCCGGCGCGAGCGCGGTCGCCACCCACATGATGGCGTTCGGCAGCTCCGGCGCCACCCCCAAGAATCGGATGGCACACGTCTCGGTCGGCCTCGGGTTGCTCGTCAACGTCGTCGTCGATCAACACTTCGAACAGCGGACCCGCCTCGGCCGCCTGCTCGCGGTGGTCGCGCAGTCGCCCTCGCTGATTGGCCTCGGGCTCGACGAGGACACCGCCGCGGTCATCGATGCCCACGACATCCTCGAAGTCATTGGGCGCGGCGCCGTCACCATCGTCGACGGCTCCGATGTCATCACCGACGCTTTCCAGACCAGCGGCCACAAACCGATCATGGTGTCCAACGCGCGGCTCCACTCACTGCCCTCGGGGTATCAATTCGACCTCCGGGCGCGTCGCGTGCTGCCCCGCGTCAATGAAAAGAACGAGCGCATCGCCCAGCTGGCGCAAGGCCGCGTGGCCAAGATGGTGCGCCAAAGCGCGGCCGAGGGCGCCAACGATCGGGCATTGCAGCGGCGCCGCCGGCGCGAAGAGGAGCGAAAGGCCTCAGAGTGAGCGAATCGCGCACGGACACGCGAGTCGAGCGCGACGAGGACGCTAAGCACGAGCCCCTCGCCAACAAGCCACCCGCCAAGCCCGACCTCAAGATCCTCGAAAGCCAGGTCCTTCGTGGGCCCAACTTCTGGTCCTACGAACCAACCATCCGTCTGCTCGTCGATCTTGGCTCGCTCGAGCACTGGCCCTCGAACACGCTGCCGGCCTTCACCGACGCGCTCATCGACTTGCTGCCGGGGTTGCACGATCACGGGTGCTCCCTCCACCGACCCGGTGGCTTCATCGAGCGGCTGCGGGAGGGCACCTGGCTGGGTCACGTCGCTGAGCACGTCGCCCTCGAGCTCCAGCGTGAGACCGGCGCGACCACGACCCGTGGCAAGACGCGGCGCGCCGGAACGCCGGGCACCTACAACGTGGTCTATGGCTACAACGAGGAGCAGGTCGGGCTGGCCGCCGGCAAGCTCGCGGTCCGCCTGCTCAACCACCTGGTCCAGCCCAATCCCACTTTCGACTTCATCGGCGAGCTGGAGAGCCTGGTGCTGCTCGCCGACCGCGCCGCCTTCGGACCCTCGACCCAGGCGATCCTCGACGAAGCCGCGCGTCGCGACATCCCGTACATCCGGCTGAACGAGCAGTCATTCGTCCAGCTCGGCCAGGGCAAATACCAGCAGCGCATCCGCGCCACCATGACCTCGCGCACCTCTGCGCTCGGCGTCGACATCGCCGGCGACAAGAAACTGACCACATCGCTGCTCGCCTCGGCGGGATTACCGGTGCCCAGGAGCGACATGGTGCGGTCGGCCGACGAGGCTGTCGCGGCAGCGGTGCGCATCGGGTACCCGGTCGTCACCAAGCCGCTGGACGGCAACCATGGGCGTGGCGTCGGACTCGACCTGCGCACCGAAGAGGACGTTCGGCGCGGCTTCGAGCGCGCCATCCGACAGACGCGCAGTGAAATCGTTGTTGTCGAGAGCTTCATCCAGGGCAACGACTACCGCGTGCTGGTCGTCGACGGTCACATGGTGGCGGTGGCGGAACGGGTGCCGGCGCACGTGATCGGCGATGGGGAGCACACGGTGCGCCAGCTGGTCGACATCACCAACAAGGATCCGCGACGCGGCATCGGTCATGAAAAGGTGCTGACCCGCATCAAGATCGACGAGGCGGCCGAAGAGCTGATGAAAAAACAGGGCTTTGCCTTCGACCAGGTGCCCCCCAAGGATGCCGTCGTCAAACTGGCGGCGACCGCAAACATGTCGACCGGCGGCATCTCGATCGATCGCACCTTCGAGGCGGACCACGACAACGTCGAGATCGCGGAGGAGGCCGCCCGCGTGGTTGGCCTGGACGTGGCGGGCATCGACTTCCTCACGCCGGACATCTCTCAGCCGGTCCGCGAAACAGGTGGCGCGATCGTCGAAGTCAACGCCGCGCCCGGCTTCCGCATGCACACCAACCCGACCGAGGGCGAGCCGCAGTACGTTGCCAAGGCGGTGATCGACATGCTCTTTCCGCAGGGCACGCCGGCGCGCATCCCGATCATCGCGGTCACCGGCTCCAACGGGAAGACGACGACCGCCCGCATGATCGCCCACATCGTGAAGGGCCTCGGGCACAAGGTCGGGATGACGACGACCGACGGCATCTACATCGACGGCCGCCTGGTCAAGCAATCGGACGCGAGCGGCCCGCGATCGGCCCGCATGGTCCTTCAGAATCCCCGGGTCGACTTCGCCGTCTTCGAGGTGGCCCGCGGCGGCATCCTCCGCGAGGGCCTCGGCTACAGCGCCAACGACGTCGCCGTCGTGCTCAACGTCACCGGCGACCACCTCGGCCTCAAAGAGGTCAATTCGTTGCGCCAGCTGGCCGCCATCAAGCGCGTCGTGGTCGAGGCGGTTCCCCGCAGCGGCACCGCCGTCCTCAATGCCGACGACGAGCTGGTGGCGGAGATGCGGAGCCACTGCAGCGGCTCGGTCATCTACTTCTCGATGCGCGAGGACAATCCGCTCATCGACCGCTGGGTCCGGCGCGGCCGGAAGGCGTTTATCATCGAAAAGCAACCCGGAGGCGGAGAGATGATGGTGCTACGCGAAGGGCGGCGCAACACGCAGATCGCCTGGGTACACCTGGTGCCGGCGACCTTCGACGGCCGGGCCCGCGCCAACGTCCAGAACGCGCTGGCGGCCGCCGCCGCCGCGCATGCCGCGGGGGCGCACCTCCACGATATCCGGCAAGGTCTGCGCAGCTTCCATCCCTCGTTCCACGAAGCGCCCGGTCGTCTCAACATGTTCGAGCTTCATGGCGTCAAGGTGATCGTCGACTATGCCCATAACCCCGCCGGCCTGCAGATGGCGGGCGACTTCGTCGAGCGGCTGACGGCCCCCGGGGTCACTGGACCGGGACCGGAGCCAGGGCGGCGGATCGCCGTCATCGCCACGCCCGGCGATCGCCGCGACGAGGACATGCGCGAGCTTGGTCGGGTCGCGGCCCGCGTCTTCGACATCCTGATCGTCCGTGAGGACGCCAACCCGCGCGGCCGCCAGCGTGGCGAGATCGCAAAGCACGTGATGGAGGGGATCAAGGCGACCGAGGACAGCCGGGTGGAGACCGCCGAGATCGTCATCGATGAACGCCCCGCCATCGACGCGGCGCTCAGCCGGGCCCGTCCGGGCGACGTCGTCCTCCTCTGCGTCGACAAACCCGCCGATACCTGGCGTGACCTCGAGGCGCGCCGCGCGCTGCCGGTGTCGCCGGGGAACTAACGCCGAGCCCGCTGGACCAGTTCGCGCAGACGCGCCGGCCCGACGGCCGCCCCGCCACGCGATCGCAGCAACTCGAAGATCTCCCGACGCTGGCCCAGGGCCGTGATCGCCACCACTTCATTGGGCGCCGACTCCGCGAGCATCCAGGTCAGCGCGGCGACCTCGTTGGGAAACACCGGCGCCGCTTCCTTGCCGCCATCCTGCAGCCCGGCCTGCAGCCGTTCGACGAGGTCCTTCGGATCGCGCCCGCGCAGATAGCGGTGCAGCTCCGCGATCGCGGGCCGGTCGGCGCCGCGGGCCGCCGCGTACGCCAGCCGGTGCAGGATGGCGTTGGTTCGATCGCCTGCGGTGCCAAAGGCGAGGAAGATGCGGGCTGACCCGGCTCGTAATCCCTGACAGATTTCGACCAGGCCGCGCATGCCGTCCTCGTTGTGGGCGTAATCGATGACGACCACGCGCCCGTCGAGCTCGAAGAGGTTGGCACGGCCCGGGTTGCTTTCCGGGTCGAGGACAAACGACCGCAATCCTTCGGCGACGGCCGCTTCCGAGACGCCCGCTCCGAGGGCAGCCGCGGCCGCCGCCATTGCGTTGCGAAGGTAGGGACTGGAGATACCGGCCAGCGCTACCGGGATGTCCTCGAGAGGAAGCAGGTGGTAAACCTGCTGGCGAGACGACATCACCACGAGCATGCGATCGAGAATGGAGATGGCGCGCCCACCCTCGGCCAGTGTGGTGCGGATCGCCGGATGGTCGGCATCGAGGGAGAAGAGCCAGGGACGTCCGGTCGCCAGGCGGCGCATGGCGAGGACTCGCGGGTCGTCGGCGTTGAGCACATCCCAACCGTCGGGGCGAGTGATCCGGGTGATGGTGCCCTTGACCTCGGCCAGCTGGTCGATGGTGCGGATCCCGTACTGGTCGAGGTGGTCCTCGGTAACGTTGGTCACGACCGCGACGTCGTTGTGATCGGTGCCGATACCGCGCAGCAGGATGCCCCCGCGCGCCGTCTCGAGCACGGCGAAGTCAATCCCGGGCTGGGCCAGCGCCATGGCGGCGCCGCTGAAGCCTGAATAGTCGCCCTCCTCGACCAGCTCGTGATCGCGATAAACGCCGTCGGTCGTTGTGTAGGCGACCGTGTGGCCGGCCGCGCGCGCGAGGTGAGCGATCAAGCGCACGGTCGTCGTCTTTCCGTTGGTGCCGGTGACCGCGATCACCGGGATCGTCGGGCTCAGGGTGGTCGGTGGCACCCCCGGTGGCACGCTTTCCAGGCGCCCCGCCGCCGCCGCGATCGCGCGAGCCATCGAGCGTCGCCCGTCGAGCCCGACGGTGAGCAGCGGCGCCAGCTCGCGGGCAAAGGCCTCGGCCGCGCCCAGGCGGCGCCAGGGGAACGCGACCACGATCTGTTCGGGTGCAGGGCCCGGTCTTCCACGGACGGCGAGATGCGTCCCGCTGGCGTCCGCCAGGGTGCGCGTGACGTGGACGGCGAAGCGGGCGATGTAGCGCCGCCGCTGATCGCTCCCCGGGTGTCCGCCGCTCGCCGAGGCGGTGAAGGCGGTACGCCGGGTCAGCTGCTCGACCCGGGCCTGCGGCAGCGCCAGCCACGGGGACACGTCGAGCGTCAGCTTGATCGCGGCGCGCGTGAAGTAGAGGTTTGGTCCGTCGAGCACGCGCAGCTCGACCATGCCGGCTAGGGCTGGTTCAGGTTCTTTCCAGCGTCCTCGAGGTGCTCGTGCGCTTCGGCCACGGTGTCGTGGAGACGCTCGAGCAGGAGGCGATAGTCCGTCATCAACTGCCGGGTGCGGTCGCGCACCTCGCGGTACTCGGAGATCGGCGGTCGGGCGGTTTCCCCAAAGGGCTGGAGCATGGTGCCGAGCTCGCGGGCCTTTCCCGCCATCACCCGCAGGATCATCGCCCGGAGCTCCGGGGAGACGCCCTCCAGGATGTCCGCGTACCCCTGCAACAGGGACAGGTGTCCACGGACCGTGAACGCCATCCCTGCGGCCTCCCCATCGGCGTTCGCCTTGCCGCGCTGCGGAAGCCGGATGATCTTCGGGGCCCGCTGCGGGAGCGCGCTCATATCGTGAAGACCAGCCCGTAGCCGCGGCGGGGCTCACTGACCAGCCGGGCCGGCACGCCGCTGGCCGCCAGGTGGCGTCGCAGGCGGACGATGTAGGTACGGAGTTGCTCCGCTGACAGGTCCGGCGAAGCCCAGGCAAGGCTGACGAGCTGCGACGCCGAGTAGAACTGGTCTGGCCGCCGCGCCAGGAACGCCAGCAACTCCGCCTCGCGGCGGGTGAGGATGATGCGTTTTCCGGCATAGCTCAGGACCCGGCGTCGCACATCGAGATCGAGACCGGCGAGGTCCCAGAGCCGGCGCTCCCAGAACTCCAGCCGCGACTGTAGCCGGCGCAGGTGGGACTCCATCACGCGCTCATCCGCATCGCCAACCCCGCTGCGCAGCCGCCTCAGCGTTCGCTCCGAGAACGTCACCAGCTCACGGTAGATGCTGACCCACTGGCGAGCGTCTTCGAGGTCACGAGTCTCGGGAACCTCTCCCGGGAGCAGATACAGCTCGACGACAGGCTGGCGTGAAACGCTGAGGCGGGCCATCAAGCCGATACTACGCTGAACTGACCCGGTTGTAGCATGGGTCAGGAGGGGAGCATTTGGTACATCAGGGGCGACCGTCACCCGAGCCGGATGAGGTCGAGCCGCCGATAAAGGCCCGATGGTTTACCGGTGCGGCCTTCGACGTGGTCGCCCTGGCGTCGTCGGCTGGTGGCATTGCCGCGCTGAGTGAGATCCTGGGGAGTCTGCCGGGAAACTTCCCGGCCGCGATCGTCGTCGTACAGCACCTCGACCCGCGGCACCGGAGCCTGATGGCCGACATTCTCCGCCGGCGGACGGCGCTCGACGTGGTGCAGGCCGCCGAAGGTGACCACATCCGCCCGGGGACGACCTACATCGCGCCCCCCGATCGTCACCTGCTGGTCAATCCCGATGGCACCCTCTCCCTGTCCCAATCGGAGCTGGTTCATTTCGTTCGACCGAGCGCCGATCTCCTGTTCGAGTCGGTGGCCGCCAGCTACAAGCAACGGGCGATTGCGGTGGTGCTCACCGGGACCGGCAGCGACGGATCCATGGGAATCGGCGCCATCAAGAAGATGGGCGGGACCGTCGTCGCCCAGGACCAGGCCTCGGCGGAGTTCAGTGGCATGCCGGGTGCGGCGATCAGGTCGGGCAATGCCGATTTCATCCTTCCGCTCGACGAGATCGCGGCGGCCCTCGTGACCCTGGTCATGAAAGAGATGGCGACGTGACCGACGAGCCGGAGGGCCCCGATTTCGAGCGTTTGCTGCAGTATCTGCGAGAGACGCGCGGCTTCGATTTCAGCGGCTACAAGCGCACCACGCTCCTCCGCCGCATCGCAAAGCGCATGACACACGTCCGGGTTAGTGATCATGGGGCCTACCTCGACTACCTGCAAGCGAATCCCGACGAATTCGCCGCCTTGTTCAACACCATCCTGATCAACGTCACCAGCTACTTTCGTGATGCCGAGGCGTGGGACTATCTGCGAACGGAGATCCTGCCGAAGCTCATCGATGGCAAAGCCCCGTACGAGCCGATCCGGGTGTGGAGTGCTGGGGTCGCGTCCGGCGAGGAAGCGTACAGCGTCGCCATGCTCCTCTGCGAGGTGCTCGGGGCCTCCGAATACCGGGAGCGGGCGAAGATCTACGCGACCGACGTCGATGAAGACGCGCTGAGCCACGCGCGCCAGGGCAGGGCGGCGGACAAGGACCTGGAAGAGGTCCCAACCAGCCTGCGGGAAAAATATTTCGAGCGCGAAGGCGACGATCACTACGTCCTTCGAAGCGAGCTACGGCGCTCGATCATTTTCGGGCGCCACGACCTGGTGCAGGACGCGCCGATCTCCCGCATCGATCTGCTGATCTGCCGCAACACCCTGATGTATTTCGAGCCGGAGGCGCAGGCACGGATCCTGGCCCGCCTGCATTACGCCTTGACTGATAAGGGCTACCTGTTCCTCGGCAAGGCTGAGATGCTCCTTCGGCGCGACACGCTCTTCGTCCCGGTCGACTTGAAGCAGCGGATCTTCCTCAAGTTGTCCCGGCCCGGGGCACGCGAACAGCGGGTCGCCGCCGCCCAAGCCCCTCTCGACCCCGCCAACCAGTCGCCGCGTCAGGGTCGTCTCCGTGAGCTGATGATCGATGTCCTGCCGGTCGCGCAACTGGTCGTTGATCTTGGCGGCATCGTGATCGCCATCAACGAGCGCGCCCGTTCCCTCTTTGGCCTCGTTGCCGCCGACGTCGGGCGGCCCCTGCAGGATCTCGAGGTCTCGTACCGTCCGATCGACCTGCGCTCGCTGATCGACCAGGCCTACCGCGACCGGCGCTCGGTGGAGGCACACGATATCGAACGACAGACGGCGAACGGCGAGAGCCAGTATTTCGACGCGAAGGTGGTGCAGCTGATCGACAAGGATGGCAGCCCGCTGGGAGCCAGCATCGCCTTCACCGACGTCACGAGCTACAACCGCGTCAATCGCGAGTTGGAGCACTCCAAGCAGGAGCTGGAAACGACTTCCGAAGAGCTGCAGGCCACCAACGAGGAGCTGGAGACGACCAACGAGGAGCTGCAGTCGACGGTGGAGGAACTGGAGACGACCAACGAGGAACTGCAATCGAGCAACGAGGAACTCGAGACCATGAACGAGGAGCTCGAGTCGACGAACACGGAATTGGAGACGATCAACACGGAAATGCAGCAGCGCGGAACGCAGCTGGACCATATCAACGTCTTCATGGAAGAGATCCTGGCCAACGTCAAAACGGGCGTCGCGGTCCTCGACACGGACCTCCGCGTTCAGCTCTGGAACCAGCAGTCGGAGGAGCTCTGGGGCGTGCGCGCCAGCGAGACGGTCGGCCAACCGTTGCTCGGCCTCGATATCGGGTTGCCGGTGAGCGAGCTGGTGGCCCCGATCAATGAGGCGATCAAGAATGCCGGCGGCTTTCGGGAAGTGACGGTCAACGCTACCAACCGGCGCGGCAAACGCTTCATGTGCCGGGTGCAATGCAGCGCGATGGCCGCCGTCGACGGCGGCCGCGGTGCCATCCTGTTAATGGAGTCAGTCGAGCCCCAGAAAACGTCTTAGCGGCGACGACCTACAGACGACGTAGCAATCGCGCGCACATGCTCGGGAGACGTGCCGCAGCAGCCGCCGACCACCTGGGCTCCGGCGTCGATGAAGCGACCTGCAAATTCCGCCATCTCCGATGGACCCATGTCGTAGCGGGCGATGTCGCCAACCATGCTCGGCAATCCCGCGTTTGGCTTGATCCACAGTGGAAGGCCTGCGTGGACCGCGACGAACTCGTGGACGACTTGCTCCATGTCCTCCAGCGATCGTCCGCAATTCGCTCCGATCGCGGCGACGTCGAGTGGACCGATCGCCTCGATGACACGGGTCGGACTCAGGCCCATCATGGTGCGGGTTCCCCGATCGAAGCTGAAGGAGACGACCAGAGGCAAGGCGCTGGAGCGGCGCGCCCCTTCGATCGCGGCGAGAGCTTCGTCGAGCGCGAAGAACGTTTCCAGCAGGAGAAGGTCAACGCCGCCCCCGCTGAGCGCGGCGGCTTGCTCGGCGTAGGCATCAGCAGCTGCAGCCGGCGTGAGCTCGCCCAATGGTTCCATCAGCATGCCGGTCGGCCCCATCGATCCGGCCACGAGGACGCCGGGGCTCGTCGAGGCCGCCTCGCGCGCCAGAGCAACAGCGGCATGATTCACGTCGGGGGCGCGGCCCGCGTATCGCGTTTCACGCAACCGCAGCGACGTCGCACCAAACGTGTTGGTCAGGATGATGTCGGAACCCGCCTCGATGAAGGCTCGGTGGAGATCGAGGACCTTCTCCGGCTGGTCGAAGATCCACTCTTCCGGCGCCACGCCGATCACCATTCCCATCTGCTGATAGTTGGTCGCAGTGGCTCCGTCGGCGATCAGGATTTCGCCCGTCTTCAGCCGGTCGACGAACTTCTGACCCACGCCGATCAAGACAACGGCTCGCCGGTCGCTGCATTGATGGCGGCAGCCGTGGCTTGCGGATCCTCCACCTCGAGCACCAGCCTGGCGAATCGTTCGTGGTCAAGCTCGATGACGATGGTTCGATCGGGATCATGCACGTCCCAGAACGCGTGCTCTCCGTCGAGGAAGAGAAAGCTCCCGGCCATCACGACGTAGGGCATGTCCGTGCCCGGAACGTGTAAGCGTAACGGGTTGCGCCACCGTCGGCGCACCTCGGGTGGGCTCACGGCAGCGCTGCGGACATGCGTGAGCGGAATGCGCAACTCACTGCTGAGCGCGAGCACCTGGTCGAGGCCCTGAATCCGCGCGACCAGTTGATCATCCTGAATCTCAACTTTTGTCATGTGAACTCCTCTAGCCTTATGGGTGCGCGCTTAATCTTGACAGCATGACCGACTCGATCAGCACCGGCGCCGGCCCCCATCGAGACGCCGCTTCGCCAGACGCGATCAGCGCCTTCGTCCGCGCCGCCGGCCTCGTCCTCGATGAGGTCACCAGCTCCCGGGTAACTGGCCACATGGAGCTCGGACCGGACCACCTGACCCCGTGGGGAATCGTGCATGGTGGCGTTTACTCGACGGCGGTCGAGAGTGCCGCAAGCCTCGGGGGCAGCACCGCGGTGCGCGAGCGCGGCGAGGTGGCCGTCGGGCTGACCAACACCACCCACTATTTCCGCTCACTTTCGGCCGGGCGGGTCCTCGTCGAAGCGACCGCCCTCTACCAGGGCCGCACCCAGCAACTGTGGCGTGTCGATATCACCGACGAGACGGGTCGGCTCGTCGCGCACGGTGAGGTTCGCCTGCAAAACGTCGCCGGGCAGCCCTGAGCACCGCAACCCGAGATCGGATTTGAGATTCGCAGCATTAGCTGGTATGAGTCCCACATGACGCAAACCGCCACACGGCCTCGCCTGGCCCGCACAGCACGAGACTTGTGCCTGGCCCCCGGCCGCTCGGTCGATGCTCCGCTCACGGAGGGCGGCCGTTATGGACGCCTGTTTACCGACCTACCCGCCGCTCGTTTCGACGACGATCGGCTGCTCGCCCTTGGAAGCGAAGGCAGCATCTGCGACGGCGGGGCATGCGACACGGAGAGCCACATCGAGGCTGGCCAGCCCTTCTTCGGCCAATACCTCGCACACGACCTGACGGCCGACCGCTCGCCGTTGCGCGTGCAGGGCGACATCAATGCCTTGCGCAACGCCCGGACACCCCGCGCCAATCTCGAGGCGCTCTACGGCGCCGGCCCAGTCGGCTCGCCCTATCTCTTCGATCAAGACGATCCGGTCAAACTGCTCCTCGGCGTTGGTGGGCGCGACCTGCCTCGCAACCAACAGGGCATCGCGCTCATCGGCGACCCGCGTAACGATGTCCATGCCTTCATGACGGGCCTCCAGGTGTCATTCATCCAGGCGCATAACCGCCTGGTCGATCGGCTCAGGTCGGACGGCGTTCCCGAATCAGAGCTGTTCGATGATGCTCGCCGCGCACTGATCTGGCATTACCAGTGGGTGATCCTCAACGATTTCCTCCCGAATCTGGTCGGCAACGCGATGACCATGAGCGTTCTGGAGGATGGTCTTCGCTTTTATCACCTCACTGGCGATGCTTTCATTCCGGTCGAGTTTGCGGACGCTGCATATCGCTATGGCCATTCCCAGATCAAAGGCGACTACCAAATCCGACCGGGCGGTCAGCGCTTTCCGGTCTTTCCGGATCTGGCCGGTTTTCGGCCGCTCGCGCCGGAACATGTCATCGACTGGACCCTTCTCTTTGACGTGCCGGGCCAGCCGCAGGCACAACGAGCCAAACCAATCGATGGACAGCTGCCCGCATCGTTGATTCGACTTCCGGAATCGATCACCGGCGCCGTCGAAGTCAGCGCCTACCGATCACTCGCAGCGCGTGATCTGCAGCGTGGAATGGGCACCGGTCTGCCATCCGGCGAGGCGGTCGCCCGCGCGATTGGGGCAAGAGCGCTGACCCGTCAGGAGCTCGAGCTCGCCGACTGGCATGATGAAACGCCCCTCTGGCTGTACATCCTGCGCGAGGCGGCGGTCCGCGGCGGAGGCGACCACCTGGGCGAGGTCGGTGGCCGCATCGTGGCCGAGGTCATCGTCGGCATCATCCGCACCGATCCGGAGTCGTATCTCATCAACGATCCCTCCTGGCAGCCGACGCTGCCCTCCCATAAGCCGGGCACGTTTATGATCCGCGACCTCCTCATCGCAGCCTAGTAGAACGTCGCCGGCGCGATGCCGGAAGCGGCGGCGCGGGACGAGGTTGCCGTCGTTGACTGAGCGCTAGCTACCGAGGGGCCTGACGTAATACAAATCGTCGCGTCGCGGCCGCTGGCTGCGATCATTGACGGTATGCCTTTCTTTGGATATCACATGCCCAGCTTCACGTTTCCCGGCGTAGCGTCCGACCAGCTGTTCGATCACGTGGGTGAGCTCGCGCGCTCGGCGGAATCTGCCGGCTTCGAGCTGGTGACCGTGATGGACCACTTCTACCAGATCACCCCGATCGGCCCGGAAGAGCAACCCATGCTGGAGGGCTACACCACCCTGGCGGCGCTCGCGCGAGAAACCAGCAAGGTGAAGCTCGCCACGCTGGTCACTGGGGTGACCTATCGCAACCCGGCACTCGTCGCGAAGATGGTCACGACGCTCGACGTTATCTCCAAGGGACGCGCCATCTGCGGCATCGGCGCGGCCTGGAACGACTCGGAGCACCTCGGGTACGGTTTCGACTTTCCGCCCATCGGCGAGCGCATGGACCGGCTCGACGAGGCGCTGACCATCTTGAAGCTGATGTTCATGGAGGAACGGCCATCATTCGCGGGCACGCATTACCGCATCGACCGCGCCCTCAACAACCCGCGCCCGCTGCAAGCGGGTGGACCGAAGATCCTGGTGGGCGGCGGCGGGGAAAAGCGAACCCTCCGCCTGGTGGCGAAACACGCGGATATGTCGCACTGGTTCGGCCCGCTGGCCGACATCAAACGAAAGAGCGAAATCCTGGATCGCTACTGCGAAGAAGAGGGCCGGGATCCGGCAAGCATCACCAGGACTATGGGCGCCCCGGTCGTCCTTGTCGAGAACGAGGGACAGGTCAAGAGCGTCATGGAGCGTATGCCACCCGATCGGCGGCTCATGTTCACGCCGGCCACGCCGGACCAGGCCGCCGAGATCCTGCAGGACTACATCGCGGTTGGCATCCAGGGCTTCACGTTCGGGAATCCCACCCTACGCACGTCGGAAGAATTCGAGCGCGTCGGGCGGTTGATCAAGGCTATCAAGGCCTCGTAGTTCGCTAACCAGCCTCTGCTGCGGCCCGCCGAAGCTGGTCCGCGTGGTCGTGGCAGTGTGCCGCATAGATCTCGAGCCACGTATCGATCGAGTACTCCCCCATTTCGCTGTGGGTGCCGGCCCGCTCCCATTCCGCCTCGCTAAGAGCCTCCAGGATTGAGGCGGTCGATTCGCGCGCAGCCCTTATAGCGTCGAGCGATGGCTGGACCGGACGACCGGCGTAGTGGAGACGTGCCGCGAAAACCTCAGGGTCATAGCCCGTGATCTGAGGATTGTCCTCAGCAACAAGTCGGCGTAGGCGGATGGCAGAGGTCATTTCGCTATCCGCCGTATGGTGCACGACCTCGCGTGCAGAAAAGCCCCCGTCTGCGGGCTTGTGGTCGAGCTGCCTCTCGCTCAGGCGGGCCACTGCGTCCGCCAACACCGCGGGGCCTTCGCGATATCGGCTGATGAGCTCGTCGCGGTTCGATTTCGACATTTGTATCCGTTGAGCCTAGTGGAAATTCACGGTCTGCTATAAGCGACCGAACAGGGGTGTCGACGAGCCACGGGACCGCGTCCATCGCGAGGATGTGGTCCTCGA
>Ga0209009_1000007_pt1 | contig 133902 bp, 135 predicted proteins | sample BlaSpr_A8_OM3_M2_FD_187979 | JGI IMG/M metagenome (GOLD analysis project Ga0209009, IMG submission 187979) | Forest soil microbial communities from Thunder Bay, Ontario, Canada - Black Spruce, Ontario site 2_A8_OM3_M2 (SPAdes) (version 2) | ecosystem: Environmental > Terrestrial > Soil >... | reverse complement strand
TTCGATTTGGGCACCGTATTTCTCCACAATCCGCTTCCGCTTGACCTTCATCGTCGGGGTCAGCTCGTCGCCCACCACAAAGTCCGCATCGAGAATCGTCCACTTCTTGATCTGCTCCGGATGGGAGAGGCTGTGGTTGACGTCGGCCACCGCCTCGTCGACCAGGCGTTTCGCCCCCGGATCGTTCGGGCCGTTTCTGGTTTCAGCGACGTCCGGATCGAGCGTGATCAGCGCCGATACGAAGGGACGTCCATCCCCGAGGACGACCGCCTGCGCGATGCCGCGGTGGTCGCGAAGGCTGGTTTCCATCGCGCCCGGCGCGATGTATTTCCCGCCCGAGGTCTTGAAGAGATCCTTCTTTCGATCGGTGATCCTCAGGAACCCGTCCTTGTCGAGTTCCCCGATGTCGCCAGTCTGGAGCCAGCCGTCCACCAGCGCCTCGCGCGTCGCCTTCACGTCCTTGAAGTAGCCGCTGAACACGTTGTTGCCCTTCACCAGGATCTCGCCGTCGGGCGCGATCCGGATCTCAACTCCCGGCAACGGCGGGCCGACGGTACCGAAGCGAGCTTCGCCCGGCCGGTTGAAGCTCGCCGGCGCGGTGGTCTCGGTCAGCCCGTAGCCCTCGAGTATCTCGATACCCAGGCCGTAGAAGAACCGCAGGATGTCCGGGGAGACGGCCGCCGACCCGCTGATGCAGATCTGCACCTTGTCGAATCCGAGCCGTTCGCGGATTTTGCTGAACACCAGCCGGTCGGCCGCCGCCCATTGCCAGCGGACCCAGGGCGACGGCGCCTTGTCCTGCTCGTAGGCGGCGGTCCGCAGCGCGCCCATCAGCAACGCCCAGTCACGAATGACCCGGCGCGGGCCACGGACCTTGTCCATTTCGGCGCGAACCCCAGCAAACATCTTTTCCCAGAGCCGCGGCACCGAGGTGAAATAGGTCGGCCGCACCTCGCGCACCACCTCCCTCACCTGGTCGATGCTGGGACAGAAATAGACCTGGCAGCCGGTACAGAGTTGGCGTAGATGGCTGACGACGCGCTCGAGAATGTGCGCCAGCGGAAGATAGGACACCACCCGATCATTGGCGTCGCCTCGGAAGCATTCGAGGGTCGCGATCGCCGTCCACGTCAGGTTGCGATGGGTCAGCATGGCGGCCTTCGGGATGCCGGTCGTGCCCGAGGTGTAGATCAGGCTGGCGGTGTCATCCGGCTCCAAGGCCTGCCAGCGGCTGGTGAGGAGCCCCGGCCGCCCGCGGCCGAACTCGTCTCCGCGACCCATCGCCTGCTCCCAGCTGATCGCCCATCCCTCGACGGCCGGAACGTCGCCCTGGAGCAAGATGACGCGCTGCAACGCCGGCAGCTCGCGACGCATCGCGGAAACCTGGTCGAGGAGCCTGGCATCCTCGACGATGAGGACCTTCGACTCCGAATGGCTGAGCAGGTACTTCACCTGGTCCTGCGCGAGCGTCTGATAGATGGCGACGGTTACCAGCCCGGCGTGGAGGATCGCGAGGTCGGCGATCTGCCATTCCGGCCGGTTCGCGGACCAGATGGCGACGCGATCCTGCGGGTGCAGGCCCTCGGCCAGCAGCGCATTGCCCAGCCGGGTGACGGCCCGGCCGTATTCCGACCAGTTGATCGGCACCCAGCGCTCCCCGGCCTTGAAGAAGAGCGCCGGCTGATCGGGCCGGCGCGCCGCCGTGCGTTGAAAGAGCGCCGGTACCGTCTCCGGCAGGTCCGTCGTGTGGGGCGCAGGCTCGGATGCCCGCAGGGCCGCGCTCATGCCGCCACTATAAGAGAACTTTTCGCGGCGCCATCAGCCTTTGTCGAGATGTTACGTATCCTATGGATACAGACATGGTCGTGGGCACCTGCGAGCTCATTTTCCAATTGCCGGAAAACCACAGCCTCAAGGGGAAACGCCAGGTAAGCCGCTCATTGGTGCAACGGATCCGTAGCCGTTTCAATGTCTCGGTCGCCGAGGTGGCCGACCTGGACCGCTGGCAGACGCTGGCCATCGGGGTAACCTGTGCGACCAACGACACCCGGCATGCCAATGAAGTGATGAGCAAGGTCGTCGATTTCGCCGAAGAACATGCTGGTGCTGTCTTGCATCAGCATCGCATCGAGATTCTCCGAACATGAGCCCCTCAGCCCGCGCCAACGACATCGGCACGGTGGAGGAAGGTCCGCTTTCCGCCGTGCTCGCCGCGCTCGCCCGCGACGATCCAGGTGGGGTGGTCGCCGCCCTCGATGGGCAACTCCACCACGGGCAGCCGGGAAGCCCGGCGGCCCTTCGGCAGAAGGTCGGCGAGCGGCTTGCGGTGGCGCTCGCCAAACAGTCGAGCCGCGCCAGCCGCTGGATCGAGGCGCTCGCCAGCTCACCCTCACCGACCGCGCGACAGGTCGCGTGCCTGTTGCTCGCCAGCCGCTATCCCGATGACCCGGTCATGGTCTTGCGGACCGCCGAGATACTGGCCGAGGACCCGCACTGGGAAGTCCGGGAGGCCGCGGGCGGATTGCTGGGCACCCTGCTCGATCGCGACTTCGACCGGATCCGTGGGCGTCTCGAGACGCTGCGATCCTCGCGTTCGGAGAACCTCCGTCGTGCCGTGGTGCTGGCCGTGAAATACGCGGCGCGGCGCGACAAGCCCGAGCGAGTGCCGGACCTGCTTCAGCTGCTCCAACCGCTATTGCGCGACGAGGAGCCCGACGTTCGCCGCAACCTCGGCGCCTACACCCTTGGCGATGCCCTGCTGCGCGTCGATCCCAAGGAAACGCTGCGCGCCTTACGCGAATGGTCGAAGGACCGCGACCAGGTCGTCCGATGGAATGTGGCGATGGCATTTTCCAGCGCCATCGGATCCTTCCACTGGCCGGCAGCAAAGTCGATCCTCGAGCGCCTCGCCAAGGGCCCCGAGCCGCTGGTCCGCAACGCGGTCGCCAAGGCGATGCGCCGCAGCCGGCAGCGCTACACCGAGGAGGTCGAGGAGACTCGCTTGCGCTGGCTCAAGGATCGCGACCGCTCGGCTACGGCCGAGCTGGTGGGGCCGCTGAAGAAGCGCTCGTAGGCATGGCGCCCTTCCACGGCATCTTCTGCCCGATGGTGACGCCGTTGAATCGCGATGAGGCGGTCGACCAGGCTTCGCTGCGCCGCTTGATCGACTTCCTAATCGAGGGTGGCGTCCACGGCATCTGGGTAATGGGCACAACCGGCGAGTTCGCCCTGCTGTCCGAGATCGAGCGCGCGCGGGCCGTAGCGCTTACCGTCGACCACGTCGCTGGCCGTGTCCCCGTGATCGCCAACGTGGGCGATAGCTCGACGACGCTCGCGCTACGGCATGCCCGGCACGCGGTTCAGGCCGGTGCCGATGCGCTCGCCTGCACCCCGCCGCACTACTTCCTGCATTCGATGGACGAGGTCATCGGGCACTACCGTGCCCTCAAAGAAGCATTTCCCGAGCAGCCGCTTTTCATCTACAACATCCCGCAGACGGTCAAGGTTCGGATGACGCTGGAGGCTACCCTGCAACTGGCGCGCGAGGGGATCGCCTCGGGCGTCAAGGACAGCCAGAACGATCTCCAGTGGTTTCGCTCACTGGCCGCCGTCATCCAGGAGGAGCGACTCGAGGCGCAGTTCCGCCTCTTCCTTGGAACCCGCACCCTGATCGACCTGGGGATCGTGGCCGGCGCGCACGGCGCCATCCCGGCCAATTCGAACGTGGTACCGAGGGCCTGCGTCATGGCCTACGAATCGGCTGTCGCCGGCGATTGGGCCGGGGCGCGATCGGCGCAGGCGCTGGCGACGCGCTACGACGACCTGGCGGAGGTTGCCCACGGCGGATCCCCGAACGCCGCCACCCTGAGCAGCCTCAAGCATGTCCTGCGTTCGTGGGGCATCATCGATGACGCAACGGTTGCCCGGCCATCCAGGTCGCTCACCCCCGACGAAGTCGCCGAGCTGAATCGTCGGCTTCAGGCACTGCCCCGTATTCCTTCTCGGGACTAGTTGAGCCAACCCATCAGCGCAAGCCCCCAATCGCTGATCGACGCGTTTCAGGCGACCCTCCCCTGGCCGCTGGATGCGTTCCAGATCGAGGCGATCGAGAAGCTCGAGGCTCACCAGGGCGTGCTGGTCTCGGCGCCGACCAGCTCCGGTAAGACGGTGATCGCCGACTATGCCATCTACCGCGCGCTGCAAACGGACGCCCGCGCCATCTATACCACCCCACTCAAGGCGCTCTCCAACCAGAAATTTCGCGACTACCGACGGCTCCATGGCGAGGGCTCCGTCGGACTGGTGACCGGCGAGAACACGATCAACCCGGGGGCGCCGGTGGTCGTCATGACCACCGAGATCCTGCGCAACCTTATCTATGAGGACCCACAGCGCCTGCAGCGGGTCCACTACGTAATCCTCGACGAGGTCCACTACATCGATGATTTCCCACGCGGCGCCGTCTGGGAGGAAATCATCATCCAGGCCCCGCGCCACATCAAATTCATCGGGCTCTCGGCCACCATCAGCAACTTCGAGGAGGTGGCGGGCTGGATGAGTCAACAGCGGGGCGACATCGCCACCGTCAGTGTGACCAAGCGACCGGTCGAGTTGCGGCTCTGGCTCGCCATGCGGAATGACTTCTACCGGCTGCTCGATGACCAGGGGGCGATGCCACGAGAGACCCGGCAGCGAGCGCAAAGCGAGGATTCGACCGACCGGCGATTGTCTCAGTTTCGGCGGCCGCCGGAAAATGACCTGCTGCCGGTCGTCGATCGCCTGCGACAGCGCGAGTTCTTGCCCGCGATCTATTTCATTTTTTCCCGGCGCGGCTGCCGCGAGGCGCTGGCCCGCTGCGCCGCACACGGCTTCGACCTGACCACCGATGCGGAGAAAGCCATCATCGACGAGGTGGTGAAGGCCCGCCTGGATCAGATCGAGGATCCGGACGAAGCCGAGCTCTACCGTGGTCTGCTCGACGGCGGGACTCTGCGTCGTGGCTTAGCGATGCATCACGCCGGCCTCCTCCCCTACCTCAAGGAACTCGTCGAGGACCTCTTCCAGCGCGGCCTGATCAAGGTCGTTTTCGCGACCGAGACGCTGTCGCTCGGCATCCACATGCCGGCGCGCGCCTGTGTCGTCTCCTCCTTCACCAAGTTCGACGGGCGCGACTTTGCGCCGCTCACCTCCGGCGAGCTGACCCAGCTGATGGGGCGGGCCGGACGACGCGGCATCGACCCGATCGGTCACGGGGTCATCCTCAAGGAACCCGACGTCGACATCGGCACGGTCTACGAGGCGGCCACCGGCGAAGAGATGACGGTGGAGAGCAAGTTCGCTCCGACCTACAACATGGTGCTCAACCTCCTCCGCTATCACCGCCCGGACGAGGTCGATCAGTTGATGGAGCAGTCGTTTGGCCAGTACCAGAAAGTGGTGGCGCGCGGCAATCTCGACGCCCGCCTGGCCAACCTCGTCCAGCGGCTCACGGACGTCACCGCGACTCGCTTTCAGGCCGAGGGCGAACCCTGCTGCACGGAGCGCACCTTCAGCTCCTTCGTCCGCGCCGAGGAGGAGATCGCCTCGCTGCGCGTCCAGATGCGCCGGACCAAGCGGGACCACTGGCAGGGTCGTGGCCGCGGCCGGCGGCGGCGCGTTGTCGGCCGAGACAGCGGCGGCCACACGCTGCGCGAGCTGAAGGAGCAACTCGCAATCTGGCAGCAAAAGCTCTACGAGTTGCCCTGCCGCAAATGCCCCTTCCTCGCCGAGCATCGGGCCCACCATGCCGAGGTGAAGGATCTGCAGGCGCGCATCCGGATATCGGAGCAGGACGCCCAGCGCAGCCAGGGCGAGTACCGCCGGCGAATGCACGCGCTGCGCGGCGTCCTCAGCGAGCTCGGATTCCTTGAGGCCGAGGTCCCAACCGAGAAAGGCCTCCTGGCCTCGCGCATCTATGGCGAGAACAGCTTGATCATCACTCAGGCGATCGCCGACGGCTGGCTGGAAGAGCTCACGCCCGCGGAGCTGGCGGCCTCGCTGGTCATGGTCACCGCCGAGGATCGCAACCGGGACCGGCCTCGGCCACGACGGCGCTTCCCGACCAGCTCCATCGCCCTGGCCCAGAAACGCCTACGCATCATCTATTACCGCTTCTCGGCGCGCGAGAAAGACCGCGGCGAGGAGAACTTCCGCCCGCTCTCAGGTGACTACGTCAACTTCACCTACGACTGGTGCAGTGGCCGTCCGTTGACCGAGATCCAGGCCCCGGCCGACATCGAGCTGGGCGATGCGATCAAAGCCCTCAAGGGTCTCTACAGTGCGCTCCGCCAGATCGAGTGGGCGGTCGTCGAGCGGCCCTCGCTGCGCCAGCTGGTGCTTCGGACGCGCAAGAGCCTGGAGCGCGACTTGATCACGCGCATTTAGTTTCCCTCCCCCGTTCACCGGGCCCGTCGGCCCACGCGAGCGGCGCTTTAGTGCCATGCAAGCGTTTGAGACGTTCGGGCAGAGTGGGGGCTTAGTCCCGCCCTTCTTCCTGGGCCAACTTCTCTGAGATGCGGTAGACCTGCTCCGGCAGGTCGGCGATGTCGTAAAAGCGCAATGGTTTCTTTAGCCGCTTGGCGATCCCGAGCTGCACCTTGACGCCGAGGCTCATAGTGCCGAAGACCCAGACCTCGTCACAGCGGGCGAGCAGGTTGTTGATCGCCTCGCGCACCAGCTGTTTCGGCACGGTGTGGAGCAAGTAGTAGTCGAAGAGCATGAAGGGATTGATGGGCACATAGCCTTCGTCGAGCACCAGCTTCGAGACGTGCATCCGCCAGTAGAAGTTGCGGTTGGACATGGCGACGTAGATCAGCTTCTTGGGATGCCGGATGGTCTGCTCCAACTGTTCGAGCGGGCTTGCCTCGGGAACCGGGGAGAAGATCGCCGCCAGAATGCTTTCGGCCGACTTGCCGGTATCCGGCGCCTCCTCCGGACGGGTCAGCGGCGCGGTCGGCGCCTCTTCAGGCTCGACGGCGTCGCGTTTGCGATCTTCCGGCATGTTGTCGGAAGTTTATGCGCCCGCTATTTGACCGTCAAGCAAGTGGCGGACGATCGGCCGCAGCCGTCGCAGCGCCCGGTCGAGCAGTGCCCGATTCTCGGGAGCATTCAGCCAGCGGCTGGCCCCCGAGGGATGCGGCAGCGGTGCGAGTAGAGGTCGGGCCTGGGTCCCGGCCGACACCTCCGCCCCGGAGAGGTTGAAAAGGCGGCCGACAAGGTGATCGAGCGGGCGACCGGGCAGGAAGCGTTCGTGGGCCAGGCCGCCGACGGCGATGACGAGCTGCGGCTTGATCAGCGCCAGCTGCCGATCCAGATGCGACCGGCAAAGCTCGACTTCGGCGCGACTCGGGCGGCGGTCTCCGCCACCTACGCCCTTTCCCGGAAAGCACTTGGTGATCGAGGTCATGTAGACGCGCCGCCGGACCTGATCCTCCGAAGCGAAGCCGGCTCGTTCCATCCAGGCCATCAGCACATTCCGTGAACGCCCCTGGAAGGGCAGCCGAACAACGGCCTCGACCGCACCGGGGGCCTGCCCGACCAGCATGATGCGATTGTCGGCGTATCCGCTGAGCACCGGTGCGGCGGTGGCGAGGTATCCGGCCGCCACGCAGCGGGTGCACCCTCGGATGTCGACGTGGAGGCGGGCGAGGGTCGCCGGGTTGGCCATAAAAGAAAGTGTCCCCAACCGTAGCCGTTGGCGCTCGCGTCTGCAAGGCCTCCCGGCAGCGTGGCGTTGCACCTGGGTGAGGAAGGCGGTCCTGCTCCTACTGCTGGGCGCTGCGCTTTCCGCCTGCGGGGTTACCCCAGCCGCAGCGCCGGGAGGACCGGGAGCGCCGGCCGCGCCCACTGCGCGGCCGAGCTACAGCGCTGCCGTCCTTGCCGATGCTCCCGCGGGCTACTGGCGCATGGGCGAAACATCAGGGACGACCATGACCGACGCTAGCACCAACGCAAACGATGGCACCTACACGGGTACCGTCAAGCTCGGGCAGCCGGGCGCGTTGGCAGGTGACAAATCCACGTCGGTCGAATTCGACGGCCATACCGCCGGGGCTAACGTTCCTAGCTCGCCCGCCCTGAAGGTCACCCGGATCACGATCGAGCTCTGGATCAAGAAGATCAGCGAATCCGGCTACGGCATCTATGTCGCCAAGGACTATTTCGAGCTGCTGAACAATAGCTACACCGGCCGGCTCGAGTTTCGGCTCACGGCAAGTTCAGATCCCGCCCTGGTCTCCACGACGACCCTCGCCTTGAACACCTGGTATTACGTGGTCGCCACCTACGACGGCAGCGTCGCCTCCCTGTATGTCAACGGCCAGCTCGACGGTTCGAACCCGGCGGTTGCGACCCCCGCGCAGACGGACGGTCCGCTGTCCATTGGACGCCGTTTCGATGGGTTCTTCAACAACGCGGTGCTCCAGGAGGTCGCGATCTACCCGACCGCGCTGGCTGCCGATCGCGTGGCCGCGCATTGGCGCGTCGCCACCGCAAACCGCTAGTCGTAATCGTCTACGTCGCGGCAGGCGCGGTGGCGAGCGTTCTCGGCGGCGGGAAGGTGGCAGGAAGATCGTCAGCCTCCACCTGGAAGATCGCCTCCGGCTCCGGCAAGCCATGGAACCGATGCAGGCCCAGGTCCTTGAAACGGACCCCGAGGGGTTTGGCGCCCGCCACGGCTTCGACAACCGCGCGTGACAGCAGGATCTGGCCGCCGTGGCTGGCGAAGCAGATCCGGGATGCGGTGTGAACGGCAAGTCCCAGGTATCCCGTATCGGTCAGGGTCGGTTGGCCCGCATGCAGGCCGATCCGAATTCTTACTCGCAGGCCGTCGGGCCAGCTGCGAGTGAGAAAGCTGCGCTGGATGGCGACGGCGGCTTCCACGCCGGCCTGGGCCTGCTCGAACACCGCAAACATCTCATCAGCGCGGACTTCCACCTCGCGACCGCCGGCCGCCGCGATCGCGGCGCGCAGCAGACGTCGAACATCGCCCAGGAATCGCTCGTATCGGTCGCCAAGGTGGCGCACGAGTCCCGTCGAGTCTTCGAGGTCGCTAAACAAGAACGTCACGAAGCCAGTCGGCAGCGTGCGCACCTCGCTGGCGCGGGCCTGGATCTCGCTGTGCATCCACTGGTTTTCGATGGCGAGCTTGACGGCCGCGGTCACCGCCCTGGCCAAATCCGGATCCTTGAGCACGGCGCGCTCGTGGACGAGGGCGGTCATCGGCCGGCCGTTACGCTCGAGCAGGGTGACCGTGCGCCCTTCGTCCTCGCCCGGGAGGGCGGTCGCTTGCCCGCCGGTGTCCAGGTAGGCGCCCACCGACTCCGACCAGTAGAGGACGGATAATGCTGGGTCGCCCAGCACGGTGCGCAATCGCTCTTGCAGCTGCTCGGGCGTGCCGATCCCGCCCAGCTCGATGACGGCCTGCCCGGCCGCCGCCTGCCGGCTCTGCGACTGCAGCTGACCGGTCATGAAGCCGACCGGCACGATGGCGTACTTCTTGGCGGCTTTCAGCAGCCTGGTTCGCGCCCGATCACGCGCCGCCTCGTCTTCGAAGCTCGTCTGGTTGAAGCGCGCGAGTGCGTTGCGGACGTGAGCCTCATCGTTGATCGGCAGCCGCCGGCGGCCCCGCGAATCGATGTAGGCAAAGGCGCTGTCCGGTAATTTCGCGCGTGCCTTGCCGTCGAGCTGTGGCATGTCTTGATTATCGCCAGATCCCCTGGTAACGAGCCCATCACAGCGACGCCACAACTCGATGGAAGGCGATCGCCGGGAACAGGAGGGACCAAGTCCGGCGGTTACTCGAGTGGAGGCCTTTGAATGAACCTTGAGAACCTCGTCGTGCTGGTCCTGATCGCTGCGGTTTGTGGTTTCGTCGCCGAGCGGATGACGCAGGGGCGGCTGCCGTACGGCCTGGTGGGCGCGATCTTGGGCGCCCTGCTCGGCTCCTGGCTTCTGGTCGAGATGTTTCGCTGGGAGATCCCGGGTGACATGACCGCCGGAGGCGTGCCGGTCCTCACCGCCATCCTGGGCGCGGCCGCCATCATCTTCGTGCTGTCGGTAGCGTCGCGCTCGAAGACGCAGCCCGGGCACGACCGCAAGCGCTCTTAGCGACTTACGACCGGCGAGCCCCGGCCGTCACCCGAAGGTACGAGTGCGCCACCTGCAGGCGGGGGATGCCACGGCGCCGGCACGCCATCGATGATGTCGTAGGTGCGACCGGCTCGGATGCTTGACACAACCCAAATTGTTGGGAATGAATTAACTGTCGTGGACGTTTAAACCAGTATCGAATGACCGAAATATCTGACGGACTGTGCACTGACATCCAAACCGCCATCGGCGCCCTCGTCGTCCAACAGCGCTCGGGGCTTTCGCACGAAGTCATGCTCCTCGACGTCCCGCTCGGCCAGATGAAGGCGCTCTTCATTGTCTGGACCGCTGGAAAGCCGCAAACCATGGGGCAGCTCGCCCAGGCGCTGGGCGTCAGCCTCGGGAGCGTGACCGGGCTGGTTGATGGATTGGTGGAGCGAGGCCTGGTGCGTCGTGAGGAAGACCCGGATGATCGTCGCCAGAAGCTCGCCCATCTCACCCCGACCGCTGAGGCTCGCCTCCGCCGCATGGAGCAGGAGCGAAGCGTGATTGCCCGGCGCCTGCTCCGCCGGATGTCGCTCGACGACCTTCGGGCGCTGCGTCAAGGAGTCGTTGCGCTGGCCGCGGCCGCGGGCGCCGCGGTGCCAGCGACATCCGGAAGCGCCCGCTCCGGATCCCACCATCGAAGCCCCGTGAAGGAGTTGTGATGTCTTCCCTGATCCGCCTCTCGCTGCGACTCGGTTCGGTCATCATCCTCGCGGTCATCCTGCTGTTCAGCGCCGGCATCTGGGCGGCGACGCAGCTCCAGCAAGACCTGTTGCCCAACATCTCGGTTCCGGCATTTCTCGTCATCACCGCGGATCCCGGCGCGTCGCCAGGGGTCGTCGACCAGCAGGTCACACTCCCGGTCGTGAGCGCGCTTCAAGGCGTATCTGGAGTGACAACCGTGGACTCCACGTCTACCTCGGGCGCGTCGATCGTGACCGTGCAGTTCAAAGACGGGACAGACTTGACGGTGGCGCGGCAAAGCGTGTCCACCGCCATCGATCGGGTCAGGGCGGCCTTGCCGGCCCAGGTGCAGCCGTCCAACATCGTGACGTTTTCCACGAGCGCCATCCCGGTCCTTCAGTACTCGGTGTACGCGAACGAGTCGCTTGGCGACCTGGCCACACAGCTGCGCGGCGTCGCCATGCCCAAGCTGGCCGGCCTCGCCGGAGTCTCGACCGTCAACCTGACGGGTGCCCCCACGCAGGAGGTCGACGTCACGCTCGACCCGGCAAAGCTCGCTGCCCACGGCATCAGCGTCGGGCAGGTTAGCGCCGCGCTCGCCCAGGCTACGACGGTCCAATCGGTCGGAGCGCTCCGGGACAACGGCACGGTCGTCCCCCTCCAGATCGCGGGCGCACTGACCAGCCTCGACCAGATCGGCAACGTGCCCGTCAGCGCGGCAGGCGTGCCTATCCGCGATCTCGGCACCGTTGCGCTGGTGTCAGTCCCTGCCGACACCATCACGCGGACCAACGGCAATCCCAGCGTCGGCTTGAGCGTGATCAAGGCCCCCGACGCCAACACCGTCACCGTGGCCAACGAGATCAAGGGTGCGCTGCCGGATATCCGCAACGCCATCGGCAACGGCGTCCAGTTCCAGTCCATCCTCGACCAGGCCATTCCCATCACCGACGCCATCGGCAACATCCTGCGCGAGGGACTGCTGGGTGCGCTCTTCGCGATCCTCGTCATCTTCCTCTTCCTGCGCAGCGCTCGGGCGACCCTGGTCGCCGCTGTTTCGATTCCGCTGTCACTCGTCGTAGCCTTGCTCGTGCTCTGGTGGCAGGGCATCACCTTGAACATCCTGACCCTGGGTGGACTGATGGTCGCGATCGGCCGCGTGGTCGATGACGCCATCGTCGTGCTCGAGAACATCAGCCGGCACGTGACCGAAGGCGAAGGTCCGGTGGCCGCTGCCTATACCGGCGGACGGGAGATCGTGACCGCGGTGACCTCGTCCACCTTGACCACAGTTGCTGTCTTCCTGCCGATCGCCTTCCTCACCGGCATCGCGGGCAGCTTCTTCCGGCCGTTCGCGCTGACCGTCGTCACTGCGCTGCTGGCATCCCTCCTCGTCGCGGTGACCGTGGTCCCGCTGCTCGCCTCGCGCTTCCTCAAGCCACAGCTCCGTCCGGTCGGCGCCAAGCAGGCGCGCAGCTGGCTGCAGGCGGCCTACATTCCGGTGATCCGTTGGGCCACGAGCCATCGGGCCATTACGCTGGTCGCGGCCGGCGCCATCTTCTTCGGATCGCTCGGGTTGACGCCCCTCCTGCGCATCAACCTGCTCGACCAGTCATCGAGCCCGAACTTCCCGGTCAGCCTCACCATGCCGGACAATTCCACGCTCGCGCAGACCAATACGGAGACTGAGACCGTCGAGAACCTGGTCCGCGGTCTCCCGGGGGTCAGTGCGTTCCAGGCGACCGTCGGTGGTTCGTCCGATCCCTTCGCGCCGCCGGGGGCCGTGCCGGCTGTGCCGACCACCGCCCAGATCCTCGTGCTGGTCAAGACGAATGAGTACAACCAGGCGCTCAGCGCCGTCAAGCAAGCCTTAAAGAGCTACGGCGGTCCAGCCCGTGTTGCGGTGGGCCAGGCGCAAAGCAGCGCCAACGCCAACAGTTCCCAGATGCAGGTGCAGGTCCACGCACCAAACCAGGACACCCTGCAGCAGTCGACGGACCAGCTGATGAGCGCGCTTTCCGGGGTCTCGGGATTGTCGGAGCTCCAGTCCAACCTGACCGCCTCCAAGCCGCAGTACCAGCTGGTGCCCACCGACAAGCTCGGTCAGACCGGGCTCTCGGCACAGCAGTTGGCCGGGATCGTCGCGCAGCAGATCAACGGGCAGGTCGCCGCGCAGGCCCTGCTGCCCTCGGGCCCGGTCATTGTTCGCGTCCAGCTCCCGCCTGGGACCGCGGACACGCCGGCTGCGCTGCTGAGCCTTCGCATCCCGACTGCCGCCGGCCCGGTGCCACTGTCAACCCTGGCCACGCTCCAGCAGGTGAGTGGGCCGCAGACCATCAACCGCAGCGGTGGCGACCGCGCCTCCACCATCACCGGCACCATCACCGGCAACAACACGCAAGGCGTCCAGACCAAGGTCAACACGGCGATCAAAAGCGTGTCCCTCCCGCCTGGCACATCGGTCTCAACCGGAGGGGTGTTCGCGCAGCTCTCGTCCGTGCTAACTCAATTCGCGCTCGCGATCCTGGCGGCCATCGGTCTCGTCTACCTGATCATGGTCGCGACCTTCCGATCGCTCATCAAGCCGCTAGTGCTGTTGGTGTCGATCCCGTTCGCCGCCAGCGGCGCCATCGTCGCGCTGGTCGTTACCGGCACCGCGCTGTCGCTGCCCGCCATGATCGGGTTGTTGATGCTGACCGGCATCGTGGTCACGAATGCCATCGTGCTCCTCGATTTGGTTGAGCAGTACCGTGAGCGCGGCCTACCACTGCAGCAGGCGCTAATCGAGGGCGGCCGGCACCGCCTTCGCCCGATCCTCATGACCGCCGTCGCCACCATGCTGGCACTCGCGCCTCTCGCCTTCAGTGGCAACAGCGGCGGGGGCTTCATCGGAGCACCGCTGGCGATCGTCGTCATCGGCGGCCTCTTCAGCAGCACGCTCTTGACCCTCATCCTTGTTCCGGTCCTCTACTCAGAGGCGTCGCGCTTCACCAGTGCGCGCACGAATCGCGAACTCGACACCATGCTCGATGATGCCCAAGCCCGCCGCTTGGCCGCCGGCGGCGGTCATTGAAATGAGTACCACGGCCAGTGTGATCTTCCTCGTCGGTCGCATCCTCTTTGTGGCGCTGTTCGTCGTCTCCGCCCAGGGTCACATCCAGGGGCATGCCAGGTTCGTGGCAACCGCCAAGGGTCGGATCCCGGTTCCCTACGTGGCGGGCTGGCCGGTTGGCTTTTGGCTCGCGCTGGCCATCGTCTCGATGGTGCTTGGCATCTGGCCCGACGTCGGCGCGCTGATGATGGCGGCCTTCCTGATCCCCACCACGATCCTCTTCCATCCGTTTTGGACGTTTTCCGACGCCACCCAGCGACGGACACAGCGGGGGAGCTTCTTCCGCAACGTCAGCCTCCTTGGTGCCACCCTCGCCCTCTTCGCTTTCTTGACCGAAGTCGGACCAGGGCAGTTCGCGATTACGGGATCGCTATTCAACCTCCGCTGAGCCGGCGCAGCCTTGACGGCTGTCCTGCGGTGATCTAGGCTTTCTTCAAGGGACTGGCCCGTGACTGAAGAGAAGAGCGAAACCGAGCTCGTTCGCTGCGAGGGGTGCCAGCAGATGGTCCGGCCGCTGACCGAACATGCGGTCAGCCTGGTCGCCGTGACCGTTGTGACCGTCCATGCCTGTCCATCGTGCGGCGGGCAAAAGGTCTTGGTCGCGACCCCAACAGTTCGGTAGCCCCTTAACCCCTGGGAAACCTCGCGTTTGCTCAATCCTTACCGGGGTGTCTGTACCATCGCCTTGGGGGGCGAAGACGTTCCGGTCAAAAGGAGGCGGGTAGATGCGCTTAGCCTGGTGTCGGACGGTTATTTGTCTCGCAGCGCTGGCGATGGGCGTTCTCGACGCGGTTCCGGCAGGGGCGAGGGACGCACGCGGCCTCGAGGGCGTTCCAGCCTTCGGCAATGTGTTCTTGATCATTGGCGAGAACACGACCTACTCGCAGCTCAACAGGAACAGCGCGCCCTACATGACGGGGACGCTGCAGCCGCAGTCCGCATGGCTGACGAACTACTACGCGATCACGCACTACTCGGAGTCGAACTACGTGGGCATGACCTCGGGCCAGTACACCGAATGTCAGCAGCTCGATGGCTCACCCGCCTCCTGTCACCAGAATGTTGCGAACCTCTTCTCACAGCTCGACGGGGCTGGTGTGCCGTGGCAGATCTGGAATGAGTCGATGCCGGCGCCGTGTTACATGTTGAAGACCGGCAGCGACGCCACGCTCAATGTCTACGCGCCCAAGCACAATCCGGTCCTGTTCTTCGACAACGTCGAAGGCGCGGGAGGCGTCTGGGGAAGCGCGAACAACCAGGGAACTGGGCCAGAGTGCCTGGCCAACGACATCGCCGCCGGCACGACCGGGCCAAACGACATGGGCGGTTTCAACCAGGCGCTTTCGGCCGGCAGCGTCTCGCGATTCAACTTCATCGTCCCGAACGAGTGCGAGGACGGTCACAATAACTGCACACCGGCCGGCAACCCGATCACCCAGTACGACAATTTCGTCGCCCGCGAGGTGCCGCTGATCGAAGCCTCACCAGCCTTTACCTCCAATAGCGTGATCATCGTGACCTTCGATGAGGCGCAGACGAGCTCGCCGATCCGAGCTGCCGACATCGGCAATGGCGGCAACGTGGCCTTCGCCGTCATCAGTCCGCTCGCGCACACGGCGGTTTACGGGACCACCGGCTACAACCACTACAGCCTGCTGCGGACGCTCGAGGACGGCTTCGGTATCGGCCAGCACCTCGCCGGTGCCGGCTCGGTGGCGGCCATCTCGAACATCTGGAGGTAAGCACGATGGCTGAGTTGCGTACCGATCGAAAAATCGACCGTCGCACAATGCTGAAGGGCGCCGGTGCCCTTGGGCTGGCCAGCCTGGGCTCCCCGCTGTTCTCCGCAGTGCAGGCGCTTGGCGCCGGCTCGGCACGGCCGCGAACGCCGATCAACCACGTCGTCGTCGACATGCAGGAGAATCGCTCCTTCGACACCTACTTCGGCTTTGCCCCGTGGGCCGGACGATTCGGCGTTCCGTCGGGCTATTCGCAACCAAACGGCAACGGCGGAACCGTCATCCCCTATCACTTCGCCAGTCTGTCCACACCGGACATCGGCCACTCCTGGAGCGCGACCCACAGCGAATGGGACCAGGGAGCGATGGACGGCTTCTACACGACGGACGGCATCAACTGCATGGGGTACTACACCCAGGCGGACCTGCCCTTCTACTACAGCCTGTTCGACAGCTCGACGCTTTGCGGCAACTACTTCTGCTCGCAGCTCGGCCCCACCTGGCCGAATCGCTTCTACCTGGCCTCCGGGACTTCGGGCGGGATTACCACCAACGGTGTCTGGGGCTACGGTGTCCTCACCTATCCAATGATCCTCGACCTGCTGGAGGCGGCCGGCGTTACATGGAAGGTCTACAACATCGGCATGGACAGCGTGCCCTTCGGCAACACCGACAATGTGTTCCTCTTCTGGCAGAACTGGGCCCACGACCAGCGCACCCGCGGCAGCGAGGGCGAGTACCTGAACGATCTGGCCACCGACCGCCTGCCACAAGTGTCGTTCTTGATCCCGAGTTACGCACGCGGATGGGACGAGCACCCGCCGGCGGACGTCTCGGTTGGGATGCGGATCCAGCAGGAGTTGATTACCGCACTCCGGAACTCTTCTGCCTGGCCAAGCTCGGCGTACATCCTGACTTACGATGAGGCAGGCGGCTACTTCGATCATGTCGCCCCGAAGCAGCTAGACGCGTTTGGCTTGGGTATTCGAGTCCCTACCTGGGTGATTTCTCCTTACGCCAAGCCGAGACACCTGGAGGGGACGCTGTACGAACACAGTTCGATCCTCAAGTTCATCGAATACAACTGGGGACTCCCGAGCCTGGCCTCCGTCAACCATCAGTTCGACAGCGGCACACCGGTGGGCCCCAACTATCAGGCCGCGCCCTCGGGTGCGACTTCCGGCCCTCCTGCACGGCCACGCGACGGAGACGCTCGCATCGGCAACCTGCTGGAGTGCTTCAACTTCCGAGACTAGACGGATAAGGGAAAAGCGTTTCGCTTTGAAGGGCTGGCCCTCTGATTAGGGCCAGCCCAACACGATCGGGACCGGAAGGCTCAACGTCAGAGTCCGGGGCCATATTTACACGCCCCCGTAACAAGGCGGTTGCATCTCTCGAACGGGCGCTAGGAACCGTGTAACCGAGCCGAAATAGCCTGATCTCGGGATGAGTTCATCGCCTAGGCGCACGCCGGAATACCAAGATCCAGCCAGCTCGCGGCAAACAAGGATTGTTCGCCCGTTTAGCGAACGCCTCTGGAGTTGGCTGATCGGTCTGCTCGTTTTCATTACGATCCTGATCGCCGCGCTCCCGCTCCTTGCTATCGCCCGGGGCACCTCGGCGGGCATGGCGCTGGCGCTCGCGGGTAACTCGACCCTGCTGAGCTGGCTCGGCTTGGAGCTGGCTCTCGTCGCCCTCGGCATGGGTGCGTTCTTTTTCGCCTACTCCCTCAAGTACTACCTGGCCACGGCGACGATCCTGCTTCTGGCATTCTTCGGTCCCGGGCGAAACCGGAACGGGGGCAGCCCACAGGAGAGGCGCTTCAACGGTCTTTCCCGGATCACTCGCCGGGGAGCGAACGGGTACGGACATCACGATCGAAACGGCGATGGACATCTGCAGCTTGGGTACGAGCCGTTCGTCTCTATCCACATCGCGACCTACAACGAGAAGCGGGTGGTTGGCCGATTGCTCGAAGCCTGCGCCAAGTTGAACTATTCGAACTACGAGGTCATCCTCGTGGATGACTCGACGGACGGATCCATGGAGGTCCTCGAGCCCTGGAAGCAGGTCAATCGCTTCAAGATCATTCACCGGGATACCCGTGACGGGTTCAAGGGTGGCGCGCTGACGCATGCTCTGCGAGCCATGGATCCGCGCACCGAGTACGTGGCCATCTTCGATGCCGATGCCGTGCCGTTTCCGGATGTCATCAACGATCTCCTCTATCACTTCTACAGCAACGAAAACGGGTCACCGAAGCCCCTTCCCGAAGTTGGCGCGGTGCAGAGCTACCAGTGGCATGTCCTGAACAAGGGCGAGAGCTGGCTCACTGCGGCCGTGCGCACCGAATATGCCGGCAGCTACATGGTGGAACGCCCTTACCAGCAGGTGCTCAGCTCGATGAAGATGATCGCCGGCACTGCCTACATGATCCGCGCCGGCCTCTTGAAGGATCTCGGCTGGGGCCGCAGCCTCACCGAAGACTGGGAGCTCACCCTGCGGCTCTATGCAAAGGGTTTTAAGGTCGTCTACACGCCATACGCGGAGACGCCGGCGGAATGCGTCGCCACATTTGGCCGCCTCGCGCGCCAGCGGATGCGCTGGGCGGAGGGTCACAGCTACAACGTCAACAAGTGGTTCCTGACGATCCTCCGTTCGCCGCACCTGAGCCTGATGGAAAAGGCCGAGTTCATCTACTACGGCATGTACTATTTGCAGTCCGCGCTCTTCATGCTCGGCTCGGCCGCCTGGTTGGTTTCCGAGCTCGTACTCCGTGTACACATCCCCGAATGGAGCGCGCTGCTTGGCTGGTCGCTCCTCTTCTCAAACCTCCTCTCGCTCCCGCTGATGAACCTGGGCGGCCTGCTGCTCGAGGGCTCGCCGCGCAAGGACTACGGCGGCGTCCTTGGCGCGGTTGTCCTCTCGTTTCTCCTCGTCCCCTTCCAGGCCTGGGCATCGCTGAAGGGCCTGTTCGAACGGCACGAAGGCCCGTGGTTTCGCACGCCCAAGACCGGACGGATCACCGATCGGGTCGAGCCGCTTCGACGGAAGGACAGTCTGACAAGGTGGCTGCGTCCTCGGCCGGGCAAGCCGGCGCCGGCCACTGTGCCGGTCATCAGCAACGGACGGCGACGCGCGTTCCGGATCGTGTGCATCGCTGCGCCCATCCTGGTGCTGACCATCCTTGGCATTGGCGCTGCAACCGCCCCCGGTGTGCTGGCGGCCAACGCGTTCTACCTCCACGATCCTTCCGGCGCCTACACCATCGACAACATCCCCTCGTCGAATGGCACGCCGGCGCATTTTGCAATGGATACATCGGGCGCGACGCGGGCGTGGGCAACGACCGTCGCCTACACCGGTCAGACGATCCCGGCTGGCAGCTACACGTTCACCTATTGGGTCTCAGGCGAAGGCAACGCCAGCGTAATGGCTGCACTTACGTTCGGGTACAGCGCCACCTCCTCGTGCGCGGTGATCGTCCCGATCGCCGCCTGGACGTCGACGCTCGTGAACGGCGGCGGATCGTCCACCTCGACGAGCATGCCGGCAGTGACCCTGCCCGCCAACTCCTACCTCTGCTGGCAGATCACCGTGATCAGCGTCAGCAGAGGTGGTCTGGACCTTCGGTACGACGGCAACAATCAGCAGACGTCGATCACCACGCCCTCGATCGTCGTGCCGGAGCATGGCACGCCACTGATCGGTCTGGCCCTGCTGCTTCCCCTGGCTGCCCAGTGGTTGATCCGGCGACCCAAGCGCCTCGCGGCACTGAGGATCCGATGACGCAGTCCCGGACGACGCCGGTATTTGCGATGCTCCTGGCCTTGAGCGCTGTCCTTCTCGTCGTGTTGCCGTTCGTCTCCACCTTTGACGATGTCCTGACCGCGGTCGGCATGCGGTTAGGCATTGCCGTGCCATTGCAGGCGATCGTGCCCGCCGAAGTGCGTGTCACCGTGGCGATCCTCGGGACGTTCGGAATTCACGCGGCGTCGGCTGGAAATCAGCTGGTCGTCTGGAATTCGAGCGGCGCGCCACAGACCCTCTTCATTTCCTGGAACTGCGTGGGCTGGCAAAGTCTGATCCTGCTTGGCTTGAGCTTTCTTGTCGGCCTTCGCGGTCCGATGGGGTGGACCTCCCGGGTGGAAGTCATCCTATTCGGCATTCTGGGCACCGTCCTCGTCAATCTGGTGCGGATCGCCACGGTGTGCCTGCTCGCCGCGGCAGCCGGTTATCTTCCCGCCGTCCTGTTTCACGACTATGGCGGCACACTGCTGCTGGTTGGCTGGCTCTTTACCTTCTGGTTCATCGCCTTTCGCTGGTTGCTGCCGAACGACGCAAGTTTGAGCCCTGTCGGGTTGTCAACCAGTTAGTGAAGAGGCTTTGAGCCTGGCCCGAGTCCTCGCGAACGAGGACGAAGAAGACAGGCAGGATGACGGCTCCTCGCCGGCCCGCGTCCCCATCGCATTCTGGAGCTGGTGGACCCTCGGGTTGCTGGTCGTCGCCCTGGTGCCCCGCGTCATTTACCTCTTTGGCATCTCGAATCCCGAAAACGCCGGCGATGGCCTGTACACCGATGTCTACCAGCACTGGCAGATCGCCTATCTCACCAAAGAGATCGGTTTGAGCCACGGCCTGCGCCTCTGGGACCTCAAAGGCGTTGAGTACTTCTGGGGGATGCTGCACCCGATCGTGCTCGTCATCCTCTTTTTTGTCACCGGCTCGACTGACATCGTGCTCGCCAGGATTCAGAGTCTTGCCTTCGGATCGCTCAGCGTGGTGCTGATCTTCCATCTCTGCCAGCGCTATTGGAACCTCTCGGTTGCGATTGCCGTGACGGCTTTTGCCGCCTTCGCGCCCACGAGCGTCTTCAATGATGCGTCCGGGATGCTCGAACCGATGGGCGTCAGCCTGTCGCTCCTCGGCATCTGGCTGCTGCCAAAGCGCTCCTTCCGGGCCGGCATCGTGTGGGGGCTTGCCACCGCAGCCCGACCCGAGGCCTGGCTGTCTTCATCCGGGTTGCTCGTCGCCTCGTTCCTGCGGCACGGGACCGTCCGCCGGTGGTTCTCACTGCTCCTTGGTTTTGGGGGCGTGATGGCCGCCCAAATGACATTCCTCAACGCGCGCACCGGCAACCCCATCTATCCGCTCTACTGGAACTACCTCGCCAATGGCGCCGGCGTGTGGATGAAACCACTGGTCGCAAGCCAGCAGTCGGCGAGGCCGTGGTTCGTGGCCCTCTGGGCGATCGCGACCGCCGGCCTGCTGATCACGCTCTGGCGCCGGCCGCGATCGTACTTGCTGTTGCTCTATGGATTCGGATCATGCGCACTGGTCTTCGGCTTGTTCGGCCTGACGGCATTCATCACCGAGTGGTACCCGTGGCGGTGGATGATGTGGATCCTCGCCTTCCCGTACGACTTCGCCGCCCTGCTCGTGGCGATCGGCTTGTTCGTGATCGTGCCTCGCTATAGGGGAAGAGGTATCCGGTGGGTCGCGTGGCTGGCGGCCGGGGTTCTGCTGGTTGGCACGCAGTTGACCTGGATCCCGATCGAGACCGCGTACACGAGCACCGCCTCAGCCTGGAATACCGATGTGGCCGCGGGACGCTATATCGCCGGTATCTTTGGTCGGCCTGAGTATCGCGGCGGCGCGCTCAACCTGCCTCCACCCGAGCATCCCGCCGTCACGTATGCGCTCGTGCACTACGGTGGGCTCGACGGCGGGCACTTCATCAGCCAGCTGTACGACCCGTTCTACTACCTGCCGGCTGGCTTTCACTACGTCGATCATCCGGTGACGGCGGGCACCCTACTCCAATGCTGGCTGTCGACGACTAAGACCTCCATCTTCGTGATGCCCGATGATCGCGCGGACTACCTCGCCTATACGGCGGACCATCCGGCCTGGTTCGAAACGGTTGGGCGGGTTGCCGACTACGGCTGGACCATCGAGGCCGTCCACGTCCCGGCGCCGTCGCCGCTAGCCTGCGCGCAAGCCGCGTCAGCAAGCAGCCGATAACTCCACCGCGCCTACAACCCCGCCAGCAGGTCGCGCAGCGTTGCGGTATAGGTGTCGAGTGCGGCGCGGCCGCGGTTGCTGAGGGCGACCGAGGTGTGCGACGCGACCCCGTTGCCGGTTTTTTCGGTGCTGAGGTAGCCCGCGTCTTCCAGTTTGCGCAGGTGCGTGATCAGGTTCCCGGGCGTCAGCCCGATCATTTTCTGGAGCCGGGTGAACGAGAGCGCGTCGCCGTCGGGCAGCGCGGCCAGCGTGGCGACGATGCGCAGCCGCGCCGGGACGTGGATCAGCGGATCGAGCCCGCTGGTGGCTGTGCCTGCCCCCGTCATGCGCGACGCAGCCAGACTTGAGCGATGGCGCGGCAGACGAGCACGGCGAATAACCCAACGCCGGCGACCCCCCACACCCCGGCAGGTCCCGCGAACGCGCTCCCGGCACCGACGGCGACCGCGGCGACCGCCAGGCCGAGCAGCTGCCAGTCTTCCCGCGCGGCCGCGTAGCCTGCCGCCGCCGCGCCGACGACGATCAGCGGCCCGGCGGCCGGAAGGATGCCGTAGACGATCGCGAAGCTGAATCCGTCATACCGGAGCGCCCCCATGAGCGCGTACACCGAGAGAAAGGCCGCGATGAAAGGCACGGCCCGCGTCCACTCTTCCCGCGAGGCGCGGTGGCTCACCCCGGCGCGCACGCGCCGAGCCTCCAAACCGACCGCGATCGCCGCCACGGCAATGAATGCGTACAGCTCGACCACGGCAGCGCCACTCGGTCCGCTGTACGGATTCTGCCCCCGCACCGACAGCCAGATCGCGCCATAGGCGGCCAGAAGCGCCGCGGCCTGGATCAGCGTTAGCAGCGGCGTGCGGAACTCGAACTGGCGCTGCGCCCGCCTCTTGGTCGTCTCGAGCAGCCTCGCCGCTGCCTGCGGATCGAAGTCGCCGCCTTCGTCGACCCTTGTGGTGTCGTCCATATCAGGTTCCTCCTACATCCCGCCCTCTGCCGGAGTGGTTTGCACCGCAAAGCGTACGGTACTTTGCGTCACAAAGTCAAGCGCGGTGAGGCCAGCGACTGCGCCGGACTGGTCCTGAACGAGCGTTTCGGATCGTTAACCCTTGGTCGTGGCGATGATGCCTAGCATCTGGTCAAGCTCGGTCTGATAAATGTGGGCCGATTTCACCGTCATCGTCAGCGTGCCGACCCCAACGCCGAGGTCCCTGGCCACGCGAGTTTGTAGCGCGGCGAGCTCGATGAGATTCGCATAGCCCTTCGTCCCGAAGTCGATGGCGTGAGCGTAGACGGCGAGCTGCAGCTTCCCATCGACGAGCCAGAAGTCGAGCAGGCTAACGCATGGGACGTAGCTGGTGTCGGTTAATGGCTGGAACGTCGTGATCGTCGCGTCGCGCGTCCATGGATTGGCGGCCAGTCGGTCGATTACCCAGCGGATCTGGTCGTGGCCCGCGTGGGCGTAATCGTACAGGCGCGTCGCGTAGCTGTCGGTGTCACCGAGTTCTGCCACTCGGGAGTGGCCGGTAAAGTTCGTGTGCATCCAGGCAGGCGTTCGGGATCGCCGTGCTGGGCAATAATCGAGTCGTCCACCCTGGGTGAATAGATATCGAGCGTCGCGCGGAACACTTCGGTGATTGGCAGTCCCTCCCAGCTCCCGACCACACCGCTTGTCAGAATCGCCGTCGCGATCGCGATCCACGCCTCGCCCAGCGTCATCACTTCGATCCGCACCGGCATGAAGACCTCAGTCATGTTCAAGTGCTCGGCATACACTAACTCAGGGAGAAGAGGAGCCATGCAGCCGAATGCAGAGAACGTCATCTTCGGCACCGGACCGCTGGGGCTCGCCGTTGCCAGTCGGCTGGTGTCGTCGGGCCAACGAGTCCGACTGGTCAATCGAAGCGGGAAGGCGGATGCGCCGAAAGGGGTGGAAGTTACCGCCGCCGATGTGACCGACCCGGCGGCCGCTCGCAAAGTTTGCGAAGGGGCGGCCGTGGTGTTCCACTGCGCCAGCGGGCCGTACGGTCGGTGGACACAGACCCTGCCGCCCATTATGAAAGGCATCATCGAGGCGGCAACAGCGGGCGGGGCCAGACTGGTGTACGGCGACAACCTGTACGCGTACGGGCCGGTCGACGGCCCCATTCGCGAGGACCTGCCCTACCGACCAATCGGTCCCACTACCCGTGTCAGAGCTCAGGTGGCAACCACGCTCATGAATGCCCATACGGCTGGCAAGGTGCGCGCGACTATCGGCCGGGCGTCAGATTTTTACGGTCCACGCGCACGCCAGTCCAAGGTGGGCGATAGCCTGTTTGCCCGGTTGCTTGCCGGGAAGCCGGCTCAGACCATGGGCAATCCGGACGCGCTCCACACCAACACGTTCATCCACGATTTCGCGGCGGGGCTCGTGACCCTGGCGCAACGGGACGAGGCCCTGGGAGAGGTCTGGCATATCCCCAGCGCCGAGACCGTTACCACGCGAAGGTTCATCGAGATGGTCTTCGAACAGGTCCAGCGGCCGGCGCGACTGCAGACGGTCCCGAGGCTGATGATCTCGATGCTGGGGGTCTTCCTCCCGCCGATGCGCGCCGTCAAGGAGACGCTCTATCAGTCTGAGCGCCCGTGGGTGGTGGACCACTCCAAATTCGCACGCGCATTTGGGAGCCGGGCAACCCCACATGAACAGGCAATCGCCGAGACCCTCGCCTGGTTCCAAGGCAAGCCAACCGTCACCGTCGCTCAATCCTGAACATACCAATCGGCCAATACGCCAATGAGAAGTAACGCCCAAAATGGGTGGTGTCCTAACCGTACAAGTTATGAACTCCACCTGCCAGCCGAGCTGGGCGCGTGGTCTTCGGCGGTCGAGCCCCATCGGATGCTCAGCCTGTGGGGGTTTCCCTGATTCGCGCCTGACGTCGGGTGCGCTACGCTCCGGGCACGATGAAGGGCGCTCAAGCGGTAGACGTGGTGGTGATTGGCGCGGGGCAGGCGGGGCTCTCCACTAGCTATCACCTGAAGCAGCAGGGTATTGGACACGTCGTCCTCGAGCAGGACCGCATCGGCGAATCGTGGCGCACCGGCCGCTGGGATTCCTTCCGTCTGGTGACCCCGAACTGGACGGTCCAATTGCCCGGCTTTCCTTACCAGGGCCCGGATGCCGATGGCTTCATGGGTCGCGACGAGGTCGTCTCCTACCTGGATAGCTATGCGGCGTTATTCGAACTTCCCGTGGAGACCGCTAGCCGGGTGACGGCGGTGGACAAGACGCCTGATGGTGGCTTCAGCGTCCAAACGGCCGACACCACACTGGCGGCGCGGGCGGTCGTGATCGCGACCGGCAGCTACCGCCGACCGAAGCTCCCGCCGTTCGCGCCGCAGCTGCCGCTGGATGTTTTCCAGGCACACTCCAGCGAGTACCGCACTCCCGCGCAGCTCCCGGAGGGCGCCGTGCTCGTGGTCGGCAGCGGACAGTCGGGGGCACAGATCGCAGAAGAGTTGCATGAGGCCGGCCGGCGCGTGTTTCTGTCGGTCAGTCGCTGCGGCCGCGTGCCTCGGCGCTATCGCGGACGGGACATCGTCTGGTGGGGCAAGATGGGCGGCCTGTACGAGCGGACGGTCGATCAGCTCGAGTCGCCGGCGGAGAAGACCGCGTGTCACCCGCAATGCTCGGGTCGTCGGGGTGGTCACGACATCTATATGCGGCAGCTCGCCAGGGATGGGGTGCGGCTCCTGGGACGGGTCTCGTCGATCGCGGGCGGCGTGCTGACGATCGCGCCCGATCTCGGCGAGAACCTGCGCAAGGCAGACGAGTTCGCCGAGAACGTCCTCAAGCAGCTGGACGAGGCGGTCGCGAAGATGGGAATGCCTCTGCCCGAGGACCAGAATCCACGAGGCATCGGCGCGCCGGTCCCCGACGAGGTCGATCTCATCCGTGAGCTCGATCTCGCCAAAGCAGGAATCGTCACCGTCATCTGGGCGACCGGTTACCGCGTGGACTTTTCCTTCGTCAAGCTTCCGGTATTCGACCAATCCGGCCAGCCAGTTCAGCGGCAAGGCGTGACGTCGGTCCTCGACCTTTACTTCGTGGGACTGGAATGGCTGCACAAGCCCAAATCGGGACTCCTGCTCGGCGTGGGAGAGGACGCCGAACATATTGCGTCAGTGATCGCGCGTACGGCGAAGTCGGAATCTCAAGAAGCGGAGGCACCCGTATGAAAGACAAACCCGTCGTCGAGCATCGACAGCAGAAGGCCTGCCTGTGCCGGCTCTTTCCCAGTTCGAAGGTGTTCTTGAAGGCGACTCATCAACACAACGCCGAGGGTCAATCGGAGTACAAGTGCCGGATGTGTGGCCGGACGGCCTATCTGATGGCCTGAGCGGCGCCTGTCCGTTCGACCGCGGCCAACGACGGGCCTCTTTCGGTCGCAAAGCGATGCGCAAGCTCCGTTCTTGATCGAACGCCGAGCTTGCTGTAGATCCGGCTCAGGTGCGCCTCGACTGTCTTCGGGCTGAGGAAGAGGGTGGCCGCCGCTTCGCGGTTCGTCGCCCCCTCGGCAACCTTGAGCGCGACTTGCAGCTCCTGCAGCGTCAGGTCGTCTGACGCCTGGCGATCGCGCCGGATCGTCTCCCCGGTCGCCCGAAGCTCGTTGCGGGCACGGTTCGCCCAGGGCTCGGCGCCCAACTGCTCGAAGGTGGTGAGGGCGGCATGCAATTGCCCGCGAGCCTCGCTGCGCCGCTTGCTCCGTCGCAGCCGCTCGCCGTAGCACAGCTCCGTCCGGGCGCGCTCGAACGGCATGGTTGTTTGCTCGTGCAGCGCTAAGGCTCTGGCAAAGGCAAGCTCGAAGTCCTCGTCGATGAGGCCACGGCATCGAGCGGCGGCCGCCCGTGGCCAGCTTCCAGGGGTTCCTACGGTCTGATCCTGGAACGTGGTCAACGCCCGCGCCGCCTCGGCCCGTCGTCCGGTGTGGACGTACGCCTCGATCAGGTCGGGCGCTTCCTGAAACAGGAACGGCACGGCCGCGGTGGTGGTGCATAGCAACGCGAAGAGCGGCTCCAAGTTCTTGATCGCGTCTTCGTTCCGGCCATATCCCAGGTCCAGAAGTCCTCGGATCCGAGCCCCGTAACCACCGACAATCGTCCTTGCGTGCTCGGAGACGGTCATCAATTGGGCCAAGTGGGCTCGGCAGTCCGCCTCCAGACCGCGCGCTGCCTCGATCCAGGAGAGACAGGCCAGCGCGTAGATCAGCGAGAAGCGGTGATCGAGTTCCGTCGCCAGCGCCACGGCCTCGGACGCTTCCGCCCAACCCTCTCGCCATCGCCCCGTCCGAAAGTCGAGCTCGGACAGGTGACCAAGGGCGTAGGGCAACGCGCCCGGAGCGCTCGCCGCCCGGGCGGCGGCGATCAGGTGCTCCAGCGGCCCTCGCATGCGATCGAACTCCTCGTAATAAAGGAAGCTCGCGGCGGAATTGATCAACTGCACGGCGAGCTGGAGCGATTCACGCTCATCGATCGCGTCTAGCGACTGGACGAGCAGCGCATGGGCGTTCTCGCGGTCCCGCCGAAAGGCGAGCAGGGCTTTACCGTATGCACCAGCGGCAGCTGCCTCTGGCTGGCCGCCGGCGCGCAAGCCGACCTGGTAGGCGTGCTCGGCGACCCGCACAGCCTCTTGAACCGTTTGCTCGAACTCAGCTCCGGGGTCACCCTCCTGGATGGCGGTCGTTGCGGCGTCGACCAACATCAACGTTGCATTGGCTGGGTCGTTGATCTCGATCAGGTCGGCAGCCACGAGCAGGATGCGGCGTGCGGCCGCAGGCGAACCCGTCCACATCTCGGCACGCGCACGGCTGTGCATGATGCCGGCACGCAGGTCGGCGCGCTGCGCAAAAGCGAGCGCGTCATCGAGCAGCCTGATGCCACGCTCCGACTCGCCACCGATATACGCATCGTCGCCTGCTTCATGCAGCCGGCGGGCACGTTGCTCGGCGTCGGGGCTGAGGCGGGCTGCCCGCTCGAATGCTCGAGAGGCTGCCGCGAGACCGCTTCGCCGGCGCGCCTCGAACGCCGCCAGCTCGAGCACCCCGGCGACCGCTTCGTCCTCGCCCTGGGCCGCGGCCGCGAGGTGCCACGCTCGCGCGACCAGCGCTTTCGGATCGGTAAGGGCGGCGGCCAGCGCCGCGTGGGCCGCACGACGCGCGGGGGCAGTCGCCCCATAGTAGACAGCTGATCGCATGAGGGGATGGTTGAACTGAATCCGAAGGCCGTCATTGCGAACCAGCCCGGCGACCTCGGCGGCCTCGAGGGCCAAGATCGGAGTCCCCGATCGCTCGGCGGTGCGGCGGATCTCGTCGATCGAGCCGGATTCCGAAGCGGCGACTAGCAGCATTGCTTGCCGGGTCTCTTCAGGCATCGCGGCAATGCGTCCCTGAAAGGACTGCTGGATGCCGGGCCCCGTCGGCAGAGGGTCCGCGACCGGCTCCATACCTGCGAGCTGGGCCTGGCTCAGCAGCTGAAGCGTCTCCAGGATCGCGAGCGGGTTGCCATGGGTTGCCGCGTGCACGCGCTCGACGACGGCGGCGGAAGGGCGAGACCCTCCCGACCCTTCCATCAGCCGGAAGCAGGCGGCCGGGTCGATGCCATCGATAATGAGCTCAGGGATGCCAGGCGGGCGGAATTCCACGGGTTCGCCATCGCGGACGGCCAGGAGCACGAGGATAGGATCCGCGTGCAACCGGCGCACCGCGAAAAGAAGGGCGTCCCGGGACGCGTGGTCGAGCCATTGGGCGTCATCGACCACGCACAGCACCGGCTGCCGCTCCGCCGTCAGCGCCAGCAAGCTGAGCGTCGCGGCCGAGACGGCGAAGGGTTCCGGCTCGGTGGGCGGGCCGAGCGCGAGCGCGCCGGCCAGCGCGGCTGCCTGCGGGGGAGGCATCTCCGGCATGAGTTCGAGCACAGGGTGCAGCAGTTCAGAGAGGCCCGAGAACGGCAGTTCCGACTCCGCTTCGATGCCGGTCGCGGAAAGGACCGTCATCCCGTCCGCCCGATGGGTGGCGTACCGGAGGAGGGCGCTCTTCCCGATCCCCGGTTCGCCGCGCAAGATCAACGCGCCGCTGACGCCCGAGCGCGCATGCTCGATGAGTGCGTCGATGCGTCCCTGCTCATCTCCCCTCCCCACGAGCATGGGCTCAATGGTACGCACCAGATCCCGGAAAGCAAGGTCTGGGGGTTTCCCCGATTCGCGGGGCGGGGGCTGCGCGCACACTCGTTCCATTCCCTGAAAGGAGCTGAAAAATGGAAGCGATTGCGAATCGGGTGCGCAGACTGAATGCGGCGGTCAATGCCCATGACCTGAATCCGATCGGCGAGATGTATGCGCAGGACGGCGAGTTCACCTGGCCGGGCTTCCCGACTATGAAGGGGCGCCAGGCGGTGACCGCCTTCTACGCCCAGATTTTCGGGGCCTTCCCGGATGTCCAGGTGGCGATCAAGAAAATCGTGGAGCTGGGGAATGACGTCGCGGTCGAGTACGAGTCGGTCGGGACGAACGCCGGGCCGCTGCCGCTCCCAAGCGGCCCGTTACCGGCGACGAACAAACGGCTGGTGATCAAGGCGGTGTCGATTGCGACGGTCGATGCCGACGGCCGGATCACCTCCCAGCGGGAGTATTTCGATCAGGTCGACATCCTCTCTCAGCTCGGCTTGATGCCGGCCCCGGCGGGCGCCACGGCCTAGGGACACTTATGCGGCGAGTGGCTGGGCCCGGCGGTCGGACCCAGCCGCCTCGACTACTTTCGGTTGTGGGACATAGGGATGGTAGGACATGGGCAGCAGAGTCATCCGCACCGTTGTTTCAAGCACCGCCGTGGTTGTCGCGGCTCTGGCGGGATGCGCTCCGCCCGCCGCGGCGAGCCCATCAGCGGTTGCGTCCGGCAGCTACACGTTTGTGCAAACAAGCAAGACGCACATCCGCACGGCCGGGGGCGATAGCTTCGACCTCCTCGTCTTGTCCGTGACCTCGGTCGGAGGCGTCACCGGGGTAGCCACCGATACATTCACGGCCGCCACGCACGCAGATGGATCAGTGGACGCACACGGGACCGAGGTCTGCAGCTCCTGTACGATTGGCGGCCGAACCGGGTCTTACATAGCCGCGTTCTCGTTGACGGGGTCGGCCGCCGGCGTGCTCGCTGGGCATCTGACGTTCACCAGCGGGAGCGGCGGGCTCGCAGGCCTGCACGGCGAGGGCACCTTCACGGTTGACACCTATTCGTACAACTACCGCTTTGCGCCGTAGGCACAAGCTCGCTCGATTGCTTAGGGGCCGTTCAGGAACGACCGCCAGCGTTGAGAGCCATGCGGTGGAGTCGACGGAAACTCTCGGCTGCGCGGATGGGCTCTTAATAATCCTCTTTCAGAGCTTTTCGAATTCGCCCAGCCCGGTTCAAAACTTGTTTTGAGCGCTGTCCCCAACCGCACAAGTTATGAACTCGACCCGCCAGCCGAGTTGGGCGCCTGGTATTCGGTGGTCGAGGTCGAGCGGACGCCGAACGGACGGTCCGCGGAGGCGCACGCTTGGCGGGCGCCTGCCCAATTTCGGGTGCCGAGAAAGCGCACTCTCGCCAGCTAGTGGCCGCCGCACTTGAGAACTCGGGAAACCTTCGCGCCACATTAGCCGTTCCATTGGCATGCCCGGGGTTCGGCGGACTGCTGGATTGCTGGCTGTCGTCGGGCTTTTGGTGGCTGTCGCGCTGATAACGCCGAACGCCGGTGCCATCCGCCTCAGGATCTTCCCTACGTCCGACGACGCGGCCATCCGATCGGTCATCCAGGCCGGGTTTGCTGAGTTGCACACGTCCACAATCCCCGCGCAACCCGTTTGCCCAGGGCCAGTTCCCGACGCTGTCCAGCAGCGGATGCTTGTCGATCTGCATGCGAACCTTCCGCGCTCCTTCACCCAGCCGGCCCTGTCCAGATACTCGGCTTTGCTCGGCCGAAACCTCTCGGGCGTCGGCCCGATCTGTACGTTCGGCGGCGGCGTTAGCGCGGTGGACTTGTCGGCGGTCTCGGTTTCTGGGACGCAGGCCGAGGCCCGGGCTCGAATTACCAGCTGGGGCCGGGCGGGTCAGTACCAGGACAATGGCCACATCGCGTACGCACAGTCGAGTGGGTCCGAGGATTGCACCATCCAACTCCGGAAGATGTCGGGCGCCTGGTTGATCAGCGACTTCGTCTGCGCGTTCCCACCCGGCTCCGGGCCCTAAAGAGCTCGTATCGCTCGGTAGCCAATTGTCCTGGGTCGCGCTTTACAGAGCTGTTCACGTGGTCAGCCGCGGCATTTGACAGCTGTATGTAGAGCCAGTTGCACCGTCCGTCGGCTAAGCTGCTGCCCTGCTTTCCGAGCGGTAAACTAGCCGATTGCCACTGGCGGGACCCCGCAAGGCAGCCGAAATGATCGGTCTTCGTTGCTGTTGCTCTGTGGCTAGCTGATGCTCCTCACCATCACCACGACTCACCAACCGGCGACCGATCTTGGATACCTACTCCACAAGAATCCGGGTCGGCTGCAGACGGCCGAGCTGTCGATGGGCAAAGCGCATGTGTTTTACCCAGAAGCCAGCCCAGCACGCTGCACGGCCGCCCTCCTCCTGGAGGTTGATCCCGTCGCCCTCGTACGAAATCGCAAGGGGCCGGGCGGCGATGCGGGCACGCTGAAGCAGTATGTCAACGACCGGCCGTATGTCGCCTCCTCCTTCCTCAGTGTTGCGATTGCCCAGGTTTTCGGGAGCGCGATGGGTGGGCGCAGTAAGGACCGCCCTGAGCTCGCCGAAACGCCCATACCGCTGGAGGCTAGGATTGCGGTCCTTCCGTGCCGGGGCGGCGAGCTCCTACTCCGGCGGATTTTCGAGCCTGTCGGCTACATGGTCACTGCTCAGGGTTATCCCCTGGACGCCACGTTCAAAGACTGGGGCGAAAGCCCGTACTTTACCGTGACCCTGCAAGCGACATGTCGCCTAAGCGATCTGCTGCGTCACCTCTATGTCCTAGTACCAGTAATGGACCGGGAGAAACACTACTGGATCACCCAGGACGAGGTGGACAAGCTCCTGCGCCTGGGGGCCGATTGGTTGCCGTCGCATCCAGAGCGCGAGCTGATCGTCGATCGCTACCTCAAGCATCAAAGACGCCTCACAAGAGTTGCCCTCGAGCGTTTGATCGAGGAGGATGTGGACGATCCAGAAGTCGTGATCGCAGCTCGTGATGCGGAGGAGCTGCCGGAAGGTGACATGACGTTACGGGATCAGCGACTGGGGTCCGTACTCGCCGCCTTGAAGCGAAGTGCGGCCAGCCGCGTGCTCGACCTGGGTTGCGGCGAAGGGGCACTCCTCAAGCCCTTGCTCGCCGATCCACAGTTCCAGGAGATCGTCGGCATGGATGTCTCGATGCGATCGCTGGATATCGCGAAGGAGCGCCTGAACCTGGAACGGCTTCCCGAGCGGCAGGCCCGGCGCATCAAGCTCCTCCAAGGGTCGCTGATGTACCGAGATCAGCGACTTCAGGGATATGACGCCGCCGCCGTCATGGAGGTAATCGAGCATCTGGATCCGCCCCGACTTGCCGCCTTCGAGCGCGTCGTCTTCCATTTCGCGCGGCCGGGAACGGTCGTGGTGACGACGCCGAACATCGAATACAACGTCAAATTCCCGACGCTGGCCGCCGGCCGGCTACGCCATGAGGATCACCGCTTTGAGTGGACACGGCTGGAGTTCCAAGCGTGGGCGAATCGGGTCGGCGCAGAGCACGGCTACGGCGCGCGGTTCTTGCCGGTTGGGGCGGAGGACCCTGAGGTCGGGCCACCCACCCAGATGGCGGTGTTCAGCCGATGACCATCGAGATTCCGGAACTCGCGCTCGTGGTGCTGATCGGCCCGTCGGGGTCCGGGAAATCGACCTTTGCCCGGAAGCATTTCAAACCAACGGAGATCATTACCTCCGACCTATGTCGCGCACTGGTGGCGGACGATGAGAATGCGCAGGATGCGACGCCTGCTGCGTTCGAAGTCCTGCATCTGATCGCCTCGAAGCGGTTAGAGGGCGGCCGCCTTACCGTCATCGATGCGACCAACGTGCAACCGGAGTCGCGCAAGTCTCTGGTCGAACTCGCCAAGAAGTATTACTGCCTTGTCGTCGGCATCGTCTTCGATGTGCCTGAGCGAGTCATGATCGATCGGAACAAGCAGCGGAGCGACCGCAACGTCCGGCAGGACGTCATTCATCGGCAACGCGACCAGATGCGTCGATCGCTGCGATTCCTGAAGCGAGAAGGCTTCCGATACGTTTTCACCCTGGAGTCGGAAGAGGCGGTCAATGCGGCCATCGTGGAGCGCAAGGCGCTCTGGGTAAACCGGCGCGATCAGCACGGCCCTTTCGACATCATCGGAGATATCCATGGGTGCCTGGACGAACTCTGTGGCTTGCTCGGCACACTCGGGTATGACGTCGGGGTTGAGGCCGATGGCCCCGACGGCCCGCAGTACCAGGTCACTCCACCGCCTGGCCGGAAGCTGATCTTTCTCGGCGACCTGGTCGACCGCGGCCCCGATACACCCGGCGTGCTGAGGCTTGTCATGAGCGCAGTCGCCTCCGGCGCAGCACTCTGCGTGCCTGGCAACCATGAGCAGAAGCTTGTGCGCGCCCTGCAGGGTCGGAACGTGCAGGTGACACATGGCCTGGCGGAGTCGCTCGGTCAGCTCAGTGAGCAGCCGCTCGGATTCAAAGAGCGCGCCGTGGAGTTCCTCGACGGCCTGATCAGCCACTATGTGCTGGACGACGGCAAGCTGGTCGTCGCACATGCAGGCTTGCGGCAAGAGATGCAGGGGCGCGCTTCCGGCCGGGTGCGGGACTTTGCCCTCTATGGCGAGACAACGGGCGAGACGGACGAGTTTGGTCTGCCAGTTCGCTACAACTGGGCGGCCGAATACCGCGGACGTGCCACCGTTGTCTACGGGCACACGCCGGTTCCGGAGCCGGCCTGGGTCAACAACACCATCAACGTCGACACCGGCTGCGTTTTTGGTGGACGCTTGACGGCACTGCGCTACCCAGAGCGCGAGTTGGTATCCGTGCCGGCCGCGCGCACGTATTACGAGCCGGCGAAGCCCTTCCTGCCTGAAGGGGACCAAGCGCCCACCACCTCTGGACCCGGCGACTACGAAGACCTGCTCGAACTGACCGACGTGATCGGCAAGCGCATCGTACAGACGCGCTTGTTCCGAAACGTCACGGTTCCGGAGGAGAACGCGACGGCTGCGCTTGAGGTGATGAGCCGGTTTGCTATCGACCCTCATTGGCTGATTTACCTTCCGCCGACGATGTCCCCGTCCGAGACGAGCGCAGAACCTGGTCTCCTCGAGCACCCAGCACAAGCCTTCGCGTATTACCGCAAGCAGGGCATTCCAAGGGTGATGTGCGAAGAGAAGCACATGGGCTCACGCGCGGTGCTGATCATTTGCAAGGATGAACAGGCGGCGCAGAAGCGGTTTCGGGTCACTGGCGGGATCGGCAGCATTTACACCCGAACCGGACGGCCCTTCTTCTCGGATCACGCCGTGGAGGACGACCTGTTGCAGCGAGTGCACGCAGCCGTCGATCGGGCCGGTTGGTGGGAGGAACTACACACAGACTGGATCTGCCTGGACTGCGAACTCATGCCCTGGTCAGCCAAGGCCCAGGATCTCCTCCGCAATCAGTACGCCGCGGTTGGCTCGGCAGCCACGGCCGCACTCGCAGAGGTTCAGGACGCCCTCGAGCGCACTAACTCAATCGTGGATGTCGGCGACCTGTTGGCCAAAAATCGCCTCCGGGCAGAAGCGGTCTCCGGGTATGTGGAAGCCTATCGGCGCTACTGCTGGCCCGTGGAGTCCGTTGGTGATCTGCGGCTGGCGCCGTTTCATCTACTAGCGACGGAGGGCGCCGTCCACGTCGACAAGGATCACGCCTGGCACATGGAAAAGCTCGCCGAGCTCTGCGGGCCAGATGACGACGTGCTCATCCGCACCGGGTTTAAGGTGGTCGATGTTACCGATCCGGCGAGCGAGCAAGAAGGGACGCGCTGGTGGGAGGAGCTGACTGGTCGCGGAGGCGAAGGCATGGTGGTCAAGCCTCTCGAGTTTGTCGCCCATGCCACGAAGGGGATGGTTCAGCCCGCGGTGAAGTGCCGGGGCCGGGAGTACCTTCGAATCATTTATGGGCCCGAATACACCCTTCCAGATAATCTCGAGCGCCTTCGAGCGCGTGGCCTCGGACTGAAGCGATCGCTCGCTATGCGTGAGTTCGCTCTCGGCATTGAGGCCCTCGAGCGCTTCGTGCGGCATGAGCCACTCCACCGGGTCCACGAGTGCGCGTTTGCTGTCCTAGCCCTGGAGAGCGAACCGGTCGACCCTCGTCTCTAAAAGGAAGCACGGCGGACCGACCCGGTACCCGCAGCCAACCGAGAAAGGGAAGTGGACAATGAGAGCAGTTGCCTACGACCGGTACGGGGCGCCTGACGTCGCCTAGGGCCGGCCGCCCTCCCCGGCTTGCCCGGTGTAATACTGGCGAGCGAGCTATGAGCAGGCGTGCTGCCCGCCCAGACGAACTGGAAAGACATTCCCTGGTGCATCCGCGGAGCCGTCGGCGCGGGCGGCTCGGAATTCTTCGACACCTCGGCCCAGGTCTCATTACAGGAGCGGCCGACGATGATCCCTCGGGTATCGGCACGTATTCGCAGCTCGGCGCTCAGTTCGGCCTGGGGATGTTGTGGGCGGTCCCTTTATCGCTCCCACTGGCTGCGGCGGTCGAAGAACTTGCGGGCCGTCTCGGGCTCGCCGGAGGAGAGGGGCTTGCTTCCCTAATCAAGAAGAATTTCCCGCGACCGGTCCTTTACGCGGCGGCATTACTTGTCACCGGCGCGAACACGTTCAACGTCGGGGCCGACCTGGGTTCCATGGTCGCGTCCCTCCGCTTGGTCATCCGAATTCCTTTCGTGCCGGTCCTGATCACCATCACGTCGGTCATGATCGTTCTCGAGGTGTTCGTTCACTATCACCAATACGCGCGATTTCTCAGATTCCTGACCCTGTCACTATTTGCCTACATCGGCGTCCTCGCCGTCGTCCACGTGGATTGGTCTGCCGTCGCCACCAACCTGGTCATTCCCCATGTCGCCGCAAAGAAGGAATATCTAGCCGGCTTGGTAGCCATCTTTGGAACCACGATCTCGCCTTATCTCATGTTCTGGCAATGCAGCGCCGAGACCGAGGAAACCGTCGACCGCAAGGGGCGCCCCAAGCGCGTCAGTCGTCGGCAAATAGTCGGGATGCGGGTCGACATTGTTGCTGGGATGACGGCCGCGGTGGTAATCATGTTTGCGATCCTTGTTGTCGCCGCATCGACGCTCGGCGCGCACGGCGTTACCAACATCGAGACGGCCGATCAGGCAGCCCGGGCGCTGAAGCCGCTCGCCGGCGAGTTCGCGGGGCTACTCTTCGCTCTGGGCATCGTGGGCACCGGGGCCCTCGCCGTGCCGGTGCTTGCGGGATCGACTGGCTACGCTCTGGCGGAGGCGTTCGCCTGGCACGAGGGACTCTCGAAGAGCTTTCTGGAAGCGCGCGGCTTCTACCTTGTCATCATCGGCTCGATGTTCGTCGGACTCGCGATGAACGTGGTTGGACTCAACCCTATTAAGGCGTTGGTCTACTCGGCCCTACTGAATGGGCTCGCAGCGCCCCCACTCATCCTCCTCATGCTCATTCTGGGCAACACGCAGGGGGCCGTCCACCGCTATCGCAGTGGTTGGGTGTCGAACGCCCTCGTCGGTTTCGCCTGCCTACTGATGACCATACTGCCGCTCGCCTACCTGCTGGTCAAATGACATTCGGTTCTCAATAAGGTATAAACTCCGCCTGCCAGCGAGCTGAGTGCCTGGTATTCGGCGGGCGAGCTCCATCGGACGCTCAGCGGACCGTCGGCGGACGCCTACCAAAGCAGCCGCACTCAGCGGCCATGAGGCCGCCGTACGTTCGAATCCGCTACGGGCTACTTAACCGAACACTATTCGAACGCCCCGTCTCGAATTCAAGGATCTCATCGAAGGGTAGTCAAGGGGCGAAGAACTCCACCAGGACCGGCGCGAGCGCCTCCGGGTGAACGTCGTGAGTCTGACCATCCAGCGTGCTCAGTTTGCCGACTGGGATCACCTTACTGAGCGTCTTGGCCGTTTCGAGCATGAACGGAGCACCGTTTCCGCCATTCATCACCAGTGCGGGAACGTGGATACGGGCAGCCTGTTCAACAGGAATCGAGCCATCCTTGCCCATGATGGCTGTATGGTCATACGCGAGGGTCGGGGCGATGGCCTCCATCCCACGCCAGAAGGGCGCATGCCGCATCCCTGCAATCTGGGCGGCGGGGATCCCGACGTACGCCATGAATAGCGCAACCGCATCACCTCGGCGATCGGACGCCAAGGCTTCGGTTAGGTTCGTGATGTACTCGCCCCAGGCCTTCTGAGCCTCAGCAGCGTCGTTGTAGGGCACTTCGTAGATGGCGAGTTTCTTGACCTTTTCTCCCAGTTTGACGGTTGCGTCCAAGGCGAGACACCCCCCGGACGAGTGCCCATAGACAAAAGCGGATCCTCCGGCGTCGTCGATCAAGGCGTCGATATCTTCGATCTCCCGCTCGACCGCATACGGCTTGGTGTCCCCACTGTCTCCGCGGCCCCGACGGTCATAGCTGTAGACCGTGAAGTGCTGCGCGAGAAGCTTGGCGAGCTCCGGCTTGGAGCCGGACGACCGGGTACCCATCGCTCCGTCCACCAAGATGAGAGCTGGGCCTTCGCCCTGCGTGTCGAACGCGATCGTGGTCCCGTCATTTGACTTGAGCGTCGTCATCCTCGTCTCCTCAAACCAGCGTGTTGTGGACTTGCACGCTTTACTGACGACCCCCGTCACCGGAAATCATCGGTCGTGAGACTCCGAAGAGGCGGGCCCTGGCCCGCGAACGGGGCGTCGATCGTCCTCATGAGGGCAGTCTAGAAGGCGCGCCAATTCGATTTGTTCGATTAGTGTCCGCCAGGGGCTAATTGATCATCCTCGCAACCCAAAGTTGCCCAGGACTCGTCGCCTAAACTACCCTTCCTGTCTCCGATCCGCGCCGCGGCGGGCCCCGTAACGCGATGGCGAGTCGGTGGTGGTTCGGTGGTGCCCACCAAGGTGGATCTAGCGTCGCATCAGAATCGCCGCAAGACCCGCCACGACCCCCACCATGACAAGGAGAGCGAGGCCGATATAAACCAGCAACAGTGGCACCTTCGGAACATCATCGTCTGGCATTGGGTTGCTTCAATGGTGAGCTAAGCAGTCGTTTAGGCGTCGGCGAGGACATAGAGCCAGGCCGTTTCCAGCTAGTCCGGGAAACGCTAATGCGCAGTTTTGGCACATAGGCCGCTAGGACGTCGCTCCGTCGATGACGCGTCCGGCTTTGGCGCCATCACCGTCACAAAAGCCCAATTCAATTGTTCGATTAGTGTCCGCCACGGGCTAAAACCTGCTTCCTGTACCTGGTGTCAGCCACGCCCGAATGCCTCGTATGTCGTCAGCACGGAGCCGGTCCCGTCGAGGATTTCGACGGTGGCGGGCAGCCGGACGGGGGCCTCGGTCATGAATAGGACAATGCCGGCGTCGACCGCGTCTTCAAGCGTCGTCCCGTTCGCGAACAGTAGCCGAGCACGTGCGGCCCGCTCTGAGTTCGTGCCGATCACCGTGCCGCCACCGCAGAAGAAGCGCGGCCAGCCCCAAGCTCCGAAATTGATCCATGGTTGGTCCCGGTGCGGATCACCGTCACCACCGCCTGCGCAGCCGCGCACCTCCCATTGACCATTCTGTTGCTGGACGACTCCTACGACGAACCGACGCCGATCCCCGGCTCGAGTACTGAAGCGGACGTAGTGCAATTGGCGGCCTGGACCGCCGCGCTCCTTGACGAATTGCACAGTGTCCGGATCAGCATCTTCCCCGCCGGGTCCACGGATTGACGACTGCAAGCCACCGGGAGAAGGTGGGCTCTGCGAGATCAGATGACCAGGTGGCGCTGCTAGACGGTCGATGATCGCCTTCTTCGGATCCGGATAACCCATTACCTTTTAAGTCCTGGGCGGCACTACGCCCGCTTCCTTACATCATGCACGCATACCCGGCGCTTTGGACGCCATCCTCCCCGCATTCCAATTCGATTGTTCGATTAGTGTCCGCCACGGGCTAGTGACCTCCTCGCACCGACTCGTTCCCGTCGCCCAGGCAGCTCGGTGAGGCGCACTGACCCCCTTGTCAGCGCGAGCTCATGACCCGGTCCGCGCAGGCACGGCTATGGCCGCTCGCAGATCGGCCCGTGGCACAATGTGTGGCACACAGAAGGAGGTGCTGTTGGTAAGAAAGTGGTGGTGGCCGCACATCATTGTGTGGGCGCTCATCATCTTTGTCGCCTCGTGGATCACGCCCGGCGCTGATCCGTTCTTGCCGCTGATCCCCATCGCACTGGGGATCGCCGCCTACGAAGTCGGCCGGCGCTGGATCGCTCGCGAGATCGGCCGGCGCTCGAGGATGCGTCAGCTACCGCGCTAAGCCGACCGACCTCTGAGAGCCGGTTGAGTCCCCTCGCCGGTTCCTTTTCCTTCTGTTGCTTCTCATCGGTCGCTCGGTCTTGGCAGTCGCGAATGAGCTAGTAAAAAGAAAGCGCACCGAGGCCCTGAGCCCACAGATTTACACGGTATCGTCGTTCACACGGTGTCCGGGCGCGCCGTTTTGCCCTTGACCCGCCGCGATGTTCAGCGTAGCGTTGGGCCCGTGAGCCGCCGGGTTCTGCTCTTGGCGTCGGTCGGGTTGGTGATCCTCGTTTTCGTCGTGATGCCCGCCTTCGCCTCGCATATCAGCGCGGTCTCCGTGCTCTTCAACCTGGTCGGGCTGGTCGGGGTGCTCGCCCTGCTGGCAGTGGCAACGTGGGTCGTTGCGTCAGTTTGGAAGGCCGTCCGATGAGCCGGCTACCGGTGTACGACGACGGGCATCATAAGCGCTGCCTGCGCTGCGGGCAGTCGAAGCGGTGGGCTCCTTCAACGACACCCCCGCAGCCCATCCCGAACCGCTGGCCATAGTACGTCTCCGGTTCCATGCTCTCAGCCTGCGGGCCACTACACCCGTCTGCATGCGCCTGGTCAAATTCGACTGTTCGAATAGTGTCCGCCAAGGGCTATTGACCTTTCCCGAAGGGCGACCTCACGCGAGGCAAATCCGGCTCCGTACACGGGCTATGGCCCTCAGTTTTGGCGGCTTACTAAAAGCTTGTCGCGACCGGGCCGCTCGGGGCTGCTGGGAGGAACGCTCGCCGCCCGTTGTACTAGTGTGAGCACTGCAATCAGACCGAGTCCAACCCCGCTTCAGCGTTCTTTGGCGAGCTTCATGACCTGGGGCCTGGCCGGGTTTCTCGGATTAGGGGTACTTACCTCAATCCGTTTGTTCATCCTGCCCCTACTGTTGGGCGTTCTCATCTTCGCGGTGCGCCGATATGGAGTGGGCGCCGGCACCATCGGCTTGATTGCGGGCGTCGGGCTGGCTTGCGTCGGCATCGGAATCATCATTCTCGGGAATAGGCCGTGTCCGTCCAGCCCATTTGGCTTCGGTCCTGGTCAATTAGGCAGTCAGGAGTGCGGTGGCGCACTCGGGGGCCCATGGCTCATAGGTGGAATTGTTTCTATCGTGGCGGCAGTCGTACTCTATGTTTTGCTGGGACGATTGCCGGCGAGCGAAGGACCGAGCCCACCGCGGGCGGACCGCTTAGGACCGGTTTCTTGAGACCAGCCCCAATTCAATTGTTCGATTAGTGTCCGCCAGGGGCTACTTAACCGAACCGTACTCAAACGCGCATTTCGAATTCGAGATCTAATCCGAGGCGTTGTCCTTGCGCCCGGAGCGAGATAATCGCGGTGCCATGCGGCGCGTACTGATCGCGACCTACTGCCTGATTCTCGTGTCCATTGCCAGCGGGCTCGGCGTTCGGATATCCACCGCCGAGGCCGGCACGAGCGGGATGTGGTCGGCCGCAGCTAACTTAATTACCGGCCGCGAGGAGCATACGGCAACGCTGCTGCAAAACGGTACAGTCCTGGTCGTCGGTGGGACGGACGGCAGGGGCAACGCTCTCGCGAACGCTGAGCTCTATAACCCGAAGACCAACCGCTGGATGTCGGCGAGAACCATGGCGACCACCCGGCTTGACCACACGGCGACTCTGCTGCCGAATGGCAAAGTGCTCGTGGTAGGGGGGTTGGACGCATCGTTCCCATCGAGCACGCTAGCCAGCACCGAACTCTATGACCCAAACACGAATAGTTGGTCGGCTGCAGCATCGATGAGCACCGGTCGTGTGCGTCACACCGCCACCGGATTGCTGGACGGCCGGGTCTTGGTAGCCGGGGGACAAAGTCTCACCCTGCGCGACGGCGGGTTGTTCCCCAATCAGTTGCTCGGCGCGGAAGTCTACGATCCAGCAACGAATCACTGGTCGGCCACTGCAGCAATGCTCCAGAACCGCGTCGGCCAGTCGGCTACCCTGCTCCGCGATGGCCGGGTCCTAGTTGCCGGGGGCGACGACGGATCTGCAACTAGCTCCTCGGCAGAGATCTACGACCCCAACAAAGATCGCTGGTCTGCCGCTGCATCGATGACGACCAACGGCGAAGGACACACCGCGACTCTGCTCGCAAGCGGGAACGTGCTCGTCACCGGCGGCGTGGCCCCGGACGCTCAAACCGTTGTGACTGTCGCCTCGTCTAGTGCGGAGGTCTACGATCCGCACGCCAATCGATGGTCGACCATTGCCAGCATGGCTGGGGCGCGGGACGAATACACGGCGACCCTATTGAGCAATGGAAGACTGCTCGTCGTGGGCGGCACCGGCCAATCGCGGGCTGAGGTTTATGACCCGAATCGCAACGTCTGGTCGACCACTAGCGGAACGATGAACCGCTATTTGCACACGGCGACGCGGTTGCCCGACGGAAGGGTCTTGGTCGCCGGCGGATATGGGATCGAGTCCCTCGACAGCGCCCTCCTGTATGACCCGAGCGCCACAGCCCCGGTGCGACGAGCGCCTGCCAACCCATTGGTGGTCGCTGGGCTTCTGCTCGCCGGGGTCGTTCTGCTCGCGGCCGTCGCTTTGTCGTTCCCGGACGTCCGCCGGCGCTTGCGGACTCTGCGCTCACCTGCTGGAACGGAGGAGTGGATCACTTAATTGTTCGATTAGTGTCCGCCACGGGCTACCAGTATCCACGGCCCCTCTGCTGCCTTTCTAGCGCAGCGCGTCAATCGACCCGGTCGGGACGATCCCTTTGACGTTGCGCGCCAGTTTCGTGTCCAGGGTTACGAACGCGTCTGCCTGCAGCTGCGTGAGCGCGAGGTACTCGGCGTTGTAGGTCGAGGCCATCCCAACTGATCCGCCAGCTCCCAGGCCCGACGCCGCATCACGGCGTCGCCGAGAAGCCTGATCGGCATCCGCCCGATGCGCGTGGGGCGGTCACGGGCGACGTCATCTGGGATCTCGCCACGCTGGACGGCCTCGTGCAGGGCCGGCAGCATTTGGGAACGAAGGAGCGTGGGTGCGAGAAGCTTGTGCGTGCCTCGGACCTTGACCCCCGCGCTCGCCAGGTGGATGACAGCGCTGGCGTCCAGGACGAATCTGGTCATGGGACACCTCACATGTGGGTAGAGGAACAACAACAACCTACCGCTAGACGTCTCCCACTAACCTCCCATCCCGAAACATCCCAAGGCGGATCGTGCAGGATAGGATCGCACGCGCATAAGGAGGTAACGAAATGGTCCTTGAAGGACAGGTCGCCATCGTGACTGGGGGCGGGCAGGGAATCGGTAAGGCCATCGCCCTACGTTTTGCCGCCGAGGGAGCCGACATCGGCATCATCGATGTCAACCGCAAAAACGGAGAAGCCACCGGTAAAGAGATTCGAGACCTGAATCGCCGAGCGTTATCGATAGCAGCCGACGTGGCGAACTTCGACGCCGTTGAGGCGGCCATGAACGAGATCGTTCACGAACTGGGACGCTTAGATGTCTTGGTAAACAACGCGGGGATCGAAAAGCGCGCTCCCTTCCTCGAGATCACGCCCAACGATTGGCAACGACAACTGGACGTGAATCTGTCGGGAACGTTCTATGGCAGCCAGGTGGCGGCACGCGAGATGGCCAAACGGAGATACGGCAGAATCGTGAACTTGTCGTCCGTAGCCGGCCTCATCGGTCCCATTGACCTCGCCGCCTACGGCGCGGCCAAGGCCGGCATCATCGGGCTCACCAGGGCGGCGGCCTTGGATCTCGCTGACTTCGGGATCACGGTCAATGCCATCGCGCCCGGGCCCGTAGAGACGGAGCTGATGCTTGGCGCGTGGAGCGCCGAAGCGCTCCGCGAGCGGCCTCAGCACGGGGCGATCGCCCGATTCGGCACGGTCGATGAGATCGCGCATACAGCCCTCTTTCTGGCGTCGCCCGAGTCCGGCTTTATTACCGGAGTTACCCTGTCTGTTGACGGCGGCGCGATGGCCGCAGGCGCCTACATGGTCGAGAAATATCGACGACGCAAGGCGGCCGCCACACAATAGGGCCCTGTCGATTGTTCGATTAGTGTCCGCCACGGGCTACTATCGATCTCCGTTTCCGTCGAGTCTGCACTTTCTTGCGGATCTCGAGCGCGTCGTCCGAGCAAGCGGCTTACCATGAGGGCGCCGACAGGACAAACGGAGGTGAGGTATGGAGCAGGTGTTAACGATCTCCACAACCTGGGGAACGAACGACCCAACGAAAGCAACGATCCCGTTCCATCTGGCCCGGGGGGCCAAGCAGACCGGCGTTGACGTCCGTATTGTTCTCGCGGGCGACGCGACGGACCTGATCCGATCGGGGGTTGCGGAGACCGTACGAGGCAAGGGCGTGCCGGTCCTCACCGAAGTCCTGGACTTCGCACGCGAAAATAAGATCCCAATTCATGTCTGAAAGGGTTGCGCTGAGGCCCGTGGGGTCTCTCAGGCTGAGGTTGATGCCATCGGCGGATTGTGGATCGACCCAAAGGGTTGGACGCGCTTGATCATTGAGGGACGTAACATCGCTTTCTGATCTGAAGTTACAACCCTGGGGCGCCTAGTCGCAAAGACCATGTTCGATTAGTGTCCGCCACGGGTTACCACCGGACCCCCGGTAACCTGACTGGCTGCAGTCAGGTTACCGATTGAACTTGCCCTTATATGCGTTGTGAGGGCGCCTTGGAGCCGATGGCTCTTTCTGGCAGTTGTCGTTATCACATCTGCTTGTGGAAATCCCATGACGCAACCCGGCCGCGTTGAGGGTCACGTCCTATGGAACAACTGCGAAATCGGCATCTGCGACTCAACGCCGTGGACCAAAACGCCCGTCCGGTTCCGGTCCGAGACCTCAAAAGACTTCGTCGCGATCAGCGCCGATGATGGCGCATACGCGATATCGCTCCCGCCCGGCACCTACGCAATAATCGTTCCTGCCGAAATGGTCAAAGGCCGCACCAGCGTTACCGTCAGCTCTGGTCAAGCGCTCACCATCGACTTTCTGTTGCATAAGCCGGGCGGCTAAGGGAAGCCAGGCCAGCCTTCTATCCCAGGCGGAACCTCGACCTGCTTTACCGGAGGGCGCCCGTATTCAATTGTTCGATTAGTGTCCGCCACGGGCTATGACCCTTCCACGAAAGGCTAGGACGATTGGACCACTCGGTTTCGTACGGCGAGCGCGGGAGACCGGCGCAAAGGCTCGTTTACGCTACTGCAGCAGAAGATCCCGGCCGGCGCCTCAGGCCGCGCGCCCGCCGGCTTGAGGCCAGCCACAGCGGAGCAACGTACATGGAGGCCGTTCCTGCAATCACGACGTCATAGGGCAATTCCGCCGATCTGACACGTGCCGTTTGCGTCAATGACCCACAGGCGGTCTGGATCGACTGGCACACGGGGCACGACGGTTTGCGGCGGGCCGTTGTTCGCACGGATCCAGCTCTTGCAGCCGGCGATGAGCACTCGATACTTTCCTGGAGGAAGGTTCAGCCGGTACTGGCCATCCCTGCCGGTGTGCGTCGTGAAGGAAATCGGTAATAGGCCGACTGCTTGGTACTCGATCGCCATGCCGGAGGCCAAGTGTGATAGTCGGATACAGTTGGAGTCCGGTTGACCGCTATTGCAGGCATCGAAAAAGATTGAACCGGCGACTGTCGTCCGCGGCTCGAATGCTCCAGAAAGCACGAGGAGGGAAAGGGTCAGGCTCACAACGGCAGCAAGGGCGAGCGCAATATAGAGACTCGGCAGCCTCCTCGGAGTCGACATTGCTCATATAACTCGATGACCGCATGCCAATTGCTAAGGATCAGAAGCGCAAAACCACTAGCAGCTTTGACGCCCGCAGGACAGCAAGCCGACGAAACGGACATTGCCCGTGCATCTTCGAACGCGTGGGCAACCGCTCGACTGCCGAGCTTGACACGCCCCGCCGATTCAGCGTAGTACCTAACGGGGGGATTGCTGAGGAGGGAGGACCATGATGGGAGAGAGCAACGCCCAGGTATTTCGGCGTGTGATGGACGAGTGTTTCGGCCGAGGCGACCTGGCGGCCGTCGACCGATATTTCCGAGAGGACTTTCACGAGCATGAGCCCGTCCCCGGCCCGCAGACAGGGCGCGAGGGCGTCAAACAAATCATCCGGGTGCTGCGCGGCGCCTTCCCCGATCTGCGAGCGACCATCGAGGACCTCAGCGAGGTCGGCGACAAGCTCTGGGCTCGGATTCGCTTCAGCGGCACCAACACGGGCGAGTTGATGGGCGCGGCGGCGACCGGGAAACGGGCCAGCTTCGAGGCGATCGACTGTGTGCGCTTCGTCGATAGCAGGCTGGCCGAGCACTGGGGCGTCGTCGACATGCTGGGCCTACTGCAGCAGCTCGGGCACGCGCCGGTACCTGCGGCCGCCCACTAATCCACGAAGCCAACGCTACAGACCCTGGCCCTTCCGGATGCAGGGTGGGTCCGACTCCGCGCCGTTTTGGAAGTGTCCCCAACCGTACGAGTTATGAACTCCACCTCCCCGTAGAACTTACGGCATCGTTTTTCGACGGTTGGGCTGAGTGGCGCTCTCACGATGAGCGGACGGTCGCTGAAGGGAGGCTCTAGGCAACCTTGCGGCGGTGTCGTCTCATTCCAGATGTTGCGCGACTGGAAGAGGTCTTCATCCATCATTAACTCCTGATGCTGGGTTTGGAAGAGAACAAAGATCTAATCCGGCGTTACACGCATGCGGTGTTCGACGAAGGCGACGTCGATGCCGTCGACGAGTATTTGGCGCCGGACTTCTTCAATCACGTCACTGGGCGGTCCGGTGCCGAGGATTTCAAGCGTCTTGCAGCAAGCCTCCGAGGAGCCCCGGGGAAGGCAAATGTGATCGATCTCCTCATCGCGGAGAGCGACCTGGTCGTCGCGCTCATGACGATCTCGCGGACATTGCACGAAGAGCTGCGTGCTTTCGGGTTTGTCGTTCCTGCGCACGGGCAGTCCTACTCAGTCACGCACGTGCACATTTACAGGATTCGTGACGCCAAGATCCGAGAGCATTGGGCAGTTCGTGACGACCTCAGCATGCTCCGACAGCTGGGCGTTATCGGTTGACTTATCCGCCGCGACGCTGGGTGTCTGTAAGCTCAGCTGGATCCCGACCCCGCGAGTTTGAATTGGTAGTGTCCCCAACCGTACAAGTTTTGAACTCCATCTGCCCGCCGAGATGAGCGCTTGGTATTCGGCGGTCGAGCTCCAGCGGACGCTCAGCGGACGGTCGGCGGACGCTTAACGGACGCTTAACGGACGCTTAACGGACCGCTAGGACGCGTGCGGACGGTCGCGACCGTGCCGCGGGCGTAAATTAAGCGCATGGACGAGATGGGGGCGTTTCTATCAGCTGCTCTCGGCCAGGCACCGGGAACTGGGACCGGTGAGCCTCCGCCGTTGGTAGTCGCCATTTCTGGCTGGCTCGAAGAACGCTTCGGCATCATTCTTCCTCTGCGCATCGACAATCCCGCTGACGACTAACTTTCCCGGACGGATGGGCTGGGGACCGATGCCTTAGATGGATGAAGGTGACCGTCCGGGTTCAGCCGAGGAGCGTCTGAACGACGCCGAGTGGCTGGCTCCTGACCAGGCCGGGCTGTCACCCTGGAGGCGATTTCAGAAACACCGCCCGCTCTTAGTGAACGCCTTGTTGCTCGCTTTCGTGATCGTTGTCGTCGCGATCGGAAGCCCATCAGTACGGCCTGGTTCAACCACGGCAATTAGCATTCCGGTGGGACCACCTCCCGCAGATCGGCAACTGCTCTGGTTCGCCGTTTTGCCGGAGCAAGATCCCTTGACGGTTCACCTCCAAGCGCTCGACTGGGGCGGGCGCCAAGTCGGCAGACTCGTGCTTCCGTGCCGGGGACCGTGCTCATTCGAAGCGTCACCGGACGGCCAGCGACTGCTCGTCTCGGAGCGGCCGGCCCAGGGTGAGCCCGCCACCCCCGGGGTGGTGTATGACGCGCACGGCAGACAGGTTGGCACAATAGCCGACCCGGCAGCCATTTGGGCCGATGACAGCCGGCACCTCTGTCTGCTGCGACCGACCGATTCTGTGGCGAGTCCTCCAGCGATCATCAGCCGCGCCGAGCTTGACCTCATCGATCCAGGGGGCGGCCAGGCTCGGGTGGTGGCTAGCGTTGCCGGGATAAAAAGCCCGTCCGCGCCTGCTTTTTGGGAGCTAGTCGCCTGCAGCTTCACCTCTGATCGTGCGGTGGTTGGATTCAGCGAGCAGCAGGCTCTGCATGACGTTCGTGTCCTCGAGTTATCCACTGGTCGGACGCTCTATGCGCGCGACGATCTGGCTCCGGGAGCAATCTGCGGATGCTCGGTGGCAAACATGTATGTCAGCCCAGATGCGCATGTTGCCATCGAGAACATTGTCGGAGGCGGCGTCCAGATACGAAGTCTCTCGACCGGAACGACGGGTCGGTGGCGCCCAACCTCGGGCGGACCGGGTGAGGTACTTGGTCTTTCCTGGCGAGGTCACATTGCGCTGATCTCGAAAGGCACCATCGACGTGACCAGTGGTCGAGTGGTCTGGCGGGTAACGCCTGGGGCGTCAGTCGGGGTACTCGCAAGCCGACCTGGGAGCGACGATCTTCTTCTGTATCTTGCCGGGAACAATGGTGCGCCAGCGACCGAGGTTATCGTCCGGGCTGATGGGACGTCCATCCCAATCCCCGTGGAGTGACCCAGCGACCCTGCTGACCTAGTTTATACAAATATAATAATAAGTTATGACACCCTGAATTGGTGGTGTCCCCGACAGGATTTGAACCTGTGCTCCTGGCTCCGGAGGCCAGTGCTCTATCCAGGCTGAGCTACGGGGACACTAGCGGAACCCGATTATAGGGAGGCTGGTGATCGGGCAGTCAGCGGTTCGCGACCTGCCTTTCGGAATCCGTTACAGGCGTGACCCCCTTGATTGACGCACGTCCATAAGCTGGCATCAAGACAGGCCAGATCGAGCGAGCCGCCTGTTCAGGAGGTGGGGACCTTGCGGCGTTTCTTTCCCTGGATTTTGCTAGTCATCGCTTCGGCCGTCCTTGCCTGTGCCGAAGTCTGGCCGAACGCTTAACCGATTTTCATTGTCAAGTTTGGCTTGCTAGACTGTAGGTTGTGCTTACTAAGCGGCGGGCGGGGCGTCCGTCAACGGACGGCCCCGCTGCGCCGAGTCCGCTCGGACGTCGAATTCGCCAGGCCCGGCAAGAGCTCGGGCTCAGCCTCCGCGAGGTGGCGGGCGACGACTTCAGCCGGGCGTTCCTAAACCAGATCGAGCTGGGTCAGGCACGGCCCTCGACCCAGAACCTCCGCATCATTGCTCGCCGCCTGCAACGCCCCATCGAATATTTTCTCGAGGACCCGGGCGACTCCACCGCGGCTCTTGAGCTGGGGCTGGCCGAAGCAGAGATGGGGCTGCACCGGGGCGAGGCGGTCCGCTCCGAGACACTCATGATGGATCTGCTCGCGCGCCCCCTCCCCAACGATCTGCGTACCCGCGCGCAGCTGACCTTGGCGGCTGCCCGGATCAAGCAGGGACGCCCAGAAGACGCCCGACCGGTGCTCGAGGAGGCCATCGCCGTCGCCGAACGGGCGCAGTGGCCTCAGATCCTGGTCGAGCTTTACGACCGCATGGGCAGTGTTCATTACTTGCTTCGACACCCGCATGCCGCCAGCCAATGGTTCGACCAGGCGCTGGAACGGTATGAGGCCAGCGGCCTCGAGGACCCGGTGCTGAAAGCCCGGATCCTCGGACACCGGGCCAACCTCCATTACGTGGCCGGCCGTCCGGTCGAAGCCATCGCCGCCTACGAATTGGCGATCGCCGCAGCCCAGCAGGTTCTCGATATGCCGGCGCTGGCCGGGATCTACGAAGGCCTGGCACTCTCGTTCCAGCGAACCGGCCAGTATGCCCGGGCGCTCGCCTACGCCCAGAAGGGACTCCGGATCTTCGAGACGCTTCGCGACGTCCGGATGGCCGGACAGCTCCGACTGAACATGGGGGACATGATGCTGCAGCAGGGACGAGTGGTCGAGTCGGAGCGGTTGTTCAGCGAAGGGGCCGAGCATCTCCGACGTATCGGTGATCGCGAGCTCTTGCCACACCTGGTCGCCGGTATGGCTGAGTCCGCTCTGGAACGGAAAGAGGTGCAGCGCGCCAGCGAGCTCATCGATGAGGCGGTCGACCTGGCTACCCATTCGACTGACCCGCTGGCGACGGTCGCCGTACACCGGGTGGCGGGACGGATCGCGCACGCGGGCGGCCGGCGGGACGCTTCCCACCGGCATTTCACGCGCGCCCTCGAGGTGGCGAACACCATCGAAAACCCCGACCTCCGCGCTCGAGTTACCTATGACTTCGCACGCGTGCTTGAAGCCGAAGGGGATGCGGCGCAGGCCGCGCTCCGTTTTCGCCAGGCATACGAAGCCGGTCGCGCCGACCAGGCGCGGTCGGGCGCAGTAAGCAAGCTGGACGCATGAGTAAGCAGCACTTGACAGGCGGTGAAGAGACGTCCGATAATGACGGCCACGGAAGGTTGCGTCGTTCATCGAGAACGATCCCCCCGCGACCGTCCGTGTCGAACACGTCAAAAGTTTTGTCTACGTCGCATTCTGCGATAGACTGATCACACACAGTCAAGGGGGATTCATGGACGGGTATTCGCGAAAGGTTGGAGCCAGGCTACGGAGCCTGCGCAAGCAACGTGGCTTGACCCTGCAGCAGGTGGAAGTTCTGTCGAACAAGCGCCTGAAGGGTTCACTCCTCGCTGCCTACGAGCGCGGCGATCGCAATATCTCGGTCACCCGCTTGCACCAGATCGCCACCCTCTACAGCGTGCCCGTCAATCAGCTTTTGCCGGAAGAGCTGGAAGGCGTGGGCGAGCCGGCCCTTCCGCCGAAGCTCGCGATCGACCTGACCCAGCTTCATGGACTGCCGGAGCGCCAGGGATCGATCCTCGCCCGCCACGTGGCACGCCTGCAACAGCAGCGCCAGGACTTCAACACCCCGGTGGTCACGTTCCGCGCCGACGACCTCGAGCAGCTGGCGGCGGCGTACAAGACCTCGCCTGAAATGCTGCGCCGGTCGTTGCAGGAATGGGGTGTCTTCCGCCCCGGTGAGGCCGGTGGCGAGCGCCCCGAAATCGAACGCGACGCGCCGCCCGAACCGACCGAAGAGCGCTAAAAGGGGATTTCGCCCTGGGGTTCCCCAGGGGCACGACCGCGCTCGGCGCGTAAGTCGGCGACCGTCGCCGGGTGGGGCGCCTCAGCCTCGGGCAGCGGTTCCTCCTTCACGGGGAGGCTCTCGATCCGCTGGCGCGCCTCCTCGAGCTTTCGCTCGCAGAGTTGCAGGTAATCACGGCCGCGGGCGACCGCAGCGATCGCCTCTTCCAGGCTCAGCTTGCCTTCCTCGAGCGAGCGCAGCGTCGCATCGAGTTGTGTGAGCGCCTGCTCATAGGTCAGCGTCGGATCGAGCGTCATGGAATCGCCTCGTCGACGGTGGCCTCGAGTCGGCCGGCCGCGAGCAGCACCCGCACCGGCTGGCCCTTGCGAGCCTGATCCGCATCGCGAATGATGGCGCCGCCGCGGCCCTCGGTGGTAATGCTGTAGCCACGCTTGAGTGTCTGCTCCGGTGCCAGCGAGCTCAGCCGTGCGGCCAGGCTCTCGAGGGCGCCGGCCCGCTCCCGGACCCCCCGCCCGGCCAGTCCAAGGACTCGCTCGCGCAGCGACTGTGTCTGCTGGAGCCCCAGGCCGATCCGCCCGTGGGTCGCCTCCTCAGACCGCTGGAGCCGACGCCGGCTTTCCTGCAGCGCCCGTTCGCGCTGGCGCCAGACCTCGCGCGGCTCCCGCTGGCGGAGCATCCCTTCGAGGTGGTCGAGGCGCTCGCGCCGCCGCAGATAGAGGTCCCGAGCCAGCCGCAGCAGCGTTTGGTCGCGCGCCTGCAGCTGGTGCGCGGGTGTGATCAGGGCCGCCAGCCCAGCGCGCTGCAGCCGCTGGCCCCGCTCGCCCAGCTGCCGGAGCAGGTCCGACTTCTTCGGCACCACGAGCTCCGCGGCCGCGGTCGGCGTCCGCGCCTCGCGGTCCGCGACCAAATCGGCTAGCGTCCGATCCGAGGTGTGCCCGAGCGCCGTGATCACCGGGATGCGCATCGCCTGGATGGCCCGCACCACCGCCTCCTGGTTGAAGGCCATCAGCTCCTCGAAGCTACCGCCGCCGCGCGCCACGATCACGACGTCGGCCACCAGGTCCTCGTTACACTGCCGGAGCGCGGCGACCAGGCTCCGCTGCGAGGCGGTGCCCTGGACCAGCGCCGGGTAGACCACCAGCCGCATATTCGGAAAACGCTCCCAGATCGTTTGCTGCAAGTCGTGGATCACGGCGCCGCTGGGCGAGGTGATGAGCGCGATACAGCCTGGCAGAAACGGCAGCGCTCGCTTGCGCTCGGACTGGAAGGCGCCCTCGGCCTCCAGCCGCCGCTTGAGCTGCTCGATCGCCGCCCGGAGCTTGCCGGCGCCATCGTAGTCGAGCTTGCTGACGACCAGGTTGATCCGCCCGTACTGGGCGTGATAGTCGACCTGGCAGGTCACTACCAGCTCCTGGCCGTTTTCCGGCAGGAACGGGAGCCGGCGAGCCGTGCTGCTGAAGACCACCGCGCCAACGGCCGCCGCCGCGTCTTTCAGCGTGAACCACACGTGGCCGCCCCGCAGCGTGACGCCGCTGACCTCGCCCTTGACGACCACGCTCTGGAAGCGAGCCGCCAGCAGGTCGTGAATGCGGGTGTTGAGCTCGAGGACCGAGAGCGGCTTGATCGCCTCCTGCGGTTGCACCGCCATCAGGGCACCGCCTCGGCCAGGTTCGCGTCGGGCCGATAGAGGGCGCGTTCCACGGCTCGGCGCAGGGCATCGGCCTGCGCCGTCTCATCGGTGAAGACGCGCACCAGCGTCGTGCGGATGGGCAGGCGGCGAAAAAGGTCTGCCACGGCGCTGCGCTCGACCGCCCGGCTGACCGGGTTATAGATCAGGACCGGAAAGGGATCGTTGAACGGGTTTTGCGGCCGCGGATCGACCGAGGCCATGTCGACCTCGAAGGAGGCATGCGCCAGCGATGCCGGCAGCGCCTCGCGGATGCGGCGAACGTAGTCGGCCGGCGTCGGATAGAGGAACGCCTCCGGCGCCGTGGAGAACTCGTAATAATCCTCGAAGATCAGCCGCCACTTAAGCTCGCGCCTCACGATTCGGCCCCACTCATGCGACAGCTCGGCGGCGCGGCCGCCCTCGTGGCGCCAGCGGTCGACGGTGTCGATAAGCGACCAGTCGGTCAGCTCCCGATAGCCGTCCAGATGGTCGAGCGGGTTACCGGGCAGGATCCGGTCGATCGTCTCCCGAAAGATTTCCCGCATGTGGAGGTCGATCCGGCGCACCGTCCGGTGGTAATAGATGTTGTTGTAGAGGTAGAGGCGGGCGTTCAAGAAGAGGAGCAACGCCTGGGCGCCATGCTGGTGGAGCAGCATCCCTTCACGGTCGAGGAACGAGTAGTGCAACAAGCGCTCGATGTCGACCGGGCCGACCTTCACGCCGCACATGTAGGCATCGCGCGGCACGTAATCGAGGTTGTCGGCGGTGTACATGCCGTTCAACACCGGCTTGAGAGCCTTCACCCAGGCGGGCGCCGGCACCCCGGGCAGGTCGGTTTCGGCGATCAGGTCGGCGATCCACCGGGGATCGATCCGTTCTCCCGCGGCGAGCGGGCCCGACGGACTGGCGCCCAGCGCGGCGACGGTCGACGCCAACTCACCGCCGATCAGGGCCCGGCCGATCACCTCGTGATCGATGCCAAAGCGGTCGAGGTAGTTCTGGTCGAAGAAATGGCCAAAGGGCCCGTGTCCGATGTCGTGCAGCAGGCCGGCGACACGCAGCGTCTCTTCGACGCACGCCAGCGAGGGCACGTCGTTGGTCAAGGCGCCCAGGTTCGGATAAAGTCGCCGGGCCCATTCCCCGCTCAGGTGCATCGCGCCCAACGCGTGCTGAAAGCGAGAATGCTCCCCGCCGGGGAAGACCCACCAGGCCGACTGGAGCTGGTGAATCCGGCGCAATCGCTGCAGCCAGGGATGATCGAGCAGGTCCTGTTCCGCGGCGACGCTGTCGCCATGGATGCGCTTGGTGATCTTGATGTAGCCGTGCAGCGGGTCGGCCACCAGGTTGACGGCGTCGTACTGTCGCGCAAGATCGCTCATGGCTCGCGCACATTTTAATGAGGATTAGGGTCGCGGGATTCCCGCGTGTAGCATGACCCCGATGGAAACGGCCGTGATCGTGGATGCCCTGCGCACCCCGATCGGCCGTTATGCCGGCGGCCTGAAGGAGATCCGACCCGACGACCTGGCGGCACTGGTCGTCAGCCAGGCGGTGCAGCGAAACCAGCTGGACCCCGCCACCATCGAGGACGTTTACTTCGGCGATGCCAACCAGGCGGGCGAGGACAACCGCAACGTGGCGCGCATGGCGGTGCTGCTGGCCGGGCTGCCGGTGGAGATCCCCGCGGCCACCATGAACCGACTGTGCGGCTCCGGCATGCAGGCGGTGGTGGCGGCGACCCGGGAGATCGAGACCGGGAATGGCGCCTGCTTTCTCGCCGGTGGCGTGGAGAGCATGACCCGCGCCCCTTACATCCTGGAGAAGCCGCAGCGAGAGTTCGCGCGCGGCGCCCAGACCCTGTACGACACCACCCTCGGCTGGCGGATGGTCAACCCGAAGTTCAAAAAAGACTGGACCATCAGCCTCGGGCAGACGGCCGAGGTGGTCGCGCGCCGGTATGACATCAGCCGCGAGGCCCAGGATCGGTGGGCGCTCGAGAGCCATCAAAGGGCGATCGCCGCGCAACAGGCCTGTCATTTTCGCAATGAGCTCGTGCCCGTCACGCTGCCGGGCGGCGGTACGTTCGAGGCCGACGAGGGACCGCGCGCGGATACCAGCCTCGAGAAGCTGGCGGCGCTGAAGCCGGCCTTCGAGAAGGACGGGACGGTGACGGCAGGAAATTCCTCGCCGCTCAACGACGGCGCCGCGTGCCTGTTGATGATGTCCGAGTCGCACGCGCAGCGGATCAACGCGCGGCCGCTGGCGCGCATCGTTGCCGCAGCCAGCGCCGGCGTCGACCCATCCGTCATGGGCCTCGGGCCGATTCCCGCGTCGCGAAAGGCGCTCGCCCGCGCCGGACTACGAGCCGGAGATCTGGATTGCGTCGAGCTGAATGAGGCCTTCGCGTCGCAGGTGATCGCCTGCATGCGCGACCTCGAGCTCGATGCGCAGCGTGTCAACCCGAACGGAGGGGCGATCGCGCTGGGTCATCCCCTGGGCGCCAGTGGCGTCCGCATCATCGCGACGCTGGTGCATGAGCTCGCTCGCCGCAAGGCACGATACGGGCTCGCCACCATGTGCATCGGCGTCGGACAGGGGATCGCGACCGTCGTCGAGAACCTGGTCCGCTAAGACCGTCGCGGCCGTCTCGGCGGCGTCAACGCCCCGCGGCAGCCCCGTCAGCAGACTGCGACCCGCCCTTCCCCTCTCGCGAACGCGCCTACGGGATGATCGTTCCGAGGCCGTCATGTTCCTACTGAGTCGTGTCATACAACGCCGCCTGCTCGCGGCGGGCATCCTAGGTGCATTGGCCCTGGCGCCGGTGCCGGTGGCCGCCGCCGGTGGCGCCGAGGTCGACGCGCTCTGGAACCAACATGACGGCGTCAGCGTCGACAGCGCGTACTACGTGGTCCAGACCTGGTGGGACGGCCTGACGCGCGCCTCCCAAAGCGATCCGACCCAGCGAGGCCTCGACGAGCTTGCGCAAGCGAACACGGATCTCCTTAACGCCTACACGTTGCTTCAGCGGCAGCGGACTGATCCGGGGCCGCAGCCCGTGGCGATCATCGATCCGCTGTTGTCGACTATCTACAACGCCGTGACGGGTTCCGATGTAAAAGCGCCGATCGGCTCGGTGTTCAATTGGGCCAACCAGGGGCTGCTGAAGCTCGAGGGGCGTGGCACCACCAATGACATCATTCGCGGCCTCATGCAGGACTACCGGGCAAAGCAGGCCTCCGCGATGCGCGACCTTCCGGCGGGGCAGGCGGGTACGGATGCATTAGTCGCCACCAACGCGCAGCGAGAGAGCGCCTTCCTGTTGACGATCAAGTCCATCGCCACGCCGGCCGACGGGCTTGCGGGCTTGCTCGACGCGGCCGACCAGTCGACGATCGCGGTCGCCGGCAAGGCCCAGGGCAAAGTCAAAGGCACAAGTAAGGACAGCAACGGCAAGGGTCAGGGCGGAAATCCGAAAGGCGCGGCGCAGCCCGAAAAGAAGAAGTAGCGCCGCAACGGCGGCTTAGACGTCCTCCTCGTCTTCGACCCCTTCCAGGGTCAACATCAGCCCATCTTGCAGGTCGTAGAGCGCGTCCATCGACTCGGCGATAGTGATGTCCTCGGGTGCCCGATTGCCCAGCGGATGCTCCATCTCGGCGGCGAGCCGCTGAACGCGAAGCGCGAGGTCGGCCGGGAGCTGCGTCTCCTCGGCGATGTTGAGCATCTCGAGCTCATCCAGCAGTTGGTCGATGTGACGAATTCGGTTCCGCCGGGCGTACCGAAGCTCTCGCTCCGCGTGCCACCGTTCGCGAAGCGTCGAAATCTGGACCGAGGTCTCCTCGATCATGCGTCCGCTTCCGAGGATCCGAGCCATGCTTCCCGAAGCCTTACATTACTTTCAAAGATCGAATTGGTCAAGAACTGGCTCGGTTAGAACGGTTCCGCCTCAAACGCTCGTCTGGCACTAAAGCGCCACTCGCGTCGGCCGGCGGGGCCGGCTTCGTCCTGGTCCTGCTTGGGGCGTTCCTCTTTGCGGCGGGTGGCAATGTGGTCAAGGCACTGTTCCGGTTGGGCTACTCACCGCTGGTGCTGGCGCAAATGCGGATCTGGTGGGCGTTTGTCGGGCTGCTCCTGTCCCTGCTGGTGATCCGGCCGGCACTGTTACGGGTCAGCCGGCGGGAACTCCCGGCGTTGGCGATCTTTGGCGGGGTCGGCCTGGCCGGCGTCCAGCTCAGCTACTACCTGACGATCGCCCGCATCAACATCGCGGTGGCCCTGTTGGTGGAGTACCTAGGCCTGGTCGCGGTCACCGCCTTCGAGCGATATCACCGTCAGCAGGTGGTCGGTACGCGGGTTTGGGGCGCCCTCGCCACCGTACTCGTCGGCGCCTTCTTCGCCGTCGGCGCCTACCAACCGTCGCTCTTTTCGGTCAACCTTCCCGGTGTCATGCTGGGGTTGGTGTCGGCAGCCTTCTTTGCCTTCTACTTACTTCGGGCGTCAACCCTGGCGCAAAGACTTGACACCTGGACGATGCTCGTCTACGGGTTCGGCGCCGGCAGCCTGCTCTGGGCAGGCTTCGACATCGTCACCGGGACGGCGCCGCCAGGTGACTGGCGGATCTGGGCAGTGATGGGACTCCTCGGCCTGATCGGGACGCTGCTCCCCCATGGACTCTTTGTGATGGCGCTTCGGACCCTCCGCCCATCGTCGGCCGGGATCGTCGCCACCGCCGAGCCGGTGTTCGCCGGCGTGATCGCCTACCTTGCCTTCGGCGACAAGCTGCAACCCCTTCAGCTGGTGGGCGCTGCCATCATCATCGCCGGGATCATCACGGTCCAGACCGCGACGAGTGAGCCGGTGATGGCCACGGCACCGCTTCAATGAGCCTCGACCTCGAGCGCGTCCGCGCCTTGCTGGTCGTGGGCGAAGTCAGGTGGAGCTTGCACTACGAGCCAAGCTGCTCGAGCACCCAGGATCTGGCCCGCAGCGCCGCGATTGCCGGGGCGGATCAAGGCTGGACGGTGATCACCGACCTTCAGCTCGAAGGCCGTGGGCGCCACGGCCGAGCGTGGATCGCGCCCAGTGAAACCGCCCTCCTCTTCTCCACCGTCCTGCAGCCGCCGGTTGACGTGCTCCCCTTGCTCCCCCTGCTGGCTGCGCTCTCCGTTGCCGGCGGCATCGAGGTCGCGACCGGCGTGGTCGCCGAGCTGAAATGGCCGAACGACATGCTCGTCAACGACCTCAAGCTGGCCGGCATCCTGCTGGAGCATCCTGGCGGGGCCGCCGTCATCCTGGGCATTGGCGTGAACGTGAACCAACTGGCCGCGGACTTACCGCCGGGCGCGACCTCACTGCGTGCCCGGACGGGTCGACCGCTGGATCGCGAGCCGCTGCTGGCCGCCATCCTCAACGACCTGGCCAACGCCTACGACCGCGCCGACCGCGAAGGCGTCGCCTGGATCGTGCCCGGCTGGCGCAGCCGCAGCTCGATGCTGGGGAAGCCGGTCTCCTTCCAGCGAGACGGCGCAACCATCCGGGGGGTCGCCGAGGACCTGGGTAGCGATGGGGCGCTGCTGGTCCGCCTGGAGGATGGCACGCGCGTTAGCGTCATCGCCGGCGAGGTCGAGCGACTCCGGCCCGACTAGTCGTAGGTCGTGCCGCCGTCCTCGATATAGCCGCCCTGGTGGGTGCCCTGAGGGTCGTGATGCGTGAAATGGATCAGCCCGCCCTGCGAACTCCAGATGTACTCGCCGTGGACGATCACGTGGTCGCCCTCTTTCACCGGCGCCCGCGCCGCAATCGAGATGTTGTGCTCGACCTCGATGGTCAGATCGCCGGACGTGAGCTTGATGATGAACTGCTCATGCGTGCCCGTGCTGCTGGTGCGGTCGGCCAGTAACCGGACGACGGTGGCATCGGCCGTCACCTCGACGTTTGACTGGTGGTTATGAAAGTCGTTGACGATCGCCGCGTCGTCCGGCGGCGTCGACGCGCCGCACGCCGCCAGCCAGCCCACGGCCAGGATTGCGACAAATCGCCTCATCCCAAGAGTCTAGGAAAGGAATCGCAAGATTTCTTCCCTGGTGCTGCTAGCTCACTTTGATGTGCCCGATCATCTGCGCATGGATCTGGCAGTGGTATGCAAAGTCGCCGGATTGGCTGAACGTCACCACAAACTTCGAGCCGGCGCCCTGCAGGCAGGAATCAAAGGTGGTGTTGTCGTCAGACGTGACGCTGTGCTGGGCGGAGTTGTCGACCCAATCCCACTCCACCATCTGTCCTTTGGTCACGGTCACGGTCGACGGAACATACGTGCCGACCGTGTTCGGGTCGGAGTTGATTTTGACGACCTGGGTTCCGGTGCCACTCGTGTTACCACCCTTGGGAGTGCAGCTGGACCCGCTGCCATTGTCAGCGCTCGAGCTGCCGCAGGCGGCCAGCACCAGCGCGCTCCCGGCTGCAACGATCGCCATCTTCCAAACGTTCACGCTAGCCTCCTTGAAAGCCAAATTACCCCGCCCTGAGTGTACGGGCGGCAGTGGCGCTACGGCAATGCGCTCAGCCTGCCCCGGCGGAGAATCAGGTGTCTACCTTAGTGGGGCAGTTCCGTGAACTCGTGGCGGGCGTCGCGTCCCCACAACGCGACCGCGGCGACTGAGACCACCGCGCCGATGATCGCGACCACCAGGTTGAGGACAATTCCAATGAGCAGCACCGCGATCCCGACGGCGAGCACGGGCGGCCAGATGCTGGGCGGCGGCAGGTGAAAGGCCTCGTGCTGCTCCACCTGGGCGTGCGGTTCCGTCTCAGCCATCAGAAATTGTTGTAGATGAGGGCCCAGGCAAAGGAGAGCCCGAACATGATCAGCGCCGTAACAAAGAGCAGCACGCCCAGCCGAACGTTCTTGCGTGCCTCGTCTCTATCCATGGTCTACCGAACTATACCCTTCCGATCATGCGGTCAGCCACCATCACGGCGAACAGTAATCCGAGGTACGCGATCGAGTAATCGAACAGCACACGTGACCACCGCTGACGCCGGGCGAGCAGGTTCACGACGGCGAGCGCGATGAAGCCGGCGCCCAGCAGCGCGGCCCCTACGAGGTAGACGGGACCCAGCACACCGGTGAGGACGACGGCCAGGGTCACGGCGACCAGGACCAGGGTGTAGGCGAGGATCTGGCGCCGCGCCGCCGCCTCGCCCTGCACCACCGGGAGCATCGGCACCTTCGCCCGCGCGTAATCGCCGCGCAACCGGAGCGCCAGCGCCCAGAAGTGCGGCGGCGTCCAGAGGAAGATGACCGCGAACAGGTACACCGCCGTGAGGTCGACCCGATGGGTGACCGCGGCCCAGCCGACGACCGGCGGGATGGCCCCAGCCGCGCCCCCGATCACGATGTTCTGGACCGTCGAGCGCTTCAGCCACAGGGTGTAGACGAAGACGTAGAAAAGCAGGCCGCTGATGGCGAGCGTCGCCGCCAGCACGTTGACCCAGAACGCCAGCAGGACGAACGCGATCAGCCCCAGTACGATGCCAAAGAGGAGGGCATGCGCCGGTGCGATGCGCCCGTCGGGCAGCGGGCGGCGACGCGTGCGCAGCATCTCGCCGTCGATGTCGCGATCGATCCAGCAATTGATGGCGCCGGCGCCGGCCGCGGCCAGTGCGCCGCCAACCAGCGTCAGGATGACAAGACCGGTGGACGGCCAGCCGCGCTCGGCCATCATCATCCCCCCCAGCGCCGTGATCAGCAGGAGCGGAATGATGCGCGGTTTCGCCAGGCTGACGTAATCGAGCACAACGTCCCGAGCGGGACGGCGCACGACGTCCTTTTCCCTCCCCCTCTGGGGGAGGGCAGGGTGGGGGCTCAGCCGCCTGACAATCACCGCAAGGATCACCATTCCCGCCCAGACGGCGCTGGCGAGCGCGAGGTGAAGGCCGCGCAGCGCAGCCGGCAGCCGCAACGTGACGACCGCGGCGCCCACCGCCACCTGGAAGGCGAGGGCCGCCAGCGTCACCGCGACCGTCGCCCGCACGGCAGGGTGACTCCGGTGGCGGGCGAGCAGCGATACGAGGCTGAGGACGATCAGCAACCCGATCAGCCCAGCAATGCCGCGATGCAGCAGCTGGATCGCCGGCGAGCCGTCGAAGGCGAAGCTAAGGCCGCCGCCGCACAGGGGCCAGGCGTTGCAGGCGCCGCTGGCGCCGCTACCGACGACGAGCGAGCCGCTGATGATCAACACGTAAGTCCCGCCCGCGGCCAGCAACATGCGCCGCATCGCGACGCGATCCACGGCGCCGGCCGGCGCCGGCACCAGCGCCGCAACCGCGGTGACGCAGACCGCGCCCAGCAGCGCCATTGCGGTCGCGAGGTGCGCCAGCACGATCATGGGCGGCAGTTCGAGGCGGACCGTGATCGCGCCCAGCACGACTTGCACGATCAGCAGCGCCAGCGCGACCGTCGCCGGGATCACCAGGTCGCGACGCTTGCGCCACGCGAGCCAGGCAACGGCAGCAGTCAGCACGACCAGGGTGCTGGTCAGCGATGCCGTGGTGCGATGCGAGTACTCGATGATGGCGTGCAGGTTGAGGGGCGGAAGCAGGCGGCCGTGACACAGCGGCCAGTCGGGGCAACCCAGGCCGGACCCCGAGACCCGCACCACGCCGCCCAGCACGACGAGTGCGTAGGTCACGACCGCCGTGGCAACACTCAACGCGCGGAACGCCTTCATGCCATCCGCCCGGTCAGGCGTGCTCGGCGGCCGCGCTTACACCCCGACGCAGGTCACGGACCGGCCGCCCGCTCTGGACCGGCGGGACGGTGTCGAAGTTGTGGGCCGGTGGCGGCGACGTGGTCGCCCATTCCAACGTGTTGCCTTCCCACGGATCGGCCGGCGCCCGCCGGCCGCCACGCACGCTGATCGCGAAGTTGATCAAGAAGATCAGCACCGCGGTGGCGATCATGAAGGCGCCGATGGTGGCCAGCAGGTTCCAGGGCACCCAGTCGGTCCGATTCGCGTTCCAGATCGCGATCCGGCGCGGCATCCCCTCCAGGCCCAGAAAGTGCATCGGCATGAACGTGATGTTGAAGCCGACCAGCTGGATCCAAAACTGGACCTTGCCAAGCGTTTCGTTCAGAAACCGTCCGGTGATCTTTGGAAACCAGAAGAAGAAGGCAGCGAACACGCCGAAGACGCTGCCGCCGAATAGCACGTAATGGATGTGCGCCACGATCCAGTAGGTGGCGTGGAGCTGGTAGTCGACGGCCAACGACGCCGTAAAGACGCCATCCACCCCGCCCATCAGAAACATCAGGACGAAGGCGACCGCAAATAACATGGCCGCCGTGTACTTGATCGAGCCGCCCCACAGGGTGGCCAACCAGTTCAACACCTTGACCCCTGAGGGCACCGCGATCAAGGCGGTGGATGCCATGAAGAATTCCTGCAGCGCCAGCGGCAGGCCGGTGGTGAACATGTGGTGGGCGAAGACCATGAACCCAAGGACGCCGATGGCTGCCATCGAGAACGCCATCGCGCGGTAGCCGAAGATCGGCTTCCGACTGAAGACGGGGATCACCTCGGAAACGATGCCAAAGGCGGGCAGGATCATGATGTAGACGGCCGGATGCGAGTAGAACCAGAAGATGAACTGGTACAGCAGCGGGTCCGCGCCGTGATTGAAGAAGTGGGTGCCGAGCTGCCTATCCATCAGGACCATGGCCAGCGCGCCGGCCAGGAACGGGCTCGCCAGCAAAACCAAGGCGGCTGTGATCTCCATGGCCCACACGAACAGGGGCAGTCGGAACCAGGTCATGCCTGGCGCCCGCATGTTCTGGATGGTCACCAGGAAGTTGATCGCGCCCATGATCGACGAGATGCCCAGGATGTGCAGGCCGAGGATCCAGAGATCCTGGCCGATCCCCATCGCGTAGGCCTTCTCGGTGAGCGGCACGTAACCGGTCCAGCCGGCGGCGGCGGCCCCGGTTTTGGTTAGGAGGCCGCCGTACATCGTCAGGCCGCCGAGTGGAATCAGCCAGAAGGAGAAGGCGTTGATGCGGGGAAACGCCATGTCGCGGGCGCCGATCATCAAGGGAACGAAGTAGTTGCCGAAGCCGGAGAAGACCGGAATGATCCACAAAAAGATCATGGTCGTCCCATGCAGCGTCATGATCTCGTTGTAGGTCTGCGCCGCCAGGAAGTGGTTGTTCCCGACCGCGAGCTGGGTACGCATCAGGAGCGCCATGACGCCGCCCACCAGAAAGAAAAAGAACGTCGTGTACAGGTACAGGATGCCGATCTTCTTGTGGTCGACCGTGGTCAGCCATCCCATGACACCGCTCGGGGCGCGCGCTTCGCTTCGGGGTAGGGCGATGCTAGCCATGCGCGCCTGTCTTCATCATTGACCTCATCCTCCAGTCACCGTGATCGTCCCCTGCATTCCCGCTGCGACGTGGAACGTGCAGATGTAATGGTAAGTGCCGGCCTTCAAGAACTTGACCTCGAATTTTTCGCCACCGTTCTGCGAGTCCAGGCTCGGCACCTGCTGATTGTCGAAGGTCACACTGTGAATGGCCGTGCCGTCGTTGGTCCACTGCACGACGTCGCCCACTTTTACCGTCGCGCTCGACGGCTGGAACTTCAGGTCGTCTGTTTCAGCGACGTTCGTGGCGGGCGTGACGCCGGTCGCCTTCTCAGCCGGCGGTGGCCCAGCACCCGGCGGCGGCGCGCCGCTGAGAAAGGCCTGGTAATCCGCCGCCGACACGGCGTCCACCTCGAGGATCATGAACCAATGGCCGAGGCCGCAGAGTTCGTTGCATTGGCCGAAGTACTGGCCCGGCTGGCTGGCCTCGATCCAGCCGCTGTTGGCAAAGCCGGGCTTCGCGTAGATCTGCCCACCCAGCCTCGGCACCCAAAACGAGTGCAGGACATCTCGGCTGGTGACCTGCAGCCGCACCACCTGTCCCACCGGGATCGTCAATTTGGTGTTACTCGTCCTGCCGTTGGGATACTTGAATGACCAGGCCCATTGAATCCCGGTGACCTGGATGGTCTGTTGCGGCGACGGCCCATTGCGCACGTAGTCCATCCGCAGCGTGGTGCGGATGAAAAGAAACGCGAGGATCACCACCGGGATGGCCGTCCATACGATCTCCAGGCGGGGGTTGCCATGAATCTGGGCCGGCTCCCGGTCGTCGCGCCGGCGGAAGCGCAGGGCGGCATAGACGATCAGGCCGCCGACGATGGTCAGCACCGCCATCGCGATCCAGAAGATGCCGGTGTAGATGCTCACGATCTCGCAGGCATTGGGCCCCGCACAGCTCAGCGGACTGACGTTGACCGCGGCCGCGGAGATGGGAGCCAATCCGGCGGCGACGCCGAGCGCAGGAAGCATGCCGAGCAGCAGCCGACGTGGATTCACGCTCACGACAGTGTAGCGACCACTGACTCGCTCACCGGTGAAACCACCACCACCGGCCGCCCGGATCGCGCTCGCCGTTGCGCTCCTGGGCGGTGTGGCGCGCATCGTGCATGGCGTCGTACCAGAAGGTCAGCGCCAGGAAGAAGACGCTCATGAACAGGAGCAGCGAAAGAATCTCCACCAGCAGCGAGAGCAACACCATGGCACTGCCGCGCGGTTTCCAGAAGGCCAACAGCTCAGCGGTGGCGCCCGGGATGTTCAGCGTGACCAGGAAGAGGCCCACCACGCCGAACAGGAAGATCGCCGCCTTCTTCGGCTGGCGGTTGTAGAGCTGACCCAGCCCGGGAACGGCGGACAACCACGTCGCCAGCTTCACACTCGCGCGTCGGCGCGTGCTGCGCTTTCCCTCACCCGTCGCGAGAGGGTAGCTCGCATTTCCCTCCCCCTCTGGGGGAGGGTAGGGTGGGGGCGGCGTCAGGATAGGAGCGGGCTCAACCATTGGCGCTTCGCCGGTTAACGCTGGAACATGCGATAGCAGTAGTAGGCAACGAGAGCCAGCGTTCCCAGGGCCCAGATCAGGACGAAGAAAAAGTCCCCGGCCCCCGGATCGCGCGTGAGATTGAGCAGCTCGACCAGGGCCGGCGACATCAGCCGCCCGCCTTGTGGGCCTTGGTGACGTCCAGCAGGTTTTCCGCGACGATCACCAGGAAGGTGAAGCCAAACAGGACGACGAAGGCGAAGACAGTGCCGATGATGTTCTTGAGCTGCTGGCGTCTCATGGCAACGTCGCGTACTGCTCCCACATGCGGATCCAGTGGACGAGCAGGTTGACGTTGTCGCTGACCGGCGCGGGCAGCAGCCTGTTCGCGCCCCACGCCGGCATGATCGTGCCCTTGTGTTCCTCGCCGGTGTTGCCCAGGTAGATGCAGCGGTAGTAGTAATCATTGTTGAAGAAGCCGAGGCGGTTCTGGTCATTGAGCGGCGGCCCCTTCCCGCCTTCACCGGTCGCCCCGTGACATTGCGCGCAGTTGTTCTCGTAGAGCTGCGGCGCCGTCGCGAACACACCAAAGGGGTTCGCCACCAGGTTCTGATGCGCGCCCGCCTGGTCGGTTGCCTGACGGTTGCCGTTGTGGCAGATGATGCAGCCGCTCTCGTCGATGCCCAGGCCCTTGTACGCGTTGGGAATGAACCCGGTGAGCTGCGCGACCACCGGCTTGTTCGTGGTCGGATCGTTGACGACCTTGCCGTTGGCGTCGAGCACGTAGTAGGGCTTGGCGTTTGGATCCAGGCAGCTGGCGGCGGTTGTTGTGGCGGCGGCAGATGCTGCAGGGGTCGGCGACGCACTAGCTGACGGCGATGGGCTCGCCGACACCGACGCTTTTGGCGATGGTGACGCAGAGACCGACGCCGACGGGCTCGCGGCTGGACTGGCCGAGGGACTGGCCGCCGGGGTCACCGGTCGGCAGATCAGCGTGTCCTGGCCGTACTTGGCGAAGACCGTGTCACTGATCACCGACGGGTGGTTGGGGCCAAGCCGCTTGGCCGCTTCCTGGGGACCGATCTTCTGGATGTCGGGCACATGGCAGGTGATGCAGCGCTCAACCATGAACTGCCCGTTGACCTGGACCTTGGGGAAGAGCTGCTGCACCTGGATGGGGAAATCCTGGCCGTACTGCGCCGCGTACTTTTCCTGGATCGGAGCCCAGGGCCGGCTCAGGTCCTGGTAGAAGGCGTAGCCGAGCAGAACCAGAAAGGCGACGCTCACCACCAGGAAAGCGCGCCCTAGCACGGCTTCCCTCCGCACGTCTGCGGGTTGCCCAGCACCCAGCCCCAGTCCCAGACGAACTCATGGCCGCGGAAGAAGGTGCCGATGATCACCAGGGCGACGACGATCGTGGTGTAGAGAGCGAAGAGGATGATGGCGACCTTGCGCTCCGACGGCCGCCGACTCGGATTGCGGTCGAGGAATGGGACCAGAATCATGAGGACGATCACGAAGGTCGGGAAGGCGACACCCGCCATCAGCGGCGGGAACCGCGACAGCAGTTCTTGCAGGCCGAGGAAGTACCAGGGCGCCTTCGACGGGTTCGGGGTCATCCCGGGGTTGGCCTTGCCGAGCAAGGGCGCCTGCAACCAGATGGACACGAGGATCAGGAAGACCGTCATAGCGACGGCGGCGATGAATTCCTTGAAGATGAACTCCGGGAAGGAGACGATCATCTCGTCGTCGCTGTCGTCGCGGACTGTCGAGGGTGCCTCGACCGGACGGCGGCGCGCTTCGACCCGTTCGCGGGCGGCGATCCGGTCGCGCGCTTCGGTAGCCATGCCTAGTTAGAGCCCCCCGCTGAAGCCATCTTTTCGAACTCGCCAGAAATGGACCACCATCAGCAGGAACGCCGCGAGCGGCAGACCGACGACATGTAACACGTAGAAGCGCAGCAGCGCGTTGTCACCGACCACGCGCCCGCCGAGCAGCAAGTACCGCGTGTAGGGCCCGGCGATCGGCGCGTACTTCGCCATGTTGGAGCCGACCGTGACCGCCCAGATGGAGAGCTGGTCCCAGGGCAACAGGTAACCGGTGAAGCTGAGCAGCAGCGTGATCAACAGGAGGAGGGTACCGACGCCCCAGTTGAACTCGCGCGGCTTCTTGTAGGCGCCGGTCAAGAAGACGCGCGCCATGTGCAGCCAGACCGTGATCACCATCGCGTGCGCCGCCCAGCGGTGCATGTTGCGGATCAGTCCGCCGAAGGTCACGACGAACTGGAGGTCTCGCATGTCCTGGTAGGCGTGGTTGGTCGAGGGCACGTAATAGAACATCAGGTAGAGCCCGGTCACGGTCAGCACGATAAACAGAAAGAACGACAGGCCGCCGAGACAGAGCGTGTACGACATCCGGATCCACGAGCGGCGCACGCGAACCGGGTGGATATGCAGGACGAAGTTCGTCAGCGCCGTGCGGGCCGCGATCTTGTCGGTCAGCGGCAGCCCGTGACGGAACACGGAACCGACCATCTGTCCGACGATGGAGAACATTTCGTCGATCGCTGCGCGAATGACGCTCATGAACCCTCCCGGTTAGCTGATTAGACCTTGAGACGGAACGCGCGATCGACGATGACGGAACGGTCGATCAAGAGTTTCCCATCCGGGGCGACTTCCATGTGGACCCGGTCCATCGGCCGGGGCGCCGGCCCGAAGAAGTTGACGGCGTCACGAAAATAGCGGCTGCCATGACAGGGGCACTTGAACCCCGGCAGGACGGGATTCGCCTTGGTCGCCTGCTGGCCGGTGTCCGGGTCTTTGGCGATCTGCGTTCCCGCCAGCACCAGGTCGCTGGTGGCATCCGGGAAATACCGAGGGGTACACCCCAGATGGGTGCAGATCAGGCTGATCGCGTAGAAGCCGTTGGGATCGTGATTGATGACGACCCGCTTGTCGATGATCACCGTGGTCGAGCCGACGGCGTAGGTGCTCGGCGGATCCGCCTTGAAGGCGGGCGGGTCCTCGTAGGTTGCATTGGGGTAGAGCCACTTGACGCTCTGGTAGAGCGCGATCAGGCTGGCGACCGTGAAGCCGGCCCAGCCGGCGATCGCCAGGAAGCTGCGCCGCGTCATCTCGCGGCTGTCCTCGATCAGGCGTCGAAAGTCAGCAGCCATTACACGAAGGGGTTATGGGCTGGTGGCGTCAGGATGGTTGCAAAGATGACCGTCGACGCCATGATGATGATGAAAAGCGCGGCCACGAGCAGGCACCCGAAGTCTGCCTTGATCGCCGCTATCACGCCGCGCACGCAGTCGAGGATAACAGGGCGATGCGGGGCGAAACATCGGGTCGTGGCCCTAGTCGAGCAGCTCTCGATCAGGCGAGCCGGGCGCGCGCCGGGTTTCCGGTCCCGGTCAGCGCGGCCCGCTTGCGCACGTACTCGTGCACGAGGGAGACCACGGTCGCGTGGCTCCAGGTGAGGGGCGAGACCGAAAGCTGCGCCTTGCTATAGGGGTCGAGTTGCTCCGAGAGCACGCCGCTGGGGAGCGCGGCCCCGGACACCCAGTCCAGGATGTCTTTAGCCGGCGCCAGGTCGTCCAGGGTGCGCGCCTGCCTCACCAGCCATTGCCCGTACCACATGGTGCAGATGAACCACGGGTTCCCCGGGACGTTGGCGATGTCCTGGCTGACCTGATAGTACCAATCGTTTTCATAGCGGGCGATGCCGCCCGCTTCGGTCTTGCACCACAGCCGGTCATACACCCCTTTCATAGTGCTGACGATCTGCGGATCGTCGGCCGGGAACATGCCGAAATACCAGAGCCCGTAGACGCTCGAATCGATCGTGAGGTCACGTGCGGTGGTCCCGTCCGGCCGGACGTAGATCCGGCGAAGGAAGCGGTTCGCCTCCTCGTCGAAGAGAAAGCGCCGCGTCCCCTGCTTGATCCCGTCAGCGACGCCGCGGTAGCGATCGGCCAGCGCGTTCTCGCCGTAGAGCGCGGCAAAGTTGGCGGCGGCCTGCAGCCCGGCCCAGACGGTCGCGACCGTGAAGCTCATCACTCCGCGACGCTCTTCCCAGAGGTCGTAGCTGGGCTGCGGCAGGCCGGTGAGCGGGTCGATGTAGCTGGCGAGGAAATCGCCCACGAGGATGATCAGCGGCCGGTAGTAGGCCTTGAAGAATTCGAAGTCACGATGGTGGTCATAGTGCTGCCAGAGCGCAAAGAGCACCAGCCCGGTCTCGTCCTCCTGGATCGGGTACTGCGGCTTGCCCGTGGCATCGACCCAGGGGTGCCAGCTGCTCCCTGGGTCCCCCGCCGGGGTGTACTTGTGGCGGAAGTAGCCCTCCTTGGTGACGATCTTGGCGCAGAGCTCGAAGAACCGCCGGGGCACGTCGACGTAACCGGCCTGGTCCATGGCGTAGACCGCCAGCGCGGCATCCCGCGGCCACATATAGCTATAGGTATCGCGGGCGAACTTGATGATGTCCGTATCGTTGGCGGCGAGCACGGCGCCGCCGCTGTCGATCTGCGTCCGGACCACCAGCAGGCAGCGTCGATAGAGGTCGGCGATCTGTGGCGAGAGATCCGCGAACCCTCGCTCCTCTTTATTGACCCAGGCGATCCAGTAGGAGCGCGTCCGTTCGAGAAAGGCTTCCGGTCCGCGCAGGGTGACGACGTCGGCGACCGTCTGCAGCTCCGCGAGGTTCCGCGCGGCGATCAGCCACTGGTAGGCGGTCGCCGCCTGTCCCTGCGCAATGCGCCCCAACTTGAGCGCCACCGTCATGTCGACCGAGCCTTGCTCGATCGGATTGTTGCCGAGCTCGCCGTCCTCCGCGTCGCGCCAGGTTCCCTGCGCGCCACCAACGTCCTTCTTGCCGCAGGCATAGCCATCGAGTCCGATCCGATCGCCAACCTGGCCGCACGCGGCGAAGCAACGCTGACCCTTGTAAGCAACGAGACCCTTGACCGCGGGGTAGTACATGACCGTGTCGCCGACTTCGGTGCCGTAGATATGCCAGTCGAAATGAAAAAAGAGTCGGACCTCCCGCTCCGGCCCCTCGTTGAGGACTCGTACTCGCCGAAGCAACAGGTCGCGACCGAGGTCGACCGCGTCGTTGAAGGTCAGGCTGACCTCGAGGTCGGGATGTCGCAGCGTGACGTTCGTAACCAGGGTGTCCGCCATGTAGACGAGGTTGCGCGACCACGCCGGGTCGTCCAGCCAGGTAAAGCGTCCATCCACCCAGATCCCGAAGCGGCACGGTTCGCCGCTGGTGTGGTTCTCCTGGCCGACGCGCGGATAATAGATGTCGCGCAGCTGGTAATTGCGATCGAAGGTGACCAGCAGGGATCCGTTGCCGATCGGCAGGTCGCGTGACACGTCGGCCCATTATCGGGTGCCGGTCTGCAACTTGGGAGCGGGCGGGATCCATTGTTACGATTTCGTGCATGGCGAGCCCGGCAAAAACCGACACCCTGACCATCCGATCGGGAACGCGGTCTGACGCGATCGAGATCACCGAGCTGGTGCAACGCGTGGTCCGCGAAAGCGGCGTGGAAACCGGCCTTTGCCAGATCTACGTGCCGCATACGACCGCGGGCGTCTTCATCAATGAGAATGCCGACCCCGACGCCCTGCGAGACATCCTCAACACGCTCGAGGCCCTGATTCCCTGGGAGAACGGCTACCGGCATGCCGAGGGCAACGCGGCGGCGCACATCAAGGCGTCGCTCGTGGGGACCTCGCAGACGGTGCCCGTCCGCAGCGGCCGCCTGGCACTGGGACGCTGGCAAGGCATTTACTTTGCCGACTTCGACGGCCCACGCGAACGGCAGTTCCAGGTGACGATACTGGCCTAGAAACGGTCTTGTTGACGGTCGGTGAAAAGCCGTAACCAGGCCGAAGATGCCGGTATATACTGGCTAGATTCTTTAGCCGGGGAGACGCATGCTTACCAGCATCAAGTCGGTCGGCAGCTACGTTCCGTCCGGCATCCTGACCAACGCCGATCTCGAAAAAATGGTCGAGACCTCTGATACCTGGATCCGCGAGCGGACCGGTATCGTCGAGCGGCGGATCGCGGCCGTCAACGAAACGGCGACCGACCTGGCTGCCGAGGCGGCGAAGGATGCCCTGAGGGCGGCCGGCTTACGTCCGGAGGACACCGACCTGATCGTCTGCAGCACGTCCACGCCGGACTCGATGTACCCGTCCGTCGCCTCGCGCGTACAGGAGCGCCTCGGCGCCCACGGCCCGGCGTTCGACGTGCAGGCGGCCTGTACGGGCTTTCTCGTGGGGATGAGCGTCGCCGATCGCTTCGTCAGCAGCGGCGAATCGAAGCAGGCGATCGTCATCGGCAGCGAGACGCTGACCAAGATCCTCAACTTCAAAGATCGCGGGACCTGCGTCGTCTTTGGTGACGGTGCCGGCGCGGTCGTCCTCGGACCGGGCGTCAATGGTGCGGGCATCAAATCCTGCGTGCTCGGTTCAGACGGCGCGGGAGGCGACCTGATCTATGTCGCACCCGGTGCTGACGGTCCGGAAGGACACGGCCGTCCCGAGATCCGCATGGACGGGCGCAAGGTTTTTCGCTTTGCCACCGAAATCCTGGCGCAGGCGACGCTCGAGGCGCTCGAGAAAGCGAATGTCCGCCTGGAGGACGTCAAGTTGATCGTCCCTCACCAGGCCAACGCCCGCATCATCGAAGCCGCCGGCAAGCGGCTCGGGGTCGGCGCGGACATCATGGTCAACGCGATCGCGAATTACGGCAACACCTCGACCGCCTCCATCCCGCTCGCGCTCAAGGATGCGCTGGCGGCCGGCCGCCTGAAGCGCGGCGACCAGCTGGTCCTGGTAGGGTTCGGCGCCGGGTTGACCTGGGGTGCCTGCGTGATCGAATGGGAGGGCGCGCCCGTCAGGGTCGCGGCCTAACCCATGTTTCGCCCCAAGACGCGGTACGTCGCTCTGCCGTCGCCACGGGCCGGCGTCGGCGAAGAAATCGACCGGCTCATCTGTCCGAAATGCGACACCTCGCTCGAGCCGGCGCGGCTGACTGCAGCACTCGGCGTCTGTTATCGATGCGGCTATCACTTTCGGCTTCGTGCGCCGGAGCGCATCGCGATGCTGGTGGAGCCGGGCTCTTTCCACGAAGAGGACCAGGGGATCACGGCGACCGACGTCCTGGGGTTTACCGATTCGCAGCCTTACGTAAAGCGCATCGAGCAAAGCCGCGCCACCACCGGCGCGAACGAGGCGGTCACCTGGGGTGAGGCTATGCTCGCCGGACACCGGCTGGTGCTGGTCGTCCTCGACTTCGCCTTCATGGGTGGCAGCATGGGAGCCGCGACCGGCGAGAAGATCACCAACGGCATCGAGCGTGCCGCGCACAGCAAGCTGCCACTGCTCATCATCTCGGCCTCGGGCGGGGCGCGGATGCAGGAGGGCATGCTCGCCCTGATGCAGCTCGCCAAGACCTCCGCTGCGCTCGGTCGGCTGGGGGCTGCCGGCGTCCCCTACATCTCATTGCTGACCGATCCGACGATGGGTGGTGTGACCGCCAGCTTTGCCTCGCTGGGCGACGTCATCATTGCGGAGCCGGGCGCGATGATCGGCTTTGCCGGGGCCCGCGTGATCCAGCAAGCGACCTACGAGACGCTTCCGGACGGCTTTCAGACCGCTGAGTTCCTGCTGGCGCACGGGATGATCGACCTGGTGGTGCCGCGGCCGGAGCTGCCCGCCGTCCTACGGCAGTTGCTGGAACTTTACGGTCCGAAGGCCGCCGCCCCCGACCTCCAGCTGCCGCGGCCGGCCAAGAAGACCGTCGCCCCAGCGCCCGCCGTCACCCGGTGAGCGACAACGGGAGCGTCGCCGCCGCCACCTGGGAACAGGTCGAGCTCGCCCGCCATCCTGACCGTCCCTACGCGCTCGACTACATCCATGCGATCTTCAGCAACTTTCTAGAGCTCCACGGCGACCGCGTGTTCGGGGACGACCACGCCATCATCGGAGGGCCGGCCAGCTTCGACTCGCGCACCATCATGGTGATCGCGCAACAGAAGGGCCGCAGCACGTCCGAGCGGGCGATGCGCAACTTTGGGATGGCCAACCCGGAGGGCTATCGGAAAGCGCTGCGGCTGGTCCGTCAAGCGGAACGCTTCAAGTTTCCGATCGTGGCCTTCGTCGATACCTCGGGCGCATTTCCCGGCGCCGGCGCCGAGGAGCGCGGCATCGCCTGGGCGATCGCGGAAAACCTGGTGGCGCTCTCGGCGGCTCGCATTCCCATCCTGACGCTCGTCATCGGCGAGGGCGGCAGCGGCGGCGCGCTCGGCATCGGTGTCGGAGATCGGCTCCTGATGATGGAACACTCGATCTACAGCGTCGCCATGCCTGAGGCCTGCGCCTCGATCCTCTGGCGTGATATCGCGAAGAAAGTTGAGGCGGCGAACGCCCTCAAGCTGACGGCTGTTGATCTGAAGCGTCTCGGACTCGCGGATGAGATCATTCCGGAACCGCCGGGGGGCGCGCAGAACGACTACGGGCTGGCGGCCGACGCAGCAGGAGCGGCGCTGCGCCGCCACCTCAAAAGCCTCGAAGCCATCGACACCGACCGGCTGGTGGAAGAACGCTACCAGCGCTACCGGAAGATCGGCGCAAGCTCTTAACATTTACATCAGGTGGCAACCAAAGCCCCAACCGATACGCCTGTCCGGCGCCGCGAGCGGCTGGAACCTTCCGTCTTTCGACTCCCGGTCGAGCGAATCCGCGAAGGCTATTACAGCGACGTCTATTTCAACCGTACCGTCGACGTGCTGCGCGCGGACCAGCGCCACCCCCACACGCTGATGCAGGTCTTCCAGAAGCAGCAGGCGGTGATCGGCGGCATGGATGAGGCGATCGCCATCGTCAAACTCTGCTCCGAGGATTTCTCGCAGCTGCGCGTGCACGCCCTCTACGACGGTGACGAGGTGTCGCCCTGGGAAACCGTGATGACGATCGAGGGCGATTATTCTCTGTTTGCCCGGCTCGAGACGGTTTATTTGGGCGTGCTCACTCGCCGCACCAAGGTCGCTACCAATGTGCGCCGCGTGGTCGATGCTGCCAAGGGCAAGCAGATCATCTTCTTTCCCGCTCGGCACGATCACCACCTGGTGCAGACCGGAGACGGGTACGCGGCCTACGTGTCGGGCGCGATCGGGGTTTCGACCGATGCGCAAGCCGCCTGGTGGGGCGGCAAGGGCACCGGCACCGTCCCCCATTCGTTGATCGCGGCCTACAACGGCGACACGGTGCTCGCCGCACGCAAGTACGCCGAATATGTCGACCCGTCCGTGAACCTGGTGGTCCTTGTCGATTTCGAGAACGATTGTGTTCGGACCTCACTCGAGGTGGCGCGCGCGCTAAAAGATCGGCTCTGGGGGGTGCGACTGGATACCTCCGAAACGATGGTCGACGTCAGCGTCCAGAAGCTGATGGGCGACTTCGACCCCCGCGGCGTCAACCCGCAACTCTGTCAGCTGGTCCGGCGGGCGCTCGACCGCGAGGGTTTTCAGCGTGTCAAGATCGTGGCGAGCGGCGGCTTCAACGTGGGGAAAATCGAGCGCTTCGAACGCGACCACGTACCGGTCGATGCCTACGGCATCGGCAGCGCCTTCTTCCAGGGCAACTTCGACTTCACCGCCGACGTGGTGATGGTCGAGGGACGGCCGTGCGCCAAAGTGGGTCGCCGCTACCGGCCAAACCCGCGACTCGAGCTGGTGACCTAGCCGTGCCCAACGTTACGATCGTGGTCGATGTGCTCAACGGCTTTTGCAAACATGGCAACCTCGCATCGCCGCGCTGCGATGCCGCCATCCCGAAGATCCGCGAGGTCATCGAGGAGCGCCTGAAGTCCGGCGACCACCTGATCTTCCTGGCGGATACGCACGACCCGAACGACCGCGAGTTCGAAGTCTTTCCCGTGCACTGCGTCCGCGGAACGATCGAGTCAGAGGTGGTTCCCGAGCTGCAGCCCTTGCTCCACGACGCCACACTGATCCGCAAGCGGCGCTACTCGGGTTTCTTCGAGACCGACCTTGACGAACGGCTCAAGGCGGCGCAGCCCGAACAGGTGACCGTCGTCGGCGTGTGCACCGACATCTGCGTCCTTCACACGGTCGCCGACCTGCGCAACCGCGATTACCGGGTGGTGGTGCCGGCCGCCGCGGTCGAGACCTTCGACGGCCCCGGGCATCCCGGCGACGAGGTCCAGCACTGGGCGCTGGCGCACCTCAAGAGCGTCCTCGGCGCCCGCGTGATCCAGGCCTAGTCTCCCTCGCCGCCTCAGTTGGCTAGCTGAGCCCGCTGATATAATATTACCCATCAATGTGAATAGGACATCCCCCCGGGGGACGGCTTCGTTCTGCCCCGCATGTGGCGCCCCGGTCAAGCCCGACGGCCGCTTCTGCTCGAACTGCGGACGGACCGTCGCTCGATCGCCTCGACGGTTCCGGGTCCGCCCCTGGATGGTGGTGCCGGCCGTTTTGCTGGCCTTGCTGCTGGTGGTGCTCCCGGGCGTCCTCTATGTATGGGCCGGCCTGCCGTCGACCGCCAACCTGAGCACCGCGCGACTCCCCCTTTCGACCCGCATCTACGACCGGACGGGCACCATCCTGCTGGCCGAGATCCATCAGGGATCAGAGCGGCGCCACATCGTGCCGCTGAGCCAGGTCGCAGCCGCGATGCAAAAGGCGACCATCGCCGTCGAAGACCGTACTTTCTACCAGCACGGCGGCCTCAACCTGCTGCGCACCGGGCAAGCAGGTCTCGATGACCTGTTGCATCTCCGCTTCAATCAGGGTGGCAGCACCATCACCCAGCAGCTCGTCAAGAATATTTATCTTTCGGGCGATCGCTCGATCCTGCGTAAGGTGGACGAAGCCATCCTCGCCGTCGAGATCGAGCACCAGTACTCGAAGGCGCAGATCCTCGAGGCCTACCTCAATCGCGTCTATTACGGCAACCGGTCTTATGGCGTGGAGGCGGCGGCGCAAACCTACTTCGGCAAACCGGCCAGCCAGCTCTCGCTCGCCGAAGCCTCGTTTCTCGCCGGCTTGCCCCAAGCCCCGACCGAGCTGGATCCCTACACCAATCCGAATGGCGCTAAAGCCCGCCAGCGCGTGGTGCTCGACGCCATGGTTCGGGCCCACGACATCATGGCGGCCCAGGCTCGAACCGCGTTCGCCCAGGCGCTCGCGTTTCAGAAACCGTCGACGGCCGACGACGTCAAGGCCCCCAGCTTCGTGCACTGGGTGGCGGCGCAGCTCGAGAAGACCTACGGCGACGAACTGCTCAAGAACGGAGGGCTGACCGTGATCACATCGCTCGACTGGAACCTCCAGTCGATCGCCGAACGCCAGGTCCGTGAGAAAGTCGTGGCGCTCCAGGGCCAGCACGTCACCGACGGCGCCCTGGTCGCGCTCGACCCGGCGACCGGGGCGGTCCTCGCCATGGTGGGCTCAGCCGGCGCCGATGTGCCGGGGGGTGAGTACAACATGGCGATCATTCCCCGGCAACCGGGATCCTCGTTCAAGATGTTCACCTACACGGCCGCCATCGAGTCGCAGAAATTCACCATGGGCTCATGGGTGCTCGACGAGCCGATCAACGTCCGCCTGAGCGACGGCAGCACCTACACACCCCACAACTACGACGGCGGGTATCACGGCTGGCAGCCGATTCCGTCCGCGCTGGGCAACTCGTACAACATCCCAGCCGTCAAGGTCGAACTGGGAACGGGCATCGATCGCGTCGTCGACGTTGCGCGGCGCATGGGGGTTGAGACCCTGACCCAGCCGGCCACGAGTTATCAGCCGAGCCTGACGCTCGGCGGCTACGAGGTGCCGCTGATCGACATGGCCTCGGGTGCGAGCACGCTGGCCGCCCAGGGGACCTACCGCCATCCGCAGGCGATCCTGAGCATCGTCGCGCAGGGCCAGACGCTCTACCGATACGACCCGCGGGTCAACCAGCGGGCGGCGCTCAGCCCGCAGGTGAGCTTCATCATGGCGGACATGCTCTCCAACGACCGGAACCGAACGCTTGCCTTCGGGTCCAACAGCGACCTGGTCATCCCCGGCCACCGCGTCGCCGCCAAGACCGGCACCACCAACGACTTTCGCGACAACCTGACCGTGGGCTTCACGCCGAACCTCGCCGTCGCCGTCTGGGTCGGAAACGCCGATCACACGCCGATGCTTCACGTGTCCGGCATCGTTGGCGCCGCCCCCATCTTTCACGGTTTCATGACCCAGGCGCTAAGCGGGCAGCCCGATAGCTGGTTTTCCGTTCCGGATGGCCTGCAGGCCGTCAACGTGAACGGCTACACCGCGTACCTGCTGCCAGGGACGGACCAGGTGGCACAGTCGCAGCAACCGGTGGCGCCGGCAGGATGCGACGAGGGTTGCGGCGGCGGTGGCGGCGGCGGCGGCGACCAGGGTCAGCACAAGAAGCACGGTTAGCAGATAAGCGCGGTCCGCCGCGCCGCCGGTTACGTCACTGCGTAACGGTGTTGCCGGCCTTGAGCGATTCGATCTCGCTCTTGAGTTCCGCGACTTGCCGTTCCAGCTTGGCGATTTCATCGCGCGTTGCCACCGGCATCGATGAGCGCATGCGGCGGCTGAGATCCTCGCCTCGACGACGGGTGTTGGATGCGAACTCCTCGAATCGCCGGCGGCCCTCCTCCCGGCTGACGTGCCCCTGGTGCAGCCAGGTGTCGATCAGGCGATCACCCTGCTCGAACGCCCAGCTCGCGGCGCCCAGCGCGATGGTGAAGCTGTCGCGGACGACCTCGCGAACGCGGTCGCTGGCTTCGGAGTGTTGATGCTCGTTGGGATCGTGATGCTCTGCCATGCGCTAAGTTTAGGGCTACGCCATGCCCATCTACGAATATCGCTGCCCGGACTGCGGTAAGCGGCCGTCGATTTTCTTTCGGAGCTTTGGCGCGGTGGAAGCCTCGCCGGCCTGCCCGCTCTGCGGCGGGCGGCACCTGACGCGCCTCATCTCCCGCACCGCCCAGGTCCTGTCCGAGGACAGCCGGCTCGATCGCCTGAGCGACAGTGACCTGTCCGACGTCGATGAGAACGACCCCAAGAGCATGGCGCGCTGGGCAAAAAAGATGGGCCAGGAGATGGGCGGCGACGAGCTTGGCGAGGACTTCGACCAGGTGGTCGACGAAATGGGAGACGGCGAGTCCAACGGCTCGGGCGGCCTGGAGGACGACGAGCTGTGACCCGGCCCCGCATCGACCGCATCCATGCCCGCGAGATCCTTGACTCGCGAGGCAATCCAACGATCGAAGTCGACGTGCTGCTCGTTTCCGGCGAGCTGGGCCGGGCCGCCGTCCCATCGGGCGCCTCGACTGGGGCCCACGAGGCGGTCGAGCTCCGGGACGGCGACAAGGGCCGCTATGCCGGCAAGGGCGTGCTCAAGGCCGTTGGCCACGTGAACGACGAGATCGCCGGCGCGTTGCGGGGCGTCGACCCGAGTGACCAGCGCGGCATCGATGAGCGCCTGATCAATCTCGACGGCACTGCCAACAAATCGCGGCTGGGCGCCAACGCGATTCTGGGTGCCTCACTCGCCGTGGCACGAGCGGCGGCGTTGGCGGCCCGCCTGCCGCTCTATCGTTACCTGGCGGGCGATCGCCAGCCGCTGATGCCGGTGCCGATGATGAACATCCTGAACGGCGGCAAGCACGCGCAGACCAAAGTCGACTTCCAGGAGTTCATGGTGGTGCCGGCCGGCGCTCCCAGCTATCACGAGGGGCTGCGCTGGGGCGCAGAAGTATTTCACGCGCTCAAAGAGAGCCTGCACCAGGCCGGACTGAGCACCGGGCAGGGCGACGAGGGCGGGTTCGCGCCCGAGCTTGACACGAACGAGAAAGCGATGTCATTGCTGGTCGATGCCATCGAACGGAGCGGCCACCAGCCGGGACAGGACGTCTTCATTGCGCTCGATCCCGCCGCCTCGGAGCTTTACCAGAAGGGACAGTATCAATTACGAGGCGAAGGGAAAACCATGGATGCGGGCCAGATGATCGATCGCTGGGGTGACTGGGTCGATCGCTACCCGGTGATCTCCATCGAGGATGGGCTGGCCGAAGATGACTGGGACGGATGGCGCCAGCTCACCCAGCGCCTCGGCAAACGCCTGCAGCTGGTGGGCGACGATATTTTCGTCACCAACGTCGTGCGTCTTCGACATGGGATCGAGGAAGGGATCGCCAACAGCATTTTGATCAAGGTCAACCAGATCGGCACGCTGACCGAGACGCTGGAAACCATGGCGAGCGCGGCTCGCGCCGGATACTCGACCGTGGTCTCGCACCGATCCGGAGAAACCGAAGACACGTTCATCGCTGACCTGGCGGTTGCCACCGGCGCCGGCCAGATCAAAACAGGTGCGCCGTCGCGGTCGGAGCGAGTCGCCAAGTACAATCGGCTCCTACAGATCGAGGAAGAGGTGGGTATCACCGCACAGTATCCAGGACGCGCCGCGTTCGTCGGCATGCCTGGATCGCGGGTCGTCCCGACGTCAGGGTTGCGGGATTTCCCGCATGTCTAGACGAGTCCCCCCGGGCGGATTCTTCGGGGGCCCAGAGTCGCCCTTCGGCCGCCTGCCGACCGAGCCCAGCTTCCCCACCATCCGCGTCTCGCGACGGGGTGTCTTCTGGATCGTCGCCATCTCGGTGGCGCTGCTGATTCTGTTCCTACTCAAGCCGTTTGCGACGCTCTACACCGACTACCTGTGGTTCCGCGCGCTGGGCTACGGCGGCGTGTTTGGGACGCGTTTTGCCGCCCAAATCTGGTCTTTTTTCATCTTCGCCATCGTCTTCTGGATCATCGGCGGCGCGAACGTCCTGCTGGCACTCAATTCCAACCCCGGCCGGCGGCTATCGTCGATCGGCATTCGACAGCGGCCGCTGACGGCGCCCTCGACGATCCTCGCCCTGCTCGCCGTGTTCCTGCTCGGCCTGCTCTTCGGCCGGATTGCGGCCGGGTCGTGGCAAACGATCCTGGCCTTCCTCAATCAGAAGCCCTTCAACCTCCAGGATCCGGTCTGGCACAAGGACGTTTCGTTCTACGTGTTTACGCTGCCGTTCTACCGGTTCGTGTGGGGCTGGCTGTTGTGGGTCGTGATCCTGATGATGCTGGTCGCCGGCGGCCTCTACGCCTCCCGGGCCAACCTGCAGAACTTCGCGTTGCCGGTGCGCGCCATCCGGCATCTGTCCGTGCTGGCGGCCGCCTTTGCCCTTCTACTCGCGGTCCATTACCGGCTCGACATCTACGAGTTGCTGCTCAGTAAGCGCGGTTTCGTCTATGGCATCGGCTATGCGGACGCGGCCGCCCGCATTCCAGCCTACTGGATCATGACGGTGCTAATGGCGTTGATCGCCATCGGCCTAATTATTAATTCGTTTGGGGCCCGCCTCATCGCGTTATCGGCGGCGCTCGTCGCCTGGCTGGGCGCGGCGTTCATCCTGTTAGTCATCTTTCCGGGCGTCGTTCAGCGGTTCCAGGTCGCGCCGAGCGAACTGTCAAGGGAAACGCCCTACATCAAGAACCAGATCGACTTCACACGGCAGGCGTGGGGCCTCAGCGCGATCGCCGATCGGCCATTCACGCCGCAGGACACGCTGACCGCCGACAAGGTGGCGAACAATCCGCAAACGGTCCAGAACGCGCGCCTCTGGGATCCGCAGCAGGCGCTTCCCGCCACGCTGGAGAACCTGCAGAGCTTGCGCACCTACTATCAGTTCTACCCGGACGAGGTGGCGGTCGACCGCTACCAGCTCGGTGACCAGTACCTGCAGCTGCTCCTCGCCGCGCGTGAGTTGAACCCGGACAAGGTGCCGGCCAGCACCTGGGTCGCCCTCAAGTTGCAGTACACGCACGGCTACGGCGTAGTCGCCGCCCGCGCCAACGAGGCAACCGCCCAGGGCGACCCTGTCCTGACGCTGCAGGACATCCCACCGGCCGGTGTTCCCGCCGTCACGCAGCCCGCCATCTACTTTGGCCGCCACACGTCCAACTACGTATTGACTGACTCGAAGCAACCCGAATTCGATTACCCGTTCACCACCGACCAGTACACGGAGTGGAAGGGCACGACGGGGGTGCCGTTATCGTCGGCGCTGCGGAGCCTGGCCTTCGCCGTTCGTTTTGGCGACATCAACATGTTGATCAGCCCCCAACTCACCTCCCAGACGCAAGTGCTGTTCAATCGCGCCGTCCTGGATCGCGTCAGCACCCTGGCACCGTTCCTGCAGTTTGACCAGGATCCATACGTCGTCGTCGTCGATGGCCACATCTACTGGATCCTCGACGGCTTCACCACGACCGACCACTTCCCCTATAGCGAGATGCCGCCCGATGATGGGGGTCCGTTGACGGGGGTCAACTACGCGCGTAACTCCGTCAAGGCGGTGGTCGACGCCTACACCGGCAATACGACCTTCTATCAGATCGACACCAAGGATGCGATCGCGAACACGTACGCCTCGATCTTCCCTGGACTCTTCAAACCGTTCAGCCAAATGCCTGCGGGGCTGCAGGCCCACATCCGCTATCCCCGCGATCTGTTCAACCGGCAGGCCGAACGCTTCACGTACTTTCATATGACTGATCCAACGGTCTTCTATCTGCGGTCAGATCTCTGGAACATCGCAAAGGAAAACCTGGCGCAGGGCGCTGCTGCCTCGCCAATTCGACCCTTCTATGTCATCAGCCGGCTCCCCGGCGAGCCCAAGGAAGAGTTCCTCACGATCCTGCCCTACACGCCCAACGGCAAGACGAACATGATCGCCTACCTCGCGGCCCGTTCCGATCAACCTGATTACGGCACGCTCTTCGATTTCCGGTTCCCCAAAGACAGCCTGGTCGTCGGCCCACAACAGGTCGAGGCCAACATCGACCAGGCGCCGTTGATCAAGTCGCAGTTCACGCTTTTGAATGCCGCGGGCTCGAGCGTGATCCGCGGCAACCTCCTCGTCCTCCCGATCGAGACCTCGCTGCTCTACATCGAGCCGGTCTATCTCGAAGCGACCAACGTCGCCAAGCCGCAGTTGAAGAAAGTGATCGTCGCGACCGGCCAGAACGTGGCAATGGAAGACACGCTCGACAAGGCCCTGGCATCGCTCCTCGGCACCGCCACGCCCACCGCCCCCGCCGGCACCGGCCCGCCCGCAAGTGGCACCGTCGCCCAGCTGATCGCCCAGGCGAAGTCCCACTATGACCTGGCGCAGGCTGCCTTGAAGAGCGGCGATTTCACCACGTACGCGAAAGAAATTCAGACCGTCGGGAGCATCCTGAACCAGCTGGCGGCCCTGCAATCGACGGCGCCGTCGCCAAGCGCCTCCCCTAAAGCCTCGCCCTAAGCGCACCCGCCGGTCCGCGCGCGCATGAAAAAGGGCGCTTGCCCTCGGCAAGCGCCCGTCCGAGCCCCCGGAACCTGGTTGGTTAGTGACCGCCTGCCACGATATCGGCGACGGTGAGGACGACGGCGGCGACGGCGACGAGAAGAGCGACAAACCGGTTCATGAGCAGGCTCCTTCGCGGCAGCGGATGCTCCGACCGATTGGCCGGAACTTAACACCCGGTGCAGGCGGTGTCAATATACTTTCTAAAAGTGGTGTAGTGGAGCTATACTTCTGTGAGCTTTATGAACTCGGTCGGTGAGCGTCTTCGACAAGCGCGGCTGGCTCGGGGACTGACGCAGGAACAGCTCGCCCGCGGGGTGGCGACCAAGGGATTCATCAGCCAGGTCGAGTGCAATCGCGCCACGCCCTCGCTTTCCAAGCTGCGCTTGATGGCAGAGCGCCTGGGCATGCCGCTCGGCCACTTTACCGGCGATCCCTCACCAATGGAGCTCACTTACCTGCGCAAGAGCGCGGAGCTCGCGGTCAAGGCCAAGGAACCCGCGCACGCCCTCGCCCTCGTCGACGAAGCGGCCCCGCTCGCCAGCACCGCCAACGAACGGGCCGATCTGCAGCGGGTCCGTGGCAAGGCGCTCGACGCGCTCGGCCGGCTGCCCGAGGCGCTGATCGCGCTCCAGACGGCCGCCGCCGATGCGCCCCCCGACGACCCCGAGTTGAACGGCGCGATCTACACGGAAATCGCCACGGTGCTCAATGAGCAAGAGCAGTTCAATTTCGGCGTCGAGGCCGGCCGGCGGGCCCTGCTCTGGCTGGAGCGCGCCAAGCATGCCGATCCCGCGTTGCGATCCCGGGTACTCACCAACCTCGGCCGCTCCTGCTGGGGCCTGGGACAGCTGGAGGAGGCTCACCGCTTCTTCGTCCAGTCGTTGGAGGCGGCAACCGACGCCGAAAGCCTGTTCCGAATCGCGAATGCCCACATGTCGCTGGGTGTCACCGCCCGGGCCAAAGGCCTCTTCGATGAGGCGATCGAGCATTGCAATCGCGCGCTCGAGATCCACGCCCGCATCGGGCAGGAGCGCGCTGCCAATCGGATCCTCAACAACATCGGTGACATCCACTACGCCGCGGGACGAAAGGCGGAAGCCTGGGATGCGCAGTCTCGCTGCCTTCAGCGCGCCCGCCAACTCTCTGACGATTTGGCGGTCGGCAGCACCGCCGGGGCGCTAGCCCGCTACGCGCTCGACGCGGGAAAGGACGCGGACGCGTTGGAACTCGCTCGCAAAAGCCAGCGCGCCGCCGAACGGTCACAGGACCATCTGCACCAGGCCCTCGCGGCGGCCATCGAGGGAGCCGCCGCTGAACGCCTCGGTCACCCGGTGGTCGCCGATCGGCGCTTTAGGGCCGCAATCAGGATGCTCGTCGACCGCGAGGCCAGCGGAAAGCTCGGCGAGGTGTGCGCCATGTACGCGGACGTGCTTCGCCACCGTGGTGAGCAAGACCGAGCCTTCGCCGTCATGCGGATGGCGGCGGAGCGTGACTTCAGCAATCTCCCCGCGCTCCTCAGGGCGGGGACGTGAGGGAGACCGAGGGGCAAGGTCTCACGGCGACGGTGCTGGTGGCGGACGACGAGGACGCCAGCCAGCGAGAGCTTCGCACCTTGCTCGAGCGCGGAGGGTATCGCGTGATCACGGCCGGCGATGGGGCGGCGGCATTGCGCACCCTGGCCGCCCACGAATGCGACCTCGTCCTCTGCGAAGCGGTGCTCCCCGATATGGATGGCTTCGAGGTCTGTCGGGCGATCAAGCAGGCACCCGCGACGCGCGAGATCCCGGTGGTGCTGCTGATGTCCGGGGATGACGAGGTGCAGCGCGAGCGCGCCATCCAGGCGGGCGCCGATGACGTCGCGGTCAAGCCCGTCGACCGCGCCCGGTTGCTGACGCTGGTGCGCGTGCAGTTGCGCATTGCTGGGCTGAACGGGCAGTTGCACAAGCTCGAGAGTGTGGTCGTCACCCTCGCCCGCGCCGTCGAGGATCGGGACCACACCAGCGCAGGCCTGTCGGAAAAAGTCGCCCATTGGGCCATGCAGCTGGGCAGTGCCCTCGAGCTGCCGGACGATCAGCTGACGCTGCTCTACCGAGCCGCGCTGCTGCACGACGTCGGCACCGTGAGCGTCCCGGTCGACGTTCTCTCGAAGCAGGGGCGGCTCGACCCCGGAGAATTCAGCCAGGTGAAACGTCATCCGATCGTCGGCGAGGAAATTCTCGCCGCGCTGCCGAGTGCCGAACAGGTGCTGCCGGCGGTTCGGCACCATCACGAACGGGTCGACGGCGCCGGCTATCCGGACGGACTCGGCGGTGAAGACATTCCGTTGTTTGCTCGCATCATCGCGATTGCCGATGCCTTCGTGGCGATGAGCAACGATCGCCCCTACCGTCCGCGGCGACCGCGCGACGAGGTGATTCGCACCCTGCGACAGGGTGAGGGCAAGCAGTGGGACGCCACGCTCGTCGAACGCTTCCTGCAGCTGGTGGACCAGACCGACGCGACCTCGCTACCGGAGGCGCAGACCGCGGGCTAGCCAATCAGGCCGACCTGGCATTTGCCGGAACCCGTTGCATCGGCGGTTTTGCCAGCCAACGTCCGTCTTTTCGCTCCAGCGTCCAGCCCTCTTCGTGAAGCATCCTGTGATGTCGGCCACACACCAATGCGAGGTTGCCGAGCGCCGTCTTCCCCCCTCGCGTCCACCAGACCACATGGTGTCCGTCGCACCACGCGGCCGGTCGATTGCAGTGGTTGACCACGCAACCGCGGTCGCGAGCGACGAGTGCTCGGCGCGTCGGCGCCGGGATCCGCTGGTGCGCGTGGCTCGTTTCGCTTTCAAGCTCGGCCCGTCCGAGCAACCAGCTGACGGAGGGATCGCACGCGTGCCGCTGCGCGGTTTCGATCGGAATCGGTCCGACGCCTTCGAGGTGCGCGGGCGGCGCGCCGGGAATCCCGGCCAGGGTCTCAGCGCTGGCTGTGATGACCAAATGCGGCCGCTGGCCGCCGGCGGAGCCCAGCTTGCTGCCATCGAGCGGTCGACGCGCCAGCTCGACCAGGGCGTCGACGCGGCGCTGCGCGGGCGTCCGGTCGTCATCCTTTCGGGGCGGTGGCATCAGGGCAGCGAGCGCCGTCTTGAGCGTCGCGCCACCCTCCGCATCGAGCAGGCCTTCGAGGTGGACCAGCCCGTCCTTCACGTCGCTGATATGGAGGTAGCGGCGCGTGTACGCGCGGTTGGCTTCGGCAAGCGCCGCCGCGTGATCGACGCGATACTCGAACGCCTTGGCCACGCCGGCAAATTGACCCGGGTCCATGGTTTCCGCGGCCTTCAAGAGACTGGTCTCTTCGCCTTGGACCGCCGCCGCGCCCACTTTCTCGGCCGTGCGGGCCAGCAGGGCCACGTGCTGGTAGCCGACGTCCCCGCTGGCGAAGGCCTGACGGGTCTGCGGCAGTTGCTCCAGCTGGCGCGCGATCGTGACCCGCTCCATCGCGGCGCCGCCGGAGAGCTTCGCCTTCCAGCGCAACCAATCGATGAGTGACACGGCGCCGTCCGCCTTGTACTCACCCGACCTGTCGAAGCGTCGCAGCCCGCCGGCGAAGACCGCCTCCAGCTGCACGACCGACTCGCGGATCTCGACCAGTTCTTCCCCGAGGTCGGTCTGATCGACGTCGCGGAGCCAGGCGGGGAGCCTTCCAATCAGGGCTTTCAACTGGCCCACCGGACTCCCGTGGCGATCGCCTGACGAGGCCATACTGCCATGGTGACGTACGGTTCCGACAGCTGTATGTCGCAATTTGTGGGGCGGCGAAAATATCTATCCCGATAATCTCGGCTCGTCCCGGGCGGCAGCCCCCAGGAGGCGCTCGACGATCACGCAGTCCATCCACTTGCCATCGAGTTGCCCATGTCGGCGATAGGTTCCGACCTCGCGAAAGCCCAGCGCGGCACAGAGCCGGCGGCTCGCCAGGTTTTCCTGAAAGATGCGCGACACCAGCTTCCAGAAGCCGCGCCGCTCGGCCTCCGTGATTAATGCGCCCATGGCTAGCCGGCCCGCGCCGTGACCGCGCGCGCCGCGAGCGACGTAGATGGCGAACTCCGCCACGCCGGCATAGGCGGACCGGGGCCGGTACTCCGACGTCCACGCAAAACCAAGGACCCGGGGGCCCTCCTCGACCACCACCGCCGCACAGCGGCCGGCTCGAGTCCGCAACAGCTCCCTAATTGCCTCGGCCGTTCGAGGCTCGGTTTCAAAGGTGGCCGCGCGGTCCTCGATGCCCTGGTTGTAGATCTCCGCAATAGCAGGGGCATCGCGGAGCTCTGCCAGGCGGGCTTTCAGGCTGGTCGCCACTTTCTCAGAATCCTCTAATCGCGCTCAGCGTCGGCGCTCATCCTGGGGCGCGATCCTGAATCCAGCAAGAACCGGACGCTGACATGAGCACCCTACATTCGCTCCTCGACAACGCGGCGACCGCAGGCAGCCTGTATGGCTGGCGGATTGATGCCATCCTGCTCGGCAGCATGCTGTGGGCCCTGACCGCCGGCTCCGCACAGCTCCGGCTGGCGATCAACCGCTAGTCCGGCCATTCTTCCGGCCGGTCGACATCGGCACCGATCTCCTCCGCGAGACTCACCTCGATGATGGCGTCCGGATGGGCGTTCACGACGATCTGACCTCCCCGATCGCCTTGTAACTGCATCAGGTCATGGAAAAATCGACGATCGAACACCGGCGGATTGCCGCGGTGGTCGCCAAAACGCGGAACGACGATCCGCCCGGGTAGAAACGCACGAAGCAGCTCCTGGATAGCCTCCGAAGTCAGATAGGGCTGATCGGCCACGCCGATCAAGGCGGCGGTCGCCGTTTCCGGTAGGGCGCGTATGCCAATCGCAATTGAGCTGCTGATTCCATCTTCGGGATGGGCGTTCTCGACCATCGTCAGCGGCAGCCCTGCGAGCGAGTCACCGAACGCAGGGTCGTTCGAGACTACGACCACGACCGGTTGAAGGCCGGCCTCCAGGAAACAGCGGGCGGTTTTTCGGACGAGGAGCTCACCCCGGTACGGTTGGAGCAGCTTTTGGCGACCAAATCGAGTCGATAATCCCGCAGAGAGCAGGATCCCGGCAATCAGGCGAGGGCCGCGGCCTTCAGCTCCTGGTCGACGCAACTTGCAAACCGCTGGGCCATCCGCTGTGCGACCTCTTGCACGATGCCGGTGCGTCCGAACTGGGCCACCACGCCGCTCACCGCCAGGTCGGTGGTCATGACGACACTGGTCCCCTTGTCGCTCGGCTCGAGTTGCGCCGTCATTGTCGCCGAGGCGCCCCCTCGTCCACGGGTTTCGTTGCCCGCCGCCTTAACGGCCACCGTGTGTGTCGCCTCGTCCTTGCTCTCGATCGTGATCTGGCCTTTGTACGAAACACCGATCGGCCCTAGCTTGACCTCGACTTTGCCCTCATAGGTCTTGTCATCGATTACCTGGGTGAGGGACGCGCCCGGGACGCAGTGCGCGATTTTCGGCACATCGAGGAGGTAGGCCCAAGCGGCCTCTACCGGGACTGCCAGTTCGAACTTCGTGGTGATGACCATGGCTTTAGCGTACTGATTTCCGCGCCAGCCTGCGAGACTCAATTGGTGTTGCCGCGGCTCGTCATGTCTCTCCGAGAATAAAAGCGGCCGGCACCTCGCGGTTGCCGGCCTTCGAGCGCCTGTTGAGGCGAGTTTACGTCAGGACACGGTGATCGGCGTGCCGGGGTCCACCAGGTGGATCCAGGTGAGGCCGGCCGGAAGGTGCATCGGCTTGCCGTCGGCCCCGAGGATCTTCAACGGTTGCTCGGTATCGGTGAGGTCCCACTTTGCCGGGTAGCGATGCCCCTGGGTGAAGACGTCGGCCGGGCCGGTCCCCTGCAGGTCGAAGTCGACGGCGGGCGCGCCCAGCACGTCAGTGAAACCTGCGTCGTGATGCGCCACCTGGATCAGGATCACGTTGACCGGCTTGATCGGCTGACCGGTGTTCCTGTCGATCAGCGGGCCCAGCTCGGTTCCATATGAATAGGCTGTGTCCGCCGAGGAGTAGGTGTACGTGACGCGATGGAAGTTCGTTTGGTCGAACACGATATGGTTGGCGACCGCGGGAGCAGGGCTCGCAACCGGTGTTCCTGGCGTCGGCAGCTGGTAGGTGACGCGCGGCGCGTACTTCTGCACGCCCTGAGCCAGGCGGTCCCCGTCTGTATAGAGGTTGTGTGGCGCGCGGCGGCTCGGGTCGCGGGCGAAGTAAACGCCGCCATCGCTGCCCTCCGTGAGGCTCGGGATGTGCTCCGCCGCGATCATGTCCAAGACCTTCTGGTTGGCGCCCGAAAGGAAGATCACGCCATGGTAGGCGTGCCAGAGGTGAATCGTTACCGGGCGGGCGCTGCGCACGGGCTCGATGCGCTGGCTGCCCGACGGCTTGAAGTAAATCACGGTCATCCGGGTGATCCCGCCTTCGGCGAGGTACTCGTAGACGAGGTCCGCCTGCTGCAGCCCCGATTGGGGCCGTGCCAGGATCGAGTTCTCGACCTGCACCATCGCGGGGCCGAGACGGCTCGGCGTTGGCGTCGGGGTCGCGACCGGACTAGCGCTCGCGGTGCACCCGGCCAGCAGGCTCAACGCCAGGCCGCAAGCGAGCACGGAAAGACGTCCGTTTACGTTCTTCATTGGCAGCCTCAGTATAAGAAAAGGCGATAGTGTAGCCCGCGTCATCGTGTGGTACGTTCCAAGGGATGCTGCCGCACGAGATGCTCCAGAGTCAGACGCAGGTCGAGCGCTCCCTGCTCAGCCGGACGATGGGCTGGCTGGGGCTATCGCTGGCGCTTACCGCGGGCGGCGTGATCGCCTACTACTCCGGCTTGGTGCCGACGCTTCCCTGGTTCCTCTACTTCATCGTGGCGATTGGCTTGATCTTCGGAATCCAGGCGACCGCGAACAGCAAGAACACAAGCCTGGCTGTCGGGCTGTTCGCCCTCTTCTCAGTGGTGGAAGGCCTCTTCATCGCGCCAGTGCTTTCCTTCTATCCAAGCGATGCGGTTGTCAATGCCCTGCTCGGCACGGTTGGCATCTTCCTGGTAGCAGCCTCCGTCGTCTACCTGACCAGCATCAACATGGCGGCCTGGGGCCGCTATCTTCTCGGGGCCCTCCTGCTCGGCATCCTCGTCAGCCTCGGCACGCTGATCTTCCACCTGCCGATAAGCCAGCTGGCGATCAGTGCGTTCCTCGGCGTCGTCTTCGTCGGCCTGACCTTCTTCGACTTCTGGCGGGTCAAGGCCCAGCGAGCGGGCGACAACAATTCGCTGCTGCTGGCGCTCAGCCTCTACCTGGACTTCATCAACCTCTTCCTCATCCTTCTCCGCATCTTCGGCGGCCGCCGAAACTAACCGGCGATAAACCGGCGGCCCGCTGACTTGCCTAGGCGGCGATGCCTATCTTGCGGAGGGCGGGACCGAGTTCGCGTAGGTCGCGCTTGTGGCGTTCCCGCCAGTCGAGGATGAGATCGGCAAAGGCCGACTTCGAGAGCCGCTCACGTCGAACGGTGTTGGTCTTCGGGTCCGTGATCTCCAGTTCCACCCAGACGACTCCGGACGAAACCAGGCGCGCGGGGTAATCGTTCTCTTCGATCAACCGAACTAGCTCAAGCTCTCCAAGCATTTCCATCCACCTCGACGAAAACACGGTTCCGACGGCTCTTATTCGTACCCAACGGGGATTCCGCGGAAAACCGTCACTGTTTGAAATCAGGCCGTCGCCGGATGCTTAAAGACGCCCGGTAAACTTAGCCCAGTGCTGACCGATCTTCACATGCATTCCACGGTCAGTGACGGCTGGCGCGATCCCGATGAGGTGGCCCACCTGGCCGCCGACCACGGCGTCCGGGTGATGGCGCTCACCGACCACGACACGTTCTACGGTGTGAACCGGGCGCGTGCCGTGGCCCACCGTCGCGGCCTCGGCTACGTGACTGCCCTCGAGGTCACGACCTATCCCCACAACCAGATGCGGCACATCCTCGGTCACGGCGTCGACCCCAACCATCCGCAGCTCCTCGCGATCCTCAACCGGACCCAGGGTGTCTTCCGCAAGCAGACGGAGGCCTGGATCAAGGTCCTGGAGGAGAAGGGAATCGGCCGGGAGCTGGGGCTGAGCGCCTTTGCCTTCAAGCCCACCGTGATGCCGGGTGCCGTGCTCAAGCTCGTCCTGCAGCACGGGTTGATGACCGAGTCCGATGCCTGGGCCAGCGTCCGCAAGGCGGTCGATTTCATGCCGGCCGAGTTCTACGCCCCGCTCCCCTCCCCGCGCGAGGCGATCGATGCCATCCACGCCGCCGGCGGCCTGGCCGTGCACGCCCATCCCGGCTCCGTCCCGGACCAGGCCCTGATGAAGGAGGTGCTGCCGATGCTCGACGGTCTGGAGGTTTACACGCGCCGGCACAAACCAGAGCAGATCCCCGTGTACGAGGAGCTCGCCCGGCAGCACGGCCTGCTGATGACGGTGGGGACCGACTACCACGGCTTCAACGGCGACGACTACGTGGCTCCAAAAAAGGTGATCGACATCCGCTACCTGGAAAAGTTGGGCTCACGGGTTGAGTGGCCGGCGGTGGAGCAAGCCAGCTGAGCCCCACGCTGGTCGCGGCACCGGTGGCCGACGCCCGGGCGGCGCTGCTCGAGCTGGGCGGCCGCGAGGCGACCGGGGTCGCCGCCGCCATCGAGGCATTGGCCTCGGAGCCGCCCTTCCAGGTGATGGCGACGGCATCGCTGGCGGCACGGCCGCAATGGGCCGGGCTGGTCGACGACCTCTTCGAGCGACCCCTGTTGAAGAATGCGAAGGCCGGCCTGCGTAATGCCCTGATGTCGACACTGACCGGCGACACCTTATATCGCAATGTCTTTTTTTCTTTCGCGGACGCCGTCATCCTCTGGCATTACGGCCACACCCAGGAGCGCACCGGCACCGCCCGGCTCGATGCCACCTACGATGCGCTGCAGCGGTTGCTGGCCGGCGCCGATGCGTTTCTCACGACCGCCCCAGCGAAGGTCGAGCCTGACGTCGAATATTTCCACCGGCTGAGACGGGTGCGGCTCACGCGCGACAATGCCTATCCAATGCTGCGGCGGGCCGGCCGGCTGCTGGGCGCGGTGGAGGCGGAGGTCACGCAAGAGCGGCTGCACGCGGTGCGGGGCAGCATGCTGACCAGCTACGTGACCTTCAGCGCCCAGGTGATCGCGATGGCCCGCGCGCTGCGCGCCGAGCGTCATTCAATCGACCGAACGGATGTCCTGAGTGGGCTGCGCGCGATCACGACCCTGCTGGCGACGCCGCCGGCTGCACTGGCCGGCTGACCGAGAGCCGGGGCAGTGTTGCCCCGAGGCCGATCATGGCCAGCGCCCCTAGGGCCATTGGGAGCAGCGCGAACCTGAAATGGCCGCTCCAGTCCCAGGCAAAGCCGCCAAGAGCGGGGCCGAAAAAGGCCGCCCCGTAACCAATCGTCAACATCAGACCGGTGGTGCGGGCGACCTCCGAGGGCATCATCAGCGCGGGCAGACCCAGGTTGAGGATGAACGCCATGCTGCTGCCGGCTCCCGCGATCCCGGCCCAGATGGGCGCGGTCTCCACCGGCGCCAGGATGTAGCCGGTGACGCCGACGACGGATCCCAGTCCAGCGAGAACGAACGGCCATCGCCGTCCGACCATCGCATCCGCGGCGATCGTCAGCAGCAGGCTGATCGGCAGTTGCATGAAGTTGAGCACGCCGAGCGTGAGGGGAATCAGGTTATGGGCGTGACGCGCATCGAGCGTGTCAGGGACCCAGGTATTCATGCCGAAGTAGACGATGCTGGCGGTACCCATCAAGAGCCCGATGCGCAGCATGGGGCCGCTGCGCCAGTCAGGAAACCAGGCCGCGCCGATTTGAGGACTCGTTTTCATCGCTGGCGTGAACGCCAGCCAGAGCACCAGCACAAGGGCAGCCGGCAGAGCCCACACGGCGAGCGCACCCTGCCAACCAAGCGGATTGATCAAGAGCGGCAGGGTGACCGTCGCCGCGATGACCTCGCCCACGAAAATGCCGTTCGTGTAGATGGCGATGCCCCGACCGATCCGCTCGGGCAACCAGGCCTGCACCAGGCTCGGAACGGCAGGCTGGCTGACCGCGATCCCAAGCGACAGCACCACCGTGAAGATGAATAGCGCCGCAGCGTTCGGAAGTGCGCCACGAAGCGCGGCACCCACGGCAAGGAGTGCAAGTCCATAGGTCACCGCCTGGCGCGCTCCAACCCGGCTCACCAGGTAGGCGCCCGGGATCGCGCCGACCGCCATGACCAAGACCGGCAGGGATGTCAGCAACCCGCCGGCACTGTAGGAAAGCGCCAGCGCATGGTGGAGCGCGGGCAGGGTCGGCGGGACACTCAGGACCACGGTGCGCAGGTTGATGCCGACCAGCCAGAGCAGGATCAGAATGACGGGCCCGGGCGTCGCCCGACGCGAGTGGCGCGTTAGTGCCATACGAGCGTTTGAGACGTTCCTAGAGACCGCCGACAGGTAGCTCCTCGATCAGGACGGTCGGGCTACCGCAGAAGCCGCCCGCGAACATGAAGCGCAGGTCGTCCGCCACCGCGACGATCTTCTGCATCAAGGCGATCACGTTCCCCGCGACCGTCAGCTCCTTCACGGGCCTGGTCAACTGCCCATGCTCGATCCAGTGCCCGGTCAATCCCAGCGAAAACTCGCCGGAAACGGGATTGACGGTGTTGAGCCCGGAGAGCTGGGAGACGTGCACGCCGTTGTCGACGCGCGCCAGCAGGGCGTCGCGGGAAAGCTCGCCAGGCGTCAGCACCAGGTTCGAGACCCCGACCTCGGGCACGCTCTTGTAGGAGCGAACCGCGCTCCCGGTCGACTGGCTCCTGGTTCGTGTCGCCGTGTAGGTGTTGTGCAGGTAACCCTTGAGGACGCCGTCGGCGATCAGTTCGGTGCGGCGCGCCGGCACACCCTCGCCGTCGAAGGGCCGGCTCGCCAGGCCTTCCGGTAGACGCGCGTCGTCGGTGATGGTCACGATCGAGGCGGCGACTCTTTCGCCGACCTTCCCCGCCAGCAACGAGCGCCGCTTGATCACGGCGTCGGCGCTGAAAGAGCTGGCCAACACCCCGAGGATCATCGCCGCCGCATGGGGATGCAGCACGACCGGGACGACCGCCGTGGGCACCGGGCGAGCCCCCAGCAGCCCGGCGGCGTTCTCCACCGCCTCTTTCACGACACCGGCCAGGTCCAGCTCCTCCATGTCGCGACCATGCGTGAAGGCGAAGCCCGACTGCATCTCGGAATCCTGTTCCGCGATCGTCTCCAGGACGCCGTAGGCGACGGTGCGCTCGAAGGATGCCTTAAGTCCACGTGTGTTGTAGATCTCGACGTGGCCCGTGCCGTCGCTGTAGACGGCGTCGCTCACGCGTCGCACGCGCGGATCGAGCGATGTCGCGCGCCGCTCCATCTCGAGCGCGAAGTCGATCTTCCGTTGCGGTTCGACGCGGCCGAGTGCCGGCGAGGCAAGGCCCGGGAGCGGCTGCGCGGCCAGCGTCTCGGGCAGCACGTTGGCCTCGTCGTCATGGTTGAAGCGGCCGTTCTCGAGGGCCTCATCGACCAGGGCGTCGAGCGCGCCGGGCTCGGTGTCCGAGGTGTAGGAGAAGCCGACGCGATGCTCCAAGAAGGTCCGCACACCGATCCCGCGGCTCTCGGCCGAGACCAGCGACTCGATCTCACCCTTGTAGACGCGGACCGTGAACTCGGTCCCGCCGGAGATATAGACCTCGGCATCCTCGGCGCCCCGCGCCTTGCAGCGCGCGAGCACGCGCTCGCCGATCGGGTTCACTGCCGCATCGCGCCGCCGGGCACCACGCCGGTGCCACCGACCGTCAGCTCGGAGATCCGGATGGTCGGCTGACCGACCGACACCGGGACCCCCTGCCCTTCCTTGCCGCAGGTGCCCGGGGCAAGCTTGAGGTCATTACCGACCATGTCGATCTTGTGCAGGGCCCGCGGACCGTTGCCGACGATGGTGGCGCCCCGCACCGGCCGGCCGACGCGGCCACCCTCTATCAGGTATCCCTCGGTGACGGCGAAGACGAAGTCGCCGCTGGTGACATCGACCTGGCCGGCGCCCAGCTTCTTGGCATAGAGCCCGTGGGGCGTGGCGGCGATGATGTCCTCGACCGAGTGCGCCCCTGCGGCGATGAACGTGTTGGTCATTCGAGGGATCGGCAGATGCTGGTACGACTGGCGGCGACCATTGCCGGTAACCGGGTGGTCCTGCTGACCGGCTCGAAGCCGGTCATACATGTAACTGACCAGGATGCCGTCCTGGATCAACACGTTGCGGCGCGTCGGCACGCCCTCGTCGTCGACGGCGAGCGTGCCCCAGCGGCTGGGCATCGTGCCATCGTCGATCGCGGTGACGATCGGGCTGGCGACCGCCTGGCCGATCTTGCCGACGAAGACCGTCGATCCCTTGCCGACGAAATCCGCCTCCAGCCCGTGGCCGCAGGCTTCGTGGAACAGAACGCCGCCGAATTCATTGCCGACCACGACCGCCATCGGGCCCGCGGGCGACGGCGCGGCGTCGAGCAACGCGACCGCTCGCTCGGCGGCGGCGCGAGCGTACTCGGCCGCCGAGGTGTCGTCGAAGAATTCGAAGCCGCGCTGCATGCCCGGCGCTTCCATCGCGGTCTGGATCTCGCCGTTGCGTTCGGCGACGGCGTGCACCATCAGCCGCACACGAGTCCGCGAATCGGTATGACGCGTCCCCTCGGAGGTCGCGACCAGGACCTCCTGGGCGCTCTGCCCATAGCCGACCGCGACCTGCTTGATGGCGCCGCTCACGGCGCGGGCAGCCTGGTCGGCCTCCAGCAGCAGCTCGATCTTCGCCGCCGGTCCGATCGTGTCTGGCGGAACCTCGATGCGCTGCGGCTGACGCGGCGCACCCACGAGCTCGCCAAATGCAAAGCGCCCGCCACCGCGGCGCCCCACCTGCGCGGCGAGGTCGGCGGTCTTCAACAGGCCGTCCTCGGATAAGTCCTCGGTGTACACGTAGCTCACCGTCCCCTGGTGGATGATGCGCAAGCCAGCACCGAGGTCGTTCCCGGAGCTGACCCGCTGCACTTTGCTCTCCTCGACGCTGATCGATTGGTTTCGCTTTCGCTCGACGAAGAGCTCGACGAAATCGGCGCCCGAGCGCAGCGCGCGCTTGATGACGCTGTCCACCAGGGATTGGTCGAGCAGTGGCATCAGGTTGAGTGTACCGACCTTTTCCGTCGCGCTCGTTTTTCAGATGGCAGGAGTCGCATCAACTCCTTGGCGACGGCGTCGAGTGGCTTGACGTTGCCTTCGGCGCGACAGAGGATGAGCGCGCCTTCCATGCCGGCCAGCGTCGCGAGGGCGATCGGCATGGCGCGCTGCGCGGGAACACCGACGGCCTCGAGCTGCGCGGCGAGCGCGTTCGCCCACGACCGAAAGGTTGCGCGCACAACCTCCATTACGCGCGTCTCGTCCGGACCAGTGTCGATCGCCACGCCTGCCACAACGCAGCCAGCGGTGGCACCCGAGGTCACGACCACCTGGCGCCACATGGCAATGAAGCGTTCCAGGACATCCGACGGGCTCTGCGGGTTACCGGCTCGAAGGTGTGCCAGCACCCGCTCGGACGTCCAGGTGATGGCGTCCCTAGTCAGCTGCGCCTTCCCGTTCGGAAAGTGATGATAGATCGAGCCGCGCGGGGCGCCACTGTCGGTCAGCACGTCCGATAAGGAGGTCGCGTTCACACCCCGGGAACGAATCAGCGAGGCGGCGCTACGTACCATGCTGGCGCGACTATCGCTCGCCATCAAGCGCCCTCTTGACTATGACGGTCCTCATAGCGCATACTTTAGCCTCTATGACGACCATCATAACCCGTGAAGGAGACACCCCGTGCCAATGATTGACGTCTACGCCGTCAAAGGAACGTTTGGCGACAAGCATGCTCTCGCGAGGGACCTCGCGGCTGCGGTGATGAAGTGGGAGCAGGTACCCAACCTCGCCCTGTTCCGCAACAACACCGCCGCGTTCATCCACGAGCTGCCGCCCGACTCGTTATCGAACGTCGTGGGTGACAGCAACTACGTTCGCGTTCAGGTCTTGACTCCAGTCGGCGTTCTCGATCGCAACAAGCAGCTCGGTGTGGTCAAGGAATTGACCGACATTGTCGCTGCCGCCGCTGGTGATCCCACGCTGACGGCTCGAACCTGGGTGTTGCTCACCGAGTCACCCGAGGGTGGCTGGGGAGTCGGCGGGCACGCCAACACCGGTGCCGACCTCACGGCGGCCGCCCGCGCCGAACTCACCGCAATCGCCGCAGCGAAGTCGGGGGCCAAGTAGCCCCCGACTCCCTCACGACGCTGGTTCGCGCACGAGCCCGATGACCCACACGCCCAGCACCGTGAGCACACCCGCGGTGGCGACGAAAACCGAGGCATAGCCGAAGCTCGCGGCCAGCGTCGATCCGAGCAGCGGCCCGATCGCATTGCCGACGGCGGTGGCACTGCTGGTCAGGCCATAGGCCGAGCCGCGCAATTCGGACGGCGTCGAGAGCCCGACGATGGCGTTGGTCGCCGGAATCAGCACTCCGAAGAAGATGCCAACGCCTGACCGCAGCAGCAGGAACTGGCCGATGTTCTGCACGAACGCCTGCGGCAGGAAGAAGACCGCGGCACCGAAGCAGGCGAAGATCAGGATCCTCCGGTAGCCGCTCCGATCGACCAGGCGGCTGTAGTTGACGGCGGCCAGGGCGCTGAAGACCGCGGTCGCGCCGAAGGCCAGGCCCGCGTAAAGCTTCACCGGGTCGGTGGCTGACGAGATGCGCTCGACATAGAGAGGAAGGACCGGGAACACGATGGCGGTGCTGAGCTGTACGAGAAACAGCGTCACCATCAACGGCATCAACGTGCGTGAGCGGAGTCCGCGTCCCAGCGTCTCGAAGAATCCCGGGCGTCGAGCCGTCGAAGGGGGCGTGTAGTGCTCGTGGACAAATTGCCACACCAGGAGGCCGGCGACGGCCAGCATGGCGCCGGCGATGAAGAACGTGCCGCGGATCCCGACCGCTTGCGCAATCAGGCCACCGAGCACCGGCCCGGCGGCGATGCCGACATAAACGCTCGTTTGTAGTTGCCCCATGCTGGCGGCGAGCCGGTCACGTGGGACGATGGTCGCCACCAGCGCGGTGGCCGCCGCGATCGTGCCGGTGAAAACGCCCTGCAGGATGCGCAGCGCGAGGAACTGCTCCACGTTCTGCACCAACCCCATCAGCGCGATGATGAGACCGCCTACCAGCATCGACCGCAGCACCATCACTTTCCGGCCGTGCCGGTCGGCGAGCGCGCCCCAGATCGGACTGAAGATGGCGAGCGAGATCCCGGTGCTGGTGACGAGCGCCCCCGACCAGAAGACAACGGCGCTGTCGGGATGCACTCCGATCTCTTTCAAATAGAGCGGTAGGAAGGGCAGCACGAACCCGAAAGCGAGCATCGCGGTCGCCTGCGCGATGCAGACAACGTGGAGGCTGGTCCTCCAGCTCGGGCTCACGTCCGCGGAGACGTGACTCGGCGGCGCAGGCCGCGGCCTAAATCTCAGCCCGCGCCTTTAGCGTAAGAGTGCAACCCCACAATCCACAGGTTGACGGCATAGAGCGTGATCATGATCGAGATGAAGCCGGCGGTCGCGATCAAGGCGGTGCGGCGTCCGCGCCAGGCCCGCAGGCTGTGGGCGTGCAGGTAGATGGCGTAAATAATCCAGGTGATCGCGGCCCAGGTTTCCTTTGGATCCCATCCCCACCAGCGGCCCCAGGCGTGCTCGCCCCAGACGGCCCCCGCCATGGTGCCGAAGGTCCAGATCGGGAAGCCGAGCAGGATGGCGCGGAAGGTCAGCCGGTCGAGGGTTTCCAGCGAAGGCAGACGGGCCGCGATGCCCGAGCCGTTCAGCCACGATTTGACGCTCGCACTCCGGTCTTTGACGAGGTAGAGCGCGGCGAAGACAAAGCTCGAAACCAGGATGCCGGAGGACGCCATCATGCTGGAGACGTGGATCTTCAGCCAGTAGCTCTGTAGCGCCGGCACCAGCGGCTCGGGCGATTGATAGAGGCCATATCCGATCCCCATCAACATGACGACCACAAAGAGCGCGACGCCGCCGCCCAGTGATGCGACCGGCCAGCGGAGGGTCATCAGGAGGAAGACGGTAACCGCCACCAGGGCGAGCATCGAGCTGTACTCGTACATGTTGGCCAGCGGGTAGTGCCCATCGGCAAAGCCGCGCGAAATGATGGCCGTCAGGTGGATCGCGGCCCCGGGGGCGACCAGCGCGACCCCGAGCCAGCGGAACGCTTCGCTGCGGTAGGCAAAGAACGCGAAGTACGCGAACATCCCGCCGACGTAGAGCGCCATCGCGGCGAAATAGAGGTGCAGAGAAAAATCGGCGACGCTGCCCGGCAGCCGGGCCAGGTCGCCGCGCACCAGGCTGAAGGCGAGAAGGTAAAAGGCCAACGGGATGATCCGCCAGAACGCCGGAAGGCGCCGCGGGGCGGTGGCCGTCACCGTACCGACCGGCTCGTTGAGGGTAACCCGCGCCATCTCAGACGCCGGCTCTGGCCGCGACCTTGGCGACCGGGGTCAGCGGGATCATCTGCATGGCATCGTCGCGGAACCGAACGCGCTGGAAGGTGATGCAGTTCACCGGGCAATGATCTTCGCAAATCCGGCAGTTGGTGCAGCGGTCGTAGTTGACCAGGATCTTGCCGGACTTCCCGCCGAACTCTTCACCGAGCACGGTGTTGCAGATCTCGACGAAGCCGCCGCTCGAGGTATCGCGACTCTCGCCGTCGACCACGACGTCGAGCGCCTTCTCCGGGCAGACGTCGTCGCAGGCGCCGCAAAGGATGCAGGTCGACTCGTCGACGTGGTGCACGGTGTCGCATTGAAAGCAGCGCAGCGCGGCCGTGATCGCCTGCTCGTCGTTCCAGGGCAGCTCGACCGGGGTCATGTCCATGCGCTTCTCGGCCGGAAGAATGGGCGGCTCCTCGCGGAGGTAGTAGTCGGCTTCGCGATGGTCGTCGGTGGTTTCGATCACGGTCAGCGGCTTCGCGTCGCGCGGGACCGCCGCACCAAGGAGCTCGTTGATCGAGCGCGCCGTGCGGTGACCCCAGGCGATCGCATCGACGATGAACGACGGACCCTGGACGCAGTCGCCGCCGGCGTACAGCTTCGCGACCTTCGTGTGCCCGCCGGTGTCGGCTTCGAGCAGCTTGCGCGGCGTCAGTGGAACCCCCTGGTCCTGCGGGAAGTCCATGATCTGGCCGGAGGCGAAGATCGCGTAGCGGCAGGGGATCACGTGCTCGGTGCCGGGCAGTTTCTGCACCGTGTTGATCAGCAGCTTGCCGCTTTCGGGATCGAACTCGAGCTTGGTCTCGTCGACCCGGATGAACTCGACGCCACTCACGTGGCCGCTGGCGTCGGCCTTGATGGCGTTGACGATCACGCCGGTGTGTAGCGTCAGCCCGATTTCGCGTGCCTCCACTAGCTCGTTGCCGAAGGCGGGCAGCCGATCGGCCGGCTCGATCGACACCATCCACACCTTGCGGGCACCGCTCTTGATCGAGGTCTGCGCGGCATCGGTGGCCACCGCGCCACCGCCGATGACGACGACGTCCCCGCCGCGCGGGAAATTGTCCGGGACAATGTCGTAGGAACGCACCCGCAGGAATTCCATCGCCGAGATGACCTCCGGCAGGTCGGAGCCTGGCACCGGCAGGATCCGCCCAGTCATCATGCCGACCGAGATGAAGACGGCATCGTAGTCATTGAGCAGCTGCTCGACTTTGATGTCCTTGCCCACGTTCTTGTTGAGGAAGACGTTGACCCCCATGTCGACGATCATCTGGATCTCCCAGAGCAGCTGGTCGTGGTCGAAGCGGAAGTGCGGGATGCTTGCCGAGAGCAGGCCGCCGAGTTTGGCCTCGCGCTCATAGAGGTCGACGCCATACCCCATCAACCGGAGGTCCTGGGCCGCCGTCATGCCGGCCGGACCGGAGCCCACCACCGCTACCCGCTTGCCGTTCTCGGGCGCGCGCTGCCAATCGATCTTGACTCGGCGGGCCCACGCGTAGTCGGTGGCGAAGCGCTTGAGCGACTTGATCGAGACCGCGTTCTCCGGCCCCTGCACCCAACCGCGCTTGCAGTCGGTCTCGCAGGGATGGTTGCAGAGCCGTCCCAGCATCGAGGGGAAGGGGTTGGTCTCGTGGATGACGAGCCAGGAATCGAGGTAGCGACCCTGCGACACGTAATCGACATAGGCGGCGATGTCCTGGTGAATCGGGCAGGCCCGCTGGCAAGGCGATACGGGGACGTTGAGCCCCAGGTCCTTTCGCCCCGCGAAGACTTTGTTGGACGCCGTGTCGGTGGTGGTCTTTCCAATTTCCGCCAGCACTTCGTAGGCGCTGACGATGCCCACCGTCCTCGAGGTCTTCCTGAACAGCGGGCCCTCGTCCTCGGTCATCAGAACGACCGGCGTGTCCTCCCGGTACATGATGTCGGCGCCCGACTCGAGGGAATCCGCGACGTTGCGCCCGGGCAACGGCCGGCGCATGTACTGTTCCACGGGTCCGCTCCCATCGGCGTAGGCACCCAGCGCCTCGCGGTAGCCGAAGAGGCCCACGATGCTGCCGTCTTTTTCGATCAGCAGCGCGTCCACACCCGACGCCGTCAGCTGGGTCAGCGCCTCGGCCGCGGTCCGGTCAGCAGGAAAGGTCTGACCGATCGGCTGCAGGACTTTGCTGAGCGTCGGCATCAGGCTGCGGCCCGGGCACGGCTGACGTCGCGCGCCGTGAGGGCGCCGACCGGCATGCCGGCCGACGTGGTGACGAGGACGAGCTGCCGGCCGCTCTCTCTGAGCAGACGCACGGCCTCCGACACCGGCACGTCCGGACGGACCTCTGGGAGTGGGGTACGCACGATGTCAGCGGCGCGGGCGCCGAGCAGCCCCTTGACGTAGCGCTGGAGGATGTCGAGATACGAGACGTAGCCGAGGCAGCGCTGATCGACGATGACCGGGAGCTCCGTCACCCGGTTCTGCGCCATCATCCTGGCCGCCTGGGCGAGGCTGGTATTCGGGAAGCAGAACGCAAACTGGCTCGACATCGCCTGCTCGACGGTCCGCCCGTCCCGAATTACCGTGGGCATTGCTCGAAATTATAGGTGTCACTCGCATGACAGCCGACTGTAACGATGGCGTGACGGGGACCGAGGCGGTCGCTCGTTATACCAGTCGGAGTTGGCCAAGAACCTCGCACACACGTCGTCGCCTGACCTGGACCTGCCCCGCAACCTGGGTGGCTTTCGCGCACGGATTCACATTCCATCCCGCAGCGGATTCAACCGCTTCATTCGCATCCTGGGCATGCTGACCTTGCTCGCCTCGTCCCTCGGACTGCTGGCCGCCGTCGCCGGCTTCCCGCTCAACTGGCTGAGCATGTTGATCGGCCTCCTGGTGAGCCTGGTCCTGATCGGTTTTAGCGTCCGCCCCAGCCAGCGCCGGCCGAAATTCTAACTCGCCTCGAGCAGCCGCAGCACTGCCCCGCTCATAACCCGGTAGCCGATCAAGAGGCATCGCTCGTCAACCCGAAACTCCGCGGTGTGATGCAGGACCGGCCCGCTGTCCGGCGCGCCGCCCAAGAGGAAGAAGCACCCGGGTCGTGCGTCGAGAAAGTACGCCACATCCTCCCCCACCATCAGCGGCTCGAATGGCACTACGGCTTCGGCTCCAAGCACCTCGCTCGCCGCCTCGGCCACCAGGGCGGCGATGCCCGCATCGTTCACCACTGGCGGAGCCGCCGAATCGAGACGAAACTCACACGAGCCTCGCATCGCCGTGGCGGTCCCACCCGCAAGCTCAGCTATTCGTTGCAGCAGCCGCTCGCGTAGCGCGCTATCGAAGGTTCGCAGCGTCCCCTGGATCAGCACCTCGCCGGCGATGATGTTGAAGGCGCTCCCGCCATGGATGCTGCCGAGCGTGACAACCACGGGCGCTCGCGGCGACGTCTCCCGGCTCACCAGCGTCTGCAACGCCGTGACGATCTGCGCCGCGATCACCACCGCGTCGACCGTCAGGTCAGGCATCGCGCCGTGTCCGCCCTTGCCTCGCACGGTGAGCGTGAACCCGTCGGCGCTGGCCATCATTGCCCCGGCGCGAACCGAGACCTGGCCGGTCGGAAGCCCGGCCCAGACATGGAGACCGACCACGCGATCGATCCCGTCGAGGACGCCGGCCTCGATCATCGGCTTCGCACCGCCGGCGATCTCCTCAGCCGGCTGAAAGACGAAGCGCACCATGCCGGGAAGTTTGTCGCGATGGCCGGCCAGCGCACGCGCCACCTCCAGCGCGATCGCCATGTGAACATCGTGCCCGCAGGCGTGCATCACACCGCGCCGGGTCGAACGGAACGGCAGCTCGCCGGCCTCGGTGATCGGCAGACCGTCCATATCGGCACGGACCATCACCGCGCGCCCGGGCCGGTTACCCCTGATGTCGGCGACGATGCCGGTGCCAGCGACGCCGGTTTGTAGGCGGTCGACCGACAGCGCGTCGAGTCGGTCTCGCAGGTACTCGGCGGTTTCGTTTTCCTTGAAGCCCAGCTCGGGCATTGCGTGCAGCTCGCGGCGATGCGTCTGCAGGTGCTGGCTAATCGGGGCATCGACCTCGAGCAGGCGATCGCGCAGCTCGGGGGCCATCCCATCATTCTGGCAAACTTATTTACTGCCTCTGCCTGTCGACGCTCAGTGCATTTGGACGTGGATGCCGCCGCCAGGTTGAGCGTCGAGGGTACCGCCGCTGGCCGGGTAGGCGCGGCGTGAAAACGTGATGGACCAGCCCTTGACCGACACCACCCGCCAGTCGCCCGCACTGAGACGGGCCCGGTAGAAGGCGACGATCTGGCCCTGGGAGTCCTTTGACACCATGTCGACCTGACACGGTTGGCGGTTCTCGGAGACCGTTTGCGCCAGCGGATAGCGAGGAAAGTCGTCGCCCAAACAGATCGCGCCACCGGAGTCAATGGCCACGGTAATCGTTGTCGACGGAGTCCGGAGCTCGAGAGTCGCCTTCCCCTCGGTCATGATTCTGAAGGGAACCAGCGTTGCGCCGGGAGGTTGGGGGCCGACATCGGCGTCCGGAAGCCGAATCACGGCGTCTGACGGGTTGGCCGTCGAGGAGACCTGTAGCCGGTCACTCATGAAAACAATCGCGACTCGACTGCCCACACCGAACGTGACGGTGTCCCCTGCCCCGGCAACGAACGGCGAGCGAGGAGATGGATATTGTTTCTCCCCCTCCACGAACCGGAAGAACAGCGACGGCGGCGGGTCGGCAACGACCACTCGCTCGGCATAAATGCCTCCCTGGACCGTCAGGGCGCCCAGGGCTTTGGCTCGGTAAGCTCGACGGATCGGCGAAGGCTGCCCCCTGAGAAGCCGACCACTGGTGCCGGTCGCCACCGAATCCTGAACGAGTTCGAAGGTCGGCATCGAGAGGGGCGCGGGCGCAGGGCCTCGGGCGTCGTGTTCCTGTATGACGAGATCGCCAGGACGCACGACCGAAAGGGTATCCAGCCTCGTGCCGACAATGAGATGGAATTTGAATGGCGCGCGCTGTTTGCTGGTGGCGGTCACGTCAAGAATGCCCTGATTGCTCGTCTGGATCGCGAATGCATGCTGGCCTGGGAATTGCCCGTACGGGTCGGAGAGCTTGGAAACCGCCAGCGGAGGCGAAGTGGTCAGGTGATCGCGGCTTCCGTCGAGCAGGAAGGCGATCCGCGAGCCGGTCGAGATGCCGACCTTCCCTGACTCGGCCTCCGTTACGACGAGGTCATAGGTGGCCGGCCCAACGCAGGCGGCGCCCGCGGCGCTACAGTGCTCCCCGCCGCAGCCGGCCATGAGGGGCACGACGACGCTCGCCACCGCGAGAGCGACAGCCCTCACCTGAGGAACGGACGGCGCTGGCATGGGACTAGACGCACCTGAGTCTAAACGAGCAAAGATGCCCAAGCTGGCCCAGGAGAGTCGTGGCCACAGCAGGGTCTCGATAGGCCGGTTGTGCATTGCCGGGACTCGTTGGGACACCTCCAGAGCGAATGGAACCAAGTCTGGCAAACTGGCTTTGATGCCGCGATCGCTTGCCGAGTATCAACGGAAACGCGACTTCAGCAAGACGCCGGAGCCGAAGGGATCACCCGAGCCTGCGGGTCAGAACCGGTTCGTCGTCCAGAAACACTGGGCGACGCGACTGCATTACGACTTCCGGCTGGAGATGGACGGCGTCCTCGTCAGCTGGGCGATCCCGAAAGGCCCGACCCTCAACCCGGCGGAAAAGCGGCTCGCCGCGCACGTCGAGGACCACCCGGTCAGCTACTACGACTTCGAGGGCACCATCCCGAAGGGCGAGTACGGGGGTGGCACGGTGATGATCTGGGACTGGGGCACCTTCGAGCTCGAGGAATCAACGCCGGCCGAATCGCTCAAGCGAGGCGAGGTGAAATTCCGTCTGAACGGGGTCCGACTGCGCGGCCGGTATGCGCTGGTGCGTACGCGGTCGGAGAAGGACTGGCTCCTGATCAAGAAGAAGGACGAGGCCGCCGATGCCAGCTTCGATATCGAGAAGTTCGATACCTCCGTGAAGACCGGGCGCACCAAGGAAGAGATCGAGCAGGGCAAGGACGCGGTCTGGTCCAGCCGCCGGGAAGAGGGACAGGGCGGGTTGATCAACCTGGCCAACGGCGAAAAGGGTCCAATGCCGAAGAGCCTCGAGCCGATGAAGGCGCAGCTGGTCGAGAAACCATTCGACGACGAGCGCTGGCTTTTCGAGGTCAAATGGGATGGGATCCGTCTGATCAGCTTCATCGACGACGGCAAAGTGCGGCTCCAAACCCGAGCCGGACGAACCGTCGACGACGAGTACCCGCAACTGCAGGCCATCAGCCGGCTGGTCAATGCTCGCCAGGCGATCCTCGACGGCGAGATCGTAGCCCTCGATGACGAAGGCCGGCCGTCCTTCCAGCTACTCCAGAACCGCGGCAAAGAAGAGCACCCGATGCAATACGTGGTCTTCGACATCGTCTACTTCGACGGCCAGCGCTTGTTTAAAGTCCCGCTCGAGGACCGCAAACGTCTGCTCCGCGACATCGTGCGCGACTCGGGCGTGCTCAAGTACTCCGACCACGTCCTCGGCCAGGGCACGGCCTTCTTCAAAGCGGCGCAGCAGAAGCGCCTCGAAGGGATCGTCGCCAAGCTCCGCGATAGTCCCTATCAACCGGGTGTGCGGAGCAGCGCCTGGCTGAAGATCAAAGCGGTCCTTCAGCAAGAGGTGGTCATCGGCGGCTTTACCGCGCCCCGCGCCAGCCGGAAATATTTCGGCGCGCTCATCGTCGGCGTCTACGAGGACGGCAAGTTCGTCTACACCGGCCACGTCGGGGGCGGCTTCGACGAAAAGACCCTCGCCAAGCTCTACAAGCTGATGAAGCCGCTCATCGTCAAGACTCCGCCGTTCAGCGGACCGCCACCTCATGCCAACGAGAAACCGACCTGGGTGAAACCGGTGCTGCTCGCCGAAGTCAAGTTCGCCGAATGGACGCGCGACGGCGTCATGCGCCAGCCGGTCTTCCTCGGACTGCGCGACGATGTCGACGCTCGCGAGGTCCGCCGGGAAGTCCCGCAAGCGAAGCCCACAACTCCGGCAGCCCGACCTCCCGCAAAGGCCCCCACCACGACGCGGAAAAAGGCCCAGTCCACGGTCGCCCTGAAAGCCGTTCGTGCGCCGGTGAGGCCCTCCGCGAAGACGACGGTCGCGACGACGAGAACGAGGCGCGCATCCGCGGCGGCCGACATCCCGGACACGCCGCTCAGCCGCGCCGCGGCTCGAATCGGCAAACAATTCAAGACCGACATCCGAGGTGCCACCGCCGCAGAGCTCGAGGCACTCGATGCGATTGCGAAGGAAGGCAATTGGGAAATCGGCGGCCGGATCGTCCATCTCACCAACCTTGACAAACTGCTCTTCCCGGAGGACCGCTACTCCAAGCGCGACCTGATCCGCTATTACGTGCAGGTCGCGCCGGTCATGATCCCTCACTACAAGGACCGGCCGCTCTCGATGAATCCCCATCCCGACGGCATCCACGGCAAGAGCTACTGGGTGAAGGACAAGCCGGGTTACGCGCCCGAGTGGATCCCGACCTTCCGCTACCAGGACCAGAAAAGCCTGAAGGATTGGATCCTCATCGAGGAGGTGGCGACGCTGGCCTGGCTCGCGAACCACGCGGTGATCGATATGCACCCCTGGTATTCGAGGGTGGACAAACCGGACTACCCCGATTGGTCCGTGGTCGACCTCGATCCCGCCGAGGGCGCGACCTTCAAAGACGTCGTGGCCGTGGCAAAGGTGGTGAAAACCGCGCTCGACCACCTGAAGTTGACCGCTCTGCTGAAGACGACAGGCCAGAGTGGCCTGCACATCTATATCCCGATCGAGCGGCGCTACACCCTGGACGATAGCCGTGGCTTCGTCGCCAAGCTGTCGCACATGATCGCCGAGCTGATGCCCGACAAGGTGACGGAAGTCTGGGAGGTCAAGCGCCGGACCGGCAAGATCCGAATCGACTACACGCAGAACGTGATCAACAAGACGCTGGCCGGCCCCTACTCGGTCCGTCCCGCCCAGCGGGCGCCAGTCTCCACCCCCATCGGCTGGAAAGAGCTCGATGACCCACGGCTCCGTCCCGACAAGTGGACGATCCAAACCCTCGGCGATCGCCTGCTCGAGGTCGGCGACCTCTTCCACGACGCCCTGACGGTGCGCCAACGCCTGCCCGAGCTCTGATCGATGGCTGAACGTCCGCCGCTACCGGCAGACCTTCCTGCCCTGCAACAATTTCTCGACGCGTGGATCAAGCAGCGAGGCCGCTACTGGTCGCCGCTGTCGCAGTACGCCCGCCTCGCTGAGGAAGTCGGCGAGCTTGGACGCGAGCTGAACTTCCAATTCGGCGACAAGCCCCGCGCGGACAAGGACGCGGGCGGCTCGGTTGCTGATGAGCTCGGTGATGTCCTCTTTATCGTGGTCCTGCTGGCCAATTACCTAGGTATCGACCTGGTTACTGCGCTGCGCGGCACGCTCGAAAAGTACGAGCAGCGGCCGAATGCCTAGGTGGTGCACCTCTTATCCACAGGACTTATGCACCGCCTGTTAGCACCTGGTGGATAAAGACCCGCAACAAATGTTCCGTCTGGACGAGTTCAGCCCGGGGTCGTAAGTTATGTCCCTCTCGACTTCAAGCCGGATGTCGTGGGGAAAAGACATCCCAATTGCAATCGTTTGTTGAAAACCGTTCTTGACACCGCCGGAGGGCGGCGGTATGATGCGCCAAACCCATATATTGTGTTGGATCGGATCGTCAAGCCCCATATTTAGGGGGAGGTAGGCGAACCAAGGCTCACGCGGAAAGGGGAAGTACCGGCGGCGGCAGACGCCGGACGGCGCGCAGTGTGCCGGCGCTCGTTTGTGAGCTAGGGGGAGACCATGCTCAGGAACACGCTCAGGATGATCAACCAGCAGGACCAGTGGTTCAACCAGTTGCGGCGCGAGGAATCCGCGCGGCGAACCCTTCGCTATTCGCTGTACCAGGCGCTCGAGCAGGTGGAACGCTTGCTCGAGAGCGACATGATGGAAGTCCCCATCGAAATGCAAGCGCGCCTCCGCCAAATCGTTGAGGCGGTCGACTCCCAGCTCGCCTACCGCATGGACCAATCAGGCCCGAGTGCCCTCGACATTCAGGACATCATCTTCGAGGCGCAGGACCGCCTCATCAAGCAGGTCCGCACCTAGACACTTTTAACCTCGAACGCCTCGCCTCCTGCAGTGACGCCCGGGAGTCATCCCGGGTGTCATTGCGTCTGGGCACAAAAAGCGCTACAACCTGCTCATGGCTGGTCGGCTCGAGACCTGGGACCTCTGGCTTCCTGGCCCGGGCGCCACGGGCCTCCCTTTCGCCCGCTCCAGGATCAACGCGGATGAGGCCGGGGATCGCGTCCTGGTCCATGCCGCGCCGCAGCGACTGCAGGTCGTTGTGACTGATGCGGCCGGCCAGGTGGTCGCCAGGAGCGACCGCTTGGAACGCCACCAACCGGGCCCGATGAGCTTCCTGATACGGCATGGAGCAACCATCACCCTGGAGGATGGTTGGCCGATGCCGTCCGACATCGGTCGGGTGGTGCTCCTCCCGGGGGGCGAGGCGGGCATCCTTAAGAGCTGGTGGAACGCCGACGACCGAAAGGAATGGCGCTGGCAGGTCGAGTTCTACAACCAGATTCGCAGCTAAGGGTCGGCGAGCGGTCTCCCGGAGGCGCACAACTGGCACTCCGACGGTAGCCAGGTGCGCAGCGGTAGATCGGTGAGGCGTTCAAGAGGCAGACCCCGGGCCGCGGCGAACTCCGGTCCCGCCGGCCCCATGACGATCAGGGCGCCGATAACTACCAGGGTGGCATGGCAGGTCTCGAGGTCGGCAACGGTGGCACGAACCGCGGAGCCCATGCTGATCGCGTCGTCGACGATCGCAACCCGTTTACCGCGGAGCCCGGCCCGGAGCGCGAGTGGTATCCCGTAGTCGACCGGGAACAGCCCGGCTCGTTGACGAACGACCCGCTCCGCGAAGACGAACTCCACCCCGAGCTCCAGGGCCATCAACTCGGCGAGGAACGCCCCGCCACTGAGCGGGCCGCACACGGTGTCGACCCCATGGCTGGCAACGCGCCCGGCGAGCTCGGCGACGTATGGCCGCAGCACTGCTGGTCGCGCAAACAGCTGATCAAGCTCCAGCCAGCGGTCGGTGTGATGACCTGACTCCAGCCGAAAGTGTCCGGTCCTGGATCCAACCAGCGTGAGAAGGTCGGGCAATGGCTCGGTCCGCGTAGATGGGAGCCTACGCCTGAACGAAGTAGGAGCGGCAGGCCAGGTCGATCAGATCCGGGTCAAGCCGCGACGGCCGCCCAAGGAAGTACGCGACCTCGTCGAGCTGGTTGAGGATGTCGCGGGGCTGGCAACCGCGGTAGGGTCGCTTGAAGGGCTTGTAATAGCGGTCCAGGACGTAGTTGTAGCCGGTCTCGTTGAAGACGATCTCGAACTCTTTGCACGCCCGCTCGAAGATCTGGCGAAATTCGACCGGTGTCGGGTCGGGCACATGGATCTTGTAGCGGACGCGCCGCAGGAACGCCTCGTCGACCAGCGAGCCGGGCTCGAGGTTGGTGCTGAAGACGACCATCGCCTCGAAGGGCGCGCCAACCGCCATTCCCGCGCCGGCCAGCGTCAGGTAATCGATGCGGCGCTCGAGGGCGACGATCAGGCGGTTCAAGAGAGCCCGGGGCGAGGAGTCCTGGCGGCCGAAGTCATCGAGCAGGAAGATGCCGCCATTGGCCTTGAGGTGGATCGGTGCCTCGTAGTAGCGCATCAACGGATCGAACGACGGCGACAGCTGCGCCGTCGTCAGCTCGCCGCCGGCCTTGACGAACGGCCGCTTGACACAGACCCACCGGCTGTCGAAGTTCATCGGCAGCTGCCGCTGCACCCGTTGATGATGGAGCGGATCGTAGAGCCGCATCACCTGGCCCTCGATGTCGATCGCATAGGGGATGTAGATCGGCTCGCCCAGCAGCTCGGCGCAGGCCTCGGCAATCGTCGTCTTGCCATTTCCCGGCGCCCCGTACAGAAAGAGGGGCGCGCGGGCGTTGACGGGTGGCCCGAGCTGCACCAGCAGGTCGGGGCTCAACGTCAGGTGCTGGAGGGCGCGGGTCAACCAGGCCGCCGTGACGTCTGCCTGGCTCACCTGGGCGCGCACCGACTCCTCGTACTGCGCAAACGGCACCGGCGCCGGACCGATGTAGTGGTCGCGGGCCAGGACGTCGCGAGCCCGCAGGCGACCGGGATCGCTGACCAGGTAACCGAGCGACTCCCCGAAGTCGTGGCTCATTGCCGGACCCGCCATCCGGCCGATGGTCTGGACCCAGCCCTGTTCGACCAGGCTCTGGATGGCCGGGGTCACGGTCTGGTAGGGCAGGCAGGTCGCCGCCGCCCAGTCCTTGGCCGACAGGGGTGACTTGAAGTAGATGTGCTTCAGGAGGAGGTCGGCCAGGCGCGCCACTGGCAGTCCAGAATCCTCGATCCGGGCCGGCGCGATAGGCACGAACTCCGGGCTGGTCGCTTGCGGCGGCGGCTGAATGGCCATAGGCAGGAGATCCGCCGAGGCGGCTCTCCAGAGCAACCTGCCGTCGACGGAGTTTCTTGCTAGCCCGAACTCAGGCTTCGAGCGCGTGGCGCTCCCCGAAATAGCGTTCGACGCTCAGGCCGTGGCGCTCCAGCTCGGCCCGGGCCAGCGGCTCGAACCGGTGGAGGTACCAGTCCTCGGCGGGGTTTCTCGAGTACTCGAGCAGGCGGTTGTAGGGCATGGTGTAAATGGCACGGCCGGCCAGGATTTCCAGCATCTGAGGCTCGAGTCCCGGACGCGCGAGCGCCCGGCGGAGCGTGACGTGCACGCCGCGCATGTCATAGATCAGCCGCACCCGGCGCGGCACATAGATCCACAGGCCAAAGAACAGCGGGATGGCGGCCACCATGATCCCGAGGATCAGCGCCAGCAGGTGGACGCCGTGGGAGCCCGCCTGGCCGGCGGAGATCAGCGAGTCGCCGGAGTGGATCTTGAGCGCCGCCGCGGTTTTGTGCAGAAAGTCGGACAGGTAGGGAACGCCGTTTGGAATTCCCTGGTCGAACGACTGGATCCAGCTGTCGAAGGTCTTGCCGGCGTTGATCACCCCCTGGGCGAGCGCGTCGAGCTGGAGGACGAGGTTGTTCACCCAGAGCCCAGCCTTCACGCAGAGGTAGATCCAGGCGAGAATCAGCAGGTCGGCAAGCATCCAGGCGAAGCGGCGACCGTATAGGTCGGGGTACAGGCGCATGGTTCACCCCTTGAGGTATGGAACTAGAACGGCAAATTAGGGCTAGCCTAGCGCGGTTCGACTAGAGGGTTTCGAGGTACTCGATAACCTGCCGAGTCAGTTGGGTCGGCGTGGAGGCACCGGAGGTGACGCCAACGCGTTGCTTTCCCTGCAGCCACTCCGGCTTGATGTCCTTCGCCGTATCCACCAGGTACGCGGGCTTATGCGCCAGCTCCTTGACCACCTGCACCAGCCGCTTGGAGTTCGAGCTGCGCTCGCTGCCCACGACGATCACGACGTCGCAGTCCTTGGCCGCCTCGACGGCTGCCTCCTGGCGGTCCTGCGTCGCGCGACAGATCTCGTTGTAGGCCTCCGCCTGCGGGTACTTCTCGCGTACCCGCTTGATCATGGCAGCTGTGTCCCAGATGCTCAACGTGGTCTGGCAGGTGACCGCGATCTTGTCGTTCTTGATGTCGAGCGCATCGACGTCCTCCGGGTCCTGCACCAGGTGGACTTTCCCCGGTGCTTCGCCGATGACGCCCTCCGGCTCCGGATGTCCCCGGCGGCCGATGTACACGACGTCGTAGCCGCGCTCGGCCAGGTCTTTCACGAGATCGTGAGTGACGACGACGTCGGAGCAGGTGGCGTCGACCAGGTTCAGGCCGCGCGCGGCCGCCTTGTCCTTGACCGCCGGCGAGACGCCGTGCGCGGTGAAGATCACGGTTCCGCCGTCGATCTGGTCCAGGCCGTCGAGCCGGTTGTCGCTGTCGACCAGCTCGATACCGCTTTCCTGCAGCTCGTCGGTGACATGGGTGTTGTGGACGAGGTAGCCGAGCATCCGGATCTTCTCGCCCGGATGCGCCTTCGCGGTCTGCTTGGCGGCGCGGATCGCTTCGACGACGCCGTGGCAATAGCCGCGCGGCGTGATCTTCAGCACGTCCATCGATTCGAGTCTACCCGCGGGTCGGACGCACCAAGCTCTCGATCTGTGACGAGCGCGTGACGCGGCGGGTGGGTCAGGTTTGCCGGATCGGCCTGGGCACCGGCGGGGGCCGCTCGGGGGTCGGCGGCGGAGGTGGCGGTTTCGTCCCGGGGACGGGCTCAGGTGCCGGCGGGGGTTCCCTAACCAATATTGATCGGGCCGCTCGACACGTTGAGGATCTTGAGAAACGCCAGGATGCTGACCGCGGCCAACACCATGATGAAACCGCCCACGACATATGACGCGATCCGATGCCGGGTGAAGACGGCAAGCCCCACCAGGAGAAGGATGATTGCGACCAGGATGTTCGAGAAGTTCACGACGGCTTTCATTGCATCGCCTCCTTTATTGCTGAGCTTCACGCCTCGGACAGTGCGCGGTCAAGGTCTGAGATCAGATCGGCGACGTCCTCGATACCCACGGAGATCCGGACCAGCCCGTCCGCGACCCCGTGTGCTCGGCGCGTTTCAGCCGGGATCGAGGCGTGCGTCATGGCCGCCGGCAGCTCGATCAACGACTCGACGCCGCCCAGGCTCTCGGCCAGCGTGAACAGCTTAGTCCGCTCGACGACGCGGCGGGCAGGCTCCAGTCCGCCTTTGACCTCGAAGGAGATCATGCCGCCGAAGCCCGACATCTGGCGCTGCGCCAGCTCCCGTTGCGGATTGTTTGTCAGGCCCGGATAGAAGACCCGCGCCACCTTCGGATGGTCGTGCAAGAAAGCCGCCACCAGCCGCGCGTTCCGATCGTGCTCGCGCATCCGGACGGCGAGCGTCTTGAGGCCCCGCAGCACGAGCCAGGCATCCATCGGTCCGGGGACACCCCCGACGGCGTTTTGCAGGAAGGCGAGGCGCTCGAACAGATCTTCCCGGTCCACGACGAGCGCCCCGCCAATCACGTCGCTGTGCCCCCCGAGGTACTTGGTGGCGCTGTGCGTCACGATGTCCGCGCCCAGCGAGAGTGGACGCTGGAAGTAGGGGCTCATGAAGGTGTTGTCGACAACGACCAGGGCCTGCTGCGCGTGCGCCAACTTGCTGATGGCCGCGATGTCGACCAGCTTGAGGAGCGGGTTAGTCGGCGATTCGATCCATACGAGCCGGGTGCGGTCCGTGATGGCCGCTTCGACCGCCTTCGGATCGGAGCCATCGACGAAGGAGAAGCTCAGCCCCATCGGCTCCAGGACACGACGAAAGATTCGGTAGGTGCCGCCGTAGAGGTCGTCCATCGCGATCGTGTGATCACCCGGCTTGAGCAACTGCATGACCGTGGACTCGGCGGCCATGCCCGAGGCAAACGCCAGGCCGTGCCGGCCGCCCTCGAGAGCCGCGATGCATTGTTCGAGCGCGGCGCGGGTCGGGTTCCCGGTCCGTGCGTACTCGTAGCCGCGATGTTTGCCGACGGCGTCCTGGGCGAAGGTCGAGGTCTGGTAGATCGGCACCACGACGGCGCCCGTGGTCGGGTCCGGTTTCTGACCGGCATGGATCGCCCGGGTCGAGAACCCCGGCGTGCCTTCGGCGCTCATCGGGAGGCGCGCGTGTGCGCCATGAACTCGAGCAGATCGAGACGGGTGATGATTCCAACCGGCCGCTCCGCGTCCATCACGACCAGCGCGGTCGCGCCGGCGAGCAGCGTACTGAACGCCTCGTCAACGTGCGCCCCGGCGGCAATCGTCGGAAATGGTCCGTCCATGGCGGCGCCCACGGTGGTGTCGATCAGGCCGGGATCTCGGTAGACGCGGTCGAGCAGTGTGCGTTCCTGGATACTGCCCACCAGCCGCTGGCCCGACCCAGTGCCGTCCTCCGTGACCGGCATCTGCGAGATCCCGTGCTCCTGGAGGAGGTCGATGGCGCGGCCCACCTTCTCTTTCGACGACACCGTGATCAATTCAGGCATCTCGCGTTCCCGAGCCACCACGTCGTGTACCAGCTGGCGCGGAAAGCGCTCGAAGAAGCCGTTTTGCCGCATCCACTCGTCGTTGTAGATCTTGCTCAGGTTGTTGCGGCCGGTGTCCGGCAGGATGACGACCATCAAGGTCTTCTCGTCGAGGCCGCGCGCCACGTCCATCGCCGCCTTCATCGCGGTGCCGGACGAACCACCGACCAGGATCCCCTCCTCGCGGGTGATCCGGCGCGCAGTCAGGAAGGAATCACGGTCGTTGACCTGGACGATGCGGTCGATCAACTTGAGGTCGATGGTGCCGGGAATGAAGTCCTCGCCGATTCCCTCCACCTTGTAGGGCTTGCTGGTGTCGCCCGAGTACAGCGAGCCTTCGGGGTCGGCGCCGACGATCATCACCGAGGGCTTCTTCTCTTTCAGATAGCGGGCGATGCCGGTCATGGTCCCACCGGTTCCCAGCCCTCCGACCACGACGTCAACCTTTCCGTCGGTCTGCTCCCATATTTCCGGGCCGGTCGTCTCGTAGTGAGCGCGCGGGTTCGCCTGGTTGAAGTACTGGTTCGGCTGAAAAGCGCCGGGGATTTCGCGGCTGAGCCGCTCGGCGACCGAGTAGTAGCTTTCCGGCGAGTCGCGCGGCACTGCGGTCGGGCAGACCACCACTTCCGCACCGTAGGCTCGCAGCAGCGCGATCTTCTCGGGCGACTGCTTGTCGGCCATCACGAAGATCATGCGATAGCCGCGGATCGCGGCCGCGATTGCCAGCGCGTGGCCGGTGTTGCCGGAAGTCGGCTCGACGATCGTGCCTCCCGGCTTCAGCAGGCCGCGTCGTTCGGCATCGTCGATCATCCGAAGCCCGATCCGGTCCTTGACGCTTCCGCCGGGGTTGAGCGTCTCGACCTTGGCCAGGATGGTCGGGCGAAGCCCGGCGGTGATGCGCGTGAGCCGCACCAGCGGCGTGTGCCCGACGGCCTCCAGGATGCTGCCCAGGACCTGCACTGGGCCCCATTGTATGCGTAGAATCGGCCTCAGTTCAGACGAGGGAGGGAGCCTTGCCCGTTTCGGTGGCCAACTCACAGCTGGTCTATGACGCCATGAAGGGGGTGGGCGTCACGCTCGTCAGCGCCCTGCCGGAGACGTGGCTGGTGCACCTGGTTCGAATGGCCGACGACGACCCCGAGATGACGCTGGTTCGGCTCGCCAAGGAGGAGGAGGGGGTCGGCATTTCGGCCGGCGCGCATTTTGCTGGGGTCAAATCCGCGATGCTACTGCAGAACCACGGGTTCCTGCAGGCGATCAACGGCATCGTCGGAGTCTCGCTCCTTTACAAGATTCCGCTGCTGATGCTGATCACGGATCGCGGCAGCTTTGGCGAGAAAGACCCGTGGCAGACCGAGGGCGGCAAATACACCCGGCCCGTCCTCGACGCGCTGCACATCGCCCACGATGACCTGACGCGGCCCGAGGAGGTGCAGCCCAAGGTGGCGAAGGCGATGACGCTGGCGCACAGCTCGCTCTCGCCGGTGGCCCTGCTCCTCCAACGTGACCTTATGTGGGAAGAGCCCAAATGAAACGGATCGATTGTCTCAGGGCAATCTATCCCGAACTCGACGATTGCGCCGTGGTAACGATCATGGGGGCCGTGGCCGCCGAGCTGTACTCCCTCGGCCATCGCGCCAACTTCTTCTATCTCGAACACGCCATGGGTCTCGCGTCGTCGATTGGGCTCGGCATCGCCCTTTCCAAGCCCAGCCGCAAGGTCGTCGTGATCGATGGTGACGGCTCGGTCCTCATGAACCTGGGCGGGCTGACCACGATCGCCCGCTCGCGACCGAAGAACCTGGTGCACCTGATCTTCGACAACGAGACGCTGCTCTCCGTCGGAGGCGGGGCGCCCGGCGGCTACAAGTGGTTCACCACCGCCACCTCGACCGGTAGCGACCTTGCCGGGATCGCGAAGGCGGCCGGGTACCCGCGGTCGCAACTGGTCCGCGAGCTGGGTGACTTCGAGGAGGCGGCGCTCGACGCCATCAAGGGCGACGAGCTGAGCTGCATCGTCGCCAAGGTCGACGCCGAGATGCCGAAGAGCTTCTTGATCGACGTTCACATGCTGGAGAACCGTTTCGAATTTCCGCGCTGGCTGCAATCAAAGGGAGGAGTCAATTGAGTACGAGAGTCGACACGCTCGCGTCCTTCGTCGAGGGCCTCGTCTCCGGTTCGATCGACGTCGTCGACCTGACGCAGCCGCTTTCGGAGCGGACGCCGATGATCCAGCTGCCGCCGCCCTTCGCCAACACGCCGAACTGGACGACACACGAGATCAGCCGCTACGACGAGAAAGGTCCGGCCTGGTACTGGAATTGGTTCGAGGGCGGCGAGCACGCCGGAACGCACTTCGACGCTCCCATCCACTGGGTGACCGGGAAAGACAAGGACGATGTCTCGCAGGTGCCGGTCAAGCGGTTGATCGGAGCGGCCGTGGTGATCGACAAGTCGAAGGAGGCCCAGGCGAACCCCGACTATCTCCTGACCCTGAACGACATCCGGGCGTTCGAGCGGCAGCACGGCGCCTTGCCCAAGGGATCCTGGCTGCTCTACCGAACGGGGTGGGATGCGCGCGCCACCGACCAGAAGGCGTTCCTGAATGCAAACGAGACCGGACCGCATACGCCCGGCATCGACATCGAGCTGGCGAAGTGGCTCGCGAATGCGAGTCCTTTCGTCGGCGTTGGTGTCGAGACCGTCGGCACCGACGCCGGTGCGGCACACTCGTTCAACCCGCCGTTCCCCTGCCACCAGTTCCTGCTCGGCGCCAACAAGTACGGACTGACGCAGCTGGCCAACCTGGCGAAGCTGCCGCCCACCGGCGCCGTGTTGGTCGTGGCGCCGCTGAAACTGGTCAAAGGATCGGGGAGTCCCTGCCGAGCCCTGGCGCTGGTCCAAAAATAGGCGTACCGGCTGGCCTCGAACTCCGGCCGATCCGGCCTGAGGAGCAGCGCGCCTACAGCACCCTGCTCCGCCGCGCCTTTGGCTCAGCGCTCCCCAGCGACGAGGAGCTCGCCGTCTCGAGAGAGACGCTCGAGTTCGACCGGACGCTCGCGGTGTTCGATGGCCGGCAAGTCGTCGGCACGGCCGGGATCTTCTCCTACCAGATGGCGGTCCCGGGCGGCGGGTCGCTCGCGTGCGGCGGGGTCACGCGCGTCGGCGTGGCCGCCACCCACCGGCGCCGTGGGTTATTGACGGCGATGATGCGTCGACAGATGGATGACATGCGTCAACGCGGCGAGCCGCTCGCCGCGCTCTATGCCTCCGAGGCGCCGATCTACGGCCGCTTCGGCTACGGCCTCGCCACCTACATGGCGGAGATCGAGATCAAGCGCTCAAACTCCGCTTTCTTGAAACCATCGCCGGCCGGTGGCCGCGTGGTGATGGTCGACCTCCCCGCTGCCGTCGACGCCTTCACCCAGGTCTGGTCCCAGGTACAACCGACTCAGCCCGGCATGCTAACCCTCGACGCTCGCTGGTGGCGCTACGAACTGGCCGACCTCGAGATCAATCGGCAGGGCTTCAGCCCCAGCTATCGCGTGGTGTATGAGGCTGACGGTAAGGCGGCTGGATTTGCCGTCTACCGAATGAAATTGGAGTGGGACCAAGGGAGTCCCAACGGCACGCTGCGGTTGGATTCGTTGATCGCCGCCTCTGCTGACGCCTATGCGGCGCTGTGGCGCTACGTCCTCGAGGTGGACCTGATTGCCCGCGTAGCAGCAGAGATGCGACCGGTGGATGAGCCGCTGCGATTCCTGCTGGCCGACTCCCGTCAGCCGAAGACGCGCGTCGAGGATGGCATCTGGCTCCGGTTGGTCGACGTAGCGGCGGCGCTGGCCGGCCGGCGTTATGCGACGGAGGGGCGGCTCGTGCTTCGCGTTCGCGACGCGTTTTGTCCATGGAACGAGGGACACTACGAGCTCAACGGTGGGCCGACGAATGCGGCCTGCGAGCGCTGCAGCGACGACCCCGACCTGGAGCTCAGCGCCGCCGACCTGGCCGCCGTCTACCTCGGCGGCAACCGCTTCCGCACGCTCCACGAGGCGGGGCGAATTCAAGAACTCCGTCGTGGCGCCGTGGTGCGGGCCGATGTAATGTTTGCCACCGACCGCTCGCCCTGGTGTCCTAGCCATTATTGATCCCCTCTCCCGCTTGCGGGGGAGGGCAGGGTGGGGGTGGATAATCGCTGCGTGGACCGCCAGACCTGCCTGTCGTTCGACCGGCAGGACCCGCTCGCATCGTTGCGAGATGAGTTCACTCTCCCTGAGGGCGTCATCTACCTCGATGGCAACTCGCTCGGCGCCCTGCCGCGGCTGACGCTGCCCCGCCTCAACGAGGTGATCGGGCAAGAATGGGGCACCGGCCTGATCCGAAGCTGGAACGCGGCCCACTGGATGGAGGCGCCCGCCCGCATCGGCGACAAGATCGCGCGCTTGATCGGGGCCAAGCCGGGCGAAGTGATCGTCGCTGACAGCACCTCCGTGAACCTTTTCAAGATGCTCGCGGGTGCGCTGCGCGTCCAACCTGGACGGCATTTCATCCTGACGGAGGCATCGAACTTCCCAACCGACCTCTACATCGCGCACGGATTGGTCGACCTTCTCGGTGGCAACCACGTCGTTCGCGCCGTCCAACGTGCCGAGATCGAGTCGTCGCTCGACGGTAGCGTCGCGGTCCTCATGCTGACCCATGTCGACTACGCGACTGGCGAGATCCACGACATGCGACGGATCACCGCCGCCGCCCAGAAAGTCGGCGCGCTGATGCTGTGGGATCTCTCGCATAGCGCCGGCGCGGTGCCCATCGATCTAAATGCGGCACAGGTCGACCTTGCCGTGGGCTGCGGCTACAAGTACTTGAACGGCGGGCCAGGCGCGCCGGCCTACTTGTTCGTCGCCAAGGGACTTCAGGACGCGATGCAGTCGCCGCTCTCCGGCTGGATGGGCCACGCGACGCCGTTCGCGTTCGAGCCCGAATACCGCCCTGCCTCGGGAATAACCCGGCAGCTCGCCGGCTCCCCACCAATCCTTAGCATGCTGGCGCTGGAGGTCGCGAGCGACCTCTGGCTGCGCGTGGACCAGAACGAGGCGCGCCGCAAGTCGATGGCGCTCGGCGACCTGTTCATCCAGCAGGTGGAGGAAACCTGTCGCGACCTCGGCGTCGAGGTGGTGGGCCCGCGCGAAGCCACCCAGCGCGGATCGCAAGTCTCACTCCGCCACAAAGAGGGATACCGCGTGATGCGCGCACTCATCGATCGCGGCATCATCGGCGACTTCCGCACGCCCGACTTGATGCGGTTCGGTTTCGCGGCGCTCTACACCCGCTACGTCGATGTCTTCGATGCGGTGCGCGGACTGCGCGAGGTGCTGACCTCGCGCGCCTGGGATCGACCCGAGTACGCGACCCGCCTGGCTGTGACCTGATGACGAACAACAACCAGGGCGATCGGCTGCTCCGCGGCTACCTGAGCAGCCGCCTGCTACTGCTGGTGGCCGGTATCGTCACGCCGGTCGGCATCCTGTTGGTCAACGCCGCTGCCTTCGTGATGCGAAACCTCCAGCAATTTCGCATCGGCATCGCCGTCTGCGCGTTGATCAGCTCACTCGTCCTGAACGGCCTGACCGCCTCCTGGCTCCTTCGGCTTGCGGGCCGGCGGCAGATCGGGATCTACCAGCGGCACCAGGAGTGGGCTGGCGTGATCGCCACGACGGTCGTGGTTGCCACCTCGATCGGCGCCGCCATCTTCACCTACATCGGGATGGGCAACCCGAGCCACCTGCCGGACACCCTGTCGGTGCTGACGGCGCTGGCCGCCTTACTGGTCCCGATCGGGATCACCTACTTCAGCCGCATCTTCGTCAACAGCCGCTGATAGCTTTCAGCGGGCCAGCCGGCGAGCCAGGTCAAGAACTCGGTTGAAGTCGTCCGCTGCCAGGTGTCCGGCACGGGCAACGAGTTCCTGCAAGCCCGCTTCATTGGTTGATTCCGACCCTGACGGATCCAACCGGTAAACGCGGGCCAGCGGCTGTCGCGCAAGCGCCCGTCTCCGAGGGACTGCCCCAGGAGGCTGGGACCCGGACAGTCCACGCTCGAGCAGCAGCTCGGCCCGTTCGACAAGCTGTGATTGCCTCAGCCCGAGTGCTCGGGCAATGGGACGCATCGCTTCGGTGGACGCCCGCTTCTTGCCCTTTTCGATTTCCGACAGGTAGGGATACGAAAGACCAGACAGCCGGGCGAGCTCCTTTCGCTCGAGTCCCTGCTCGGTGCGGGTCACCTTGATCGCGCGGCCGAGAGCGCCATAGAAATCTTTGCCCCGGGGTGCCTGGGAAAGAGCCGCTGGTTCAGGCGATGCCATGAATACGATTCTGCCGTCTAGCACGCTACGCCGCAATCGTAGGAACTATGCTCACGGCATATATGTTATGCTGTCAGCCTCCAAAACACAACGATATGGGAGGTCTTCGCATGGCAGATCGCTCCTCCGATTTGGCGCCTCGTACCGCCGTCGACATCGTTCGTGATCGACTCGAACAGGGACCGCCCGGTGGCCTGCGCCCGGGGTTACCGCAAACGGCTGGACGGTTGACCTTGGTGCCCATCTTCTTCGACGGGCCTGGACTCGAGTATGTGACCTTTGCGGATGCGCAGGGAGCTGGTAGGGCAGAGATCACCGAAATCGATGGGCAAGGTGCCGTATCCATCCTGGAGGTCAGGACCAGCTCCGACCTCCCTGTCCTGATGATCGATGGCGAGATCTTGCTGGGCTTGAAGCAGAACCGTGTCTTGAACACGACCATCCTGGTTCCCGCCAAATCGACGCTCAAGATTCCCGTGTCCTGCGTCGAGGCAGGCCGCTGGCGTCGTGCGACCTCAAAGGCTAGCCGCGCCGACTATGGGCTCTCCCCGAAGATTCGCGCGATGCAGCGGCATTCGGTGACGCTTTCCGCTCGAGCCACCGGAAAGTTCGTGGCGGATCAGAGTGCGGTGTGGGCTGAGGTCGCCGGCAGCCTGGGAGATCTGGGCGTCGCGTCGGAGACCCTCGCATACTCGGATATCGAGAAGCAGCGCCGGTCGGAGATCGAGGATCGTCTGACCCAACTGCAGCCGGAGTCTGGACAGTCGGGGGTCCTCGCACTCATTGGCGGCGAGCCGGTCGCCTTCGACCTCTTCGATCGAGCGTCGACACTGGCCCGCATGTGGCAGGGGTTGATCGGGAGCTACATCGCCGAGTCGTTGGTCCCCAACACCAGCAATGAACCCATGGATCTGGATGCGGCCGTCGCGTGGATTCGTGGAGCGGGGGGAGGCGAGGGCACGCGGCATCGGGCGGTGGGTCTCGGTGAGTCGGTGTCGATTACCGGACCAACGCACGATACCGCCGCCCTCGTGGTCGATGGCGTTGCGGTACACATCGCCACCGGTCCTGCCCTCTTGCGAAGGGGACCTGACTAGAGCTGCGAGCGGACCTCCCAGAGCTCAGGAAAGAAGCGCTTGCCGAGGGTCGACTGGAGATAGCGCACGCCAGTCGATCCTCCGGTCCCCTGCTTGTCGCCGATCTGGCGCTCGACCATTTCGACGTGGCGTAGCCGCCAGAGCCGAAAGCCTTCATCGTGGTCGAGCAGGGCTTCGGCCAGTTCCAGCAAGTCGGCATGGCGGTCGCCCTGCCGATAGAGGTCGGTCACAGTCACGCCGCGGCGTTCCATCAGCGCGCTAAAGACATCGTGCAACGACGGTTCCTCAAGGCGCCGCTGCAACCGGGCGCGTGCATCCCCTTCCCCATCGAGTGCCTTGATATATCCGGCGTCTTTCAACCCTGAGAGGAACTCGATCTCGCGAAACTGGGCGGATTGGAAACCGCTCGCCGGCGCCAGCTCCGAACGGAAGGTAAGAAAATCCTGTGGCGCCATCGTCTCCAGGACCGCGACCTGTTCCACCAGCAGGTCCTCGATCACTTTCACCCGGGTAAGGGCATGCCGTGCGGCGCGGAGATCCTCCGCCTCAATCGAGCTGCGCACGCTTTCCAGCTCGTCGATCAGCACCTTGAACCAGAGCTCGTAGACCTGGTGCACGACGATGAAGAGCAGTTCGTCGTGCGCTGTGGTGAGTCGGTGCTGCAGATCGAGCAGCTGCGGGATGTGAAGGTAGGAGTCGTAGCTGAGGCGACGCCCAGACGCGTCCTGGAAGCCCATCCCGCCCAGGCGGTATGGCGCACCCTCCTCCTTCGGTTTTCCGGCCGTGGCCAAGTCGGCTTCAGCTTATTCCAAAAAAGTGTTACAACGAGGGCGAATAAAGGAGGGGATGCGTGAAGGAATCACCGTACTGGAATCCCCGGCACGAGACCATGCCCCGAGACCAGATCGAGGCGCTCCAGGTCCGCAAGCTCAAAAACCTGGTCGCGTGGGCCGAGGCGAAGGTTCCCTGGCAGACGGCCCGGCTGAAGGCCGCGGACGTCACCGCCGACTCCATCAAGAGTCTCAAAGACCTGCGCCGAATCCCCATGATGACGCGCGACGAGTGGATGCAGGCCCAGCTGGACAAGCCCCCGTATGGTCCGCTGCTGGCCGCTCCCGAGGAAGTGGCGGTGCGCTATCACCTGACCTCGGGCACCACGGGCCGAATCCCCTTGCAGGTCCTCGACAGCATGAAGGACTGGGAGTGGATCGCCGAGATGTGGTGCTACGGGTTCTGGGGCTTTGGGGTGCGGCCGGCCGACACCGTCTTCTTCGCCTTCAGCTACGGCACCTTCGTCGGCTTCTGGGGCGCGCACTACGCGAGCGAGAAAATCGGTTGCCTCGTCCTCCCGGGCGGCAACATGACGACCGAGGCGCGTGTCAAGCAGATTCTCAGCATGAAGGCGACCGTGGTCTGCTCGACTCCAACCTACGCGCTACGGATGGCGCAAGAGGCGAAGACGATGGGCGTCGATCTGGCCGGCAGCTCGGTCAAGCGGCTGATCCTTTCCGGCGAACCGGCTGGATCGATTCCTGCGACCAAGCACTTGATCGAGGAGGAATGGGGTGCCAAAGCTGCCGATACCGCCGGCATGACGGAGGTCGGGACCATCATGATCTTCGAGTGCGAGAAGCAACCGGGTGGCACCCACATCATTGAGGACCACTACATCGAAGAGGTCGTCGACCCCGAGACGGGCGAGCCCGTCGGCTATGGCGAGTTGGGTGAGCGACTCATCACGTCATTTGGCCGCGGCTTCATTCCAGTGCTGCGCTACCGCACACGTGACCTGGTGGTCCGGGTGCCGGCTAGCGGCTGCACCTGTGGCCGCACCTTCGACCTCTATGAGGGTGGCATTCGCGGCCGCGTGGACGATATGAAGTTAGTGCGCGGCACCAACGTATATCCGCGCGCGGTCGAGGCGATCGTCCGCGAATACAAGGAGATCGACGAGTTCCGGATCCACCTCTACACGGCCGACGGGCGGCAGGACGAGATCGAGGTGCTGGTCGAGATCCCGCCGCGCGAGGGCGTCGACCCCGGCCGGATTCTGACCGCGCTGGCAAAGTCACTTTCGCAAGCCCACGAAGGCCTGCGCATTGGCGTCAAGCAAGCCGAGAACGGGAGCTTGCCCCGGTTCGAGCTCAAAGCGAAACGTTTGCAGGATGATCGAACGGTCATCGGGACGGCTGGGGAGCGGAGGATGCGAGCATGAAGAACGCCATGGGCGTCGAGCTCAGCGAGAACGAGCGGACGCTGGTTGAGAGCTATCAAGGCCTCGTCAGGTTGCTGAGGGGCGGCAAGGACCTGGCACCGTTTGAACGGCGCAACGCGATGAAGGCCGTCGCGGCACTCTGGCAGGTCGTCAACGGCCTCGACCTCGACCCGGGCAACCTGTACGAGATCGGCATCTGATCCCGCGTTAGCGGCGTGACGCCATGCTGATTCGCGGTGGAACGCTAGTGACCGCCGATGCCGAGCGGAAGGCGGACGTTCTCGTCCGCGACGGGAAGGTCGCCGAAGTCGGCGAAGGCGTTGCCGGCGGCGAGGACGTCATCGACGCGACCGGCATGCTGGTCCTGCCGGGCGTGGTCGATCCGCACACGCATTTGCTGCTCGACACCGGCACGGCGCGAACAGCAGATGACTTCGAGAGTGGTTCAGCCTCGGCGGCGGCCGGCGGCGTCACGACCTACCTCGACTTCGCCCCGCAGCTGCCCGGCCAGACATTCGGGCAGGCGCTCCGCGCGCGGCTCGAGCTGATCGAAGGCCGCTCCCATGTCGACTACGGCATCCACCTCAACATCACCCAGCTTGCCGACGGCTGGGAGCGCGACCTCGAGGCACTGGTCAACGCTGGCGTGACGAGCGCCAAGGTATACACGACCTATCGCGACACGATCTTTTACGCGGACGATTGGACCTGGTATCGGTTGATGGAGCGCTCGGGGGAGGCTGGCCTGCTAGTCCAGGTGCATGCCGAAAACGACGCCATCGTGACGGGAAAAACGCAGGAGCTGCTGCGACAGGGGAAGTCGGGGCTCGCCTACCACGGCATCGCGAGGCCCGCCGTGGCCGAAGTCGAGGCTGTCAGCCGCGGCCTGGTGTTCAGCGAACAGACCGGTAGCCCGATCTATTTCGTTCACCTGTCATCGCCGGGCTCGGTCGACCTGATCACCGCGGCTCGCGACCAGGGCGTCCAGGCGATCGCCGAGACCTGCCCGCATTACCTGGTTCTGGACGACTCGGTCTATGCAGGCCCTGATGCGGCACGCTACCTCATGACACCGCCGCTGCGTGACCGACGCAGCCAGGCACGGCTGTGGACACAGTTGATGCATCAGCAGATCCACAGCCTGGGCAGCGACCATTGCGGCTTTTCCCTCGCGCAGCGAGAGGGCGTGGATGACTTCAGCCAGGTCAGCCCCGGCATCCCCGGCGTCGAGACGTCGCTGCTCCTCCTCTATACCTTCGGCGTCGTCGAGCGGCACATGTCGCTGCGGCACCTGGTCTGGCTCCTCTGTGCCAATCCTGCGAAAATCTTCGGACTCTGGCCACGCAAGGGCGACATTCGGCCGGGCTCTGACGCCGACCTCGTCCTTTTCGATCCACGGCCCTCGCGCTCGCTCTCCGCTGCAGAGCTGCATAGCCGAGCCGGATTTTCGCCCTATGCAGGTCTGAAGGTCACCGGCAAAGTGCACACCACCATCTGCCGGGGCCAGGTGATCTACCGCGATGGTGCCGTCCTCGGCGCGCCGGGCTTCGGCGACTTTTTGAAATGCGCGCCATTCGACCCCGAGGCGGTGCCGCTCTGAGCGATATCAACGGCGAGCGCCTGCTGTCCGACCTGCGCGCGTTGGCGACGATCGGCGGACAAGCCGACGGCGGCGTCGACCGGCTCGCCTGGTCCGAGGCCGACCTGTCCGCGCGGCGCTGGTTTGCGGATCGGATCCGGGAGGCGGGGCTCGAGCCGCGTGTCGATGCCGCCCTGAATGTGTTTGGTCACGTACCCGGCAGCGCTGGTCCCAGGCTGCTGACCGGTTCGCACCTCGACAGCGTCCCCAATGGCGGACGCCTCGACGGAGCCTATGGTGCCGTCGCAGGCCTCGAAGTGCTGCGCTCGATGGTCGAATCAGGTGATCCTCTCGCGGCGCGTGCCGAGGTCGTCGGCTTCGCCGACGAGGAAGGCGTTCGCTTCGCCATCGGATTGATCGGCAGCCTGGCGCTCACCGGGGCGCTCGATCTGGAGCAACTCCGCGAAGGCCGCGACTGGCAGGGCGTCCCGATCCAGCAGGTGATCGCGTCAGCCGGACGCGAGGTCGATCGCATGCTCGACGCCCAGCAGCACCTGCCGTCGATCGCCGCCTTCCTCGAGTTGCACATCGAGCAAGGGCCGCGGATGGAGGCCGACGGCCTCGACCTGGCGGTGGTGACCGGGATCGTTGGTGTCTACCGGGAGCAGGTGCGCGTGATCGGACGACAAAACCACGCGGGGACGACGCCCTTCCGGCTTCGCCATGACGCCGGCCGGGCAGCCGCCCGGGCAGCCGCGGGGCTGCGCGAGCTCATCGAGAGCGTCGACTCGGAGGCGGTGGCCAACATCGGCGTCATGCGGTTCGATCCGGGCGGCGTAAACGTCATTCCCGGGCGTGCCGCCTTCACGCTCGAGGTGCGTCACCTCGAAGAGGCGGTCGTGCGTCGAATCGTCGAGACCTTCAACACGAATCTGGGTACCATCTGCGCCGAGGAAGGGTGCCGGGCGGAGACCGAGCAGCTCTCCTGGGTGCCACCCGCGCGCATGGATCGCGAGCAGATGGAGCTGCTCGAGGCGGCATGCCGGGAGCTTGGTCGTAAGCCGGCCAGGTTGTCGAGCGGCGCCGGCCACGATGCCGCCGTCCTCGCGCGTCACGTCCCGACCGGCATGTTGTTCGTGCCGAGCATCGGCGGCGTGAGCCACTCACCGCAGGAGGCCACCTCGGATGAGCATCTGGTTCTCGGCGCGCGGGCGCTGCTCCGAGGCGTGCGGGCAGCAGCGGCGCGGATAAAGTAGTCGCACCGTCATGGAAGTCCTATTGCCGCACTCGCTCGACGAAGCCCTTGCGATGAAGGGCGAGCGCCCGGAAGCGACGCCGATCGCGGGCGGCACAGACCTGATGGTCGACCTGAACTTCGGCCGCCGGCGCCCGGTCGCCATGATCGACTTGACCCGGGTGGCCGAGCTCGCTTCGTGGCGAGAGGAAAACGGCCATGTCTTCCTCGGCTCCGGACTCACCTACGCCACCATCGTCAGAGAAATGTCGGCCTTCAAGCCGCTGGTGCAGGCCTCGCGTTCGGTGGGCTCGCCGCAAATCCGGAATCGCGGCACGGTCGGGGGAAATCTGGGGACGGCGTCCCCCGCCGGCGACGCGTTGCCGGTGCTGGCGGCGTACGACGCCGACGTCGTCCTGCGCAGCCGCGCGCGCGGCGAGCGTTCGATGCCGTGGCACGCCTTCCTGACCGGCCCCAAGAAGACGGCCCTGGCCGCGGACGAGCTCATCCTCGGCGTGCGCTGGACCCGGCGGCGCGGTCCGGGGAGCTTTTCGAAAATCGGGACGCGCAACGCGATGGTGATCGCGGTCGCCGGTCTGTGCCTGGTGATCGATGAGGAGAACGGCCGGGTCAAGGTGGCGCTTGGCTCGGTCGGCCCGACCATCCTCCGCGCTACGGAGGCTGAGCAGCAGATCGCCGCCGCCATGACGTCATCCGGCGCCTGGCAGGACCTATCGATCACGATCCCCGACCAGGTGGTCGATGAATTTGGCGAGCTGGTTGCGGCTGCCGCAAAGCCACTCGACGACGTGCGGGGGACGGCCGCCTACCGCCGGCATGGATGCCGCGTGCTAGCTCGGCGAGCACTCACCTGGGCGCTCAACGAGCGGAGGCTGCCGGCATGGTTGTAAGGGTGAAGGTCAATGACGACTGGAGGGAGGCCGAGGCATGGCCGGGAGCGAGCCTGCTGACCTTCCTGCGCGATCGCCTCGGACTCTACGGCTCGAAGAATGCTTGCGAGCAGGGCGAGTGTGGGTCGTGCTCGGTCTGGCTCGATGGCACCCTGGTTTGCAGCTGCCTGGTGCTGGCGGCGCAGGCGCACGAGCGCGAGGTCCGCACGGTCGAAGGCCTGATGGCCGATGAGCGCCTCCATCCAATCCAGGAGGCCTTCGTCGAAGCGGGCGCGGTGCAGTGCGGATTCTGCACCCCCGGGTTCGTCGTGGCCGTGGCCGACCTGCTGCAGAAAGACCCGACGCCGAGCCCGGCCACGGTGCGAGAGGCGCTCAGCGGCAATCTTTGCCGCTGCACCGGCTACCAGAAGATCCTCGACGCCGTCAGCCTGGCGGCATCACGGATGGGAGACGGCAAATGATCCTGATCGAAGGCTGCCGCGTCGTGGTCACGATGGACGACGCCGGCAGCGAGCTCGAGAACGGATCGATCCTGATCGACAGTGGCGTCGTCACCTGGGTCGGCCAGGGACGCCCTCCGGTGCGCGAGCAGCCCGATGTCATCGACGGCCGGGGGCTGGTTGCGGTCCCGGGGCTGATCAATACCCATCACCACCTCTACCAGACCCTCACTCGCGTCCGCGCGCAAGAGGGCGGACTCTTCGATTGGCTTCGTGAGCTCTATCCCGTCTGGGCGACGATCGATGCCGATTGGGAGCGGACCGCCGCCGAGGTCGGCCTCGCCGAGCTCGCCCTCAGCGGCTGTTCGACGACCACCGACCATCACTACGTCTTTCCCTCTGGTGTCGCCGGCCTGCTGGAAACGGAAATCGAGGTTGCCGCCCAGCTTGGCCTGCGCTTTCACCCCTGCCGCGGCTCGATGGACCTCGGCGAGTCCAGCGGGGGACTGCCGCCGGACCGCGTGGTCGAGGACATCGACACCATCCTCGCGGCGACCGACGATGCGATTCAGCGATTCCACAACCCTGCGCCCGGATCGATGCTGCGGATCGCGGTTGGCCCTTGTTCACCGTTCTCGGTCTCGCAGCGGTTGATGCGCGACTCGGCGGCGCTCGCCCGTCGGCGCAACGTTCGGCTCCACACGCATATCGCCGAGACGCTCGACGAGGAGAGCTTCTGCAAGTCGACCTTCAATCGCCGGCCCCTCGAGCTGCTCGAAGACCTCGGTTTCCTCGGCCCGGACGTCTGGTTGGCGCATTGCGTGCACATCGATGACGCCGACATCAAGCGGATGGCGGCCACGAAGACGGGCGTTGCCTGGTGCCCAACGTCGAACATGCGGCTGGGCTCCGGCTTTGCGCCCGCTCGCGAGATGATCGACGCTGGAGTCCAGGTCGGTCTCGCGGTCGATGGATCGGCCTCTAACGACAGCGGCAACCTGCTGGCGGAGGCACGCCAGGCGATGCTCACCACCAGGGCGCGCAGGGGCCCCGCGTCGATGAGCGCCCGTCAGGCATTGCGAGTCGCCACCCGCGGCGGAGCAGCGTGCCTCGGTCGGGACGACGTCGGTTCGCTCGAGGTCGGCAAGCGCGCCGACATCGCCCTCTTCGCGACCGACGGCCTGGCCTTTCGCGGCGCGGAATCCGATCCGGTGGCCGCGCTCGTCTTTTGCAATCCGGGGCCAGTGCAACATCTATTGGTTGAGGGGAAACCTGTCGTCCACGACGGCCACCTGGTCAACCTCAGCGAAGCCACCATGATCTGGGCATGAGTGTCAACATCCGCCGGCAGGGCGGCGTGGGCGAGTCGGTAAAGCGAATTGACGGCATCCCCAAGGTGAAGGGCGAGTTCGAGTACGCCAGCGACCTCCACCGCGACGGGATGTTGTTTGGCGCAACGCTGCGCAGCCCACACCCACACGCGCAGATCATCTCGATCGATACGTCGGCCGCTGCCGCGGCCGCCGGCGTCGCCGCCGTGCTCACCCATGCCGATGTCCCAGGCAAGCCGACCTTCGGGCTCGACGTGCAGGACCAACCGGTGCTGGCGAGGGATGTCGTCCGTTACGCCGGCGAGGCGGTGGCCGTCGTCTGCGCGGAGGACCCGGAGCTTGCGCGCACCGCGCTGGAAAAGATCGCGGTCAAATACAAGATTCTGACGCCCGTGACCGACATGGAGCAGGCGCTCGAGAAAAGCGCGGCCCCCGTTCATCCGCAGGGCAACATCGTGCGCGCGCTGACCATCATTCACGGCGATCCCAATGCGCGCGCGGACGTCTGGGTGGAAGGGATGTACGAGACTGGCATGCAGGACCAGGCACCACTCGGCCCGGAAGCGGGACTCGCCGTGCCGGCAGCCGATGGCGGCGTTGACCTGTTCATCGCGACCCAGTGGCTCCATGCCGATCTCGAGCAGCTCGCCCCCTGCGTCGACCTCCCTCCGGAGAAAGTGCGCCTTCACCTCTCGGGCGTGGGCGGCGCGTTCGGCGCCCGCGAGGATGTCAGCATGCAGATTCACGCTTGCATGCTCGCGTTGCGCACCCGGCGACCGGTGAAGATGAGCTACGGCCGGCAAGAGTCGTTCTTCGGCCATGTCCACCGGCACCCGTCGCGGATCTGGATGCGCCACGGCGCGAGCCGCGACGGCAAGCTCGTCAACGTTCAGGCTCGATTGCTGGTCGACGGTGGCGCCTACACGTCGACCTCACCAGCGGTCATCGGCAACGCCACGACGTTTGCCGCCGGCCCTTACGAGGTCCCCAACGCGCGGCTGGTCGGGACCGCGGTGTTCACCAACAACCCGCCCTGCGGGGCGATGCGCGGCTTTGGCGCCGTGCAGGCCTGTTTTGCCTATGAGGCGCAGATGGACAAGCTGGCCGCAGCGCTCAACATCGATCCGATCGAGCTCCGTCTGAAAAATGCGTTGCACTCGGGCTCCGTGCTGCCGACTGGCCAACCGATCGCTGGCGTCGCTCCGGTGCGCGAGTGCCTGCAGCGCCTGCGGGACCTTCCGCTTCCGCCCGAAGAGTCGGCGCTCGACCGTGATCCGATGCTGCTCCCGGGCGGCGCCGGCAATGTGGGCCATGGCGAGGCGCTCAAGCGCGGCGTCGGCGTCGCCGTTGGCTACAAGAACCTCGGATATAGCGAAGGCTTCGACGACTCCTCCGAGGCGTGGGTCCGGGTCTCGGTCGACAACGAGGGGCCTCTCGCCGAAGTGAAGACCGCCGCGGTCGAAGTCGGCCAGGGACTCGATACGATCATCACGCAAATTGTTCGCAGCGAGCTCGGCGTCGATCGGGTCACCCTGCGCCAACCGGATACGGCGACCGGTTCCGCCGGCTCCAGTTCCGCCTCACGCCAAACCATGATGACCGGCGGCGCGGTGCAGCTCGCCTGCCAGGCGGTGCGCGCCGAGATCGACCGGCAGGGTGGACTTGCAGACTTACGACGACCGGTGGAAGCCAGCCGCGTGTTTCATCACCGTTCGACGGGCAAGCTCGATGCCAATGGGCAGGGCGATCCGCACGTGACCTTCGCCTTCGGGGCCGCGCGCGCCGTTGTCGAGGTCGACGTGGACCTCGGCCTGGTCCGCGTCGTGCAGCTGGCGGTGGCACAGGATGTGGGTCGTGCCCTCAACCCCCAGAGTGTGCTGGGGCAAATCGAAGGCGGCAGCGCCCAGGGCCTCGGCCTCGCACTGATGGAGGAAATCGCGCTGGTCGAGGGCCAGGTGAAGAATGCGTCCTTTACCGACTACCTGATCCCAACCATCCTCGACATGCCGCCCGTGATCTCCGAAATGATCGAGGAACCGGAGCCCGGCCTACCCTACGGCGCGAAGGGCGTGGGTGAACCATCGACCGTGGTGGTGCCGGCCGCCGTGGTCGCGGCCCTGCGTCATGCGACTGGCCGGGAGTTGCGCCGCGCACCCGTGAAGCCCGATGACCTGGTGGGATTGTGAGCGAACTGGCCACCGTGTCGACCCACGTCCTCGATGTCGCCACCGGAAAGCCGGCGATCGGTGTCCGCGTCACGCTCGGTACCCGCACCCTGACCACCGACGCCCAGGGACGGATCGCCGACCTCAGTGGTGGCGGCATCAATCCAGGGTCGTACCGGCTGCTGGTCGAGGTCGGGGCCTACTTCGGTGGTACCCCGCACCTTTTCGAGACCATCGCCCTCGAGCTGCAGCTGAGCGAGGGCCGCCATTACCACGTGCCGCTCCTGATCGCACCCTATTCCTGCACGACCTACCGAGGAACGTGATGACCACCCTCGAGGAGGCGCTCGAGGGCTCCACCCCGCTGGCTCAGAAGGTCAGGGCTGCCGGGCCGTATCGAACCGCAGCCCAACTCACCGCGCAGATGCGTGCCATGCTGCCCACGCTGACCGACGAGGAAAAGGTGGCGACCCTCAACGCCCATCCCCGCATCGGCGACGACCCACAACGCCTGTCCACTCGCTCCCTCAAGGAACAGGGGGCGGGTCAGCACCCGGAACTCGCTCGACTCAATGACGAGTACGAGCGTCGCTTCGGCTTCCGCTTCGTGGTCTTCGTCAATCGCCGGCCCAAAGCCGACCTCGTCAAGGTCCTGCAGGCAAGGCTGCGTCGTTCGCGTGAAGAGGAATTACAGGAAGGGCTGCGTGCCATCGTGGCGATCGCCGAGGAGCGGCTCCGCTCGTGAACGCCGACATCCACTACGGCAAGCACAACGTCTCCTTCTACCGTACTCGTCCAGGCCGCGGCCTGCTCGGCGGCCGGGTCAGCATCGATGTCTTCGGCGACAACTTCATGCCGGCCTACACCGAGGGCGACAACCGCGACGTGGTGGCCACCGACACCATGAAGAACTTCGTCTATGCGATGGCCCTCGAGTACCCGGGCGCGAGTCACGAAGGCTTCGCGGCATTCCTGGGCCGCCGGTTGCTCGAAACCTATCCGCAGATGAAGGCGCTGCGCATTTTCGTGCGCGAAGTCCCATTTACTGTGCACAGCGACAAACTGCTGAGCCCGCTCGACGATGACTACGGAACAGTGGAGCTGGAGCTCGGCCGCGAAGGGCTGCGCTCGCTCCGCTGCGGTCGTCGTAATCTGCGGCTGATCAAGCTCACCGGCAGCGCCTTTCGGGACTTCGCCCGCGATGCCTACACGACCCTGCCAGAGGTCTCGGACCGTCCGCTCCTCATCCATCTCGACGTCAACTGGCGGTACCAGGCGATGGAGGATGGCGTGAGCGACCGCAAGGGACGCATCGACTCGGAAGCGGTCCGGAAAGCCGTGATCTCGACCTTCGATGACTTCGTCAGCATGTCGATCCAGCACCTCGTCTACGAGATGGGCACTCGGCTGCTGGACCGGTTCAGTGGCATGAGCGAAGTCTCGTTCGACGCGGAGAACCGGCTGTGGGACACGTCGAAGGTGTCCGACACCGACCCGAAGAGCCGGGTCTTCAGCGATCCAAAACCCGCCCACGGCAGTATCGGCCTTACCCTTAGACGCGATGCTTGAGATCACGGTCGGCTCGCTTCGTTTCACCGCGCGCTGGGAGACGCAGGCGGCGCCGAAGACCTGCGCCGCTTTTCGCAAGTTGCTCCCGCTGCGCGCCCGGCTGGTGCAGGCGCGCTGGAGCGGTGAATCGGCCTGGGTGCCGCTCGGCGATCTCGAGACCGGGCTGGGCTTCGAGAACCACACCAGCTATCCATCAGCGGGTCAGTTGGTGCTCTACCCCGGCGGAATCAGCGAGACGGAAGTCCTCTTCCCGTACGGTTCGACCAGCTTCGCTAGCAAGGCTGGGCCGCTGGCCGGGAACCACTTCGCGACGATTGAGGAGGGCCACGAGCTCCTGGCCGAACTCGGCCGGCGCGTTCTCTACGACGGCGCTCAGGAGATCGTTTTCAGCGAAGGCTGACCTGCGAACCGCGCGAGCTCATCGAGGTAGGCGCGTTTCCGCTCGTCGGGTAAGAATGACGCCACGAACGAATTCTTCGCGAGCTGGAGGAGCTGTTCCCTGCTGAGGTTCAGGGCCGTGGCGGACGCCCCGAAGTTGTCGGCTACATAGCCGCCGAAATAGGCGGGATCGTCGGAGTTCACCGTCACCAGCAGGCCGCGTTCGAGCAGCTGCTTGAGATTGTGAGATTGGAGATTCGGAAAGACCCGAAGTCTGACGTTGGACAGCGGGCAGACCGTCAGTGGAATCTGTTCCTCGACCAGGCGGCCGACCAACCGCTCGTCCTCAATCGACCGAACGCCATGGTCGATCCGTCGCACCTTCAAGACATCGAGGGCCTCCCAAACATACGCAGGCGGGCCTTCTTCGCCCGCGTGCGCCACGGCAAGGAGGCCGGCGTCACGGGCGCGGTCGTAAACGTCCCTGAATTTCGTGGGGGGGTTGCCCACCTCCGACGAGTCGAGACCGACCGCGAGGATCCAGTTGCGGTAGGGCAGCGCTTCGGCGAAGGTTCGCATCCCTGCCTCCTCGTTCAGGTGCCGCAGAAAACACAGGATGAGCCCGCTCGTGATGTTGAGCCGGACGTGACCATCCTCGAGGGCGCGATGGATTCCGGTGATGACCGTTTCGAATTGCACACCTCGATGGGTGTGGGTTTGCGGATCGAAGAAGATCTCCGCGTGACGCACGCCCTGGGCGCCGGCCCGCGTCAAGTAGGCCCAGGTCAGGTCGTAGAAATCCTGCTCGTTGAGGAGCACGCGGCAGCCCGCGTAATAGATGTCGAGGAACGACTGGAGATCGCTAAAGACGTAGGCGCGCCTTACATCGTCGACCGAAGCGTATGGGAGGCTGAGGTTATTCCGCCGCGCGAGCTCGAACATCAGCTCCGGTTCGAGGGTGCCCTCGATGTGCAGATGAAGTTCCGCCTTGGGGAGGTTTCTGGCGAAAG